>Ga0207653_10000347_pt1 | contig 23308 bp, 21 predicted proteins | sample KBSK5251metaG_FD_184341 | JGI IMG/M metagenome (GOLD analysis project Ga0207653, IMG submission 184341) | Corn, switchgrass and miscanthus rhizosphere microbial communities from Kellogg Biological Station, Michigan, USA - KBS K5-25-1 metaG... | ecosystem: Host-associated > Plants > Roots >...
CTGATCGGTAATCAGATGATCGGAGCTCCGTGCTCACAACACCCACCTGATTCTGCTGAAGGCCATCTGACTCCCAACGCGGATTGATTCCCGCCTTCGCCTCAGCGGAAGCGCTAATGAAACAAGCAGGGCCGGCGGCTAACGTAGATGCAGAACCCGTCGTCCTGGGAGGCGCGGACTTGGAATTGGATGGGCGTGCTCCATTCGTCATTGCGGCGGCTTGGGTCGTGGTTGGGTTCGCCATGATCCTCTGGCCAGAGCGCGCGCGGTCTCTCACCATCCCCGACTGGCAGCGCTATGGGAAGTCGTGGCTCTCGCTAACCAACCTCGTTTGGTATCGGTTTTCGGGCCTGGGTCTGGTCTTGATCGGAAGCGTCACGATCTATCTGCTCGCTGACCGTACCCAGTAGCGTCCGGCTGGATTCGCTCGGCCTGCGCTAAGGCGTACGAACGAGGTCGTGCTGACGCTCGAACTGGCCGTGGACCGGTGGTGCGAATTCAGTAAGGACTTCCCACGCGATGAAGCTGCGCCGTCACTTAGGAGTCACGTAGACGCGAACGAGGTAGGCGACCCACCCGGCCATCGGGAGGTACGCCGCGTAGAGCAGCGCCTTGCCGAGTGGACCGTAATCCGCGCCGGCCACATATGTCGTCATCGACCACGGCAGCAGCAGTGCGCCGAGGGCGATCGACGCGGCGACCCCGAGGCCGAACCACTCGATCGCGCTCTCAGGCCTCGTGAACATCCACGCGTTACGACGGATGAACGAGGGGCGCTCTCGCGGGCCGAGCATTACAGCGACGACGCACGCGCTCAATAAGCCGAACATGACGATGGCGCTGGTCGCGGCGACGATGGCCATGATCAGCAAGTCGAGGGGCGTGCCGCCAACCACGGCCACCAGTCTGGCAGCCCGACGTGGCGACGAAAAGCGTTTGCCTCAGGCATTCGCAATGGAGCCGGTCCTGAGAACAAGAACCACGCCTGGCCCACGCCGCCATTCGTTCCGTCGGAATCAATTGAGTCGTCCAGTCCGAGTGCGCGGCCGTGATGGATCTTCTTGTCATGCTCGGACTTAGGCGAGAAGCTCATCTGATTCTCGGGTCGCGTCTTGGCCCCGCTCCCCGCGTTTCTGCAAATTTCGGCCACAACTCGCAAGTCACATCAGAGAATCGCTACGTTGATTCTGGATCAGCCAATCAGAGGTTCGAATCCTCTCTCCCCAACAGATTCGAGGAGTTCGACGAATTCGGAACTCCGCCAGGGCGTGAAGCGATCTGATCGGGAATCAGGTGATCGGTGTTCCATGCTCAGAACGCTTAGCTGACTTCCGTGAAGGTCAAATGATTCCCTCACCCGCGCAGGGTCACGGCCCTCAGGGGCCGTTCGCCTTACGTCGTGGTTGCCGCGGTCCCGGGCTGTAGCTGATCGAAGACGGACGCTGCCTCTTCGATGATCGTTCCCGAAAGGTCGCTCGAGAGCGTATAGCGCACGATCTTGCCGTCGCGCTTGGCAATGATGGCGCCGTGCTCGCGCAGGACTCTCAGATGTTGACTGGTCGCGGTGCGGTTGCGACCGATGACGTTTGCGAGATCGCTGGCTGCAAGCGTTGTGTCGCGGAGCGCACGCACTATTTTGATGCGCGCCGGGTCGCAGAGCGCATCGAGGAGAGCACGCATCCGCTTCTCGTTGCGCGGCGTCAGCATTTGCCGCTCAGCCGTCTTTACGGCGATCGGATCGATCGGTCGAGGAATGTCGTGGGGCATGAGGCGTCCTACCTTTCGCGTGTCCGTCCCGGTCCGCCGTATCCGTTCGCCGTGGTGTGGACGCGCTCGGGCGATCCGGATTGCGTGGCGGTGAGCTCAGCATGCATTTCGCGGAACCAGTCGGCATGACCGAACCGTCATAGTGAGCTGCGGCGTTGCCGAATCGGCACGATCGCAGCATCTCGGTGGCAGGCCCACGCTCGGTATGCTCCTGGACTCTCTAGAGGACGCGGTCCCCGCGGGGTCGTTCCTTCGTCTCCGAGGCCACGACGAAACGGAAGCCGATGCCAGGGACTGTTTCGATGTAGCGGGGCTGCCTGGAGTCGTCCCGGAGTTTCGAACGCAGCGAACTGACATGCCGCGCGATCGAGTTGTTGACGGTCGGCGCGTCGCGCCCCAGGGCCCCCGCTAGCTCGCGATAGCTGATCACGACGCCGACCCTCGAGGCCAGCCTGTACAAAAGGACATGCTCGATCGGGGAAAGGCGCACCGCGCGAGACCCTTGACGGACAAGCGGGTCCAGCGCATCGATTTCCAGATCGGCAAGCTTCAAAACCGCAACGCGCGCACGATTGCGTGACAACGTAACCATTGTTTCCGGAATCGGCATACAAAGGCATTACGAAAGCGTCATCGACCCTCGAGGACGGCGTGCGCACACTTAGCAGTCGGTCAAATGCCAATTAGGCGAGATCGGTAATCAGATGATCGGCACTCCGTGCCTTACAACGATCTTCTGACTCCCGATGCGGATCACCAAGAACGAGTCGCCCTCTCCGAGTTCACCCGATCTATTCGTCGTGTCGCGCGCCGGAACTTTCGTGGCAGAACGGTGTCGACGGCTTGCTTTGTCGCTCGCAATTGACCGTCTGTTTACCGGAATTTGCACTACGTTCCGTCGATGCCAGCTTCGCTCAGAGGACGACTCCGCGTCGTCATCGCCGACGACCACCCCTCAATCCGCGAGAACCTGCGCTATCTCCTCAACGCCGAGTCCGACCTTGAAGTGGTCGGCGTCGCGAAGAACGCGGTCAGTGCGCTTCAAATGGCGCTGGGGCTGCTGCCGGATGTGCTGGTCGTCGACTATGAGCTGCCGGACTACGACGGACTTTCCGTCGCACGCGCGGTCCGGGGCTCAGGCCACGGCACGCGCGTGATCCTTTACACCATGAGCGCCGAGGGCCTCGCGTCGGCGAAGCCTCCCGAGGTCGATGCCTGCGTGAGCAAGGACGCGGCGCCGGGCCTGCTGCTGGACGCGATCCGTGGGCATCGCCGACGCGTGCCGCAGAGGCGCCCATCCGTGCTCGTGGTCGAGGACGATGTCGAGATCCGCTCCGTCATGCGGCTCACCCTCGAAGATGAGGGGTTTGAGATCATCGAGACGGGCGACGGGTTCGAGGCGCTGGCCGAGTGTGAGCGTCAGGTGCCTGGAGTCGTGGTGCTCGATCTGGGCCTGCCCCGCATGAGCGGCGAGGCCTTCGTCACCGCGTATCGGCAACTGAAGACCGGCGGTGGGCCGATCGTCGTCGTCAGCGCGAGCGGTGAAGGACGGCAGGTCGCCGCACGTCTCGGGGCGGCCGCGTTCCTTCCCAAACCGTTTTCGCTCGCCGAACTGAGTCAGGCCGTGCGCCGCGCTGCGCCGGTTCAGGCGAGCGCGAACGGCCTCGGCCTGTAAGGCCATCCTGGAAGAGCGCGGCGTGATGCACGACATCGTTGCCGCCGCCGCGTCCCGAAAGGTTCGCGTGCTCATCGCCGATGGCGATCCGCGCACCCGGCGGCAACTTCGCGCGCTGCTCGAGGCCGAGCCCGACTTCGATGTGGTCGGCGAAGCGGACGACGGCGCGCTCGCACTGCAACTGACCCGCTGGCTTCGACCGAACTTGCTGCTCCTCGACGAGCATCTGCCGGCGGTCCGCTCCCGTGAATTCGCGGTCGCGCTGGAGGCAGAGCTGCCGGACGTCCGCCTAGTGCTCCTCACCGGTACCGCGGAAGGTAAGGAACCGCGAACCACCTACCCCACCATCCCTCGCGGTAGCGACGGCTTCCAACATGAGATCGGACCTGGCCGCAAATAGCTGGCGAGGCGTCTTGAATCGACAGCCTGCTGAAGTCGGAACGAGAAGCCCACCTGATTCGCGTGGTATCGGCTGGCCCCGCTCCCCGCGATTTTGTGGTTTCCCGCCATGACTCACTAGTGACGCAAGAACTTCGCTAACCTGATTCTGGATCAGCCAATCAGAGGTTCGAATCCTCTCTCCCCAACAGATCCGAGCAAAGTCGGCGATTCTCGGACTCACCCAAGCGCCAAGACATCTGATCGGGAATCAGGTGATCGGTGTCCCACGCTCAGGACATGAAAGCCCCGCAGCTGTCAGAAACTCGCCGCCGAAGCGCCTACAAACGCGACCGCGGCTGCCTTGACTTCGCGACGAGAGACCCGACGGCCAGGCGTCGCGCTACAGCGAGGAGTTGCTCGCACACGTCCTCCGGGGTCACGATACGCAGAATCCTCTGAACACGGAGACGCCGATGGTTTGCCGCGCAGGGACGAGCTACTCGGGTGATGACGATGTGAACTTCCGCGGCAAGAACTGGAACGGCGACGTCCCGTTCGCTCCCGCCAAGCTTGCGCGGCCGCGCGACCTGAAGTCGCTGGTCGAGGTGGTCGCGAAGGCGACCGAAGACAATCAACCGCTGCACGTCGTCGGCTCGGGCTGGTCCTTCGAAGACTGCGCGACGACGGATGGCGTCATGGTGTCGCTCAACGGGCTGGCCAACCGGTTGGGCTACGTCGTCGACGACAATCCGCAATTGCTGGCATCGACCTGGACGGAGGTGGGACGGTCGGGGCCGGCCGGCCGGCTGGTTCACTTCGAAGGAGGCATTCGCATCGCGGCGCTGTGCGAGCAGCTCGCCATCGGGAAGCTCGCGCTGCCGACGCTCGGTGGATCGAATGGCCAGGTGCTCGCCGGCGTCATCTCGACATCGACGCATGGCGGCGATTGGAATCAACCGCCTTTCCCCGACATCGTGCGCGCGGTGCACCTCGTGTTCGCCGGCGGCAAAGAGGTGTGGATCGAGAGCGACAGCAATCCGCTCACGCAGAGGGACAAGGACGCGCAGCTGCGCGCAGTGCTTCCGTGCCCCGACACCCTGATCGTGCGCGACGATCGCATCTTCAATGCCGTGCGTGTCGCGTGCGGACGCTTCGGTGTCATCTATTCCGTGGTGCTCGAGGTGCGCACGCAGTTCAGCGTCGCGCAGCTCGTGACGAAGCCGAGCAGCGCCGCGGTGCGGCAGGCATTGCACGACGGACAAGGCATGCCGTCGGTGTTCACGCCGCTGCTCAGGATGCTCAAGAACGAACCGGCGCCGCCCGAGATCCCCGAGGCGATCGGCGTGCCCTATTTCTTCCAGATCATGTTCAACGCGCTGCGGCCGAGCGATGTATGGGTGACGAGGCGTTGGGAGGTCGTGGATGCCGCATTGCCGCCCATCCCGAATCCGGAAGACGAGTTGGACCCGGTCAAGAGGAAACATCTCGAGGACAAGCTCGCGGGTTTGGTGCCGGACCACGAGATGAGAGACATCGCGATCGGCATCTCCATCGCCTTGCACACCGCGCTCGGCATCGCCGCGGCCACCGCGTCCGGCACGCTTGCGGCCAGCGAAATCGTCGGCGCGCTGGTGGGATTCCCCGGTCTCGGCACGCTGATCTCCGGCACGACGACGTCGACCGTGGTCGCCGCGCTCATCGAGACGACAGCACGCCTCGACTTGCAGCTCGCGCAGGGAAATTTCAATGCGGGAGTTCTCGTGTGCGCGGCCATCGAGTCGCTCTGGAAGATTCCGGGGATGAGCCAGCTGGTCGCGGAAATCGAATACCTCGTTCTGGACGGCAAGCTGCCGCGCACCGCGCGCGGCCTGCACTACCTCGTGACGAGCGGCACGCGCGCCGACAGCGACCAGACCGACTTCGTCTCCGATTCGCTGGAAGTCGTGTTCGACGCGACGAACTCCAGCTACCTTGACTTCCTCGACGACGTGCTCGCAATCAGCCCGTTCTTTCCGCAGGCGGGATACGTGTCGATGCGGCCATCGCTGCCGTCGAAAGCGTCGCTATCGATGCACAATGTCGCGGGTACGCGCTGCGTGTCCTTCGAGCTCGCGAGCTTGAAGCCGCTCGCCGGGAACTACCCGTGGCTTCTGTACTGCCACTACGCGGCCGTGCGCCGGAACGGCCGGCCGCACTGGGGGCAGTTCAACAAGATGCAGGCGCTCGACACCGCGATGCTGTACGGCGACTCGCTCAACAGCTGGCGCGAAGGGCTGCTGGCGCTGCAGGGACTCACGCAGCAGGCGGATTCCGGCATTTTTAGTAACGCGTTCACCCGCCAGCGCGGCCTCGAACCTTCCGGTGTCGCGCGCGACGTCACCAGCGTCAAGAAGAAGCACGGCACGATCACGCATCTTTGCAATGACGCCGCTTCGTGGTCGCGGGTGACGGTCGCGCAGGCCATCGAAGACACCCGCTCCGGAACGATCCACTACTTCGCGCGCCGCGACGATTCGCGCGCCGCCATTGTCGTCGTCAGCGACGGGCATGGCGGCTTCTATCTACGCACGCGGGCGGACAGCACGTCGCGCGACAATCTCGACAAGCTGCCCGTCTCCACGATGTGAGGCGCGCCCTTACTACGCCCGCATCGGCTGGACTCTCAAACGTGAAAACAGCTATCACCGAACCCTCACCCGCGCGGGATGGGCAGATTGCGTTTGCCTGTTCCATGACGACGTGAGGATTGGGCCGCGGATGTTGGCACGCATCGGGAAGCGCACGGGCTTGCAGCCTGCGGATCCGATCTCGCTGGGAGCTCGCGGCAGCGCTCGGGGATCAGCTTGCCCGAAGTCAATCGTTGGTAGATTCGGTGCGCGATCGCCGTGGTGGCAAAGCGGCGCAGAGTTGTCGTCGATCTGACACCTTTCGGCGATGGTTTGGGATGGACCGACGCTTACTTCTCCAGTGCTGTGGCCCCGCTCCCCGTGTTTCATCAAATTCGTGCGAGAATTGTCGCGTCGGGGGGAAAATTGCGCTGACCTGATTCTGGATCAGCCAATCAGAGGTTCGAATCCTCTCTCCCCAACATGTCGGAACGAAGCCCTAGGTCGAGCTCCGCAAGCGCCGTGACGATACCCGAGCCTTGGCGACGATCGGCCGTCCGCCTGCGAGCGCGCGAGCCAGACGGCGAAACATCGCCAGACGCTTCATAGGCGAGGCGAGACTGATCTCACGCAGCAAAGGTTCCTTATCGGTGGCGGAAATGTCATCGATTCGGTTGGAGACTCGAACCATTCCCTGACGTTCGGCTTCGGAGAGAGCCCGGAACACCCGGACCGGAAGACCCCAGAACAAGCAGACAGTGTCGTAGCCAAAGGCCGACCAGAGCGAGACTCTGGATCCGGCGGGGCGAACTTCGAGACCGCTTTCGCCATACGCGCCGCGCGTCGACTGCGGGCGGCACGTGCGTTCATACCTTGCTGACTTGACGCAACCACGCCTGTTCCCAAGTAGCGACATCGACCCGACCTCGTGGAGGCAGCGCTGCGGTGAGTGCTGTTCGTCCGCGCACGAGATCCAGTGCGGTGAGGATTGTTCGCATCGCTTCGTCGACAGAGACACGCGAGACCGTGATCCGAAGTGCCGCTCCTTGGTAGGTGTGGTGACGGGCCAAGTACATCCGGTGGATCTCGGGCACCGACTTCCCTTTCAGAAGCGGGCGACCCTCTGCGATCTCGGGGAGATGCACTCGAAGCTGCGTCCATGAGACGTGCAGATGGACCAGAGCCGTCTTGTGCTGGAGGAGCTTCCGAGACGTGGGGTCGAGCAGCGCCCCCCCGCCGAGCGAGATGACCACCGGTCCTCGGCTCACCAGCTCCCGCACCACCTGTGCTTCGGTCCGCCGGAACTCCGCCTCTTCGCCCTTTGAGAAAAAATCATTGGGCGTGCGCCCGGTGTGCCGTTCAATCTCACGGTCGGTGTCGAAGAAGTCCCGGTCCAGCGCTTCCGCCAGCAACTTGCCGAGAGTCGACTTCCCGACGCCCATGAAGCCGGCAAGGGCGATGGGCCGGTCGAACACTCGAGCGCGACCCGCGACCATGTGCCTACTCGCGTCGTCCTCTTCCTTGTCGGTCCAACCCATCGCTATCTCGGGTGCGAGGCGGCTTCGACGTTGACCGCGTCGATGGCGGTGCTCAGGACGATCAGCGTCTCGGCCCGCACGAAGCCGGGGAGCAGCGCGAGCCGCCTGGTGAGCAGGTTCCGGAGGTCCTCGGGATCTGCGGCACGAACCTTGATGATCCAGTCGTACTGGCCGCTGACCGCGTGGGCTTCCTGCACCTGGTCGAATTCTCGGATGAGGTGATCGATGGCCTGGTAGCTGTCCTCGGTCTGCGCGACCCGAACAGCGAAGTAGGCCGTGATCGGAAGTCCGACACGATCAGGTGCGATGCGCGCCTGGACGCTCGCGATAACGCCGCTCTCGCGCAGTCGGTCGATCCGCTTCGCGGCATCCGCTTCCGAAATGCCGGCCGCAGTCGCCAAAGCCGCGACGGCGGGCGTCACCGCGTCGGCCATCAAGCTCAGCAATTGCCAGTCGATCGCGTCAAGCGCTCCCACGACGGCACTCTACCAAACGCACCGTGGAACGACGGTCGCACAGACGTTATGCATTGGTCACAAACCGAGATAGATCTGTCGGACAGCGGGATCAGCGCGAAGGACCGACGACGGACCCTCCTTCACGACCCTACCGTTCTCAAGCACGATGCAGCGGTCGGTGAGGCCGAACGTGAGCTTCGCGTTCTGTTCCACGAGAAGCATGCTTACGCCTTGGCTGCGCAGGCGACGAAGGGTTGCCGCGATGTCGTCGATGAGCACCGGGGCCAGGCCCATCGATGGTTCGTCCAGCACGAGGAGCTTCGGTTCGCTGAGCAACGCACGCCCGATGGCCAGCATCTGCTGTTGACCGCCACTGAGCGCGCCGGCCAGCGCGCCGTCGAACCTCTTGAGCGCGGGGAAGAGCTCATACACGCGTTCGATGCGGTCTCCAAGGTGCCGCCAATTCGATCGGTAAGCCCCCATCATGAGATTCTTTCGGACGCTCAAGCCGGCGAATACCCGACGCCCCTCGGGAACGTATGACATACCCAGAGAGACGACGTGGTGCGGCTGAGTCGCCTGCAGAGATGTGCCATTGAAATGCATCGATGCGGCCGTCGAATCGACTAAGCGGAAGATCGCCTTCAGGGTGGAGCTCTTGCCGGCTCCATTCGCCCCGATGATCCCGAGACTCGCGCCATCAGCCACTGAGAAGCTCACCCCGGACACGGCCTGGACCCGGCCATAGCGCACCGAGAGGTCTTGCACCGTCAAGCCCGCCGTATTCGGCGAGATCACAAGGCTGCCTCGGACTCGGAAGCGTCCTGTCCAAGATAGGCCTCGATCACGATTGGATCCGCCGCTACCTCACGCGGCGTGCCCGCGGCGATGACCTTGCCGTGGCCGAAGACGGTGAGCCGCTCGCAGACGTTCATGACGAGATTCATGTTGTGCTCGATCACGATGACGGTGACGCCGGCGTCGCGGATCTTGCGGATCATCGCCTTGAGACCCTCCTGCTCAGCGGCGTTGAGCCCCGCGGCCGGCTCATCCAAGAGGAGGATCGTCGGCTCGGCTGCCAACGCCCGCGCGATCTCGAGCCGCCGCTGGCGCCCATAGGACAGGTTCACGGCGAGCTCGTCCGCGACCTCGTGGAGATCGAAGTCTTGGAGCAAACGGAGCGCCCGCGCTCTGCGCTCCCTCTCATTGCGCACGACGATCCACGGTGCGATCAGATAGTGAATGTGCGCATAGGCGGGATCGCGGTCGAGCGCGACCATGACGTTCTCGAGCACGGTCAGCTGCCGGAACAACCGTAGGTTCTGGAACGTTCGCGCCACACCAAGGCGAGACATTCGAAACGAGCGCTCCCCGCTCACGTCCCGACCCCAGACGAAAACGCGACCACCGTTAGGGCGATAGATGCCAGAGATCACGTTGAACAGCGTTGTTTTCCCAGAGCCGTTCGGACCGATGACGCCATGGATCTCGCCCGCACTCGCCTCAAGGGAGACGCCGTCGAGCGCTTGCAGGCCCTTGAATCGCTTGCTCACCGAGTCGACGCGCAGTGCCACTCCTGCCGGCGACGGCCGCATGACCTTCAGCCTGGTAGGCCCGGGAGACAGCGCGCGAGCCTTCCACGGTATCGGGATGGACAGCCAGGGCAGATCGAATCGCCGCCGGAGGTCAGCGGCCGCTCCTGCGAGCCCACGAGGCGCGAACACTACGGTCGCGACGATCAGCCCGCCGTAGACCAGCTGCTGATATGTCTGGACACCCGTCAGAAGGTTGCGAGCCATGATCAGCAGGACGGCTCCGACGACGGCGCCCCAGATGCTGTCCTGCCCACCGATGATGACCATCGCTAGTAGGAGGAACATCACACCGAGGCCGAATGTGTCGGGACTCACGTACCGAGCGTTGTGCGCGTAAAGCACGCCGGCAACACCGCCGACCAGACCGGCGAGCAGGAACGCCATCAACCGGTAATAGCGAATCTCGATACCCGATGCGGCCGCGGCGAGGACGTCATCTCGCATGGCCTTGAAACGGCGCCCTAACGTCGTGTTCGCGATGAACAATGCGAACCCGACGACGAGGATCAGCGCGATCGCGACCAGGTAGTAGTAGTCGCGGGGACCACTGAGGTCGAGACCCGGAAAGACCAGCGGCGGTATCTTGCTGATCCCCGACGCTCCACCGGTGAGGTCACTGTTCGAAAGCAGGCTGGAGAACGCCACGGCGAGACCGAGGCTCACGATCCCGAGGTAGTGGGACTGCACGCGCAGCGCGGGGACCGCGACCGCAAGTGCGACCCCACACGTCGCCAGCACCGCGACGGGGGCCGAAAACCAGGGATTCCAACCGTACGTCGTGGAGAGCAGAGCGGAGACGTACGCGCCGGTCCCGAAGAACGCCGCCTGAGCGAGATTCACCTGCCCGCCGAAGCCCATGACCAGACTGAGTCCGACGGCCACGATGGCGAACAACATGATGAGGATCGCGACGTGCACCGTGTACGAGTCGAGGACCACTGGGAGCAGGAGCAGCAGAGCGACGAGCAGCGGCTTGCCGAATCCGATGCGGATCACGCGCGATCGACCGTCCGCTCACCGAAGATGCCGGTCTGGCGCACCATCATCGCGAGGGCGAACACCACGAATGTGAGTAGCTCGGAGTACGCCGACAGGGGACCCGACGCGAACGCCTCGATGAGGCCGAAGATCAGGCCACCGACGATCGCGCCGGGGATGCTACCGAAGCCACCGAGGATCGCCGCGGCGAATCCCTTGATACCAACATAGACGCCCAGCGTGGGATTGACATAAAGGAGCGGACCCACCAGCGCACCGGCGACCGCCGCGATGGCCGACCCGATCGCGAACGCAATGGCGTTCGAGGTCGCCACGTTCACGCCCATCGCGGTCGCGGCTGAACGGTCCATGGCGGCGGACTGCATGGCGGTCCCCAGCTTGGTCCGGTCGAGGAACAGATAAAGGAGAAGCATCACGATCCCCGATACGGCCAAGACGAAAAGCTGATATGTCGTGACGATGATGCCGCCGACATCGATCGGTACGTTTGGGATCGGTGTCGGTACGGCGATGCCGAACGAACCCCAGACCACGATCGCGACGCTCTGGAGCATGATGCCGAATCCGATCGTGCCGATCAGCATCAAATTGAGGTCCTTGCTTTCAAGCGGGCGAAGGATCCGCTCCATGCCCAGCCCGATCACAGCCGTCAGAAGCACAGCCAGGGTGATCGCCACCGCGAAGGGCAGATGCATCGTGACGAAGAGCGTCGCGGCCAGGAACGCGCCGATCATGACCACATCGGCGTGGGCGAAGTTCACCAGGCCCATCGTCCGGTAGACGATGGAGAAGCCCATGGCGACGAGCGCGTAGACGGCGCCCATACCGAGGCCACCGACGAGCGTCTGAAGGACGTAGGTCATCGACGCGGAAGGCCGCGTGGGCCGCGGAACGGTCCGCGGCCCACGCAATTTGCCCGGAGTCGACGCCGGCTATTGCGCAACGATCTTGCCGGCCTTGAGGATGCCGATCTGTGTCGCATGAAGCCCGAGTCCCACCTCGTCGTACTTGAACTGGCCGAGCAGCCCGTCATAGGTAATCGAACGAACAGCCTCGATCAGCTTCGGACCACTGAGGTCACTCGTCTTCTTCATAGCCTGGATGAAGATGCTCATCCCGTCATACGCCTTCGCGCCGTGGAACTCGGCCTCCGAGTTGAACGCCTTCTGGTATGCGGCTGCGAAGGCCTTGGTCTTTGCGTTGGTGTCGTTGCTGAGATAGGGCGAGGTCATCACGCTACCCTCGGCCACATCGACGCCAGCGGTCTGCACGAACGTCGGAGTGCCGATCGGCGCTGCGCCCACGAACGTCGCTGAGATGCCAAGACTGCGGGCCTGCTTGGCGATGAGTCCGCTCTGCACCTCTTCGGCGCCGATGAAGAGCACCTTGGGGTTCGTGCCCCGGATCTCGGTGAGCACTGCCGTGAAGTCCTTCACGTCTGGTGCGATGACCTTATCGGCTGTCGGGGTGACGCCCGCCTTGGTGAGCTCGGCGAGGAAAGAGTCGTGCTCGCCCTTTCCGTAGGTCCCGTTGTTCGAGATCATCGCGATGGAATTGATCTTCATCGTGTTCAGGACGTACTTCGCGAGCGTCTGGTCGAAGACGACACTCGTCGTGCTGTCGATGAAGATGTAAGGCGAGTTCTGCTGGAGCAGGGCTGGAGCCTGTCCTGAAGTGATTTGTGGGATCTTCGCCGCCGTGATGATGGGGATCATGGCCAGCGAGAGCGTACTGAGGTTCGCGCCATAGATCATGACGGTCTTCTCGCTGATCGCGCGCTGCGTAAGGTCGGTGGCGATCGTCGGCTGGCCTTGATCGTCGTACTTGATCAGGTCGATCTTGCGGCCATTCACGCCGCCGGCCGCATTCGCTTCGTCGACCGCCAGCTTGACGCCGTTCCACATCCAGTTGCCGAGGTCCGCGTTCTGTCCTGTGAAGGAACCGATGAGGGTCACCCTGATCGGATCGGGAGTCGGCGACGCGGTCGCCGCCGTTGACGGTGCGGCAGTCGCGCCAGTGCCGGCGGTGCCCCCGCAGGCGAATGCGACGAGCGCTGCGATGGTCAGGCCTGCCAGGATCCTAAGTCTCGCCATTTGCATGTTCCCCTTCCGATAATTCGGCTCGTTCTCGATGGTCATGTCGTCGGTGTGTCGCCAGGCGGCGTGTAGATGAACACCAGCCAGAGTGGCTCGGTGCCTGTATTCACGTGACGGTGGACGACGCCCTTCGGGATGAACATGAAGGAGTTGGACCCGAACTCCTCTTCCTCGCCCTCGGACAGAACCGTTCCGCTCCCACGAACGATGTAATTGATCTCCTCAGACTCAGGGTGGTTGTGGACCGAGCTTGACTCGCCTGGGTCGAAGATGGTCAAGCCGGCGACCATGAACTCGGAATTGACGAGTTCACGGTCGACGATCTTGAACACCTTGCGTCGGAACCCGGGCTGGTCGAGTCCAAGCCAGAAGGCGTTGGCATCCCGAAACGGATTGATCGTCCTTATCTTCAATCGAACCTCCCTTCGTAGATGTCGTTGATGTTCCAGTGACCGGGTGTCGGCACCGGGTCGTTTGTCATCGGCACGTCGATGAGCGCCGGGCCACCGGCGTCGAGCGCGTCCCGCAGAGCGCCCGCAAGCTCGGTGGCCTTGTCCAGACGCTTGCCCCAGGCGCCGCAGGCTCGCGCGATCCCTGCGAAGTCGGGCGTATAGGGCTCGCCGCCCGGCCGCTTGAACAGCGTGCCGTGGTTGACTCCGTAGTGGGACATTTGAAGATCGGCGATCGTTCCATGGGCAGCGTTGTTCATGACCAGCCACACAACGGACACGCCCTGTTCCACTGCCGTGGGCAGGACCGGAAGCTGGCTGCTCATCGCGCCATCGCCGACAAGCGCGATGACCGGTCGGTCAGGCGCGCCGATCTTTGCGCCGATCGCCGCCCCCGGCCCGAATCCCATCGTTGCGAGACCGCCTGGTGTGAGAAACACGCCGTCATCCGGCAGCCGGTACCGCTGAGCGACGCCGTTCTTGTTCCAGCCAACATCGGTAACGAGCACGCTGTTTGCCGGAACGGTCCTGCGAACGTCCTCAAGAATCCGCTCGGGCTTGAGCGGAAAGTCATCGAGGCGGCCACGTTCGGCGGTCTCGTCCCAGATCGCGCTGCGCGCCGTCATGATCTCGTCGCGCAAACTGGCGTGTTCCCGGGGCGGCGTGGCGTCGGCCGCGGTCGCCAGCTGCAGCGCGGCGTGGCGTAGGTCGGCGACCGCACCGAGAGCTACGGGGAAATTGCGACCGATCTCGGCCGGATCGATGTCGATGTGAATGAGCTCGGTGGTCCGGACATTCCACGTGAAGCCCTCATCCCACGAGCTCGAGTCGGTCTCCGCGAAGCGTGTCCCGAGGGCAAGGATCGCGTCTGCCTCGCGCGCGTAAGTGTTGGCAAGTGGGGTCCCCCAGAACCCCGTCATTCCCATTACGAGCGGATGGCTGTCCGGCATAGCACCCTTTGCCATCAGCGAGTGCGCGATCGGCAACCCGAGCCGTTCGGCTAACCGAAGCACGGCCGTGCGCACGTCGGGGTTTCGAACACCACCGCCGACGAAGAGCAGCGGTCGCTTCGCCGCGGATAGACGCGCCACGATCTCCTCGGCGACGCCAGCCTGCAGCGCAGGGCCGGAGAACTCACCCGGGAGCGGATAGCGCGCGGCCTCTGACGCATCAAGAGGACGCGACCACATGTCCATCGGCACGCTCAGAAGGACGGTGCCCGGGCGGCCGCTCTGTGCGGTCCAAAAAGCACGCTCCGCGAATCGCGGAAGATCCTCCGGACGGTCGACGCGCCAAGTGCGTTTGCTGAACGGTCGGTAGAGCTCCCACTGGTCGCCGTCGACGTGCAGGTTCAACTCTTGATGAGGGCCGCGGCCGCGGTAGTAGGACGGCACGTCCCCAGAGACAACAACGAGGGGAATGGAGTCGAGCGCGGCGGTCGCCGCGCCGGTGATCGCGTTCATCATTCCCGGCCCAGCGTGCGTGAGCACGACGCCGGGCTTGCCGGTCATGCGCGCGTAGCCGTCGGCCATGTGGGCCGTCCCCTGCTCGTGGCGCGTGGTGACGAAGTGGATCCGGCTGCGCGATAGGGCATCGAGAACGGCGATATTCGTATGGCCGCAGAGGCCGAACACGACCTCGACGCCGTAACTCTCCAATTGCTTCACGAAGACCGTGGCTCCGGTCGACGGCGCGTGCCCTGACGGCTGGCGCTTATCACGCGTCAGTGCCGATGTCATAGGTCCTCCCGCGCAGAGACGGCGATCAGAGACTTTCCGGGCAATGTCGGAGCCGTGCGCAACGCCTGGTCCGCCTCGCTCAGCGCGAATGCCCGCTTGATCACACGTCCGGGATGAAAGGACCCGTCGGCCACGAGGTCGACAGTGGAGTGGAAGTCGGCGGGGTGCTCGTAGATGATCGAACCTTGGATACGCAGTCGCTGACGGACGATCCGCACGGTGTCCACGAGGACCGGGTGATGACTAAAGCCGATGAGCACGACGGTCGCGCCCGGTGCCGTCGCCGCGATCGCGGCCGTCAACGCATCCGGCGCGCCAGAAGTTTCGAAGACCACATCCGAGGACGGTCCTTCGGGCGCCTCGACTGACGCCGCCCGAGCGCCAAGCTCGCGAGCGAAGTCGAGGCGTTGGCGCTGGGGGTCCACGACGTGTGGAGCAATGCCGCGTGCGGCCAGAGCCATGGTCAGGAGCAGCCCTTGGGAGCCGGCGCCGAATACGGTGACTTCGTGTCCCGATCGCGCGTCGCTTTCGCGGATCGCTGTGAGCGCGACGGCGAGTGGCTCGATGCACACGGCGTCTTCCTGCTGGATCGTCTCTGGCAGGGGCCATACGAAAGCAGCGGGCACCCGCGCGAACTCAGCACATAGACCATCCGTGCCCACGCCGAGTGAGCGCTTCTGCTGACACAGCGACGACGCACCCCTCCTGCAGGGGGGACAGGTCCCGCAGACGATGTTCGGCTCGACGACGGCAAGCGATCCGATCGCCCGGTCGCGGACGGCGCTGCCGACCGCGATGATCCGCCCGTATCCCTCGTGAGCGATCACGAAAGGCCGGGGGAACCTCCAGTGACCGGCATACATCGCGAAGTCGCTGCCACAGAGGCCCACAGCTCCGATGCGGAGAAGGACATCGTCGGGCCCGCACTCAGGGATCGGCAGGCGCTGGACCTCAAGGCGTCCTGGGCCGGTCAGGACGGCGGCTTCCATTTGGCTCACGCCCATAAAGACATTCCTCGCAAGTGCACGGTCTTCACGTATGTGAAGTCCTCGATCATCCACCGTGGGCTCTCGCGTCCGATGCCCGAGTCCTTGATGCCGCCGAACGGAAGGTGATCCAAGCGCTGATTCGATGAGCCGTTGACGACGAGGCCGCCGACATCGAAGTCGCGGATCGCCTCGACCACACGTCGCAGGTCATAGGTGAACAGGCCACCTTGTAGCCCGTACGGCGTCGAGTTCGCCTCACGGATGGCGCCGGCGAAGTCATCGAATGGCAGAACCGAGACGAGAGCGCCGAACACCTCGTCGGTAACGACTCTCGCCGTGCGCGGCGGGTCCGCGATGACCGCGGGTGTCAGCGTCGCACCATGCACGACGCCACCGGCTTCGAGGCGTGCACCCGCCGATACGGCTTCTTGTATCCAACTCGCCACGCGCTGCGCGGCCTCAGCATCCACCATCGTCCCGACGTCAGTGGCGGGATCCAACGGGTCACCGACACGAAGTGAGGCGACCTGCGCGCGGAATTGGCCGACGAACTCTTCGAAGCGCGGCGACTCAACGTACACGCGCTGCACCGAGATGCAGCTCTGTCCCGAGTTGCTATACCCGGTGCGGGCGCACACTCTAGCCGCCTCGGTCAGGTCAGCGTCAGAGCACACGATCGTCGCCGCATTTCCTCCAAGCTCGAGGACGAGACGTTTGCCGGCTGCGATGCTCGCGACTCTGTGCCCAGCAGCTGCGCTCCCCGTGAACGCGACCGCATTCACCTCCGGAGCAGCGACGAGGGACGCACCCAGCGCAGCTCCACCGTGAAGGACTTGTATGGCCGCGTCAGGCATCCCCGCATCCAACAGGATCCGGACGAACAGAGTTGTCGCACCGGGCGCCTGTGGCGGGGACTTCACGATCGTCGTGTTGCCGGCCGCGAATGAGGCCGCGACCTTATGCGCGAGCAGATTGACCGGCGCGTTGAACGGGGTGATCGCGAGGACGACACCCACCGGTAGGCGGACCGTGATCGCGCTCGAGCCGTGGCCGCTCGGCCAGCCGTCGGTCGGGAGGACCTCCCCGCCGATCCGGCGCGCCTCCGCCGCAGCGATTTGCAAGGTCTCCGCTGCGCGCGTGACCTCATGCGTCGTGTCCTTGATGGGCTTGCCCAGCTCCGTGGTTTCCAGGCGAGCGAGCTCGTCCCGTCGCTCGGAGAGCAGCGATGCGGCACGTTCCAACGTCTCTGCTCGACGGTACGCGGGCTGACTGCGCATATCACGACTCGCTGTGGACGCATACCGGCGAGCGGCGCGGACTTCCTCCTCGCCACATATCGCCGCCATGGATACGTCGACGCCTGTGTGCGGCGACCGCCGCGGGGCGACGCCACCTGAGGTGTCCCGCCGCCAAGCGCCGCCCACGAAGGCGTCCGCCGAGAAGGCTCCCCCACTTTCCATCTCCGCGGGGACGATACCCGAAAAGTCCGCCACGTGGACGATGTGGTCCACAGAGTGGTTTACTACGGCTATGGGGGAGCCAGCGGGTCAGTTACGTGGTCTGCGCGTTCTGGAACTTGGCTCGCTCATCGCGGGCCCCTTCGCCACCCGGCTGCTCGCCGATATGGGCGCGCGGGTCATCAAGGTCGAGCCGCCCGGAGGCGATCCTCTCCGGAACTGGGGCATGGTCACCGAGGAAGGCTCTCTGTGGTCCATGGTCCAGTCCCGAAACAAGGAGTCCGTCATCATCGATCTCCGCACACCGGAGGGGCAACGGCTCGCGCGGAGACTCGCGGGCACTGTCGACATCCTCGTGGAGAATTTCCGCCCTGGCCGCCTCGAGTCATGGAATCTCGACCCGGCCGCGCTGCGTGAAGAGAACCCTCGCCTGATCGTGGTTCGCATTTCCGGGTTCGGCCAAAGTGGTCCGTACCGAGACCGACCCGGCTACGGCAGTACTGGCGAAGCCATGGGTGGCCTGCGCTTCATAACCGGGTTCGAGGACCGTCCGCCTCTGAAGGTCGGTGTCAGTCTCGGCGATGCGGTGGCGGCCCTCTACGCGACGATTGGTACGCTCGCCGCGCTCCATCGTCGCGACATCATGGGGTGCGGCGAGACCGTCGATGTGGCGCTGTACGAGTCCGTGTTCTCGCTGCTCGAGGGGATCCTTCCCGAGTACGGTTACGCGGGTCCCATCCGTCAGCGTGGGGGGAATGCACTGCTGGGCTCAGCGCCATCGAACGTGTATCCGACGGGAGATGACCGCTGGATCACCATCGGCGCGAATGGCGACTCGATCTTTCGTCGCTTCTGCACCGCGATCGAGCGGCCTGAGCTCGCGGACGATCCGCGCTTTGCAGACAACCAAAGCCGGCGCGCGAACGTTGCGGTGCTGGACCAGTTGATCGAGTCTTGGACACGCCAACACGAGCTTGGTGAGCTGTGGGACATCTTGGTGCGTGCTGAGGTGCCGGCCGCACCTGTTTACAGCATCGCGGATGTCGTCGCGGATCCCCAGTACCAGACGCGCGACATGATCCTGCGGTTGATGGGCCCGGGTGGTATCGGTGAGCTCCTGGTACCCGGTGTCGTCCCGAGGTTCGTTGACGCACCGAGCAGCGTACGGTGGCTGGGACGAGCCGCTGGCGCGGACACCGTGACCGTGCTGAGGGACATAGGCCTCGACGATGCGGAGCTTGAGCGCCTCGCGAGCAGCTCGATCATCGATCTGGGCAGCGCCCCGAGATCCATGGCCGGTAGCACTTTGGTCCTGGAGTGAAAACAGCGGCGGCCGAGAACCGAGATGGCGTTCGGAGCGTCCATCGCGCTCTTTCGCTTCTCACACTCTTCGATGAAGAGCACCCAGCGCGAACGATGCGCGAGCTCGTCGAAATGGCCGAGCTTCCCAAGACGACCACGTTGCGGCTGATCCAGACGCTGGAAAGATCCGGCTACCTCTACAGCCGGCCGGATGGCCGCGTCTGTTTGGGTCCAAGGCTCATCCGACTCTCGAGGGCCGTGGATCTCGTATGGCGGTTGCCCGCAGCAGTGGACGCCACGATGGAGCTGCTCTGCGAGCGCAGCCGCGAAACTGTCAACCTATACGTGCTCGATGGGCCTTGGCGGGTCTGCGCAGCTCAGAAGCAGGGTCCACAGAGCATCCGCTATGTCGTGCCGGTCGGCATGCAGCTGCCCCTGTGGGGTGGTGCTTCGGCGAAGGTCCTCTTGGCGGACGCGCCGACCGAGCTGATGGACTTGGCGCTCGATCAGGGAGGCAAAGACGCCAGCTATCGCGCGTGGCTGCTGCACGAGCTCCAGCGCGTCCGCGACGCGGGGGTCGCGACCAGTCATGGAGAGCGCGAACGCGGCTCGTCCTCCGTCGCAGCGCCAATCCGGGCTGGCGATCGCACCGTGGCCGCGCTCGCGATCTCGGGCCCGACGATGCGATTCACAGACGTGCGTGTCCACGAGTTCGCCGAGTTACTGAAGAACGCGACGCGCGACATGGAGCGGTCGTTCACCAAGAACATGGATCTGGATCCCCTTGGAACGGTATGGGTCGGCGCGAGCGCAGCGCGCTAACCCGCTTTCGCGAGGGTGGACACGCCTGGTGGGAGACCGCCATAAGCGACGTCCAGCCAGGACGGATCGTCATCCGTGGCGAGCGCATCGAGCACCTCATCGAGTCAATGTCGTATGCAGGGGTCGTCGGTCTCATGGTCGGCAACCTCCGGTTCTCGAACGCGCAGGCGCGGTTGCTCGAGGCCGCACTGATAGCGGGCGTCGATCACGGTGTGCGCGCGCCGTCGATCGCCGCTGCACGGATGGCCGCGACATGCGGGGTCCCACTCAACTGCGCCGTTGCGACTGGGATCAACCTGCTCGGTGACGACCACGGGGGCGCCGGCGAAGAGTGCATGGAGCTCTTGTACGAGACCGCGACCCGGGCCGCGGCTGATGCCACATCATTGGAGTCGGTCGCGACGATGCTGATCGCCGAGCGGCTACGGTCCGATGAAAGGATTCCGGGCTTCGGCCACCAGCTGCACAAGGATGAGGACCCGCGACGGAGTCCGATGCTGCGGCTCATCGACAGGGCGATTGCCGCAGGTGAGATCAAGGGCTCGTTCGCCCGCGCGGGGCTTGCGCTGGAAGAGGCGCTCGCTCGTGCGAAGGGTCGCACGCTCGGGCTGAACGTGGACGGCGTGACAGCGATCGTCTACTGCGAGTTGGGCCTACCTACGGCAGCGGCGAAGGGTCTGTTCTGTCTCTCGCGCGGTGTTGGCATCGTCGCCCACGCGCTCGAAGAGATGCAGTCTGGAGCGCGCATCAAGGGTCCATGCCCGCCCGGTGATGACCTCGTGAAGTACGTGGGACCGGCCGAGACAAGCTGAACAGCTAGGTGTTGGCATCCATCTTGATCTTGGTGAGACGCTCACCTGATTCTCGGGGTGTGCGGTGGCCCCGCTTCCCGCGTTTCTTCAAATTCGTGTGAGAATTGTCACGTCGTGGGGTAATTGCGCTGACGACTCTGGATCAGCCAATCAGAGGTTCGAAACCTCTCTCCCCAACAGACCCGAGGACACTAAAACGCTCCAGGAGCTCGGCCGAAAGCGACAACCACCTGACCGGCAATCAGGTAATCGGCGCTCCACACTCAGGGTCGACATCGTATCGATGTGGCGCTGTCACGCTGTTGTTGCGAATGCCGTAATTCTGTCTGACGACCGTTACGGTTTCGCCTGATTCAAAGTGCGAACCGTGTGGTCTCGGCACAGTGCGTGCGTTGCGAGTGTTCAACTCCGTCCTCTTAGCAGTTGTGGGTCGAGACGCGACGGCTCGCGGGATGAGATTTGATCGTGGAGGTCTTTGCGATGACGTTGGTCAACATGAAACAACGCTACGTCGCCTCGACGGTTTGTCCCATCGCAAAATCGGGACAGGTCGAGTGCGCCGAGCTGGCAGGGCGTATTTTCGAAAACGACGCGACAGCGTCGGCAGCGCTGGTCGAGCATCTCATCTCGGCGGAATGCCACACCCGCGAGCAGCTCGCTCGCATAGTCGGCAATATCCGTAGCTACACGCACTCGTACCGGCTGGTATACGAAAATCGCGTCGAGAACGGGTTCGCCGCCTAAGCTGTTGGCGAACCGGAGCGATTGCGGTCGGCGCGGCGAGCTCGGCTAGAAAGGCGTCGTGCTAACGAGCGTGCTGCGCAGACCGAGCGTGGCGCGAAGGAACTGTCCGCCATGGAGATCGACCGATCGATCGCTGCCGCGGACCACGACTGAGATCGGTCGGCCACCGGGGCTCTCGTTGAACCCCATCGACACGAACCGCCCGATATCGATTCCGTAGTCCTCGATTATGTGCGCGCGGATCTCAGCGCCGCTGAAGTGTTCGGACCACAGCTCGGCATGGGGATTCGCGCCGCGCTTGTCGTAGGCCGCGAGTTCCGCGGGATCCGGGACGCTCGTGAGGTACGGCCACCCCTCGGCGCAACCCCAGGTGTCGCCCACGCGGATGGCATTGAACACGCAGCCGGGGTTCTCACTCGCGCCGCCATTGGCCGACGAGAACATCGCACGGATGGGCTGACCGTCGTAGAAGAGGAACTGACCGGCGGTGGACTCGACGGCGGTGTTCGTCCGCTCGGTCTCCACAGACTGACCGCGGTAGCACTGATCGGACGTGTCGTCACGGACGTCCCACTCGCGCTCGCCCGCGCTCGACTGCTTCCACGCCGCGTATGTCCGTGCGGTCACTGCCTGCGCGCGCAGCGCCTCGATCTCCCAAAACGGCAGCATTTCGCCGGGCAGGACGCCGCGCATGTAGTCGTCCGAGGAGACGACGTTGACCACCGTCAGAGACCCACCTGCCACCTGCAGCCAGAGGTCGCCGCGGTATGAGAGCCCTTTCTCGGCGATGCTGATCGGGTCCCACGACTGAACCGGCACGAGGCGGACGGGATCGCGTCCCGCGTATGCGACGCCGCGTCCGTCCGTCACCACGACGCTCGCTCCGCTCCGGGATGCGCGCATGAGCTGGCCTGGTCCGGTCTGGGCGTAGACGACCGTCGGATCGGCATCGTTGACGAGTCGCATCCCGCCCTCTGAGCTCAGGCTCGCGGTATCACCGATCGTGCTTCCGACGCAACCGTTCGACGGTGCGGAGAGCAGGACGCGGAACGACGGTGCGGACGGCAGGCTGACGAGGTCAGCGCCCGGGAAATACTTGGCAAGGATCTCTTCGCCACTGAGGCGCGGACCCACGGCGCCCTCTGCCCAACCTTGCGCTCCCCACTGGGAGAGCCCGACGCCGTGGCCCCAGCCCTTGCCATAGAGAGTGACGCCATCGCCGACCACGATGCGTTCAGTCTTCATCGCAACCGCGTTTCCGGAGAACCAACCGGTGCCCTCCTGCACCAGGTCCCACGCGAGCGTGTACGTGCCATTGTTCTGCGGAGCGCGCACGCTCACGTTGAGTGTCGTCGCCTGCCCAGATGCAACATCACTCGAGAGCGCGTCTCTGGCGCCATCCCAGAGGATGGTGTTGCCGTCCGCGTCATACCAGTGATAGCCGAGCTGGACCGGATGGTCGCCGCCGGCCGGCCAGGGACGTACGCCGGTATTCGTGATGCGGATCTCGACGGGCATCTCCGCCCCCGCGATGACCGCGGACGGCGCGGTCGTGTGGTCGTAACTTGAACCGAGCTCAGGTGTCACGCCGACGACGCGTGCTGCGCTGGCAATCTTTCGAGCAGCGACCAGGTCGCCCGCGCGTGGGGTCGCCTCCTGAATGGCGAGCGCGACGGGGGCCTCCACGCTGTGCCGCGATAGGTCCGGCGGCATCGCGAGGACCACGTCCGGCTGCATCGCGAGGACCGCGAGCAGAGCGCTGAACGCCATACCCAACAGGACTTGGAAGCGCGGCACACCGATATCCATTACGCGCAGCGTTGCTTGCCGTCCGAACACACCGGCGGCTTGCGCCGTGCACGGCCCACTTAGCAAGCCA
>Ga0207653_10000349_pt1 | contig 23163 bp, 26 predicted proteins | sample KBSK5251metaG_FD_184341 | JGI IMG/M metagenome (GOLD analysis project Ga0207653, IMG submission 184341) | Corn, switchgrass and miscanthus rhizosphere microbial communities from Kellogg Biological Station, Michigan, USA - KBS K5-25-1 metaG... | ecosystem: Host-associated > Plants > Roots >...
ATCTCCCAAATCTCTCTCCACTCGCTTACGCAAAGCGACGATCCACAGTGGAACCGCTACGTTCAGTGAAGCATGCGGCCTTGGGTGGTGGTTATGGCAAGTCGCGAACCCGCCAAAAAAACAGTCGCAAAAGTAGTACCAGAAGGCGACCGCCGAGCAAGCCTAGAAGCAATTCGCGACCGGCTAGCAAGCGAAACTGACGACACCCTATGGGCCAAACACAAGCGTGAGTGCAACTGTCAATGCGGCATGGGAGATGGCCGCCTACTCGTCGCGCTCGTAAAAGAGCTCCGCGAAACCATCCGCGAACTTGACTCAATCCCACCAGCGTCAAAGGAGTCGACCATTGACCGGCTCCGCACTCAAGTCGCGGCCGAACGTGACGAGCTCGCGGCCGCGCGTGCGCGTCGGGTCGCAGACGCCGAGACTGCGTAGCGTCCCCGCCTACTCCCGCACCGCCGGCGACGACGCTGTAGCGCTCATCGCAGCCGCTGGTCAGCCGCTGGACGAGTGGCAGGCCAATGTGGTTCGGGACATTTTGGCGATGCGTGACGATGGGACTTGGGCCGCGTTCGAAACGTGTTTGATCACTCAGCGCCAAAACGGTAAGGGTGCTGTGATTGAAGCGCTCGAATTGGCTGGTTTGTTTTTGTTCGGCGAGCAAATGATTTTACATTCCGCCCACGAATATAAAACGGCACAGGAAGCGTTTCTCCGCATCAAATCTCTCATTGACGGGTGCAGGGACTTACGCCGGCACGTGAAGTCTATCCGTGAAGCTAACGGTGAGCAGCAGGTGATCCTGCTCAGCGGAGCAAGGCTACGTTTCGTGGCCAGGTCTAAAGGTTCAGGCCGTGGGTTTTCTGGGCAGCGCAATATTTTGGACGAAGCGTATGCGTTGACTCGTACTCAACTTGCTGCGCTTTTACCAACAATGAGTGCTCAACCTAACCCGCAGGTTAACCTTTTCTCAACCGCGCCGGATGTTGAAACTATGCCGCCGCCGGAAGAAGCATCACTATTATCGGTCCGGGAACGGGCGCTAACGGCAATCGCTGGAGCCACCCCGGGTCGGCTTGCCTACCACGAGTGGTCACCGCCAGACGGCGCAGACGTGGCCGACGCTGACGTGTGGTACGAGTGCAACCCAGCGCTTGGGATCCGCATCAGCGAAGAGTACGTAGCGTCTGAGCTGGCTGCGCTTGGCCCGGAAAAGTTCGCCGTGGAGCGGCTCGGCGTGTGGCCACGTAGCGCTGATGACCGGTGGCGGGTGGTCAGCGAAGAGCGTTGGTTGGCCGCTCAGGACACACAGTCGCAGCCGGAAGACCCACTGGTTTTCGGTGTCGCTGTGTACCGTGCCGACGGCAAGGTCATGTCATGTATTGGTCTGGCTGGCGTTCGACGCGACGGCGATTTGCACGTGGAAGTTCCGCAAATGGATCACCGTTCCGGCACCGGGTGGGTGGTGGAGCGGGCTAAAGAGTTGCATGAGCGGTGGCGACCAGCCAGGTGGGCCGTTGACGCCAGCTCGCCAGCAGGTGCGCTAATTCCGGATTTGGAAGCCGCGGGTTTGCCAGTAGAAAAGCTCGCCGCACGCCACGTCGCGCAAGCGTATGGACTCCTAGTTGACGGGATGACCCGCACACCGGCCGAGTTAACGGAGATCACCGTTGGTGATGACGGCGCGACGAAACCAGCCCGGCGCGTGTGGCACCGTGACGACCCAAGATTGACGGTGGCGATGGCATCAGCCACTAGCAGACCAGTTGGTAGCGACGGGTCGACGTGGGACTCGCGCACTAATGATTTGACACCGCTATTGGCCGTATCAAACGCGTTATGGGGTCTAGTGACCTTGCCGGACCCAGAGCCTGTATTTTTCGCCGCGTCCTGGAGGTAGCTGTGGCTAGCGACACTTTACGTTTGGATCTCCTGGACCGGCCTGGGCTGTCTAGTCGTATAGGTGCAGAGTCTCGTAGATCTTCTACGGGGCCAAGGTTCCTTGACGTTGTGGGTATGCCTTTTTACGTCGTTGGGCTGCTTGCGTTTTGGACGTTGGTGGTCGCTGGCGGTGTTGCGCGTTGGTGCGTGGCTGGTGTGCGGCTGGGTTGGGTGGAAGCTCGCCGGTCCGCTCAGGGTCGCGGGTTTGATGCGCAGCGTTGGCCGGTTCGCCCACGGGCTAAGCGCTGATTATGACTCTTGCCGACCGTATTTCGTCTTTGGCTTCGAGCCGTGAGACCCGGTCGGCGTCTTCTGACGGTTCTTCGCGGGCGTTGCGCGGCGATTTGCGCTATTCGGCGGATCAGTGGTTGATGGATTATTTGTTGCCGTCGCAGTTTGGTTATGGCGGTAATCAGTACACGTATGGCCTGAATCAGACTTATTCCGGTATCAGGTCTCAGGAGATTTCGCAGACGCTGCCGGGGTATTCGGCGGCGTTGCGCGGGTGCCCGCCGGCGTTTGCGGCGCAGATGGTGCGTGCTTTGGTGTTGTCGCAGGCCAGGTTTACTTTTCGGACGTTGCCGTCGGGTGCGCAGTCGCGTAAGACGTTTGGTACTAGGGCGTTGGGGACGTTGGAGCGGCCGGCTCCGAGCATGACCACGGGTGAGTTGTTGGCTCGGATGGAGTGGCATGCTGGGTTGGCTGGTAATGCGTATGTGTTGCGGCGGGGTGATCGGCTGCGGGTGTTGCGGCCGGATTGGGTGGCGGTAATTTTCGGTTCGGAGTCTGAGCCTGATGATCCAACGCATGCGTTGGATAGTGAGCTTATTGGGTTTGTTTACGTTAATGGTGGCCTGTACAGCGGTGGGAAGGTCGAGACTTTATTGCCGCATGATGTGGCGCATTGGTGTCCGTTGCCGGACCCGGAGATGACCCAGATCGGCATGTCGTGGCTCACCCCAGCTATTCGCGAGATCCAAAACGATAGGGCTGCCACTGAGCATAAGTTGCGCTATTGGCAAAACGGCGCCACGCCGAACCTTGTCGTTAAGGGCATTCCTGCTGTTACCCGCGAGCAGTTCGACGAGTGGGTTGCGGCGATGGAAACGTCCCACTCGGGGGTCACTAACGCTTATAAAACCTTGTATTTGACTGCTGGTGCCGATGTTACGGTCGTTGGTAGCAGCCTGCGGGACCTTGATTTGAAAGGTGTTCAGGGTGGTGGTGAGACGCGCATTGCTGTGTTGTCGCGTGTGCCGGCGCCGATCCTTGGCATCGCTGAAGGGTTAGCCGGGTCCAGTTTGAACGCTGGCAATTTTGGTATGGCCAGGCGACTGTTCGCGGACACTTGGGTTTACCCAACTTTGCAGGATTTGGCTGGGTCGTTGGCGGACATTGTTGATGTTCCAGCGGGTGCCGAGTTGTGGTTTGACACAGCAGATATGCCGCTTTTGCGCGAAGACGCGAAGGATGCGGCTGAGATCGAAGACATCAAATCAACAACGATCACTAAATATGTGCGGGAAGGTTTCGTCCCCGACACTGCAATCGCAGCAGTCAGAGCACAAGACGTTTCCCTGCTAAAACACAGCGGATATTTGTCTGTGCAGCTCCAGCAGCCAGGTCAAGAACCAGCTGCGCAGCCAGGGGACCAGCAACCAGCTTCTCCTTCGCCCACTCCCACCAGGTCAGACGATGACGAGCTGGAGCAGCGTTTAGCTGGTGCGGACACCACACCAGGCCACGACCAGCTACACCATTACTGGACACGCGGTGAAGGTTTAGCTAAATGGGCTAAGAGCCCGCAACCGTGGACCACGCTTTACCACCACCTAGCCAAATATGTGGACCCCGAGCAGGCAAAACACATGGCGTCGGCCTGGTTCCACGAAGTTTTCGGGTTCTGGCCAGGCGCGGACCTTAACCGTGTAACGCATGGTAAACCGCCGCGTGGCAAAAAAGTCGGACCGGGCTAAGGGGCGCGACGTGGGCGATTACGCAACCTTCATTCGCGAACTGAGAACGTGGGCGGAGGACAAACATCCGCGTGGGGAAACTGGCACTACAACCGGTGGCCAGTTTGTTGCTAAAAACAGTGGGCAGTCTAGTTCTCAGTCGAAAACTTCGCCGAAAAGCCCGGCGAAACACCCTGCGCCCAAGCACTCAAACGCTAAGGGGCGTCAAGAGTCTGGCGGGAAAGCGGATATACATAAGGCTTTAGCTCATGCGCAGGCGAGAGTGCACGCGTTGGAGTCTGAAGTTAAGCGCCTGCGTAAACAGTTGCATGGCCATGGTGGTTCTTCCCAATCTGCTAAGGGTGCGGCGCATAGCGCTCATCCGCAGCTTCAGGCTGGGGCTAAAAACGATCCGAAGCGGGTTAAGGAGCTTCAGCATTTGTTGAAACAGCTCAAAATTGGTTCATCGCACACGAACGGCGAGTATGGCAAGTCGACTGAAGACGCGGTGAAGGAAGTTCAAAAGCGTTTGGGGATGAGCCCGACGGGGCACGCCAGTGAAACTTTGATCAACAAAATCAGGGCTGCTAAAGCCCTATCCCCGTGTTTACACGGGGGTGGTAAACGCTCTGACGAGTCCGCCGCTGAAGAGCGGTCTTTGATGCACGTTTTTATAAATGGCATTTGCCAAATGTGCGAAGGCGAAGAGTAGAAAGGACACGGACGTGGCCGCATCACCTAAAGAGCCGTATGGGCCTGCGTCCGAGGCTCACTACGCCGACCCGGGTTATCAGGAAGACAAGCGTAAACGGTATCCGCTCGACTCCGCTGATCATTGCCGGGCTGCTTGGTCTTACATCAATATGCCAAAAAACGCTGCGATGTACACGCCGGAGCAGTTGGCGAAGATCAAGGACAGGATTAAGGCTGCTGGGAAAAAATACGGCGTTGAATTTTCCGACGCTCAGCGCTCCGACAGCTCCGATGGCGAGTTCCGCCGTGTGCTACCTGGTGTTTGCACCCGCGCGTTCGACTTTGAACTACGCGCGGCGAAGGGCGACGGCAGAACCCTGGAAGGGTATGTGGCTGTTTTCGGGTCGGTCGCGCGCATCGCGGACCGCAACGGCGACTTTGATGAAGAGATCCACCGCGGCGCTTTTGACCAATCGCTGGAGCGGTCAATGCCGGTGATGCAGTTTGAACACGGCCGGGACCCACGCGTTGGCGCGCTTCCCATTGGCAAATATGACGTTTTTGAGCCTGATCAGCGCGGATATTTTGTGCGCGGTCGCCTGCTGGACGATCCGCTTGTTGAGCCGATTCGCAAGTCCATTGCTGACGGCGCCATCAAAGGCATGAGTTGGCGGATGCAAGTCCCAGATTCCGGCCAAACCTGGTCGCGTCGCAAAGACACGGTTGATAAGCGTGACATCACCGCTGCGGACGTGCCAGAAGCGGGACCGGTGGTTTTCCCAGCCTACTCAGCCACGTCAGTGGCGGTGCGGTCAATGCTTTCCGCAATGGATCAGGATGAGATCCGTTCCCTTGTCAGCGAGCTAGCAGCCCACATCGGGCTCGCCACTGACCTTTCAAACGTTGGGCAACCTGTCGTGCGGAGCGCAGGTGGCAGCGAAGAAAACGGTGCTGAAACGCAGGGGCGTGACGCGCCACAACGAATGACAATCCGCCAGCGTCTCGATGATGGGGCGCTCAAAACGCGAGGAATAGCGTCATGGAAATAGAGATTATGCCTGAGCTCCGCGGTAAAAACGCGGACAGTATCGGGGAGGGGCTGCCAGATGAGCTCCGCGGTAAAACCCCGGACGAGTTGCAGCATTTCACGGAAGTGTTGGATGCGCATCTGCGTAGCATCCACCAGGACGAAGACACTGGTGAGTTGCGGGACAAAACTCCAGCGGAACAGACAGCTTTTGATTATGGGCTGCGTATTCGTGACATTGCGATGAAGCGCATTGAAGAGCACCGTGCGGTGCAGGATGTGTTTCGTCGCCGGCCGAAAGCTGTGCAGGCGGCCATGCTTAATCTTGGTAACCGAGACGACGTTTATGGCGACGTGCGTCGGCTTACTCATAGCGAAGCGCGTGATCGGGCGTTGCGAGTTTTGGACGATCGTGGCGCGTCGGCGCATATGTCTGCTGGTGAGAAGGACGAAGTTGAGCGTCAGGTCCGTACGGCGTCTGACATTGCCCGCCGGGTGCTTGTTACGGAGACGGAAGATTATCGCAGCGCTTGGTTGAAGATGGTGACCCGCCCGAACGGGATCATTTATCTGAACGAAGAAGAGCGCAAAGCGATGCAGGCCTTCGACGAGTACCGCACCATGTCGGAAGGCACTACTACCGCGGGTGGGTTTGGGATACCTGTTTTTATTGACCCGTCGATCATCATGACCGCTCAAGGGTCGGGTAATCCTTTCCTGCAACTCGCGCGGCAGGTCGATGTCAACACGAATGCGTGGAAAGGCGTTAGCTCGGCTGGTGTTTCGTGGTCGTTCGACGCAGAAAATGTTGAAGTTAGCGACGATTCGCCAACTTTGGCGCAGCCAGTGGTCACCGTCTACATGGCACGTGGGTTTATTCCATACAGCATAGAAGTTGGCCAGGATTACCCATCATTCGCTTCGGAAATGTCGACGCTTCTCGCCGAGGGCTACGACGAGCTTTTGGTGGACAAGTTCACCCGCGGGACCGGCACTGGGGAGCCGCAAGGTGTGCTGACAATTTTGTCGGCCACTGCGGGCGCGCGCGTTGGTGTCCAAACGTCAGGTGTGAATTTCTCCGCGACCGACCCGTACACGGTGTGGCAGGCACTTGGGCAACGGTTCCGCCGCAAGGCTAGCTGGCTCATGTCCGTTGACGTGAACAATAAGATTCGGCAGATAGCTACGGCTAACGTTTTCCATGCTTTCACGGAAAACTTGCCGGCCGAATGGGCTGACCAGCTGTTCGGGAAGCAGACTTACGAGTCTCCGTATATGCCGAACACGACCACGTCCACGTCAGCTAACTCCGGTTTGGCGATCGTTGGAGACTTTCACAATTATGTGATCGCTAGGCGCGGCGGTATGTCCGTTGAGCTCATCCCGCACCTGTTCAGCACCACGACTAACCTGCCGTCCGGTACCCGTGGTTGGTTCGCCTACAGCCGTATCGGCGGCGGCGTGTCCAACACAAGCGGGTTCAAACTGCTGGTCAACACGGCCTGATAGGGGTCTGTTATGGCAGAGCAGAGCAAGGCCGAAAAGTTGGCTAAGCCGTCAGAGCACGTTTCGGCTAAGCCGCCAGAGCCGGTCTTGGCTAAAGCGTCAGAGTCGGGTGATGGCGCTGTGCAGCAGCTGTTAGCGCAGCGGGAAATCCACCTGGCTAATGGGGACAACGCGAGGGCCACGGACGTGGACCGGCAGTTGGCCCAGCTTGGCTACACCGTCTAATTTCTCTTTCCCCCTTTGGGAGTGCCCGGGAGCTTGGGTGGGGTCCCGGGCACTCCCCATATCCGAAGGACACGTTGTGATCCAAGTCGTTTACGCAACGGGCACGGCCGTGGTTGAGTTGCCTACTGGTGGCCGTGCGCGGGTTTTGAAAGGCACCCATTGGCCTGCGTCTGATTTCGTGGTGCGTACTCGCCCTGATTTGTTTTCGTCTGATCCGCGTTGGGGCTTGTTTTATACGTCTGAGCCGGACGGGTATGACGCTCCGATGGTGGAGATGGCTACGTCTGCGCCTGGTGAGCGTCGGGATGTGCCGCGGCCGCCGCGGCGTTAGGTTCGCAAACTTGCTCCTTCGGCTGGCCGCTTCGGATGGTCGGCCAGCCGAAGGTTAACCATCCGATCACCATCCCTATAAGGATATTCGTTGACTGAGACAGACCTTCCCGATGATCCGGCGACTGCGGTGGCGGTTGCCTACGTCCATTCCGATGTAGTGCATTATTCGTGGCACCATTCCATGACTGAGCTGCTCGCGCTTGACGCCAACCTACACGCCAGGATTTGGCGTGGTGGGTATGTGGCTATGCGCGGCGGCACTGATGGCCTAGCAGACGCCAGGAACACAGCCATACACGATTTTCTGAAAGACTCCACGGCTGAATGGTTGTGGTGGATCGACACCGATATGGGCTTTGCCGCCGACACCATTGAGCGGCTCTTCGACGCTGCTGATCCGGCTGAGCGGCCGGTGGTAGGCGCCCTGTGTTTCGCCAATCGTGAAGTGTCCAACGATGGGATGGGTGGTAGGCGCGCCATCGTCGCACCAATGGTTTTGGAGTGGAAAACTATTGATGGCGAGTCCGGATTTGACGTGCGCTGGGATTATCCGCAGAACACGCTCACACGTGTGGACGGTGTCGGATCTGCGTGTGTGCTCATCCATCGGAGCGTTTTTGAGCGGGTCCAACACAAATTTGGTCCGAATTGGTATTCGCGGGCTCGTAACCCAAGCACCAACAAAATGATCAGCGAAGACTTATCATTTTGTGTGCGGCTCAACGCGTTGGAAATCCCAATGCACGTACACACGGGGGTTGCAACTACCCACGCTAAAATGGCTTGGTTAGGCGAAGAAGATTATTGGCGCCAGCGTGCGCTCAACCCGGCGCCGCCCACCGCAGACGCGCAGCCACGTGACGTTAAGCGGGATTGGGATGTGCCAAGATATGCGATTATCCCGACGCATAACCGGCCGCAACTGTTGTTAGCGCTGGTAGCGTCGCTCGGCCGGCAGGCGGATGCGGTGGTTGTGGTGGACAACGCATCCGCCCCGCCGGTCGATGCGGATGCGTTGTGTAAAACGGCGCCTGGGGTAGTGGTGGAAGTGATTCGCGACGATGAGCAGCCACCGAATTTGGCTAGGCTGTGGAATGTCATGTTGGACCGGTGCGCCGAGTTAGCTAAGCACGCCGGCCAGGACGCTTGGGACGTGGCTGCGCTTAACGACGACGCGGTTTTACCGGCCACCTGGTATGGGACTGTGGCTACAGCGCTGCGTGAGCATCCCACGGCTGCGTTGGCGCATACCACACCAACCACACCGGCTCTCCTGACCGAGTTGCGTAACGATCCTGGAAATCGGATGTGTCCGCACGCGTTTGTGACTCGTGGTGAGCTTGGGTTACGCGCGGATGAGACGATGCGCTGGTGGTATTTCGACACCGATTTTGATTTGTCGGCACGGCAAGTAGGCGGTGTGCTTTCCGTCCCTGGCCCGCGGGTGGTCAACGCGAGAGCTAACTCAACCACAGTCGGCGCGTTAGCGGAGCAGGCGCACAAGGACCGTGCCACGTTCGAAGCCAAATGGGGCGGCGCGTGATGTTTCCAGGAGTTTTGGAGCACAAGCCGAAAAAGTATGGTGCGCCAGGCAGGCTTTTCGCCACTTTGTACCCGTCGCCTATCACGCAGAGTCTCACCGTCGCGCAGGTGAGCGTGGCCACGTCAAAGCAGGGCATTGTGCGCGGTGTCCATTACGTGGCGGCACCAGGCCAGGCCAAACACGTTACCTGCGTGAGTGGCGCTATATGGGACGTGGTGGTTGACCTACGCCGCGGGTCGCCAACTTTTGGTGATTGGACCGCGTACCTGCTCAACTCTGGCCTTAACAGCCTGTATGTGCCGGTTGGTTTCGGCCACGGCTACTACGCGTCGGATGACGCGATAGTGCTGTATTTGCTGTCCCAGCCTTACGACCCGGATCTGGAACGAGAAATAAACCCGCTTGACCCGGATCTGGACATCAGGTGGCCGGTTAAGCCGGTGCTGTCCCCTAGGGACGCTAGCGCTCCGCTTTTGCGGGACGCGGTAGATTTGCCAAGGTGGAAGCCATGATCCGCGTTTTTGGGTGGCAAACATCCACCGCGGCAGAGCATGAATTCCGCATCGGCCTACCATTTCCCGAGCTAAATAGGTTCCGTTTCGACGCTAATTGGGGCCAACCCGGCGACGACATTTTCGACTACGACGTGGTTTTCGCGCACCGCTTAGCCGGTGAATCTGCGCTGTGGCAAAAGCTGTGCGACACGCCAAGAATCCTGACCGTGTACGACATGGACGATGATTTGCTGTGCGTGGACCCGGAAAACACTATTCCGTATAGCATTTTCCACCCGCTCGAAGCACAAACCCGTCGTAACGTTGAGATGGCTGACATTGTTACCGTGTCCAGCCCAATATTGGCGGAACGCTACCGGAAGATCAACCCGAATGTGGCTGTGCTACCAATTTGTATCCCAAACTACATGCCACACTGGCCAGAACCCGGTCCGAAACCGCAGCATTACACCGTAGGGTGGGCCGGGTCCACCCACAAACGTCAAGACTGGCCTGGGATCGCTGAAGTGCTCGCAGAGTTGGCCTACGTGATGCCATCAGTCAGGTTTCACATGTTCGGCGCCGACTACACCAACGGCATGCTAGCTGGCCGAATGGACTTCGCACCGTTCACCCCAGACGTGATGCAGTACTGGCGGGCGCTTAACTTCCACGCCGGGATAGCGCCACTGACTGATACCAAATTCAACTGGGGCAAGTGCCACACCAAACTTGTCGAGTACGGTGCACGTGGAATCCCCACCGTGGCATCGGCGATTGGCCAGTACGTTGATTGGATTGACCACGGCGTCAACGGTTTCCTGGTCCATGATAAGAGCGAGTGGGTTCCGTACTTGTTGGCGCTCGCCGACGATGAGACGCGACGGCTGATGGGACGCGCGGCTTATCACAGCGCGTCGAAGTGGAAAATTTGTCATCACATCGACAAGTGGGAAGCGGTGTTTTCGGGGGTGGTGGCATGAAACGCACCGCGTGTAGCGCCTGCGGGTGCCACGTCCTTAACCAGTTTTTGGACTTGGGACAGTCCCCAATCGCCGACGCCTACCCAGCCACCGCAAGTTGGGCGCAGGCGACCTATCCGCTGCAAGTTGCGGTATGCGCCAAGTGTCAGCTGGTGCAGTTGCTGGAAGTGGTTGACCACCACATTTTGTTTGGCACTGGGTACTCGTTTTACAGCTCGGCGAGCGCACCGCTGAGTGCCTACCATCAGGCTTACGCGGCTGATGTGCACGCCAAACACGCAGACCTGATAACTCGTGGCGTAGTCGAGATTGGGTGCAATGACGGTGACATGCTGCGGCACTTTACCGCCGCGCCTGCGCTTGGTGTGGACCCGGCGGAAGGGCCAGTCGCCGCTGCGCGGGCACGTGGCCTAGATGTGCTCCAGCAGCCGTTTGGTGTGGACGTGGCGTGTGGAATCCGCGCCGAACGTGGCCGCCAAGGGGTGGTTATCGCTAATCACGTTTTGGCGCATGTGGACGACGTAGCGGATGTCCTTGCCGGTGTTCAGGAGCTTTTGGCCGACGACGGCGTGGTCATGGTCGAAGTCCAATATTTGCCAGACCTGCTAGTTAATAACGCGTTTGATTTGGTTTATCACGAGCACCGAAACTTTTTTTCGCTCAGCTCGCTTGAGCAGGCCGCGCAAAACCAGGGCCTGTATGTCATCGATGCGGAACTGACCGACAGGCAAGGCGGGTCGCTACGAGCCACCTTAGCGAAAACGTCACAGTGCTCGTTCGCCGCTGACACCATCCGCGCATCCGAACGGTGGCTTTGGGACTGGGGCGCTTACGAAGGGATGCAGGGCCGCGCTGAACGGATCCGCCAACGCCTATGCGACCTGGTCGCGAACCAAAACGGTGTTGTTGGTGGCTACGGTGTGCCCGCTAAGGCAACAACGCTACTGAATTTTTGTCAGCTAGGTTCGGACGCCATCAGTTTCGCCACAGACACAACTGTGGCTAAGCAAGGACGTTACATCCCAGGCACCGGTATCCCAATCGTCGCACCAGATGTGGCCCTGCACGCTGACACACTGGTATTGTTCGCGTGGAATTATCTGCCGCAGATCGTGCGGCAGGAAGCTGGCTACCGCGGCAGGTGGATTGTGCCTATCCCAGCTCCGGTGCTCATATGAGAGCGCTAATCCTTGGTGTCACTGGCCAAGACGGCTCATACCTGGCTGAGCAGCTAATCGCTGAAGGCTGCGAAGTTTTTGGCATGGTGCGCCGGTTCAACGCGCGCTCGCCAGCGCAGCAGGTCATTGGAGACATTACCGACCGGCCTTCGCTAGACCGGGTCCTGCGTGTTTGCAAACCAAACGTGGTCTACAACTGCGCCGCCGTAACGTCCCCAGGCGGCGCGTGGGGAACGACCAACCCACCAAACCTAGCCGAAGCCACAGGACTTGGGGTGGTAAAACTACTAGACGCAATGTGTCAGCACGCCCCAAACGCCAGGCTGGTCCACGCATCATCATCAGCTGTATACGACCCGCACCGCTACGGCCTATACGGCATAGCGAAACAATTCGCGCACGAAGCTGTGGCGGGTTACCGCGAGCGTCTATGGTGCGCCAACGCAATACTGTTTAGCCACACATCACCAAGGCAAGACAAACGTTTCCTAGCGCCAAGGATTTGCTCAACTATCGCCAGGATCGCCAAAGGCAGCAAGGAACTGCTAACACTTGGCGATATTTACTCCCGCCGTGATTGGGGGTACGCGCCTGATCACATGCGTGCGATGCGCCTGGTGGCTGAGCATCCAAGCCCGGGTGATTGGACCATCGCCACTGGCGTAACCCACTCTGTGCGGGATGTGGCTTTAGCTGCGGTCACCGCAGCCGGTTTAGATTGGGATGATGTGGTGCGGGTTGACCCGGAAGCGCCGCGGATCCCAAACGAAGTGCATCCGGATTCGCAGGAAGACCGGCTGGCTGCGATGCGTGCGCTTGGGTGGAAACCGGAGACTGGTTTAGTCGGCATGGTCGAAGAGATGGTTTGGTCCCTGTGATTACCGTGGCGATTCCGACCATCCCAGGCCGGGAAGCGCTGCTGGAACGCGCCACCATGTCGGTGCTAACACAAACCATTCCGTGCAAAATTAAAATTTGGGAAGACAACGCGCGGGAAGGTGCAGCCACCACCCGCAACAAAATGCTGGCCGAGATAGACACAGAGTGGACGGCGTGGCTCGACGATGACGACGCGTTGAAACCAAATCATCTACGTGCGTGTGCGCGGAATGCTTACCTTACCGACGCGGACGTGGTTTACCCCGGCTACGACGTGGTCGGCGGCGACGACATCGTCGGGTGTTTCGGGCTTGGGTTCGACGCTGCGCGGTTACGCCGCCACAACTACATCCCAGTAACCACTCTCACCAAAACGGAGCTAATCCGAGACGTGGGCGGTTTCCAGGCGCACCCGGACGAAAACGGTGACCCGTGTGAAGACTGGGGACTGTGGCTGGCTTTACTGGAAGCAGGCGCAACGTTTTCCCACCTTCCGCAGCGCACATGGATCTGGACAGTTAACGGCGGCACCAGAGGGCGAGGAGACCGATAATGGCCGACTTTGTATTCAACATCGCAAAAGGGAAAGTTGCCTACTACGCCACGTTGCCGGCAGCAAACGACGCGCTAATAGTCATCCCGATCGAAGCGTCCGGGGTGGAGTCCGACGCCACACTGCAAGACTACGATGACGTAGCGACGCTCCTAGCGGCCGCTAACAACGAGCAAACCACAATGGGCCGTAAAACAATCACATCCGTAACGGTAACCGTCGACGACACAAACAACCGCGTTGATGTCGACTTCGCCGACACCACGTGGACCGCGGCGTCAGGCAACGCCATCTCCGACCTGCTCATCGCCTACGACCCCGATACCACCACAGGAACAGACTCAACACTTATCCCACTAACGTGGCACGACTTTTCCGTAACGCCGTCTGGCGGTGACGTAACCGCAGCCGTCGCGAACATCTTCCGCGCGAGCTAATGGGCATACCGGCCTACGGATCCACCGGCACACACCTATTCGGCACATCGTCGTCGGCAAACTTTGCTGTACCGGCCAGCGTCGCAGCCGACGACATCATCATCATTCCCATATACGTTGACGGCAGCGCAACGATCACCGCCCTAGCGTCAGGGTTCGCCCACGCCGAAGGGTCACCGGCGTCACTACCCGCTGGTGGTGGCCAGCACTCACTTGCGGTGGTGTGGAAACGCGCAACCGGCGCAGACACCGGAACATACGATTTTACCTTAAGTACCAGCATTTACCGGGCAGGTTCAGCGATCCGCTACACCGGATGCGTAACAAGCGGAAGCCCGTGGGACAGTCCAACATCCACCGCGACATCAACTGCTAATGACACAGTGACGCCGGCAGTTTCCATCACCACCGCTGGCGCTGACCGCCTGCTGATTTTCGCCGCTACAAACTGGGCTGGTGGAGCGTGGACACCACCAACCGGTTTCACCGAGCGGATGGACACCGGCGACCAAATCCACACCGAAGACGACAAAGGCCAAGCGTCCGCAGGCTCATCCGGGTCTGTCACAGCCACCTGCGCCGGATCCGACAAACGCATAGCGTTCCTAGGCGCACTCATCGGAGCGTCCGCGGGAACGCCGGTGGGGACAGCCACCGAAACTGACACCACGTTCGCGATCACGTCCCAAACAACAAAAAGTATTAGCACCGCAACTGAAACCGACACCACATTCGCAGTCGCATCGCTAACAACTAAAACTGTTGGGCTGGCGACGGAAACTGATGCGGCAATTGCGGTAACGTCTAAAACAACAAGAACTGTTGGGCTAACAACCGAAACCGACAGCACGTTCGCGATCACACCAGCCGTAACTGGCGTGGTGCACACCGCAACCGAAACAGACACCGCATTTGCGTTAACAACAAATTCGGGAACGAACGTTGGCACGGCCACGGAAACAGACACCGCATTTGCAATCATATTCGCCACAGCAGTGGGCACCGCCGTGGAAACGGACCAGGCCTATCCGGTGGGCAGCGCAGCGGTTGGCCCGGGCATCCCGTACACCACATCCACATACGAGAGTTACATCACCTAGGGATGTGATGGGATGGCTACCCGCGACGTAGGCGACCGGATCAACCTTCGCCACCTGATATACAACGCTGCTGGGGCGCTCACAGACGCCACCGTTGCGCTATCAGTGACCGACCCAACCGGCAGCACATCATCAGCGTCCGTAACCCACACAGCGACAGGTGTCTACGACGCGTCGGTCACCCTAACAACAGCTGGGTTGTGGTCGTGGCGGTGGGCAATATCCGGCGCCGTGGTTGAAGTCGACGACGGCTCAATCTTCGCGGTGGACCCCGCACCACCAACCTACGCCAGCCTGCCAGACCTGAAAGCATACTTGCGCATTAGTGACACCACCGATGACGCGCTGCTGCAAAGCGCGCTGGACTCGTCCAGCAGGTGGATTGAACAATACTGCGACCGGGTTTTCTACCCAGCCATCACTGCATCGGCACGTACCTTTTACCCGCGCAGCGCTTACGTCGTTGACATAGACGATTTTTGGACCACCGAAGGCTTGATCGTCAAAGTAGACACCGCAGATGATGGTTCATACTCCACCACCCTAACGATCGGCACCGACTATATTGCCCAACCAGTCAACCCACGCGTTGGTTGGCCACAAACCCGCATAGTGTCAGTAAACTTGTCCCTACCGCTCTCAGCGTCGCGACGCCCGAGCGTGCAGGTCACCGCTAAATGGGGCTGGCCGGCGGTACCAGATTTGGTACGACGCGCATGCATTCAACTTGCGGAAGAAGACTACAAAATGAAAGGCGCACCTTTCGGCGTGGCCGGAGTTGACCAGTTCGGCCCAATCAGGGTACGGGAAAACCGCATGGCGCTCGCGTGGCTAGCACCGTACCGACGTAGTCCGATACTCGTCGCATGAGCATCGACGACGTGGTGACCGCATTAGCGGCCAGGCTCACCACAGGCATGGCCGGAACAGCCATCGGCGGCCGCATCTACGCATACGCACCTGACACGCTCAACCCACCAACTGCGATTGTTCTGCCGTCACCATCAGATTTTTTGGTGTGGGACCGCACCTTCGACGGATCCGATGACTACTCCGTCACCGTGAAAATCATTATGGGATCACAGGATGATCGTTCAGGCCAGGCCGAGCTGCTCAGCTACTTTGACCGCACAGGATCAACATCTTTATACGCTGTGATCAACGCTGACCGCACACTCGGCGGCACCGTGTCCATGACCAGCATCATCCGGGGAACGGCCTACGGGGACGTGGAGTGGGGCGGCGTAACGTTTTTCGGTGGTGAGCTCACCGTAGAATGCGGAACATGATAGGCGACAAAGACATCAACGACCTGGACGAAACAAGACGACTGCTGTACTGCGCCCTCGCGGAAGGCCAAGTCGAAAGAGCGGGGCCTGGGCGGAAAGGCGAGCTGGCGGGAACGCTGACCAATGCGCTGCTGCACCACAGCAAGCTGGAGACAGACGCCAACTTTGTTTTTGATCGCCTTTCGGACGTGTTCTGCGTCGAACCCGCCGGCGTTGAGTGGGCCGAGCAACTGATTGCGAAGATCACAGACCGGATCTCGGAACGGCGCAAATCCCGCAACATCGCCGCTATACAAGCCAACCCGTAAAAATTGGAGTGATTTGATGCGCTGGGTAGTGGTGCAGCCAGGCCCAGCGTTTTCCGTCCAAGACGTGTACGCCGGCTGGGTAGAAGCACTACGCAATCTTGGCGAACACGTCATCGAATACAATTTGGACGACCGGCTTACCTTCTATTCCGCTGCGCTGCGCCAAGTCGGCGAAGGTACCTTCGCCCAATTCCTATCAGCCGAGCAAGCGTATGAGCTGGCAATCAACGGCCTGTACTCAACGCTGTACCAATCCTGGCCAGACGTGCTCCTAGTCGTCTCCGGCTTCTTCGTCCCGCCAAAATTGTTAGACCGGGCAAGGCGCAGCCGCACCCGCATCATCGTCCTACACACCGAGTCCCCGTACGAAGATGAGCGCGCCGCTGAACTAGCACAGTACGCAGACCTGATGCTTGTGGACGACCCAACAAATTTGGAAACGTTTCGACAAATCGCGCCAACGTTCTACGCCCCGAAATCATATCGGCCAGCCCTGCACCGACCAGGTGACCCGGTTGAAGCGCTCGAATGCGACTTCGCTTTTGTCGGAACCGGTTTCCCCAGCCGCGTCGAATTTTTTGAAGCCATGAACTTGGACGGCCTGGATGTGCTGCTCGCGGGAAACTGGCAACAAGTAGACGAAACATCACCGCTGTACCAACACATTGCGCACCACCCCAACGAATGCTTAAACAACCACAAAACGGCTGAGATTTACCGTTCAGCACGCGTGGGCATGAACCTGTACCGGCGCGAGGCGCAACTCCCCCAGTTAGCCAACGGCTGGTCTATGGGGCCACGTGAAATCGAGATGGCGGCCTGCGGCCTGTTCTTCCTTCGTGATCCACGCGGTGAAGGCGACGAAGTACTGGACATGCTCCCCACCTTTAACTCACCACAGGAAGCGTCTGACCTGCTGCGCTACTGGCTAGCACGACCAGATGAGCGGGCGACGCTAGCACGCAAAGCCCGCGAAGCGGTAGAAGACCGCACCTTTGACCACGCCGCAGCGGGACTGCTGCGGAAGTTAGACCGCTAAGAAAGGTGGAGTTAGTATGTCCCGCATAGCAGGCAGAAACGCCAGAATCTACATGGCCTTGGCGTCAGGTGGCACGGCTGAACCGGTGGCCTTTCAAGCATCATGGTCAATTTCGGCAGCCACAAACAAAATCAAAGTAACCGCGTTCGGCGACAGCAACGAAACCTACGTTGCTGGCCTACCCGACGCAAACGGCCAATTCGCCGGGTTCTACGACGATGCCACGGTGCAAACCTACACGGCCGCAACCGACGGTGTGGCACGCAAATGGTATCTGTACCCGGACACCACCAACACGGCTAAATACTTCTTCGGCACCGTCTTGGCCGACTTTTCCGCTGAAGCTAGCGTCGACGGCGCCACAACAGTTTCGGCGTCCTGGGCTGCCGCGTCGCCAATCATCAAAGTCTAATGGCAGACGGAGCAGCCGAACTGCACCGCCTAGCCGTACAGCTACGCAAAGCCGAAGTGTCAACGCTCGAAACCGAGCTGCGCCGCCAGCAACGAGAAGCGTTTACCCCATTAGAAAAAGACGTAAAAGCCGAAGCCGCGTCAACGCTCCCCAGCGGCTACGCACCCATCATGGCCAACGCCGTAAAAGCCAAAGTGTCAGTTCGCAAAGGCAGCGCACTACTATCAGCGCGCGTATACGCCAAAGGGAAAGCAGAAGAACGTGATGTGCGTGAAGTCAACGCCGGTCGGCTACGCCACCCAGTGTTCGGCCACCGCCGTCGCGCTTGGCACGTGACCCGGGTCAGATCCGGGTTCGTCGACCGGCCCTTCGATCGCACAGTCGACCGCGTCGTGGACAAATCCGCAGACGCAGCCGAACAAATACTCGCCCAGATTGCACGAGGATAATGATACGGATCTGTTTATCCGACGCGGACCGGGACCGGCTAGGGGCACCAAAAACGATCCCGTTCGACTTTGAAACATTAACAAACCGGGAAGCCATGACGCTGCAACGCCTAGGCTACCCAAGTCCACGCATCTTCCGGAAAGCGCTGCAAATCCACCCACTAAACGAAAACGGTGAAGCGACCAAAAACGACGACGGCGAAGCGTACACGTTCGACGTGGACTACCTTGCCTGGACAGCGCTGCTGTGGCTGGCGCTACGCCGCTGCGGAATAAACGTAGACGTAGACACCCTGGAGTACGACATAGAAAATTTGCGTCTGCTCGGGGACGACGAACCGGAAACGAAACCACCTGTGCACGGCGGTGACGATACGGGAAAAGCCCAAGAGCCATCACAGACCTTAGCGGAAGTGAGCTAGAAATGTGGCGGGACATCGCCGGCGAAATCGACGAGTACCGCCTGCCGCTTCTCATCCACGTCCCCGGGCTGCGTTGGTCTGACGTTGACGACATGCCTTTTTGGCTGTGGGAACAATGCCGTGACTACATTGACAGGCTTAACGGGCGGGAGTAGCGGAGCAGATGGCCGGGCCGGAACGCAGCGTCACGTTAAAAATCCGGGAAGTTCGCGAAGGGCGTGCTTTCGCGGAAGCCGCCGATGACGCCGACAAGGCCGGTAAAAGTTTTCAGCACATGCAAAAAGATTCCGAGTCCCTGCAAAAAGAGATCCGGCAGACGGAGTCGGATGTTGGTAAAAGTTTCCAAAACATGCGGAAAGACTCCGAGTCTTTGCAGAAGGAGCTCACCCAAACGGAGTCGAAAACAAAAAAGCTGGGGACGGAATTCGCTAAAAGCTCAAACGACGCTGGCAGGGCTGGGAAAAGCTACAGCGACATGTCGCGGGACACCGCAGACCTGCGCAAGGAAATCGATTTCACTGAAGAGAAGCTGAAAAACCTTAACACCGAGTTTGCGAAAAGCGGCGACCGTACACTTTTCAAAGACATCGGCAAGGAACGCCGAAGCGCATCTCAAATGCGCAAAATTTTGTCTGAGTTAGAAGCGGACTTCGGAGACGGTGGCGGTGAATCCGGGCACGGGTTCATCCGAAACGCAATAGCGGCGATAAAAGACGACGCGCCCAGTCTCATAGCCGTCATTTCCGCCGTCGCCGTAGCAGCATTACCCGGGATCGGGGCGCTTGCCGCTGGCGCGTTTACGGGCGGTGCGATAGCAACCGGCATGGCCGCAGGCATTTTAAGCGCCACCAAAGACAGCCGAGTCGTAAGCGCAATGCACGAGTTCAAAGAAACAATCAGCAAAACGTTTTTCCAAGGGACAGCGTTCGTCGAACCAATCCGTAACTCGCTCAAAATTTTGGAAGACGCATTCTCCCGCCTAAACCTAGCTGAAGCCTTCGCCAAGGTTGCACCGTTTGTTGAGCGTGTAGCCGAAGGACTCGGCGAAATGGCCCTGCACATTATGCCCGGGCTGAACGCGGCCTTCGACCGCGCCGGCCCGTTCGCGGAAGCATTAGCGGACGGGTTCGTCGAGATAGGCACTGCGATAGGCTCGTTCCTGCAAGAAGTCTCATCTTCTGATGGCGCGATCATTGCGCTACGAACCACGTTTGACACTTTGGGCGAAGCTATCATCGGCACCGGGAAACTTCTGAACGTGCTGTCGGACATTTTCGCTTTCAGCCAAAGACGATTTACCAACTTAGCTGATGTTCTGTCGTACTTCCCGGGTCCGATCGGGTCGCTATTTCGTGACCTTGCGGGGAAAATGCATGACGTTATTGACGTGTCGGCCCCAACGGCCAGCGCTATCAAATCAGTTGGTGCGGCGGCTTCACAGTCTTCCGCCGAGCTGAAAAGTATGCGCACGGCGGCGATCCAACTAGCTCGCGGCTCATTCAGCCTGGAAGCCGCCCAAGACGACGCCGCTAACGCTGTAGCTAACCTACGCCACCAAGTGGAGGAGCAACGCTCAGCGCATGTGAAAGGCGCCGCCGCGTTACGCGGCAACACCCAAGCCGCTAGGGACAACCGCGCGTCGGTACGTGGCCTTGTGGCCAGTTACGCCGGGCTAATCGACCAAACAATTTCGGCTGGCCATTCCGCAGACGGGTTGAAAAATCAACTGCAAAACCAGCTTACGAAGATGGGCTTTGCCCGCAGCGAAGCCAGCAGGTACGTAAATCAGCTAGTGGCATTGCGAAACTCGTTAAGCTCAATCCACTCCAAAGAAGTTAACATTTGGGTTAGGCAGCATTACTCCACAAGTGGCACCGCATTGGGTGAACATTCCGGGCTGCGCATCAACGAAACTCAGGGACGCGCTGCGGGTGGGCCAGTTGTGGCCGGTGTGCCATACCGCATCAATGAGCGTGGCATGGAAACGGTGACGTTCCCCGCAGGGGGGCGTGTTCACCCGGCGAACCTGACCCCGGTCATGAGTGGTAACACCTACAACATTTCCGTCACGTTGGGACCAGTTGGTAATTTGCGCGACGTAGGGTCGTCCATCGTTGAAGCGATCCGCTCATATGAGCGGTCCAACGGCACCAGGTGGCGCACAGCGTGACCACCCTACCAACGGTAACTGTGGAAGCCGCGTTCGCCAGCGGTGCATCCACGTCAGACTATTTGCACTTAGACGACACCGCACGTGGTTTGCTGGACACTGCCACGTTGGCGTCCGGCGACACGTGGGAAGACATCAGCTCATACGTCCACCGCATTGGGGTGAAACGCGGCGCTACCAGGGTTGAGTCACCAATTTTGCGTTATGAAAGCGGCACCGCCGCGGTTGAGCTGGACAATTCTGACCGCCGGTTCGACCCCACTAATTTGTCTGGACCGTATGTGTCTGCTGGGGTCACGCAGGTAACACCAATGCGGGCGATTCGCATCCGAGCTACCTGGGCTGGTGTGACTTACGATTTGTTTCGCGGGTTCGCCGACGGGTGGAAAATCAGCTACATTCCGCCTAATTACAGCCTGTGCGCTCTCACCGCTACCGACGCCACCAAAGTCCTAACTAACTATCAGCGCGCAGCCGTTGGTGCAGTTGGCGGCGGAGAAAACACCGGCGCCAGAGTAACCCGAATCCTGAACTCAGTGTCCTGGTCGGCATCAGACCGGATCATCGCCACAGGTAACACCACAGTGCAGGCGACCACGCTTGACGGTGACGCGTGGACAGAGTTATTGCTCACGTCAGATACCGAGCTAGGCGAGATTTACGTTGACGAAGCCGGCCGGGTGTATTTCCGCAACCGGCAGGCGGTAATGACTGACCTGCGGTCCACATCAGCCAACGCAGTTTTTGGGGACCAGCCAGTCACCGGGGTCGAAACCACAGTCAATCTGGTGACCAACCCGTCGGCCGAAACAACGTTGGACAGTTGGGCAGTAGGCGGGTCGTTACCGCCAACGCTTGGCCGGTCAACCACCCACGCTGAATTTGGCAGCTGGGCGGTGCTGGCAACGTGGGACACAGGCGGCACCGGGCCCTACGTGGGCACCACCGTCAGCGGCTTATCAGTGGGGAAAACGTATGTTGCGTCAGCGTACGTGTACGTGCCATCCGGGTCACCAGACGTTGTCATCACCATTTCTGGTGGGCCGCTAGGCACAAGCACATCCACCAAAGACGCGTTTGTGCGCCTGTCCGTGTCTGACGTGGCCACGGCCACGAGTTGGAGCGTGCAAATATGGCCCGTCACATCACCAACGTCTGGGCAGAAAGTTTATGTGGATGGTGCGCAGGTTGAGGAGGGCGCCACCCCGGAAACGTATTGTGACGGCACTCAAACCAGTTGTGAGTGGGACGGTACAGCGCACGCGTCCACGTCGCGCAGGTTGCCAGAGCTGCATTACGCAGATGTGGAAATTGATTACGACGACTCAACCATCGCCAACTACGTAAAAATCACACGCGTTGGTGGAGCTGAGCAAACAGCGCAGGACGCAACATCGGAACAGCTTTACCTAACGCAAACTTTTGAACGCACAGATCTCATCATGGAAGCCGATGATGCCGCAGCCGGATGACGACACTGCCTTCCCGCCTCACCGCCCGCCGGCGTTTCCGGTCGGCTGGGAGATGCCGTTCGGGAAGGGGTTCACGATGCTGCAGCCAGCGCACGGGGTCAGGCCCCCGTCCGTCGTCGCCACGAGGTCGGTCGTCTGGGTGTAACCGCGGGTACCCAGGGCGTCGCTGCTGATGCCCGGGTACTGGTGAGGCGCCCAGAAGAGGCCGTATCCGCCCCGCACCACCGTTTTCGGGCTGGCCGACCAGGCAAAGCCGACGCGCGGCGCGAACTTCGCCTTGGAGGGGTCGCTCTGATGGGTCGGGTACCCGTCGACCCCGGCGTATTCCAGGCCGCCCTTCAGCGACACGCCGGGCACCTGGATCGGCCAGGATCGATCACGGTCGAACCCGACGGTGATCTGGTTATCCTTCTCTTGGAGGCCTTGCTCGAACTCATAACGCAGGCCGAGGTTGACGGTCAGGTTCGGGTTGACCCGGAAGTCGTCCTGGGCATACCCCGCGAAGTAGTTGATATAGGCGTTGATCGGCGCCGACACCGGGATGTCGCCGGACGACGGGTACCCGAGCAGGAACGCCGCCAAGGCATATGGATCGGCGTTGTTGGCGTTCAGCGGATCGGCGCTCGTGAACTGGCCGTCGAAGTAATAGAGTCCACTCGACTGTCCGGGATTGAAGTTCTTGACTCCGATCCTGCGGTAGGACGCGCCGACCTTGGCGGTGTGTCGGCCCCACAGCTTGGACACCGAGGCGTTGG
>Ga0207653_10000351_pt1 | contig 22843 bp, 24 predicted proteins | sample KBSK5251metaG_FD_184341 | JGI IMG/M metagenome (GOLD analysis project Ga0207653, IMG submission 184341) | Corn, switchgrass and miscanthus rhizosphere microbial communities from Kellogg Biological Station, Michigan, USA - KBS K5-25-1 metaG... | ecosystem: Host-associated > Plants > Roots >...
GCGGTCGGTATCCTCCTCAATGTTGGACGACAGGCCGCGCCGGCGTCAGCGACCGTGTCGCGTGCTCCTCGTCGGCGGCGGGACGGGCGGGCACGTCAGCCCGCTGCTCGCGATCGCGGAGGCGCTACGCGAGATCGACCCGGACGTGGGATTCCTCTTCCTCGGTGGGCGTCGCGGCAAAGAGGCTGAGCTCGTGCCGACCGCCGGCATCCCGTTCCACGCCACACCCATGCCATCGCTCCGAGATCCCGACTCCCGGCTCGCGCTCCTGCGCACGCTCGTCGGCGTCCCGCTCGCGTTCTTCGATGCGCTCGCCCAGCTGGTGCGTTTCCGCCCCGACGTGTGCTGCACGACGGGCGGCGTCGTGGCCATTCCGGTGACGCTGGCCGCGCGTCTCATCCTCGTGCCGGTGTACCTGTGGGACGGGAACGCACTGCCGGGTCGCGCGACGCGGCTGCTCGCGTCGTTCTGCTCGCGCATCGGCGTCTCGTACGAGCAGGCGCGGCGCTCGCTGCCGAGGGGGCGCACGGTCCTCGCGGGAACACCGATACGCGCGTCGCTCCTGAAGTGGACGCGCGAGCGAGGTCGCGAAACGTTCAGCGTTCCCGCCGACGCGATGCTCGTCGTCGTCAGCGGCGGAAGCCAGGGGTCCGAGCGGATCAACGACGCGCTCTGGTCTGCGCTCACTCGGATCCTCCGGCGCGCGTACATCCTCCACATCACCGGTGAGAAGCATGGCGCGCGCGCGGAGCAGCGCCGCGCGAATCTCGCACCGGAGGTGCGCGATCGGTACATCGTGCGTTCGTACCTGGGCGATGAGATGGGTGGCGCGCTCGCCGCGGCGGATCTGGTGATCGGCCGCGCGGGTGCGTCATCGATCGCCGAGCCGCTCGCGTTCGGCAGACCACTACTGCTCATTCCGTTCGGGGCCGCGATGGAGGGCCACCAGGACGCGAACGCGCGCGCGATGGTCGAGGCGAACGCGGCGATCAGCATGCGCGAGGGAGAGCTCGACGGCGACCGCTTCACGGCGCAAGTAAATGGGCTCATCGACGACCCGGCCCGCCTTCAGCGGATGGCGAACGCGGCCCGAGCGGCGGGCCGTCCTCAAGCGGCGCAGGAGATCGCGCGAGAGCTCCTTGCGCTTGGGAAATGCAGTTGAAGAGGATCCACATCGTCGGGATCGGCGGCGCGGGGATGTCGGCGATCGGAAAGCTGCTCCTCGCGGCCGGTTACGACGTGACCGGCTCCGACAACGGCCGCTGGCCCCTGGCCGAGGCGCTGGCGCGGCAAGGCGCGGCAGTGCACGAGCGCTTCGCGGCCGAGAACGTGCCGGGCACGGACGTCGTGCTGCGCTCGAGCGCATACAAGGAGGACAACGTCGAGGTCGCCGAGGCGCTTCGGCGCGGCATCCCGGTGTGGAAGCGAGAGGACGCATGGCGTTTCCTGGCGAAGGGGAAACGCGTCATCGCCGTCGCGGGCACGCATGGCAAGTCGACGACGACGGCCCTCGTCTGGTCCGCACTTCGGGCAGGGGACGTGGATGCCTCGCTCATCTGCGGCGCGGTGCTGCGCGGTCTCGGTTCCAACGCCCACGCCGGCACCAGCGACGTGCTCGTGATCGAGGCCGATGAATACGACAACACGTTTCACGCGCTGCAGCCTCTCATCGCCGTCGTGACGACAGTCGATCACGACCACGTCGACATGTTCCCGACGCGCGAGTCGTATCGCGACGCGTTCCGCGTCTTCGTTCGCGGCATCCAGCCGAGTGGCACCCTCGTGACGTGCATCGACGACGACGGCGCGCGCGAGCTTGCGGAGTACACGGAGGCGCTCGGGCGCGGCGTTCTCACGTACGGCACTGACGATCGCGCGGACCTGCGCGTCTCCCGCGACACCGACAAGGTCTACACGCTCGGCGACACGCACATCAGCCTGCAGATCCCCGGTCAGCACAACGCTCTGAACGCGGCCGGTGCGGTCCTCGCGGCGCACACCTTCGGCATCACGAGGACCGACGCGGCGCTGGGCGTGTCGGAGTTCCCGGGAGTCGAACGACGGCTCGAGCCCCTTGGCACGGCCGGCGGCGTCCGTGTCTTCGATGACTACGCGCACCATCCCGCCGAGATCGCCGTCGGGCTCAACGCGTTCGAGAACGCGGTCGTCGTCTTCCAACCCCACACACCCAGCCGACTTGCGAAGTTCTTCGACGAGTTCGTCGCGGTGCTTCGTCGTGCGCGCGCGGTCGTGATCGTCGAGACCTTCTCATCCGCTCGTGAGCGACCTGAAGAGAACTCTCGGGCGATGGCGCTCGCGGAGGCGGTCGACGGCCGATACGCGCGCAATGGGGACGAGGCGGCGCACATCGTCGCGGAGCTCGTGGCTCCGGGCGACACCGTGCTGGTCATGGGTGCGGGGGACGTGCGGCCCGTTGGAGAGCGGCTGCTCGAGCTGTTACGGACACCGGTGTGAAGCTCCTTCCGTTCGGCGTCCGCGACGAGCCGATGAGCAAGCACACCTCATTGCATATCGGTGGGCCGGCCGACTACTTCGTGCGCGTCACGACCGAGCGCGACCTCGTCGGCGCGATCGCCGTCGCGCGCGAGCACGAGCTTCCGGTGCTCATGCTTGGTGGCGGGACGAACATGCTCGTCTCGGACCGCGGCGTGCGGGGCGTCGTGCTGCAGAACGATTGGAGCGAGACGTCGGTAGACGGACTCACGATCACCGCGTCATCGGGCACGCCGCTCGCCTCCGTCGCCGCGGTCGCCGCGCGCAACGGGATCCTGGGTCTCGAGTGGATGGCGACGGTCCCGGGGACAGTTGGCGGCGCCGTGCATGGAAATGCCGGAGCGTTCGGCAGCGAGACGAAGGATGTGCTCGTGGGCGCGACGCTCATGGACTTGAACGGCGACACGTGGACCGTGGGCAATTCGGACCTCGGGTTCGCGTATCGCACCTCGAACCTGCAGAAGACGCCGATCGTCGTCGTGAGCGCGCGCTTCCGGGGGACGCCCGGAGATCGCGCGACCGCAGTGAAGCGCATCAAAGAGATCGCCAATGAACGCATCGCGAAGCAGCCCCTGGCGCAGCCGAACACCGGGTCGATCTTTCGCAATCCACCGGGCGATCACGCGGGCAGGCTCATCGAGGCGGCCGGATTGAAAGGTGCCACCGAGGGCGGGGCAATGGTCAGCACGAAGCACGCGAACTTCATCGTCAATGTCGGGGATGCAAGCGCCAGCGATGTCAAAGCGCTCATGGAGCGCTGTCAGCGAGAAGTGCGAGAGAAGTTCGCGGTCGAGCTCACGCCTGAAGTCGAGTTGGTGGGCGAGTGGTGACAATGCAAGCGCCGCGGGTGACGCGGCGAGACACATGCTCGCGAGCGAGAGTGGAGGGGCCCCGCCGGCAGTGCAACGGCGAGCGAAGGGTGCAGGCGGGGAGGCCAACTCGCGAGCGAGCAGTGCGAGCCGCGGCAGGACCCGCGGCGCGGACGGCGACCAATCGATGACCCCGAAGAAGATCCGCGTCGGGATACTCACCGGCGGCGCGTCCGCTGAGCGCGACATCTCGCTCGCGACGGGCGCGCAGATCGCGGCGAGTCTGCCCGCGGACAGATTCGAGACCGTCCTGCTCGATCCGCTCGCGCTCATGGTCCGAAATCCCGAGATCAGCGAGTCGCTGCGCGACCAGGCGCGCGAGCTTCTGCAGAGCGGCGGCATCGTCCGGCGTCCGCGCGCCCTTCCGAAAGGACTCGAGGATCACATCGCGAGCGCCGAGAGGGCGATCGTCCCCGCATCGACCGGAATGTCCAACAGCGCCGGTCCGGTAGACGTTGTTCTTCTCGCTCTGCACGGGACATGGGGCGAGGACGGTCGGATCCAGGGGCTGCTCGACACGATCGGCATTCCGTACACAGGGTCGGGCGTGCTCGCTTCTGCTCTCGCGATGGATAAGGTGATGGCGAAGCGCGTCCTTGCGTCGGAGGGTCTCGACGTCCCGCGCGGTGTCGTCGTGACCTCAGCCTTAGGCGCGGATCTCTCCAGCGCGCGGGCCGTCGGCCTCCCCGTGTTCGTGAAGCCGGTCGCGAGCGGCTCGAGCGTCGGCGCAGCGATCGTCACGACCTCGGAGCAGCTCGCGCCCGCGATCGCCGACGCGCTGAGGTACGACGAGCGGGCTCTTGTCGAAGAGCTCGTCGGAGGCACCGAGCTTACGGTCGCGGTGATCGGGAACGACGAGCTCGTGCCGCTCCCGGTCATCGAGATCGTCACGAAGCGGGAGTTCTTCGACTACACCGCGAAGTACAGCGCGGGCGAGAGCGAGGAGATCGTTCCCGCGCGGATCCCGGACGATGTCGCGCGTCGCGCGCAGGACATCGCGGTCCGCGCGCACAAGGCGCTCGGCTGTCGCGGGATGTCCCGCACCGACCTCATGTGGGCCGGCGATCGCATGGTCACCCTCGAGGTGAACACGATCCCGGGCATGACCGCGAACAGCCTGCTGCCGAAGGCGGCGCGCGCCGCCGGCATCCAGTTCGGCGACCTGCTCGCGCGTTTCGTCGACTGGGCCCTCGAGGACGCGCGCCGGCGCGCGCGCTGAGTACTCGCTCTCGACGCGCCAGCCGCAAACCTGCCCGCCGTCGCCGTCCCGCGTTCCGCATCAAGGACCCGGCGCGCGCGGTCGCCGGGCTGATCGCGATCGCGTGTGCCGCTGCGCTGCTCGTCGTCGGGCTGGCGGATCTCGCGCGGGTCGAGGAGGTCGTCGTCGTTGGCGCGAAGCACGTGTCGCGCGACGCCGCGAGGTCACAGAGCGGGCTGGACGGCGTGCCGACGTTCCTCGCGAGCGCGGCCGATGCGCGCACCCAGCTGCGGACGCTGCCGGCGGTGCGCGACGCCCGGGTCGAGATCCTGCTGCCCTCCACCGCGCGCATCACGCTGGTCGAGCGCGAGGCAGTTGGCCGGTGGATCGCCAGCGACAACGTGGAGTGGTTCATCGACGCGCGCGGGGTGCTGTTCCCGTCGATCGATCGGACGGGCGCGCCCGACCTGCGGGTATACGACGAACGTGGACCTCACAGCGCGGGTCAGCTCATCGATCCTCCGGCGCTCGTCGAGGCGGCGCTGCGACTCGCGGCGCTCGCGCCCGGCGAGCTCCGGAGCGATGCGACCGACCTGAGGGTCGTGATGACGGCGGGAGCGAACGGACTGGTGCTCCGCACCGGCGCGAAGTGGGAGATCCGCTTCGGTAGCGCGGATCGATTCGACGAGAAGCTGTCGCTCGCGAAGCGTTTCCTCAGGGATAACCCGACGCGGCGCTTAGACTACGTCGACGTGCGCAGCCCCGATCGCATCGTCTTCAGCCCGAATTAATCATTCGTGTGGCTTCCGCTCCTCGGCCTGGTCGCCGGGGTGCTGCTCGGACTCGCGCTCCGCTTCAACCTCCCGATCGAGTGGGCGCGCTACACCGCCGTCGGTATCCTCGCCGCCCTCGACTCGCTCCTGGGCGCCTTCCGCGCGGAGCTCGAGGGTCACTTCGACACCCGCATCTTCCTCTCGGGCTTCTACACGAACGCGCTGCTCGCGGCCGCGCTCACATTCCTGGGCGACAGGCTGGGTATCGACCTCTATCTCGTTGCCCTGTTCGCCTTCGGCTGGCGGATCTTCCAGAACGTCGCTGTAATCAGGCGGCATTTCCTTTAATCTCGGGCGGGCGGTCACGCGGACGCGGGCGGGGAGCAGAAGGAGAGTCAAGGAAGGCGGACGCCCGTGACTGACCAGACTGTGCTCGTCGCGATCGACATCGGCACGACCAAGGTCTGCGTGCTCATCGGCGAGGTCGGTGGCCGCAGCGGTGGGGTCGACGTCATCGGGATCGGGCAGGCGCCCTCGGACGGCCTCCGGAAGGGCGTCGTCATCGACATCGACCGCACCGTGCAGTCGGTCGCGGCTGCCGTGGATGCGGCCGAGCGCTTATCGGGACTCAAAGTGCGCTCGGCCTTCGTCGGCATCTCTGGGATGCACGTCGGCTCCCAGAACTCGCGCGGGATGATCGCCGTGTCCGGCCGACAGCACGACGTGACGCGGGAGGACACGCTGCGGGCGATCGAGGCGGCTCGGGCCGTGTCGATCCCGAACACGCGCGAGATCCTCCACGTGATCCCGCGGGGCTACGTCGTCGACGGACAGGAAGGCGTGCGCGACCCGATCGGGATGAGCGCCGTCCGTCTCGAGGTCGAGGCGCACATCGTCACCGCGTCGTCCTCCAGCGTCATGAACCTCACCAAATGCGTCCAGAAGGCCGGGGTCGAGATCGACGAGCTGGTCCTGACGCCCCTGGCGACCGCGGAGGTCGTCCTCACCGACGAGGAGCGCGAACTCGGAGTCGTCCTCTGCGACATCGGCGGCGACACGACCGACGTCGCGGTGTTCCAGGACGGCTCGATCCGCCACTGCGCGACGATCCAGATGGGCGCGCGAAGCGTCACAAGCGACCTCGGGCTGCTCCTGCGGGTCACTCCGGACGTGGCGGAGACCCTCAAGATCAAGCAGGGGACCGCCCTGCCGTTGGAGGTCGACCCCGACGAGGTCATGCAGATAACGTCCATCGGCGAAGAGGTGCCGCGGCCCATCACGCGCCGCCACATGGCCCAGATCATCGAGGCGCGGACCGCGGAGCTGTTCGACCATGTCGCCCGGGAGATCGAGGCGGCCGGTGCCACCAACCGGCTCCAGGCGGGCGTCGTGCTCACCGGGGGCGGCTCGTTGCTAACGGGCATCGCCCGGGCGGCGCGTGACCAGCTCGGGATGGCCGCCCGAGTGATGGCGCCTGACGGACTGGGCGGGCTGACCGACTCGATCTCGTCGCCGCCCTACTCAGCGGCGTCGGGACTCCTCATCTGGGGCGCCAAGAACTGGTCGGCGGACGAAGATCGCGTCGCCGCGCGTTCTCTCGATGGCGTGGGCGGCCGTCTCTCGCGACTCTTCCGCTCGCTCATGCCGTGAACATCGCGAAGATCGGGCCCTAACGCTCGACCTGGTGCTGCGTTCGGGTATAGAGTCACAGCAACAACTTAAGAACTCCGTGCTGGGGCCGTCAGGGGAGGGGCAGCAGCAGGGAACTGGTTTGGAGTGTGCCCATGCCCCTCCGGAGCGACATCGAGAATTTCGCTCTCATAAAGGTCGTCGGTGTCGGCGGCGGCGGCTCGAACGCCGTCAATCGCATGATCCGCGCGGAGCTCATGGGCGTCGAGTTCATCGCGGTGAACACCGACGCTCAGGCCCTGCTCCTCTCGGACGCACCGCACAAGATCCGCATCGGCGATAAGGTCACCAAGGGCCTTGGCGCTGGCGCCGATCCCAGTATTGGTCGCAAAGCTGCCGAGGACGACAGCGAGAAGCTGTACGAGGCGCTCAAAGAGGCCGACATGATCTTCGTGACCGCCGGTATGGGTGGCGGAACGGGGACCGGCGGCGCTCCGGTCATCGCTGAGATCGCCAAGGACATCGGCGCGCTCACCGTGGCTGTGGTCACGAAGCCGTTCGCGTTCGAAGGCGCGAAGCGCAAGCTCCTTGCGGAGCAGGGGATCGCAGATCTCGTCGACAAGGTCGACACGCTCATCACGATCCCGAATGACCGTCTGCTCCAGATCGTCGAGAAGCGCACGAGCATGGTCGACGCGTTCCGCATCGTCGACGATGTGCTGCGCCAAGGTGTGCAGGGCATCAGCGACCTCATCACGGTGCCCGGTCTCATCAACCTCGACTTCGCGGACGTGAAGACGATCATGACGAACGCCGGGTCGGCGCTCATGGGCATCGGACACGGCACCGGAGAAACGCGCGCCGCGGACGCAGCGCGCCAGGCGATCCAGTCGCCGCTTCTCGAGCAGTCGATCGACGGCGCGCGCGGCGTGCTGTTCACCATCACCGGCGGACCGGACCTCGCACTGTTCGAGGTCAACGAGGCGGCCGAGATCATCCACGCCGCGGCGGACCCCGAGGCGAACATCATCTTCGGCGCGGTCATCGACGACCGGATGGGCAACGACGTGAAGATCAGCGTGATCGCGACTGGTTTCGACCAGTTGCGACCGCTGAAGCGGATCGAGCAGCCGATGTACAAGCGCCAGGTCGAGCAGCGTCCGGCCGAACGCCCCACGGCTGCCGTCGCGCCCGCGCCTACCGCCACGAAGGTTCACGAAGAAAAGAAATTCGACCCGAACGATCTCGAGGTGCCTAGCTTCCTCCGCCGCCGCTGAGCCTGGGCCGTTAGTGGCCAGGTAAACGTTCGGTACCTCGACCGCTAGGTACGATCCAGCGACATGGGTGCGCAGCTGCCCGAGACCGAGCGTCTGAGCCGCTCCAGCTTGAGCGAGAGGATCGCGCGCCGGATCTCGCCCTGGGCGCTTGTCATCGCACTCGCCGTGTTCCTGCTCCCGTTCGCGACGGTTTCGTGTGCCACGCCCGGTGGCCAGGGCAGCGTCGGCGCTGGTGTCACGGCGAAGTACTCAGGACTCACCCTCGCGCTCGGGGGCGATCCCACACTCCAGGCGATCGAGGGTCGTCCGACCCCCGGACCGCCTACGGCCGACGACCGCGTGCCGCTGCAACCGCTCTTCGCCCTCGCGCTCGGGTTGACCGCGGTGGCGGTCGTCGTCGCGTTCCGCGCACGGCAGAGGCGCGCTCTCGGCGTTGCCGCGTTTGCGGGCGCGGCGGCCGCGAGCGCGACCGTGGGGATGGCGATCGTCGATCGCTGGCTAACGGATCGGATCGTTGCCACCCTCGCCCGCCAGGCGAGTCCCCGGCTCGCCACGACGGACCCGGCGACCTACGTCAACGCCGATCTCGGCTTCTTCCTGCTGGTTTTGATCCTGTTCGGGGCTCTGGGCTTGAACGCTCTGGCGCTCATCCGCTCGCGGCCCACCTGAGTGTCAAGGCCGCGAGGTGCTTCACTGCGATCCGAGGCGACATCTAAGAGCGCGTAATGCCGCAACTCGGCGTAGGACTCCCTGCCGAGTTGACCGACCGACTTGTTAGAGGCGTGCCGTTCAAGCCAATCGTGTAGCCGAGTCACGGCGCGCATCTCTTTGGCGCGAACGACCCATAGACTTGAGGTCTGCCCGGGGGTGAGTCCGCTTCGGCGTGCTCCAGCCCGGGCATAGGTACGCCTCAGCCGGACCCGGGGAAAGAACCTCCGCATGGAGGTATCGCCCCGGTGAGGCTGGGGCCTCTCCCTCTACCTACCGCCCTCAAGGGGGATAGGCGCCTAGATTTTGTGGCCCCGTCCCCTATATCTTGTGGGTGTGCGTTGCCCCTCCTGTGGCCATGAGGACACCCGGGTCGTCGACTCCCGCGAGGCGGAGGATGGCGATTCCATCCGGCGCCGTCGCGCCTGCGACTCCTGCGGCGAGCGATTCACGACGCGCGAGCGCTCCGAGTCGGCACGGATCCAGGTCGTAAAGCGTGACGGGTCGCGCCAGGAGTTCGACCGTCGCAAGCTCGCGAGCGCGATCGGGAAAGCCGCCTCGAAGCAGCTCGCCCCCGAAGGCGTCGATCGACTGATCGATGACCTCGAAGCGACGATCCGCCAGAGCGGGACATCAGAGGTGGCGTCACAGAGGATCGGCGAAATGGTCCTCGAGCGACTCGCCGAGTCCGATCCGATGAGCTACTTGCGCTTCAAGATCGTGTACGCGGGCCTTCAAGATCCCGATGCTCTCTATAACGAGCTCGAAGCGCTCGTGCGCCTCCGACAGGAAGCGCGCGATCGACAGTTCGCGGAGCAGACCACGCTGCCCATCGAGCCCGCGGCCGCGGTCACGGTCCGTCGCCGCAAGCGCTGATCCCAGCGACCCGACCGTGATGCTCCGCGCCGTGCTCTGGGACCTCGACGGCACGCTGACCGACAGCGTGCGATTCGTCGTCGACACCGCGAATCGCGTCATCGAGGCGCATGGCGGATCGCCGCTCCCGTTCGAGAGCGTCGGGGCCATGACAGGTCTGCCTCTCGAAGCGATCTTTCGTATCGCGTGGCCCGATCTCACGCCCGATGATGCTCAGCGGTATCGCACCGAATACCGCGACATCTACGATCGCGAGATCATCCCAGCCACGAAGCTGTTCGAGGGCGCGCGCGAGACATTGCATGCGTTCCACCAATCCGGTCTGCTTCAGGCGACGGTCACGGGCAAACGCGCCGCGGACTGCGAGCGGATCCTTCGCGGACTCGGGATCGCTGACGAGATCGACGTCTACCTCGGCGGCGATTCGGTTTCGCAGCACAAGCCGGCGCCGGATCTCGCACTCCACGCGATGGAGCGGCTGAGGTGCGACGCGAGCGAGTGCGTGGTCATTGGGGACGCGAACGCGGACATCGCGATGGGAAAGGCCGCGGGCGCGCAGACGATCCAGGTGCTCTGGGGCTTCGCGCGCGAACGCATCGAGGGCGCGGATCACATCGTCGCCACGTGGCCGGAGCTGCGCGAGAAGGTCTTCGCGCTGGCGGGCAGCGGCCACCCCATACTTCGCCGCGGTGGTGCTCTCGGATCGTGACATCCGCGCTGCGATCGCGTCGGGGCGCATCGGCATCGATCCGTTCGATCCGTCCTGCGTGCAGCCCGCGAGCATCGACATACGCCTCGACCGCTTCTTCCGCGTGTTCCGCTCGAGCCGCCACGCCTACATCGATCTGGCGAAACCCCTTGACGACATCACCGAGCTCGTCGAGGTCGCCGAGACCGAGGCGTTCATCCTGCATCCCGGCGAGTTCGTGCTCGGCTCGACGCGCGAGCGCATCCGCCTCTCCGACGACGTCGTGTCGCGCGTGGAGGGGAAGAGCTCGCTGGGCCGGCTGGGACTTCTCATCCACAGCACCGCGGGGTTCATCGATCCGGCATGGGACGGGCACATCACGCTGGAGCTCTCGAACGTGAACACGATCCCGATCACGCTGTATCCCGGGATGCGCGTCGGCCAGCTGTCGTTCTTTCCGCTTAGCAGCCCAGCGGAGCGGCCCTACGGGTCACCGGAGCTCGGCTCGAGCTACCAGGGCCAGATCGGGCCAACCCCGTCCCGCTACCGGCTCGATGTGCCGCGGAAACCTTAGATGTGCGCCTCGTGTCTCCTGCTCGTGTTCCTCGAGGCGTTCATCAATGTCGTCGCGCAGGCGCTCGTTCTTGCGATCTTCGTTCGCGTGATCATGTCGTGGGTCCCGGTACGGCTGCCGCTCGGTCTCAACGACCTGGTGTGGAACGTCACCGAGCCGGTGCTCGCGCCGATCCGCCGCTATCTGCCGATCGCGGGTGGGATGGACTTCTCCCCGTTCATCGCCCTGCTGCTCATCCAGATCATCACCAGCATCATCCTGCGGGTACTGCCGCCGGCCATCCCGAACCCGCCGTTCTGATGCTCGCGGTGCGCCGCGACGGCGAGCGCCTCGTGTTCACGATCCGCGTGACGGGGCGCGCGTCCGCGAACGCGGTCGCCGGCGAGCGCGACGGCCTCCTGCTCGTGCGCGTGATGGCGCCGCCGGTCGAGGGAAAGGCGAACGACGCGGTAGTGGCGCTGCTGGCGAAGGCCCTCGGCACGCCGCGGGGCGCTATCCACATCGTCCGCGGCGCGAGCGCCCGCACCAAGCGCATCAGCGTGCCGCGGGACGCGGAGGCCGCCCTCCGCAAGCTGACGAAATGACGGGCTCCTGGCGGTCGTATGGAAGGAGAATGACCACCCATGCGAGCCTGTCTGCCCTCTTTCCGACCGCCTTCGCCCGTACGGGTCGCGTGATCTTCGCCGACGCCGTCCGGGACCATCAGGATGAGGTCTACGGCGTGGCGCTGCGTATCCTCGGCGACCGCGACGCGGCGCGCGAAGCAGCAAGCGCGGCCTTCCTGAAGGCCTATCGGAGCTGGGATCGCTACGACCAGACGCGTCCCGTCCGCTACTGGCTGCTGCGCATCGCCGCCAACGAAGCGATCAGCGTGGGCCGGTCGCGCACCCGCGAGCGAGCGCGGAGCGCGAGCGTCGACGCCGCGGCCGGCGTTCCCGACCCGGCCCAGACGCCGGACCAGGTGCTCCTCGCGCGCGAGGAGCGTGAGCGCGTGCGGGCGGCGGTCGCTGTGCTGCCAGAGCTGTACCGCGTCCCCGTGGTGCTTCGCTACTTCAGCGAGCTGTCGGTCGACGAGATCGCGGCCGTGACCGGGCGACCGGCGGCGACCGTCGGTGTCCAGCTCCTGCGCGCACGCGCGCTCCTGCGTACCACCCTGGAAGCCCGGACATGAGCGAAAGACAGAACGACCTTCTCGATGAGACGACACTTCGGCGTGCGCTGCGCCTCGAGGCCGACGAGCGCGCGCCACTGTTCGATGCTGCAGCCATCGCAGCTGCGGGTCGGGTGCCGCCGCGGATGGTCATGGTCAGCGCGCTCGCCGCGCTCGCGATCGGCACCGTCGGTGCGGTCGGCGTTTGGTCGGCGGTCGCGTACTTCTTGCCAACGCTCGTGGCCGACGCGTTCGATCTGGGACTCGGAGTGCTTGCGTTCGCCGCGGTCCCGCTGAGCGCGATCTGGAGCGTCGTGCAGCAGCCCGTCGTGCCGTTGAGCCTGGTCGTCGCTATCGCGATCGCGACGCTGCACGAGCTACGTGAGCTGTCATTCGCAAGGTCATATGGAAGGTAGGGTGGCAATGCCAACTCGTCTTGAACGGAGCACAACAAACAAGGTCGTCGCCGGCGTGTGCGGCGGCATCGCGGAGTACCTGCAGGTCGATCCAACACTTGTGCGCGTCTTCGTCGTCGGCGCGACGATCCTCAGTGGCGGACTCGGGCTGCTCGCATACATCGGCGCGGTGATCTTCATGCCGCTGCCCGGTCAGCCGGCGCCGTTCGTGAAGGCGACCAACGTCACCACGTCGACGTTGGAGGGGACAGCGAACAGCGATGACCCATCCGCAGCGACGCCCATCGCCGCACGCGTCGCAGCACCGGAGGACCCTGAGGCCACCGAGCGCCGGCGCGCCTCCTTCGGCCTCGTCCTGATCGCGCTCGGTGCCATCTTCCTGCTCAGCAACGCCGGAGTGTTCCGCATCGTTCGTTGGGATCTCGCCTGGCCGCTCGTGTTCATCGCGATCGGCGTGCTGCTGCTCGCACAACGGGTGCGGCGATGACCACGTCGGATGCGGCGCCGACCACCTCGGGTGCGGCGATGACCACCCGTCGCGGGCTCTTCTGGCCCCTGCTGCTCATCACGATCGGCCTGGTGTTCCTGCTCGTGAACTTCGGTTTCATCCCCGGCGTGACCGCGCTCTCGCTCCTTCACCTGTGGCCACTCATCCTGATCCTCGCGGGTATCGACATAGCGATCGGACGTCGTTGGCCGCTCGCGGCGCTCGGGATCGACGTCGCGGTCATCGCGCTCGGTCTTGCGCTGCTCGCGACCCAGCCGACGTTCGTTGGCGGTCCGTTCTTCGTCATCGGCGATGGAGCGGCCGGCGGCGAAAGCGACGTCAGCGTCGCACGTCAGGGCGTGAGCTCGTTATCGCTTGACCTGAATGGCGGCGCGGGGCGCTTTCGCATCAGCGGCGGCAGCTCGACGCTCGTCGATGCGCACAGCGCGAATCAGGATCTCCGCCTGCGACGGTCGGACATCGACAAGGCAGGCACGCACGCCAGCGTGCGCATCGATCAGAGTGGCACGCGGCAGGTCGGCAGCACGACGATCGATGTCGAGGCGCGCATCGCCAGTGATGTCGACACCGCACTCTCAGTCGACGGCGGTGCAGGGGAATTCGTCGTCGATCTGCGTGACGTGAGGCTCACGAGCGCGGACATCAACGTCGGTGCCGCGCAGCTCACCCTGACCCTTCCGAAGCCAGCGAGCGCGGTGACGATCGACGTGAACGCGGGCGCTTCGAGCATCATCATCGAGGTCCCCGACGGCGTCGAAGCGCAGGTCACCACGAAGGGCGCGCTGCTGACGCTGCGAAGCTCCAACACGCGGGTCACCGCGAGCGGTAGCACGGCGAAGACATCCGGTTATGACTCGGCCACGGCACGTGTCACCGTCCGCGTCACTGCCGGCGTCAGCTCGGTCACGGTCCGCTAAGGGGGCATAATCCCGGCGCATGCTGCGGCGCTGGCTGGAGCCACTGCTGAACGCGCAGGCCGTCTGGGCGGACCCGCTCGGCGACCTGTTCCAGCGCATCTTCCGGGCGCTGTACGGTCCCGTCCCGGCGCTGCGCGACTTCCTCCACGGAACGTGGCTCGGTCACCCACTGCACCCGATGCTCACCGACGTGCCGATCGGCGCGTTCATCATCGCCACGGTCCTTGACGTTGTTGGACAACCCGATGCTGCGGCATGGGCGATCGGCGTCGGCATCGTGAGCATGCTCGCCGCCGCGCTCGCAGGCTATGCCGACTACGTCGATCTCGAGGGCGCCGGCAAGCGTTTCGGCAGCCTGCACTCGACCTCGATGCTCGTGGCGCTTGTCTTCTACGTCATTTCGCTCGGCGCGCGTGTGGGCTGGTGGCCGCTGTTCCAGGGTGGCGCGGAGTGGACAGCGATCATCGGACTGTTCTTCGTGGTCGTCGGCGGTTATCTCGGCGGCGAGCTCGTCTTCAACCTCGGCAGCCAGGTCGACCGTCATGCCTGGCGCGGCGGGGGAACGAAATGGCAAGCGCTCGACATCGACAGCGTGCCCGAGGACAAGCCGACAAAGGCCAAGGCAGGCGCACAGACGCTCATGGTCGTGCGACACGGCGAGAAGATCTTCGCGCTGCATGACACGTGTTCGCATCAGGGCTGCTCGCTCTCGGAGGGCAAGCTCGTCGACGATGGAAAGCGCATCGAATGCAAGTGCCACGGGTCGCGCTTCGAGCTCGCGGATGGCAGCGTGAATCGCGGACCTGCGGTCTTCCCGCAACCGCACTACGACGTTCGCCGCGAGGAAGGCAAGATCGAGGTCAAGCGGAGCCGCTGAACTAGCGTCAAGCGGTCGGTCGTTCGGCGATACTGTCCGCGTGGCCGAAGCCGACACGATCCAGCGCGTCGCCGCGAAGGTCCTCACGCTCGCTGACCTCGAGCTCGACACCCTGCGCGCCCTCAATGCCGAATACCTCCGCCATCATCCGGAGGAAGTCGCCGCGTTCCTCAACGAGCGATCGCCCGAGGACACGGCTCTGCTCCTGGCGCGCGCGCCGACGCCGGTCGCCGCGGCGCAGATCCTCGAGCGCCTCAACCCGCGCGTCGCCGGGGAGGTCCTGATGCTTCTCGACGATGTGCTCGTTCGCGCCATGCTCGCCGTCACGAATCCCGCGAAGGCGGCGCCGATCATCGGCGGACTCGATCCGCTCGAGCGCGAGAACCAGCTCGGGCGGCTCGATGAACGCGTCGTGCAGCAGATCCGCGAGCTGCTCGCATATCCGGCCGAGTCGGCCGGCGCGCTCATGGACCCGCGCATCAGCGCATTCGGGCCGGACACGACCGTGGAAGAGGCGCTTCGGAAGATGCGCACCTTCAAGGAGAAGGAGCTCGGCTCGATCTATCTCATGGACCGTGAGGGCAAGCTCGCCGGCGCCGTGCCGCTTGGCGAGATCGCGACGGCCGAGCCCGACACGCCGCTGCGCGATCTCATCCGCGGCGAGCCCGTGTCGGTGTTCGTGAACGCCTCACGCGAGGACATCGTGAAAGCGCTCGACGAGCGTCGTGTCGCGACGCTGCCGGTCGTCGACTCAGATTCCAAGCTCGTCGGGGTCATCCGTTATCGGACCCTCGTCGCGGCTGCCGAGGCTGAGGCGACGATGGGCATCCAGACCATGGTCGGTGTCGGCAAGGAGGAGCGCGCGCTGTCGCGCGTCCGCTTCGCGGTCCGCTCGCGGCTCCCATGGCTCGAGATCAATCTCGCGACCGCGTTCGCGGCGGCGTTCGTCGTCGGCCTGTTCGAGGGCACCATCGCGCAGTTCACCGCGCTCGCGGTGCTGATGCCGGTCGTCGCAGGCCAGTCCGGCAACAGCGGGATGCAGGCCCTTGCCGTGACGATGCGCGGACTGGCGCTGCGCGAGGTCCGGCCGACGCATTGGCCCCGCCTCATCTGGAAAGAAGCGGGCACCGGCATCATCAACGGGTTCGCCTGCGCGGTGGTGACCGGCATCGCCGTGTACCTCTGGAGCCATAGCGCGGGCCTCGCGTTCGTGATCGGCTCGGCCATGGTCATCTCGATGAGCCTCGCGGGGATGGCAGGCGCGGCGGTGCCGCTCGTCCTGAAAGCCCTCGGGCAAGACCCGGCACAGTCATCGTCAATCGTCCTGACGACGATCACGGACATCAGCGGCTTCATGGCGTTCCTCGGACTCGCCACCGTCTTCTCCAGCCTGCTCACATGAGCGCAGGCGCGCGCCGCCTCGCCGCGGGCGCCCTTCTCGCCGCCGTCGCGGTGCTCGTGCTGTTCGTCGCGCCCGTCTCGGCGGACGACGGCTGGGTCATCGACCGGTACGCGTCGGACATCGAGGTCCAGCGTGACGGCGGTCTGCTCATCACCGACGCGATCGACGTCGATTTCCAGGGCCTGACAGATCGACACGGCATCTTCCGCGACATCCCGGTCCGCTATGCATGGGATCCGGATCCAAAGATGGTGCGGACGTACCAGATCGATGTGCGCTCGGTCCGCGACGCCAACGGTCGGGGGCTCACGTACGAGACCAGCCGGGAGGGCGGGAACTTCCGCATCCGGATCGGCGACGCCGACCGCACGGTGTCGGGAAAGCAGACGTACCGCATCACCTACAGCGTGCGCGGCGCGCTGAATAGCTTCGCCGACCACGACGAGCTTTTCTGGAACGTCAACGGCGGCGACTGGGACGTGCCGATGCGCGTGGTCACGGCGACTGTCCACGCCGCGTTCGACGCGTTCACGACCGCTACCTGCTTCGAAGGGCCGCTCGGGTCGACGAAGGCATGCCAGAGCTCCGTGTCGCCCCAGCGCGCGTCATTCAGCGCGACGAGCGCATTACCGGCAGGTGACCAGCTCACGATCGTGACCGCAATGCGCAAGGGCGCGGTCACTGTCCCCGCGCCGCTGCTCGAGCGAGCCGATCGCGAGATAGGGGACTACTTCGAGACGACTCCGTGGACCGTGGGCGGAGCGCTCCTGGCGATGTTCGGCGGCCTCGCCCTCGTCGCTCGCCACTGGTGGACCGCCGGCCGCGACGACCGTGAGCACGAGACGATCGTCGCGGAGTACGAGCCACCGGACATGATCCGGCCGGCGCAGGCGGGTCTGCTCATCGACGAAAGCGCGGATACGAAGGACGTGACCGCGACGATCGTCGATCTCGCGGTGCGCGGCTATCTCACGATCGCGGAGCTTCCGCCGACGGGGATCCTGGGGCTGGGACAGAAGGACTGGTCGCTGACGCGCACGGACGGCAAGGCGCATCCCGAAGCGCTGCAGGACTACGAACGCACCATTTTCGACGGACTCTTCGGATATGGAGCGATGGACGCGACGCAGCGTGCCGTTGTCTCGCTGATCCAGCGCTTCAGCGACAAGGCCGGTGCCGCCGAGGCGACGAAAGCCGCGTTCGAGTCGACGCCGACCGACGTTGTGAAGCTGTCTGAGCTCAAGCAGCACTTCTACACGACGCTCGCGAAGGCTCAGCGTGAGCTGTACGCGGATTCGGTCGCACGCAAATGGTTCGCCGCCGATCCGCAGCGCGTTCGTCAGATCTACACCGCGCTCGGATTCGGCGCGCTCGTTATCGCTGGATTCTTGACAGTGGGGCTCGGCTCGTCACTTGGCGCGGGGCTCGTCGGGCTGGGCGCGGCCGTCCCGGCCGTTGCGCTGCTCGGCGTCGCCTCGAAGATGCCGCGCAAGACGCGCGCAGGCGCCGAGCTGACGCGCCGCACCTTCGGGTTCCGCCACTACATGGAGATCGCGGAGAAGGAACGGCAGCGATTCTCCGAGCGCGAGAACATCTTCTCCGCATACCTGCCCTACGCGATCGTGTTCGGGTGTGTTGAGAAGTGGGCGAATGCATTCAAGGACATCGATGCCGTCGCCGCGACATCGAGCTGGTACTCCGGGAGCTCGCTCGGCGCGTTCTCGGCGAACGATCTCTCCAGCAACCTCAGCTCGTTCTCGAACCAGGTCTCATCCACGATCGCCTCGACGCCCGGCGGGAGCGGCGGTAGTGGCTTTAGCGGCGGCGGGTCGGGTGGGGGCGGAGGTGGTGGCGGCGGCGGCAGCTGGTGACGTCGCGCTAGCGACGCTGCTCGGCGGTCTCCGACGCGACGGAATAGCGGCCACCGCCCTGGACCTGCGCGCGGTCGGCCGCGGCGAGCGCGGCGCCGAGCAGGCTGACCGCGTCGTCGGCGTCCCGCGGGAACTCGGCGACACCGATGCTGCAATGCACCGAGCGCGCGTGGCCGACGACATCGAATGGCTCCGCGAGCACAAGGAGCAGCCGGACGGCCACCACCGCTGCATCGTTGCTGGTCGTGAGCGCCGTGAGGACGGCGAGGAACGAATCATCCGAGAGGCGGGCGGGCACATCGCTCGCTCGCACGAACGCGGTGATCCGCTTGGAGAACTGCCGGATCACTTCATCGGCCGCCGCGTGACCGTCGACGGCCTCTCGGAGCTGCCGGTATCGATCGAGCTTCATGCTGAGGAGTCCGACAGAGCGCTTGTCGCGACGCGCGAGAGCGATCGACTGCTCGATGTGAAGCAACGCGAGCTCGCGGCCCGGCAGATTCGTAGCGCTGTCGATGAGACCGAGTGAGCGGAGCTGCCCTCGCGTGTCTCGCAGATGCACCTGGGACGTCGCGTCGGTGAACATCACAACGGTGTAGCTCCGGCCGTCGACGCGAAGCGTCGACTGCCGCACCTCGACCCACTTGCCTTCGCGAATCTCGATCAGCGCCTTCGGCGTGGTCGTGAACTTCGCGACGTTCTGCTCGGCGATCGTGATCGAGGACCACCCGGTGATCGCCCCGGCGGCGGCGTTCCAGTAGACGAGGTCGCCGTCCGCTCCGACGATCGCGACGCCGTCCCGTGTTTCGCGCGCGAGCAGGCCGGCGAGAGCCAGTGCCTCGCTGTGTAGCGGCGATGGGAGTGTCCGCCGGTCGGAGAGCCTGTCAGTCATTCGGGACAACTATGACCCCTGCCCCATCATCCTCTGCGTGAGCGAGCGCCGGCGGATCCTCGTGGTCGATGACGATGCTCGTCTCGCGGCGTCTCTCCGGCGCGCGCTCGCCTATGAGGGCTACGCGGTGGACGTCGCGGCGGACGGACCCACCGCCCTCGCGGCCGCGCGCGATCAGCCGCCAGACCTCGTTGTCCTCGACGTGATGCTGCCCGGGCTCGACGGGGTCGAGGTCTGCCGGCGGCTTCGCGCGGGATCCGACCTGCCGATCCTGATGCTGACCGCGCGCGATGCCGTCTCCGACCGTGTCGCGGGCCTCGATGCCGGTGCCGATGACTACCTCGTCAAGCCGTTCGCGCACGATGAGCTCCTCGCGAGGGTGCGCGCACTTCTTCGCCGTCGCGAGCCCGGCGGGCGCGAGATCCTGCACTGCGCGGATCTGATCATGGATGTAGCCGCACACGAGGTCCGGCGCGGCGATCGCGCTGTGGAGCTCACCGCGCTGCAGTTCAATCTGCTCGAGCACTTCCTGCGGCATCCGCGGCAGGTGCTCGAACGCGATCGGCTGCTCGAGTCGGTCTGGGGGCTCGACACAGATGCGGTCTCCAACGTGGTCGACGTGACGATCGCCGACCTGCGTGCGCGGATCGAGACGAACGGCCAGCCGCGACTGTTGCAGACGGTCCGCGGCGTCGGCTACGTCCTGCGCGAGCCGTAGATGCAGCTCCGGCGGCGACTCGCGCTCTACGGCACCAGCGTCGCCGCTGCCGGGATGTTCCTGTTCATCGTGATCCTGTCGGGCCTTGGCGCGAACGGCGTGCGCGAGGATCAGGACCGGAACCTGGCGGCGATGGCGGATGCCGCGGCCGCGTCTCTGGAGCGAGGTGGGGCAGGCCCCGCAGCGGATCGTCCACTCATCGTCGCGGATCTGCGAGCGGGCACCGAGCCGTTCCTGCTCGTGCTGGCGACGAACGGCGCCGTCCGCTATTCATCAGGTCTGCTCGATGGCTCGCCCCCGCGTATCCCGGCAGCGGTCGTCGTCGAGGCGACCGAGCGAGGTCAATCGGTCGCGACGATCACCGCCGCGAGCGCAGCATCGGGAGTCCAAGCCAACGAAGCGCCCGCACTGCGCGTCGTCGCACGGAAATGGACGAGCTCATCGGACAACGGCCTCGTCGTGGCCGGCCAATCGACAGCGTTCCCGGCCAACCAGATCGCCGGCCTTCGTGCCTTCCTGGTGATCGCGGCGATCGTCACGCTCATCGTTGTCGCGATCGTGTCCTGGCTCGTCGCTGGACGAGCGGTGCGGCCGCTCGTCACGCTGGCGCAGACCACCGAGGTGATCGGGAGCACCGGCGACCTGTCGAGACGCCTCGCTCCGAGCGGAGGCCGCGACGAGGTCGGCCTGCTGACGACGAGCTTCAACGCGATGCTCGAGCGCCTGCAGTCCGCGCAGGCTGAGCTCGCCGCCGCACTCGCCGCGCAGCAGCGATTCGTCGCGGACGCGTCGCATGAGCTGCGCACGCCGCTGTCGACGATCCGCACGAACGCCGAGTTCCTCCGCGAGCGCCCGGATGCTGCCGCGGGCGACCGCGCTGAGGCGATCGCCGACGTCGTGAGCGAGGCGGAGCGGATGAGTCGGCTCGTCGACGGTCTGCTCGTTCTGGCACGCGCCGATGCGGGAGTCGCGATCGAACGACGACCGATCGACGTTCGCGCGGTGGCCGCCGAAGAGGCCCGTCGCTTTCGACCGGTCGGCCGAGCGCGAGACGATACAGAGCGCGTGCACGTCACCGCGGCGGGATCGGCGCTCGTGTCCGGCGACGCGGATGCTCTGGGCCGGGCGATCCGCGCGATCCTGGATAACGCCTTCCGGCACGGCAGTCCGCCGATCGGGATCACCGTCACGAGCCGCGATGACCGTGTCCAGCTCGAGATACGCGATGCCGGACCAGGACTACCGGCCGGCAGCGAGGAGCGCGTCTTCGACCGCTTCTATCGCGCCGATCCCGCGCGCAGTGGCGAGGGGACCGGCATCGGTCTTTCGATCGCACGTGCCATCGCCGAGGCCCACGGGGGCACGATCCGCGCGGCGAGCGCGGAAGGCGGGGGCGCCGTCTTCACCATCGAGCTGCCCGCCCTTTAGGGATCCGTTCCGCATCAATCGCGCGTGAGTGGCCGCGCTCATGAAGCGCTCATCTTCGGGTCATCTTTCTCTCATCCGGCACGTCGACCATCGCCCCATGGATACGACTCGACGTCCGACCGATGAGCTCCTTGACGTGGCGCGGGTGTTGCTGCGGGTGCAGAGCGCGGTCCTGGTCGCGACAACCATCGAAGCGCTGATCTGGAACCTCGTCTTTCCCGGCGCTGCGGGTACGCCGTTCCTGTTGACCGGCGTGGCTGCGGTGTTGGTCCTCGTGGCGGGCGCGCGTCTGCGTGCCAACAGGTCCCGGACGCGGCGCATCGTCTACGTCGTCGAGACGGTGATCCTCGTGAATCTGCTGATCGACCTTGTCCTCGCGGTCGTGATCACCGGCCACGTCCCGCCGATCGTGGCGCTCCTCACGCGGTTCGTACTGCCCCTGTCCGTCATCGCACTCGTTCGCCAGTCGACGCGAGTGACGGTCACGCCCATCGCAGTGAGTCCTTTGGAGGCGACGTCATGAATTCCCTTCTCGCGCATGTCGATCATGTGATCGGTGCGGCTGGCGGTAGCCCGCTGTACCAGATCGGCGCCGAGCATCTCGCCGGACTGATCGCGCTCATCGCTCTCCCGATCGGTGCGCTCATCCTTCGACGCCGGGGAACGCCAGACCTCACGCCACTGCAATGGCTCCTGGTCGGCCTACTCGCGGCATCGGCCGCGATCCACGCCGGACTCGCGGTCAGTAACGACCATGGTGACGGTCTCAGCGTCCTGTTCATCGTGGACGCTGTCCTTCTCGGTCTCGTCGCGCGTCGAGTGCTGCGCGGATCGCCTGCCGGTCGTCTCGGAGTGGCCGTCCTCATCGGTTCGATCGGCGCGTACTGGCTGTCGGCACTCCGTGGCGAGGCGCCCGATCAGGTCGGCCTTGCCACGAAGCTCATCGAGATCCTCGCCCTCGCAATCGTGGTTCAGCCCGCGTCGGGCCAGAGCAGGCTGCGGTCAGTCACGGGGGTCGTTGCGATCGTGATCTTCGCGCTCGGTACCGCGACAAGCTCGTGGATCGGCGCGTTCCGCGCGGCGGCGGCGGAGCCCGGCGCTGTCGCCGGACATCACGTGCACGCCGGCAGCGTCGCCCCACCAGGCACGATCTTTCCCGCCGTCCCGCCGCGCGACGCCACGCCCGCCGAGCGAGCTGCAGCGGCCGACATGGTCGAATCAGCGCGCATCGCGCTGGCGCGGTACGCGGATCCGGCGGTCGCGGCGGCAGACGGATATCACGTGAACGGCCTCGCCGGGATCGACTTCCACGCCGCCAACCCTGCGTACGAGCACGACGATCGCGTCCTCGACCCGGCGCATCCGGAGACGCTCGTCTACGCCGTCGCGCCAGATGGGCGGCCGGTCCTGATGGGCGCGATGTTCCTCATGCCGAAGATCGGTTCGCCGGGTCCGACGATCGGTGGCCCGCTCACGGTGTGGCACGCGCACCAGCACGTCTGCTTCTCGTTGACACCGCCCGCGCTCGCCGGACTGCTGAGCCCGCTCGGTGCATGCC
>Ga0207653_10000353_pt1 | contig 22731 bp, 28 predicted proteins | sample KBSK5251metaG_FD_184341 | JGI IMG/M metagenome (GOLD analysis project Ga0207653, IMG submission 184341) | Corn, switchgrass and miscanthus rhizosphere microbial communities from Kellogg Biological Station, Michigan, USA - KBS K5-25-1 metaG... | ecosystem: Host-associated > Plants > Roots >...
CGCAGTGGGCGGAGGCATAGCCGCAGGATCGTCCTTCCGTTGCAGAACTTGAGCGACAGCGAGAGATCGCCATTCAAGTTCCTGTCCAATGTACTGACAAAAAATCTGCGACCCTCACGGTCAGGTTACTGCCGTGATCGTGGTCGTATTGCGCATGCGAAGATCGTGCGGTTGACTTACCCTCTTTAAAAGCCTACTGTCATTCCGAATCGAGTCCAGCTCACTCCTTCTCAGGCTTCTCTGGAATTAACCAGATCATCTGACCCCAATAGCTCAAAACCAAAGGAGCATAGGTATGTTTGCTCGTCATGTAGTCGTTAGACTCAAAGCCAAGGCCGCGCCGGAATTTACTCGGCTGGTTGAGACGGAAGTCATTCCCATGCTGCGCAAGCAGAAGGGGTTTCTGGATCAAATCACTTTTATCTCGCCGGACCTGACCGAAGCGGTTGGTAACAGCTTCTGGAAGACTAAGGAAGATGCGGAAGCCTACAACCGCAGCGGTTATGCCGAGGTTGTGAAATCCCTGGAGAGAGTCTTAGACGGAACGCCGACGGTGGGAACCGGCAATGTTTCCAACTCGACCTTTCATAAGATCGCGGCTGCTCATGCAGCATAAGCGCTTTCAGATGGCGAAGAGACGGCAGTCGCCCTCTTTCCGCGATTCACCTGTTCCAACTATCTTCCTTCAACGCGAACCTTTGACTCCGGCAAAAACAGAAGTGATGAAACTAAGAGAGCGCGGGATCTATGCTCTGGCTGACGGCAGAGAGTTTGTCGTGCATGCAGTTTTCCGCGGTGGCTATGTTTTCTACACGCCCGATGACTGGGATGGCTTCGGGGGTCACGCGTACGAATCCAACGCGTTTGGGCATCTGCGCTGGAACGGCCAGCCCGATCAGTGGCGCATCGAAGAGTTGATCGATACGAGTCGCACGGCTCGGTCCCGTTCGCGGAATGTTGCTTGATCGAAGTGACGTGCTGAGTTATGCGAGCGACGGTGGGCCCAACCCGGTCGCTACGGCTCCCGGTTCTGACACTAGTGCAATGTCCGCGACTGCGCCGCCGCACATGGCGGAAAGGCTTTTCGCCTTTTCCGGGTAACGCATCAGGTGATTAGTGTTTGCATGACGGTACGCCAGAGGCTTACCGCACCTGTGCTGCGGCAAAGGCGCGAAGGACAGCCGCAGTTCGTACTTTGAACTGATCTCTCCCCGAATCAAACACCCGCTACCGCGGATGGGTATCATCACCCGCTCACCATTGACTTTTCCTTAACTTGGAGAATATCTTGCAGCCCTGTTTTGAAACGGCTGAATTCTCCTGAGCCTCTGCCGCAAAGCAAACTCCGACAATCCAGCCAACGCTTTAACCTAACCTGTGACGCTTGCTGGTGACACTCCGGGCGCGAAGCCAGGAATCCCCCGTCGATCGGCAGAGTCCGTGAGGAAAACCCTCATCGAGCAAAGGAGATAATCATGGCATTTCAATGTTTCGACGATCCGGCCGCGATTCTGGAAAAGGCATTCTGTGTGACGCAAACTTCCAAGGACCTGAAAGGTGAACTGAAGATAGGCAGCAGCAAGGCGCGGAGATGTAAAGAGCCTGAGTGCAAGACTCTGAGAACCACACACGCACTGAAAGTCACTGTCTCAAAAACGATTTGTGACACGAGCACGGGCCAGCTGTTGGATGGCGATCTGGGCGCCAAACTGAGCACGGCTTTCGACACCGATGGAACGCATCGCGGATTTCACTCCGGTGAATTCACCTGGAACGGTGCGGCCGGTCTAACCATCAAGGGGCGAATGTCGGGCATCACCAACACAGGCACGCACCGCAAGCCGATCAAAGACTGTCAGAAGTGCAGTGACCGCGGCATCATGGAAGGTAAACTCTGTGGAGAGGTGGTTGATGGCGGCCACTCGAAGTTGAAGGGTTGCCAGGTCATCGCGGCCTATCGCATCAAGTTTGATCCTTCGGAGAAGGGCGGCGAAGGGGCAGTCGTGGGGACGATTGATGGCGTGATCGTTTGCTTCTGCACGGCATAGCGGATCAATCAGTCCGAAAATGTCTCGCCCGCTAAAAAAGAAGTCAGTCGGCAGAACCATCTCCGTGATTTCTCTGTGTAAGCTCCTTGCCTCTGTAGTGAATGTTCTCGAAGTAATTTCACCACAGAGTTAAGCATGCGCCGAGGCGCACCACCGAAGATGAAAAGTTGGATTATAATCAAACGTCTTCATTTGGCATTATTTTCGGACGATCAGCTGCACTGAGCCTCGGCAGCCATCAGTTGATCCGCTGACAAATGCGCTCGCCAATTCTCTGCGGATCGCAGGGGGCGGTGAAGTTTGCTCTAATCACACTTTTATTTTCAGAGCAGACACAGAGCATCACAGAGTTTCACAGAGAGAAAAACTCTTTGCCGAACGCGTTGAATCCTGGCTACATTCATCTGTCGCAATCGCGATTCTATTCAAAAATTAGAGCGGGCATTAGTAGTCTGTAGCCGGGTTTCCACCTCCGCAAAATCGTTGACATCCCTCCGTCGCGTCGATAGATTGCCCGTCCCCCGACTGATTAACTTTCACAGATGAGGCCACTGCCTCAAGAGGAGATCCCTATGACTATTAAGTGGATGAAACAAAGTGCAATCGCCGGATTGACTGGCGTGACTTTGCTGGTGCTTACCGTGCCGGCTTTGACCTGGGCCATGAGCAGTCCCGGGGTGCTGGAAGCTTGCATCAACCCGGGAAATGGCGACATGCGTCTGGTTGATTCAAGCACTCCCTGCCACAACAACGAAAGCAGAGTTTCATGGAATATTACCGGGCCGGCGGGGCCTCCGGGACCGGCTGGACCAGCGGGCCCCGCAGGACCAGCGGGCCCGGCGGGACCAACAGGCCCTACCGGACCAGCTGGGCCCACGGGCGCGACGGGACCGGCCGGACCTCCCGGACCGTCTTCGGCTGGGCCACCTTTTGTTTGGGTGTGTACGCCGGCGCATTACCCGAATCTGGGTGGCGGAGCGCGCGCAGACCTCTACGTTTTTAATGGAGGCGCAGCGACCGCGAACGTTGCCGTAAATATTCTGGATAAGGACGGCGCGAACCTGACTGGCGCTCCGATTCCGGGATCAGTTCCGGCCGCCAACTATCCGGGCGAAAGCGGCGTCTCCACCGTTACTCTGGTGGCGGGCGGCACAAGGAACTTGACGTGGCAAGTGCCCGCGACCGCTATGCCGACCTATGACGGTGTGACGAACACTGCGTTCAGCGTGAGAATTTCGTCAGATCAACCGATAGCGGTGGGGTCGAATTTTTCAGTTTTCGAAAACAAAGCAGTGCCGTGCGTTCTGCTGGCGAAGTGATTTCGGTTTAGCGGTCCGAGGAACTGAAGCCCCTGCAAAAGGGGCCTTCAGGGTCTTCTGCCAGCGGGGCTGTTGAGCTTGGAACGCCGGAACCTGCGGCTGTGCCGCGGCACATGGCGGAAAGGCTTCGCCTTTCCGGGAGACGCCATTCAAATGGGGCGAGGCTACGCCTCGAGCAACCCGGCGGCGTAGCCGCAAGCTTATTCGCGCCTGCGCTCCCCGGCCGATAACCACATGCTCGCATTCCGCAATACACCTCCTGCCTTTGACACATCCACACTATTAGCGTACGGTGATTGTGAACAAAGTCGAGCTTACTCTGCTCTCAGCCGGTCTAGTCACTTTCCAGCCCAACTGATTTCCACAGCTCAAACCCAGTTAGAATGCCAAGGCTTCTCTCTGTTGGATCATTAAACCTTGGAGAATTGGGAAGCTCGGAAGGCTTCTGTTGGTCCCCAAAGGGGGAAAAGGTAAAGAAAAAATGTCTATGAAACTTTATGTAGGAAACCTCTCGTTTGATACGACGAGTAACGATTTGCAGACACTGTTCGCGCAGGCGGGCACAGTCGAGAGCGTCTCTTTGATTGAAGATCGCGAAACGGGTCGCTCACGCGGCTTTGGCTTCGTCGAAATGCAAACGAAGGAAGAAGGCGCTGCAGCAGTCGCGCAGTTCAACGGCAAAGAAGTGTCCGGGCGCGCGCTGAAAGTTAACGAAGCCAAGCCCCGCGAAAATCGCAACGGCGGCGGCGGCTCGCGTTACTAATTAGCAGCTATTGCTTCTCACCAAAGCCTCCGGCGAATTTATTCGTCGGGGGCTCTTTTGATTTGTGAACTCGAGGTTTGATTTAAGGAGGACGCCTCTTCACACCGGGCCTCAGTCCGGTGACAACTCGCCCCAGAGAAAGACGCAGAACCGTTTCAACGGCAACAATATGAATGCCTTTGAAAACGGCTCGTTGCGGTATTGGTATCCCTGACCCACCGGGCTAATGCTCCGGTGTGAATGAGACGGTTAACAGCTCAATGACCGACTGGGATTCGCTGAAAGCGGGTCCTGCCCTCAGGATTCTGCCAGGAAATATCCAGCACGTAAGGCTTGTCTTTGCCCTCTACGGCTTGAAGCTGTTGCAAGCGGTCGCAATTTGTATCGGCCGGTTTGCCATTGATATAGATCGTGTGATGCATGGTCGACTTCTCTGCGGGGAGAAGGCGATCGATTGCCTCGAATCTAATGTGAACTTGTGAGGGTCCCCAGGCGGCTGCCTCATCGTTCTTGAGAAACACGGTTAAGACCTCAACGGTCTTGAGGGTTTCCTGGGTTGAATTCGTCAGTTCCAGAAGAACATTCGATCCGTCATTCACGAATCGATGAGTAAAAGGTTTTGTTTTGGAGATTGATGCCCGCTTTCCGCCTTGTCAGGCGTTCGTTTTCATTCGAATCAAAGGAACGTCAAAAGGTGTTAGATGGAACGTCTTGGCAGTCCTTGTTAGTGAGTATAGCACCAGTTAAGAGATTAGTCGTGACTCGCGAGTCATTGCGCAATCGCGCTACAATCGACAAAACGAAATCATCAAAGGAGATCAGAAATGGCGAAACGCACAGCAAGCGCGGTTTGGGAAGGTACGCTTAGAGAAGGCAAAGGCAAGGTCAGTTTAGGCAGTGGCGCATTCGAAGGTCAGTATTCATTCGCATCGCGATTTGAAGAAGGCACGGGCACGAACCCGGAAGAGTTAATCGGCGCGGCGCACGCCGGATGTTTCTCGATGGCGCTCGCGGCCGGATTGACCAAGGCTGGTCACAATCCGAAGCGCATTAGCACGAATGCGCAGGTCAGTCTCGAAAAGGTTGGCGAAGCATTCAAGATCACGACGATCGAGCTCAACACCGAAGGCGAAGTGCCGGGGATTGATGAACAGACATTTCTCGACGCCGCCGAATCGGCGAAGAAGAATTGTCCGGTGTCGCAGGCTTTGGCCGGAGTCGACATCAAGTTGAATGCGACGTTTGTGAAGAGCGCAGCGGCGTAAACTGGCCGCAGATAGACGCGGATTTGCGCGGACATTATTAAGAGGTCTGATTCGCGTAGGTCCGCGTGAATCCGCGGCTAAATTTGGCTCGTGGCAATCCGAAAGGCGGGCAGCTTACGTAATGTGAATCGATGAAGAGATACTCGATATCATTGCGAGGCAAATTATGAATAGACGTTTGTTTCTCTCAAGTTCGATTGCGTTGGGTGCATTCGCCGTAATGTCCAGGTTGCCGCTAATCTCAAGGGACGCGCGCGGTGCGGGCGACGTGAGATTAGACAATACGGGCGCAAACCCTCTCCCCAGTCCTTTTCTAAAGGGAGAGGGAGGAAACCCGAAATCAAAAGGAATCAAAAAAGTGATCAAGACAGACGCAGAATGGAAGAGCCAGTTGACGCCGGAGCAGTACAACGTTTTGCGGCACGAAGGGACTGAATACGCGTTTTCGAGTCCCTTGAACGAAATTCACGACAAGGGAGTTTTCCAGTGCGCGGGATGCGGGCTGCCGGTCTTCAGTTCGGCTCAGAAGTTTGACTCGGGAACCGGTTGGCCCAGTTTCTGGGCGCCAATCAAGAAAGAAAATGTCATCGAAGAAGTCGACAAGAGCGTGGGCATGACGCGCACCAAAGTCTCGTGTGCGCAGTGCGACGGCCATCTCGGCCACGTGTTCGATGACGGGCCGCAGCCGACGGGTCTGCGTTACTGCATGAACGGCGTGGCGCTGAAATTCGTGAAGCAGAGCTAGAGACGTATCCCAACGCCGAAGGCGTTAGATATCTTAGCCCGGCGTAACACGCCGGCTAATTAAGGACTTAACTCACACGTACGTTTCGTCGTAGACTACCTTATACTTCTTCAAACCTATTACGCTTGTATTTCACCTTTCAGGGTAAGCCTCGAGGGAGCGGATTTGTACCCCGGCATGCTAGGCCGGGCTAAGTTATTTCCCGCCTTCGGCGTAACTATTGAGGATGCATGAATCGCCCAAGCTTGTAGTTTTTGACTAACAAAGAAAAGAAGGGTGCCAAAGAAAAGAAGGGTGCAAGTTTTCCTCTGACGTCCCGTTCTTCACAGCAGGAGGTCGAAATCCGATGAAACGACTAGTACTGCTGGCGCTGGCGATTCTCGCTTCAGCATCCATTGCCTGCGCGCAAACCAAGGCCCAGGTCAACCAGACCAGGGCCGAGAGCTCCAGGACCGCGAAGGCCGGCATCAACAATCCCGCGATAGACATGAACGGCTATCTGGCCGTGGCTGCTGAGGCGGCCAAACACCGCGAATCCCGCCGGCTAACAGAAGATGAATTCATCACGATGAGTCGCGAGCCCGGCACGATCATTTATGATGCTCGCAGCCAGGAGAAATACAACGAGCTGCACATCAAGGACGCGATCAATCTCAGCTTTCCGGACATTACGGTGGATAGCTTGAACGCGACTTTCCCCGACAAGAATGCGCGGATACTGATTTACTGCAACAACAACTTTGTCGGCGAGCAGAAGGCGTTTCCGACGAAGATTATGACGGCCTCGCTGAATCTCTCAACTTACATCGCGCTCTACAGCTACGGATACCGGAATATTTATGAGCTTGGGCCACTCCTTGATGTGAAGACGACGAAACTGCATTTAGTCGGATCGATTCAAAGATGAAAACAGAGTTAGACAGGATTTACAGGTAACGCTGGACTGTAAAGATCTCCGGCGAGATCCAAGTTCCTTGCTGCTAAAATTAATCATGTAAATCATGTAAATCCTGTCTATTCCTTCCTGGCTAGGCGGTTCAACGCTCGTTGCGCGCGATGGCCGCGAAGACGGCAGCAATGGTCACTGCGGAGCCGATGCCTACTGCGATCAGAATATTTCTCGCCACCGAATGACCGCGGTTGTCGTCAACTGATTTTACGTCGGCGTAGCGAACAGTGGTCGGCGCATCAGTATTTCGATCTCTGACAACGAAATCTTCATCACCTGCACTGTAGACGTAACCCTTCACCTTAGTTCCATCGTTGAGTTTGATTGTGGCGCGGGCTTTCGATCCGACGCCGAGCTTGGCGACCTGACTCTTAGCTTTGTCTATCGATGATCTTTGCGTTTGGGCGATGACCGAGAATTGCGAGAGCGGCGCCAGCAGAAGCAGCACGGCCAGTAAGCCTGAAATGTGTTTCATGAACCTTCTCCTCTTCGGAATGTCGAACCTGCAACGGAACACAAATCGGGCTGTTGCTGTCCGTATCTAGCTGGAACCGTAGTGCAACGATGATGCCATGCGGAAGCCATACCGTTTTGTTGGGAAAATAGATAGTTTGGCTAATTTTGTTCGAGGTGTCGCAGAATTTTAGTGCAGGATCTTTCCGACAGTTACCGTCTATCGCAGACGCGTTTTGTTGATAGTGCCCAATTTGAATGACTTTTCCGTAGCCCAGGCGTTTACGCCTGGGAATGAATGGCGATAGTTTCAAAAGCCCTATTAATGGGGCTTTAATAGCAGCTCCTGTGTCTCAACCCAGGCGTAAACGCCTGGGCTACAGAAAATGACAATCAAGTGGCCCTCGCCCCAAAACTACCGGGCCGCTCACTTCACGCTTCGAGCAAGGAGTGAATCACTCGAGGTTGCGCAACGCCAGAACCTCTTTCGCATCGGTCCGATCTCCCGTGCAACTGATTCGGCGCGGCGCTTTGAGCGTCATCAGCTTGTAACCAAGAGCCCGGTACAACTTCTTGATCCTTGGTGTCGCCTGATTCGCAAGCACGACGGGGCCGCGGTGTTTTGCCAACCACTCCGCTGTGCGGACTTGTTCATCCCAACTGAAGCCGCCTTTTGAGTATTGAGTAAAGACACCTTCATATATTCCCAAGAAAGATGTGCCTATGTTAGGAGCCAGCGCGTTTCTTGCCCTGAATAAACAGACGCAGCGGCCAATATTCTGCTTGTTTGGCCGCCCAACATTAATTAAGCACACACTTTCAATTGGTGGTGGTTATCAGTCTTGTTGCACCGCGAGAGCTTGATTAGTGCTGCCATTTGATCCGAAACTCAGCAACGGCAGTCTCGCTCAAGGAATGAGCACTGAAATTGTTATTGTGGTTCCCTCGCCAAATTCCGTTTGGCATGTGTCCGCGGAACAAGTAAAAACTACGCTGGGGGTAGCAATTCGGCAACGCGACATTAGCGACAGAGTGGATCTGTTATTAATTCCCGGAGCAAATCAACAGCAATTGTCTGACCTTGCGACGCAACTTTCTTATCGCGCGTCGTCAGGGTCGAAGCTATGTGTTATCTGTCATCTAGAACAAACGATCTACGAGTTCGTTGCGGCTCTCGCGGATAACTGTTGCTGGATATTTGTTTCGGGAGGCCGCTCTTACCTGCCTAATGAGCTGAAGACCAGATTGAGCCGAGATTCTGTAATCTGGTTCCAGGGAGCCTATGGTAGGGAATCGAACTTCGCCTATTGGCTAGAGGAATGGCAAGCTTCAGGCTTTGCGGTGAATAAGTTTTCTGAGAGTTCGGATATCTTATTAACAGGCAAGCGAAGAGCGAATTTGTTGTTCGAGCGATTTTGTCAATCGCTCATTCCACTAATCATAACGCTCGAAAGCTTTGGACATTTCTCCGGCTTAAGTGGTGCGGGTGATGATAGGATCGAGCCGCTCCGCGATGAGGGGAGAAGTTCGATGTATGCGTGGCTTAGCGATACGCTTCGGGACATTACAGAACACCAAAATCTGCTGCATAACCTCAGCGCGGAAGCAACTTTGATCGATGGAATGATAAGAAATAAGAAGCTTTTGCGAGACGATTCTGATAAGGGTAGGAAACTAAGAGAATTGCTAACATATTTTGTTCCCAGCTATGGAGGTCACGCCACTATTTACAATCCTCCATTAGACGACGATCTACGAAAATTGATTAAGTCCGATTTGGACCCATCCAAAATCGATGAATGCGTCTTGACTTGGTTGAACCGTCTAAGACAAATCTGCTCGTTCCTTGATGCTAAGGAGAACGTTCCTCAACATGACGCGAGTAAATCCTTTTAGTATTGAAACTGCAAGCCTGGCGGTTGCACAGATCATTGATCGACAACGGGAAATAGAGTTCATCTCTGAACACCTGCTTCGACGCCACGAAAATGTTCTAGTTACCGGTACTTTTGGAATTGGGAAGACATGTCTACTCCGAAAATTCAGAGAGTTGGCATTAGAACAAAAGGGATCATCGATACTCTTTGTCGAAATGGAAATGTTCTCAGTCTCAGAAGATCCAGCACAATTTCTTTCGGATGTTTTGCTCAAGCTGTTCCAAGAAATGTGGACATCTGTGTTGCATATGCCTTTCTCAGAGCTAATTGCAGGCCTGCAGAGTACGAAGGGGATGCAACAAGCGCTTTTGCCCTCAATAGAGCGTATGCTGCAACTCTACCGGATAGTGCGGCCGACGGAGATTGTCTCGCAGTATGAAAAGGATCGAGCACTTGGGGTCGAGAAAATACTTAAAAGTGTGGTTTCAGAACGAACAGTGAATGATCTGACAAGAGGTCCGCTAAAGCCTCTGGAGTTTATTCACTTGACCTTCGAACTTCTAGATCTCTTATCGGGTCACGGGATTGAGCGAACTATAGTCTTCGGGGATGAAGCGAATCATATAGATCCTAATCTAGAGATAGAAATATTCAGGCGAAATTTTGAGATCTTCTCGCAGCGCAATTTGCAGTTTGTCTTCACGGCCCGAGAGGAACTGTTAGAACGTGTCCCTAGAATCCACGAGGCATTTCCTGCCTTGCTAAATCTCCGCGGCTTTACGTCTGACGACACCTTGGAAGAATTACTTAAAGTCTACCTTCAGCAGATTGAACTCCCAACGTTTTCCAGAAAGGCGCAGGAATACATTTGGCGAATATCCCTTGGGCATCCGCGAGAAATTCAACGACTATGTCAAGCCTGCACCGAAATTGCCTACGCAGAAAACTCCGAGACGGTAAACGAAGAAACGGTTCTTAAGGCGTGTCTCAGCCAGTATGCATTCATTCCACGCTAAGGGACTCTAGGAGAGCACCTAGTTACGGGTCGTTGGCAGATCGTAGAACTGCCAGCCCTCAATCTCTTGTGGGCCCGAACATCCAATCGACCCATGAGAGTACGGTTTGCGCTCTTCGGTTCATCGTTGTATTACCTTCACGATCAAGCTCAATGTTAGCCTTTCGCATAATCGCCACAACTTGATCAGGTGTTGGCTTCGCAACTTGATCAAGATAAAGAGATACAGCGTTGTGAAATACGCGATGCTTGAGAATCCGTTCCACGAGTGCGAGATTCCGCTGAGCAGGTCGCTGCGACATTATATCGGTGCCGCTTTGGGTCAGCCCATAGCTCACACCTTCTTCCCGACTATATTGACGCTCAATGAGGTTTAGGAAGACTCCAGCTGTTGCATAGTATTGCGTCTGCCGCGGATCAAAAGCGTAGTTGGCAGTGATCTCCTCTTGAGAGAGATTTCCCACAGCATGGAGCTGATTTAGTAAGTCTATGACTCTTGAAAAACTGTCGGCCTGGGGAAAAGGAACGTCCTGAGGCTCATCTACAACCTGAACGCGTGTAACAATATCAACTATATCTGAGAGCTCAATCTGATTACTCTCCTGAGAGCTCGCAGAATCCATTAGAACTGACGCGATCGAGGATATTGTGGGCCTCGAACAACGCTTCCCAGGCGACATCGTTCTTGGACTTAACCGACATCGTAATTATTGAAAATCATTAGCTCTCTGATTTTGCCTCGTGAAGTTGCTACAGAATTGATGTTTCGATTAGCTCCGACTCTCACGATCGTGTATTTGCTCGTGTCGTCGTAAAGTTTTCTGATAAAAGCTGTGTTTGAATTGCTCTGGAGTATCTTGCATCCGCGCCGATGAAGTTCATCACAAACCTCTTTCAGACGGCGTTGTCCATCTTGATCAAAGCTGTTCAGGTTGTAACCGGTAAACGATGCGGTATCCGAGATGGGATCATACGGAGGATCCAGATAGACAAAATCGCCGCGTCCGGCGCCGCTTAGTGCTTCAGCAAAATCTTCGCTAGAAATTTCTATGTCGGCTTCGTTGAGATATCGACTAACAGCGCGGATGATGACTTCATCTACAATCGATGGATTGGTGTAATTGCCAAAAGGGACATTGAACTGACCTTGGCTATTCACCCGAAAGAGGCCGTTGTAGCAAGTCTTGTTTAGAAAGATGATGCGGGATGCTCTTTCTAAAGCGGGTAGTTCTGCGAAACCTTGCTCCCGATCGCGAAACCTCAATGCATAGTAGTAACTCTCCGTGTTCGAGTGTGCTTGGGCGTGTGCAATCAGTCCTTCCGGGTCTGATTTGATTACTCTATAGCAGTTTATTAGTTCAGCATTGGCGTCGTTGATTAACGCTTTTGCCGGTTGGAGGTCGAAGAGTACCGCCGCAGCTCCTAGAAAGGGTTCAAAATAAAGACCATATTTGCGAGGGACATACTCACGAATCTTTGAAACAAGCTGACGTTTACCGCCGGCCCATTTCAGAAACGGTTGAACCAGGTCGTTTCGCTTGATTGTGGCCTCTTTGCGCTGTGGTCGCGTAGACGACACAGTAGTGCTTGGCATAAGAACTCTCGCGCTGTTGATTTATGAGCGTCTACTTGAAAGGACCCGAAACAAAAACGAAGAATAGCATGTTTTGGGAGACCCTGTGTCAACGTTTTTGCTTTCGGTGCGCGCGAGCGGGATGATCAACTACTCGATTCCTGAGCGCCAACAACTCCTGGAGTTGTGCGCTATTATCTTGCCGCAACTCCTCCAACTCTTGGTTGGACTTGAGAAGTTGTAACGCGGTCCGATCGAGTTCAAGTGCGAGGTTCAATTTATCGTGCGTCAGTTCAGCGACCATTGAACGCAGTTCGGCAATTTTTTGATCTCTTTCATCATCGGTCTGGCGAAGGATAGGGGGTTTTCTGCTGACAGGATTCTAACCTGGTTAATACGTCGCGAAAGCGAAGGGTTCCGTTAGGTTCCCTCTTTAACAGGGTATGAATACTTACCCCAGCCTCCCTGGCAAGGGCGGCCTTGTTCAATTTCATTTTCTTGGGATCAAGGACCACAGGCGTGCCGGCGAGCATCCGATCCAGCGCCTCATTGAGCTTTTCGGCAGTTTTGATCGGACGAGAGGCGTGATAGTGCCGCAGGGCGGCGATACGGTTTTCGGAAGTTAGCGTAGCCTGCGACATAATAGTTACCCTCAATCAGCGATACCAGAGACAATTTTTCTTGCGATCCGTGTGATCTTTACAAGTCTGGCTTCATAGGGGCCACCCTTTGGTTTCATTGCGAGCAAGCTTTCAGCCTCAGTCAGGATGTTTTGCCAGTACGCACCATGCTCTTCGGGATCAATGATGGCATTGGCGCAGCCTGGTGGATTGCAAAACTCGACCACAGGTTTATCGCCATTAGTGCAGTCGGCCGAGTCTTGACGAAACCAGCAAAAATTACTTGCCCCGCATGGATAAATCTGCTGTCCTGCTTCGATGAATTCTCGAATCATCTTCTTGCGAAAATGACTACCAGCCTCACCTCTAAAATCAGGCGGCAGAACCCCGTCGGTAATTGCCTTATCGACCATACCAACCAGCTGTTTTCCACGGCGACCACTTAGATGGGTTGACCGAAGGGCTTTATCGAACGAATCAAAGGCAAGCAAGTTGTTTTCGAGATCAAGTATTTGCTGGAGTTCCTCGTCAATCCCTACATACCCATCCGTCATGGCGAGGGAGTAGTGTTTAAAATGTTCCTTTAGAGCCATGAGGTTGGTAGTGTCACATCGAACAACATGTCGGGCGAAAGTCCTTCGAAAAAGATGTGGGTGCAGGTGATAGGGCGCGCCCTTCTCAGTCTTTAGTTGTATGAAGTTGACAAAGTCACTCAACGATCGGGAATCAAAGGCCTCAGATAGGGAGCCAGACTTTGTCCACAATTGACGTGCCCTCGGTGTAACAGGAACCATCAGGTATGAAACGCCACTCATTTCCCGTGTTTTCTTTGTCAGGCGTTCGAGTATTGCGATGGCTTTCTCTGCGATTGGCCCCCCAAGCCACTTCGCCGGAACATCTGCCGGGTCTGATTGCATTTTGTAAAGGGTCCCATGCAGCCAAATAAGCGTTCCCTCTTTTTTTTCTTCAACCTCGATACAACCCGCTCTTAGCGACAGGAGTTCGCTGAGTCTGATACCGCTAACGAACAAAATCATGATTCCGCAGGCGGCTCGGAGTCTTGTACGGGCTATTTGAAGCTCATTAAGATTTCGTAATCTCGGCCTAATAGGAAGAGTCTTAGGCGAGGTGAAACTCGCATCGAGCTCTTTCAGCCGGCGCCTTATGTGAAAACGAACAAGCGAGGCCTTGTTTATGTCCAATCGAGAGATCGCCGTTTCTGGAGCCTCCGACCGCATCCGTTCGGCTATATCGCTCAATTCGAGAATCTTCGGTCCCCAGTCTTCGATGTATTCCAACGCACAAGTGATAAGTTTCTGAAGCGGTTTATCGGGAATGTAATCTGTGCGGTGCTCGTTCTTGTAGGACGCACCGTAGCCTGCTTCCAGCGCGGCAGAACGAGGAAAGAAAGGATCAAATGTCAACGAGGTCGACATCTTGCGACGGTACTGGAAGAGCATTGCTAAAGAACGAAAGCGGTTGTATAGAGTGGATCCTGAAATGGTCGCACGTTTTTGCGCTTTTACATACGCACTAATGATCGGCGGGGTCACGAGATCGTATGCAAGAATTGGTCTAGGTCTCGTGGCGATGAAGCGCAGGAACGGTTTTAGCTGTATCCATCGCGCAAGAATCGATGTTGGCTTTTGTGCGAGTCCTTCCTCACCGTCCTTCGACAGATGATAGAAAAACTGTCGGGTCGGCACCATTAAACGCGCGTACTTTTGGTTGGTAAATCTCTCGGATTTTCTAATTTGGAAGCCCCAGCGCAATGATTTATCTGCTTTACCCAGGCTTGGGATCTTTATGTCATCTGTAAAGTCCCATTCGTCATCGAGGAATTTTGACTTCGCGCTCACCTGTGGGTTAAAAGTCTCATACTCACCGACCAGGCCTGGTTGGGCGTATTTACGCGCTTCCTCGATTTGCGACCGTTGAACTGGTCTTAGGCATGATCACCGAAACCTTTCTATCGTTGTAAGGAGTTGCATTTCAGATATCGGCAATGGCTTCAGTCTTGCTTCGGCCACGTCTTTTTCGGAGAACGCTCCTATTATTTCTTCGTTCAAAATCCTAAGGTGTTCCGCGTACAGTAAGTCCCAGGTAGTCTTGCTCATCGAAGTCTTAAGCGAGTCCAAATATGATGCGAGCGCGAGAATCCGTGGGAGATCATCGACAAAGAAGACAGAGTTAGAACAAGTTAAACAACCCAGGAATAACGAACATAGTTGGCCCTTGGGTTGACCTGGTTGCGGAGAATTTAGCGGGTCCTTACAGTGTCCAATCCCTGTGCTAAACTCACCGCGCAGTATGTTCATCCTTTGCCGTGCTGGCAGTAGGTTATTCAGCTTCGCGACAGCGGTTGACTTAGGTTCAGGTACTACCAAAACCCTCTTAACCATTGCGGCCTGGGCTGATTTAATCGAATTGTTGTAGGCGTCTGTTGAGATTTTGCAGTTGATATAGATTGCTGTTGTTTCAAGGTCTTTATGTCCCAATAGCATCTGTGTTTTGCGAAGATTACCGCCATTCTTGATGTGGTTATGAGTTGCGGCTGACGGACGAATCTGGGCAAACGCAAAGCGTGGAAGTTTGTTCTCATCGCAAAAAGTCGACAAGTGTCTCGTCATGCTGCTCGCGTGGACCATCGAAATGACACGCTCTTTTCCGCCAGCGGCATAGTCAATACCCCAATACAAGAAAAGCAGTTCGCGAAGTGGATTAGATGCCTTGGCTAGCAGTGGCACCGTGAAGGTTTGAAGAAAATGAATCAAACGCAGTGCTTGACTGGTGCGTTTCCAATGAAGTTGTTTTTGAGCTCCTCTGGAACTCCTTGCCTTTTTCCATGTAACGTAGACTGCCTCTTCATCCACTGGGTGGGGTTGGAGACAGTCCCTCCTCAGCTCAAAGAGAGAAAAAGCGTTCATTGCTGTGTGTGCAGCAATTAGAATCATGAACGGGATAAGACTCTGCCCGCTAGTTGGAAAATCGCCACTGCGATAGTTCGCTTGGATGGTCTTTGCTAGCTGTTCCGCCGTGCTCAGAAGTCGCGCAAATGTCTCTGGTTCTAATGCGCCCGACGCTCCGCTTGAATGTGGTACCACGAATTGCCGTGACGGGATCTCAAAATCTAACGGAAGTTGCGAGGGATGCAGCCGCTTTACTGTGAGCAAGAGATTTGCGATTGCCTGATAGACATTTTCAGCCGAAAGTTGTGTTAGATGTCGATTTTGTACAAGCCAGGCCGCGAATTCTCGTAGGAGGTTAAAGTCAACTTGGTGCAAATGAGAGACCTGGAATTCACCCTGTTCAATCTTATCGTCAAGAAATGTATAGAACGTTTTAAGCGCGCTCTTGCGAGAGCGCCTAGTAAAGGGCGAGCTTAAGTTGAATTCTGCCCAGAAAACGTCTGCGAGAGCTGGCGCCATATGCGGACGACTTTTCAGAAACGTAAGATCGATCGTTTGTGGCCGGCCGAACGGTCTCTGAAACACTGTAGTTAACTCGACTCTTGAGGGGTCGAAGTCATGACAATTCCGATTGGCCGGCTGGCGTATCGGGTCCACCGATTAGTTTTCAAATTGGCCATTGCTATCGTTTGTGAGGCTTTCTATGAACCCTCCCCTGAGTGCTCTGCTGCTGCTTCCGCACGCATGAGATCGGTTTCATGCAGATAGATTTGCGTTGTTTGTAAACTGCTGTGCCCGAGTTCACCCTGCAGGATCTTAAGTGCTGACTTTACGTTCCTATCTTGCAAATATTGCAATCGATTTACGGCGTAACTATGACGCAGAGAGTGCGGATTAATTCTGATTCCAGTGCGTTTGTGGTTAGCCTCAAATGCCTTATTAATGGCAGATGGCTTAATTGGCAGGCCTTTGTGGCTGACCCAAATGAAGTCAGTCTTTGAACCAGATCTTTTTAAGAGCATTCGCCGTTCAGTATTGATGTAACGATCTATTGAGCGTAGTAGGCGCAGTGGAAATTTGACTTGGCGGTCTTTAGCTCCTTTTCCCCTAATTCTCACTACGCTGTAATCGGTTTCAATCGAATTCAAATTCTCAGGAATTACAAAGACAGTTAGTGCACAAGCCTCTGACCTGCGAAGGCCGGTTAGCCACATCAGCTCTGCTAGTAATCTGTTTCGCCAACTATGAAAACCTCGAATGAATTTTCGAACATCGGGATTATTTGGGACTTCAATGGATCGTTCATGGGTGCGGTACATCAATGGATTCAAGTTGGATCTTCTAAAGGCACGCAGATGAGCCATCTCATCTGCTTCAAACGGCCTCCGCACGAACACCTGTTCAAGTTCAAATGGAAGCCCCGAGATGTAGTTGTGCTTGACCAGAAATTTATAGAAATTACAGATCATGCCGAGTCTCAGGTTTATCGTTTCACGTTTCAGAGGTCGCTTTGTTAATGCGCTAACCTGATTCGCTAGCTCATTCCGGTAGTGAATGAGGTGCCGGTAAGAAACGCGCTTCCAGTCGATTTGGAAAGCTTCTGAGTATGTGAGCCAGTCCAATAAATGGTACCCATACGCTCGGCTCGTATGGCTACTTGCCGTCTTGCCATTTTCCTGCGAAATGCTGTTAAGGAAATGATTTATTTCAAGCACCCATTTCATCTCGTTATTCAAGATGAAGGGCCGACGATTAGCTAATACATTATCCGCGAAGAAGAGTTCCATAGGTATTAATCGAAAAGCACCATAGGCTCGTCGTCAGTGTGGATTTACTTGTGAAGACTCATAAGCATCCTTTGGTCGATTGTTATTGAAAGTGCCAACCGTTTCATGTAGTATGCGTTCGCTAGGCAACAAAACGCCCGGCTCGCTGAGAAGCGAGAAAAACGAAATTGGCCTGAAGAATCTGGTTGGCGCCGGTCTTCAGGCCATTTGGTTGTGTGCCGCCTTGTAAGCGGCGCGTAAACGAACCCTAATTAATTATTCTGCGTACAAGAACCTGCTAATTCAGCACTCACTTCCATCCTGTCTCTAATGAACTTTTCGACATCTGCTCGAACCAAAGCGAATCGAACGACCAAATCGAACGCGGCGAACCTTATTCGTGTCCGCACCGCCTTGGTACCACGTCTTAACTGCTAGTCCGGTCCGCTGTGCTGCGTAGAGGACCGTGCAGAACTCCGACATTTCTTCTGTCTGCGTCACGTCCCTCTTATATCTCATTTCCCTCTTGTCTCGGTGTTTTTTCGGATATGAAAAAGTATGAGAAATAAGCACGGCTGGGCTGTACGCAGAATCAACCGACTTACACTAAAGGGCTCCGTAGAAGTCTGGTGGGTTTGGGAATAGTATCCCAGTCCCCATCCGTTTTCGCCCACCTACTCTTAAATGTGTGTGGATTTAGACCCATCTCCAAAGCTACGCGATCCTGAGTGGGTTTTTCGCCGGTTTCAATCCATAAACGGTTGTGAATCTCAATAGCCATGTCACGAAATCTGTTTCGGTCTATCGGAGTGCGACCCCATATAACTGGAGACTTAGTCAGAATGTTCGCAGCGCGCATATGGAATTCTCTTAAGATGGAAAAGCGTCCAACATCTAGTTCAAATCCGCCCATTCGTAGAACCTCCCGATCGCTACTTTGGTCCCACGTGCTTTCAAGATAAGGAAACTCCGGAGACTGCGGACTCATTGGTCGAGCGGCGCATATATCGAGATCGGCAATTGACTTTTGATACACGCGTGTTCGCCAGACACCGACGTCCTCAACCATCGAATCGCCCCAGACATGGCGCTCGGGACTCTGAAAGAGTCGGCGGTCAAAGTCTTGGCCGAACCCTGAGTTTAAGAGTTTACCGAAACACTCAACAGTAAAATCTTGTGCCCTCCTGTGAGCTTCACCTTTCGCTTTTGAATAATCTCCACCTCTTAGGAACCAAGAGTAATAGACTGCCGTTGGATCTTCGGGAATCCCCAAACCATAAAGAAGTGGTTGCAATCCTGGATAGTTGCTCTTGATGAGGAAACTCGGTGGGTTAAAGAGAACTTTAAAAGCACCTAGCTCGCCGTTAACACTAAACCAGTTATCATCGATCATTGATTGCTTAAAGGTATGACGCCACTGAACTGGGTTCCCATCAACCCACACAGTTACTGATCGCTTAAATTCGGTGTCCGCGTTGTTCGATTTCTGCAACTCCGATCCTCCTAGACGAGATACTTCAACAGAGTGAAGCTTAATAATCCTCGCCCGACTCTCTGGTCAAGCCGCATGAGCCAACAAATCGGGCGATTGGAATCGCTTATGTGTTGTTAGAGGGAGGGGTATCTGGGCTAGTGGTCTAATCCTTAGCTGTCAATCCTGAGATATATCTCGGATTGATCGCAAGTAAATTGTTACCGAATGCACTGCGCGGCCTGAGTTAACGGTTCATTGTGGCACCCGTCTCAATAGATCTTTGCTTGGTTACGCTCAATCTTATTGAGATAATCGTTTAGGTGACCTTCCCCAATTATCCGTCTCTTTCCTGACGGGTAATATCCCAAGTGCTTGTTGTTCAGCAAAAGCCTTACGCCAGAGGGACTTATGCCAAGAACGGCGACAGCCTCTTTAATTTCATATTTCTTCTCGGTAATTTTGCTTTGCATTACTAGTTCAAAAAGAGTGCCGCGCGCTCATTAAGGACGTGGTTTGGATCCGTTGTTTTGTCCACGTATCGAAGTAATAATCTCATCAGATCGAATCGGAGAATGTTTGAGTCTGCAGGCTTGCGGCTTCGCCTCCCGCCCGACACCGTAAAACCATTTCTCTCGCGTGGATGGGAGATAGATTGGAGGATGGAAGGTCAAACAATATGAAAGGAACCCACCTCTTCATCTCATCCCTTGCTCAACTCTCGAAGTATTTCGTGATGTGCTCTTCGGAGAAGCGCAACGTTCGACGCGCGCGGTAACAGGCCAATCGTTTACGTCGGATCTCACGCATAACTGTGGAGCGAGAGATGCCGCCACAAAGCTGCCGTACATCTTCAACGGTGTATTTCGCTCGCTTCGGTCAAGATTCGGGCTAATCTGCAGTTAGTTCGATGTGTTCGTTTCCATAGTTCACTCGTGGGAAAGCTGTTGTTCAAAAGCGGGACTTTTTTGAAACACATAACGATGAGGACCTCATTGGACGTGTACTTTAGCGCGTCTCTCACGCGCGTTTTGTGCTTGTCGTTCTTGACGCTCGGCGAGTGCGATCAAATTCAATTATGATTTTCTCGTCGTCCAATTTCATCCCTTGCTTTTACAGAACTCCCTTCTTCCGAAGGTAGTAGCTCCACGAACACCTTTTCCCAAAAGCGTTCGCGAGCAGACATCATTTCGTCTGTTGGTTTTTCATCGACCAACTCAATAGCTACTTCTTGATTGACCGACCGCAAAGGCATCAAGAAGGAACCGGACTTGGCGCCGCCCGTTGCGGACTTTGGTAAGCTTATCTGTGCCACCGCCACCGTTGTAGACAGTCTTTTCGTAACATCCAATGATCTCTGCAGGCTCGGCGATAGAGATGTATCGTCGTTCGAACCTGCGTGACATTTTTGAAGCATCCAAGACAGGGCTCATTGGACGCGTATGTTCTCGTGTCTGTCACGCGCTTTCTGTGCTTGTCGTTCCTGGCGTTCCGCGAGCGCGATTACTTCTTCAAGAATAAAACGCACTTGGCGCCGGCCATTACGGATCCTCGTAAGGTTACCTGTGCCAGCTCCGCCGTTGTAGACCGTCTTATCTGAACAACCAATGATCTCGGCGACTCTTCGGGCACTAACTCGGGTTTTCCTTTTCGTCAATGTCATCGTAATTGGAAGAAGACTCAGGAAGTTGAACCAAAAGCCGAATTCGCTTTCCTTTCAACTGATGCTAAATATTCCCGCAAATGCTGGTGGCCGATCACCCTTCGCCGCCCAACTTGGAAATAACCGAGTGCTCGCTTTTCTAAAAGCCTTTCAATCGTTGAGCGGTGAACACTAAGAAGTTCAGCAACCCGATCGATTGACAGGCTTTCATTTATCTCGACCGCCGACTTCCTTAACCCGGCTTTCGTATTACTCGACAACGCGATCTACTCCTCCTGGACGCCGTACACCTTTTTCGCGCCATCACTGTGAAGAAACCACCAACTGTAGACGCCAGCGGGCCAGAATATGATTATTAGTACAGCAGCAGACAAGAGGCCCAGTTTGCGACCAACCGGCTTTTGGCGCCGCATTGTGATTGCTGTCGAAAACATGAGAACAGCAATTATCAAAACTAGTCCAAATACAAGTACGGCCAAGGGAATCTGCTCAGCGTGTCGGAAGTTGCGAGCAATAATCCAGGGGGATCCAATTAGACCAAGTCCGAAGACGCTGCCAATGACTGCGTGAATGCCTACAAGCGTTTCGTTGTGATCCTTCGTAGACATAGGCGTACGAACTGTGGTATCGACGACAGCGAACTTTTGATATCTTTGAACCCTTGAAAATCGATCGCTGAACCGAATGACCTTCGCCGGCACCTCTGATCATGGAGGCTGTCGCTAAGTGCTTTAGACACCAGCAAGCGGCAGCTCATGGTTTCGAGCGCATTTTAGAGACGTACATCTCTAAAGGCAAGAGTTTAGGCCAGCCAAATCAACACTGCTTTCTCAGGAGGGAATCCTGAGATGGCAGGGAAACAAAAAAGTCGCCCGAGTTCAAAATCTAAGCGTTTAAGACCAGCCAGGCTTGCTGAGAAGCTGCTGCTAATTCGTCATGAATTAGGTCTTTCACAGGGAGGATTGGTTAGGCATTTGGGCCTGGAAAACCAAATTGGGCGTGACTATGTTTCTAAGTTTGAACGCGACCTTTTGGAGCCTACTCTCAACGTTTTACTCGCTTACGCCCGCGCAGTATCTCGTAGCAAAAGCGGTGAGATTCTAGAAGCAATTATCGACGATGACAAAGACATCCCATTTCGATCTCTCAAAAAGTGACGATGGAACGAGCACTCCATAAGATGGCGCCATTCCATTATTCGACGAACCTTGCCATGGAGACGCTCTAGGTTCTCATAGTTAGTGAAATCTCAGTCACCGGTTTACAGGAACTTGCGGGCAATAACTACGAAAACTAGGAAGCCCCGGAAACCTTCTAATTTTTAATGGTCCGGTATTTAGGGAGGGTTACAGTCTCACATTTCATCCGGGAAATCGAGAGTTCCGTTCGTGCTGTGTTGGAACCCTTGCGAGGTGATGAGGAAGCCAGCGGTCAGTCGAAGGAGGACAGTCACAAAGCTGAAATCAAAGCAATTCTGAAGGCCCTTGGAATACCAGAAACAGATCCTCGCAAAACGGAAAGCTTTCGATACTGTTAAAATGCGACCACGGATTTAGCTTAGCGAATCAGGCTATTGAACTGGTCGTAAAACTTCAATTTGATCTTGATGACATCTTCCTCGGTCTGTGCGAAAGCAATTTGCGCTCCGCGTCCTGTAATCATCGATTTTAGACGTCTTCCCATTCTGTCTGAATGGGTTTCTCTAAAGGACGAACTCTTATGAAGTGGTTCAAGCTTGCCATCCTCGATGAGATGCGGATAGTAAAAGTTAGAAGACTTCTTGCCTGAAAAGATCGGAGACATTCTTCTCCAAAATGCCGAATACTCAACCGCGGTCAACACCTCGCCCCAAAAGCGCAGCGCAGTTAAGAGTCTGATGTCCGATAGGGCGCCTAATTTTATATTCGTGACCAGGCCCATGCTCAAACTAATCACGTCACGAGTGACGTCGGTAGGCTTTGAATCGATAATGTGTTGCTTCCTCGCGCCAAGAGATATTAGGTCGCTGAAAAGGTCTTCGCGATGCGATGGCACTTTGCCCTCAGGATCCGGATATTCCTCTCGTAAGATTCTCCGAACAATCGTTTTGCACTTACGATCTCTAAACGCATCTAGGGCAAGGTCATTGACTATTGTGAAGGCGAGCGAGACAAACCGTCGTTGCATAAGCACCCGCAGGAAATCGTTGGGCGTTAATTTATCAATCTCTCGGAGCACGGTATGTTCCGCTAACCGCGTGCTTAGTCTATCTTCAAGTTCATCGAGTTTTGGCAAATTTGACATAAGTTACCAGTT
>Ga0207653_10000354_pt1 | contig 22695 bp, 22 predicted proteins | sample KBSK5251metaG_FD_184341 | JGI IMG/M metagenome (GOLD analysis project Ga0207653, IMG submission 184341) | Corn, switchgrass and miscanthus rhizosphere microbial communities from Kellogg Biological Station, Michigan, USA - KBS K5-25-1 metaG... | ecosystem: Host-associated > Plants > Roots >...
GCTCGCCGCCTTCGGCGGTGCGATGGCTGCGATCGCGCTCGTATGGCGCCTCGCGCGCCTCGGCGGTCGAACGACCATCCTCACCGTCCTTCTCGCCGGTGTCGTGCTCACGTCATTCGCTGGCGCGCTCGTCACGTTCATCCTCGTGTCGAGCGATCGGCTCTCGCTCCGCCTGCGCGCGGTGCTGGGCTGGCTGCAGGGCGGCATCTCCGTGATCAGCTGGAGCGAGCTCGCCGTCGTCGCGGTCGTCGTGGCGATCGGCGTCATCGGCGCGCTCCTGCTGGCCCCACGCATCGACGCATATGCATTCGGCGAGGAGACCGCCGCCGCGCTCGGCATCGACCTCGATCGGACCACCGCGCTCGTGCTTGCCACGACCGCTCTCCTCACCGGCGCCGCCGTCGCGATCGCCGGGCTCATCGGGTTCGTCGGCCTCGTGATCCCGCACGCGCTCCGTTTCCTGCTCGGCGCGACGCACCGACGTCTCATCGTCGCGAGCATCCCGGCGGGCGCGATCGCGCTGGTGCTCGCCGATCTCGGCGCGCGCACCGCGCTCGCGCCCGCGGAGCTGCCGGTCGGCGTCATCACCGGACTCGTCGGGGCGCCGTTCTTCCTCGCGCTGCTCGTTCGCTCGAGACGGGTGATCGTATGAGCAGCGTCGTCGCGCGCACGATCCGCGCCGGATATCGAGACCGCGAGGTGCTTCGCGGTGTGGACCTCGTCGCGCGTGCCGGCGAGCTCGTCGCGCTCGTCGGTCCGAACGGCGCCGGCAAATCCACGCTGCTGCGCGTCCTGGGCGGTCTACTGCGACCGGCATCGGGCACCGTGACGATCGACGGCGTCGACATCACGACCCTGGACCGCCGCGCCATCGCACGACACATCGCGGTCGTGCCGCAAGTCTTCGAGACGCTCTTCCCGTTCACCGTCAAAGAGATCGTCGCGCTGGGTCGCACATCGCGGCTCGGCCCGCTCGGGACTCTGGGCTCGGACGACGCGCGCGCTGTCGCCCGTGCACTCGACGACATCGGTACCACCGAATTGGCCGATCGCCGCATCGACCGCGTGTCCGGTGGCGAGCGCCAACGAGCCGTGCTCGCCATGGCACTGGCCCAGGAGGCTGGCGTGCTCCTGCTTGACGAGCCGACGGCGCACCTCGACCCGACGCACCAGCGCGCGACGCTCGATCGCGTCGCGACGCTCGCTCGCGTGCGCGGCCTCGCAGTCGTTGCCGTCTTGCACGACCTGAATCTCGCCGCCGCCTTCGCGTCGCGCATCGTGCTGCTCGCGGACGGCGCGGTCGTGCGCGATGGACAGGTAGGCGATGTCATCACGTCCGAGCTCATCGGTCAGGTCTTTGGTTCGGGGCTGCGCGTCGTCGCGTACGACGGGCGGCCGTTCGTGATCCCCGAGCCCGCGTCGGTCGAGGAGCGCCACGCGCGTGCCGGCTGAGGTGGCGGTGCGGCACTCCTCTCGCTCGCTGCTGGCAACGCTGGCCCGCCACTCACTGCGCGCCTGTCGTTCGTTAGACGACGCCGTGAGCGGAGTGGACGAATGAGCCGGTATGCGCTGATGTGGTCCGGCGGAAAGGACAGCGCCCTCGCGCTCTGGCGCGCGCGGCAACGCGGGCTGCAGGTCGACTGGCTCGTGAACGTCTACGACCGCGCGACCGGACGCGTCCGGTTCCACGCAACACCGGTGGGTGCCATCGAACTTCAGGCGAAGGCCGCCGGTGTGTCGCTCTTGAGCGTGGCGACGGACTGGGAGACGTTCGACGCGTCGCTCCGCGCGACGTTCGCGACACTCGTGCGACGGGGATGCACCGGCATCGTGTTCGGTGACATCCACCTCGTCGACGTACGCGGCTGGTACGAGGTGCGCACCCACGCAGCTGGACTCGAGCACGTCGAGCCGCTCTGGGGCGAAGCGCCGGCGCATCTTCTCGCCGAGTTCGTCGCGATCGGCGGGCGCGCCGTGCTCACCTGCGTCGAGACCGCGAAGCTCGACGCGTCGTGGCTCGGTCGCGTGATTGACGAGCAGTTCGTCCGCGACATCTCGACTACCGGCGTCGATCCGTGCGGCGAGAACGGTGAATACCACTCCTACGCGTACAGCGGCCCGTTCTTCGCATCAGCAGTACGTTGGCGTGCGGGCGAACGTCGCGACGACGGTCGCTTCGCGCAACTCGACGTCGGCTAGGCGCGCCGCCAGAAACGCTCACGTTCGGCGAAACTGCTGGCGTATCGTCCCCGGACATCTGATGAACCGACAACCGCCCCTGCGAATACGCTGCCCCGTTCTCATCGGACGTGACGCTGAGCTCGCATGGCTCGAGGCGATCCTCGCAGAGGTGGTCACGAAGGGCGGGCGCGCCGCGCTCGTGGGCGGCGATTCGGGAATCGGGAAGAGTCGTCTGCTCGATGCCTTCCTGTCTCGTGCGCGCGCATCGGGTGCGCGGACCCTCGTGGGGGACTGCGTGCAGGAGGAGGCCCGCCGACCGTTCGGTCCGTTCATCGACCTGCTCCGTGGAGTCCGCGACCTGCCGCGTCTCACGCAAACGGACAGCGACCTCGCACTCGCCGATCCTGATGTCCGCTATCGCGCGCTTCGCTCCTTCGCTAGCGCGTTCGGAGACATTGCCGCTGAGGAACCACTCGTCGTCGCGATCGACGACCTGCAGTGGGCAGATGAGGCGACGTTGGACCTGTTCGCCTACCTCGCTCGGTCCCTCCGCGGGAGACAGGTCCTTCTTCTCGGCTTCTATCGGACCGACGAGCTCCACCGGCTGCATCCACTGCGCAACGTACTTGCGACGCTCACGCAGGCACGGCTTACTGACTCTCTGATCCTTCGCCCACTGAGCTCGGCCGATACGCGCGAGATGGTCCGAGCGACACTCGGAACGTCGACGTCCGCGTCGCGTGAACTCAGTGCGGCGCTCCACGAGCGCTGCGAAGGCAACCCATTCTTCGTCGAGGAAGTACTGAAGGCGCTGGCCGAGACCGGGGATGTGGTCTGGCGCGATGGTTCTTGGCACTACGTCGGACGAATGGCGGATCTGGTCATACCGGGGTCCGTTCGAGACCTCGTCCAGCGACGTCTCGATCTCCTTCCGAACGAGGCGCGCGCGGCCTTGCGCGTCGCTGCGGTCATCGGGATCACCTTCGACTTTCCGCTGCTGCAGAGCCTCACCAAGATGCGCGACCAGGAGCTCACGAATGCGCTCCGCGCGGCCGTCGCTGCACAGCTTGTTGAAGAGGTCTCGGAACCTGGCAACGACCGATTCCGATTCCGCCACGCGCTCACCCGCGAGAGCGTGCTTGCCGATCTACTTGGACGCGAGCGCCGCGAGCTGCATCGTGAGGTCGCCCATTCGCTGGAGGCGCGCCCAGGACGTGAGGGCGAGCCGGAAGAGCTCGCATATCACTTCGAAGAAGCGGGCGAACGCGAGTCCGCTTTTCGCTATCACCTGCTCGCGAGTGCGCACGCCGAGACGCTCTTCGCCTTCGGCAACGCGCGGAAGCATCTCGGGCGCGCGCTCGAGCTCGCCTCTGGGGATGTCGACTTGGCTGAGCTCCAGCTTCGTTTCTCGCGAGCAGCGCTATCAGCAGGCGATGCGCGCGGCGCTCTGCACGCGGCCCAGGAGGCTAGGGGCAGCTACGAAAAGCGCGGAGACACACGCGGGATCGCGCTGGCGCTCTTCGCCGTCTCAGATGCGCATTGGTGGGGACTTGGTCAGGCGGATGAGGCGCGACGGGCGAGCGAATACAGCGTTCGCGTGCTCGAGTCCCTTGGCACGCCGTGCGAGTTGGGCGATGCGTACGGCCGCATGGCTCAGCTCGGCCTGTTCAACGACGACGAGCAGACCGCTGACTGGGCCGGACGCGCCATCGCGGTCGCCCGCCGATGCGGTCAACCCGCAACCGAAGTTGTCGGACTCATCAGCCTGGGAGGAGCGCTGACCACACAGGGGAGGGCCGATGGGCTCGTGTACGCGCAGCACGCGCTCCGACTCGCGCTGGAGCTCGATGCACCCGATCTCGTGTTCCGCGCACGATTGTTCGCGATCGACGCCGCCGCGAAAAGCGGGGCAACGCCAGCAGAACGGCGCGCTGAGTATGAGCAGCTGATCCGCCATGCGAAGGAACACTCGTTCAGGCCCGATGAGGTCTTGGGTATGGAGGTCGAGGAGGCAATCGCCCTCGGTGACTTCGACGAGGCGCTGCGCCTCGCCGATGAGGAGAGCCCGGATAGCGCGTTGCGCGCAGACAGCCAACTCCGAATCACCCTCATCCATGTCGCTCGCGATGGGCCCGAGAAAGCATCGGAAGTCGAAACCTTGCGTCGCCAACTGCTGGGCGCACCGACGATGTGGCGGGCGTTCGCAACGACGACGGCGCAGGTGTTGCTGCTTGCGGACCAGCCGCGCGCCGCGCTCGCGCACGCCGAGCCAGCGAAAGAGCCGCTGCGCGCTGGTTCGCAGCGATTCGTCCTGGATATCGCCGCCATCTGCGCGATCGAATCGGCTCGACGTCTTGGCGATGACGCGGCACTGAACAGCTGGATCGCGGTTGCGCTCGACGATGCCGCCGCGGCGGAGTCCTTGGTCCGACGCGCTCGCCGAGCGTATGCGGGTGCCGAAGTGGCGCGACGGGAGGGCGACCTTGGCCGAGCCATTGAGCTCTCGGCCGCGAGCGTCGCAGCGCTCGACCACAGCCAGTGGCCGTTCATCGAAACCCTCGCGCGTCTCCGGCATGCAGAGCTTCTCCTCGAGCGTGGAAGCGAGGAAGACCGATCGATCGCGAATGGTGAGCTCTCCACGGTCGTAGCGTTCTGGCGGCGGGCGGGCGCTCCGTGGTACCTCGGGAAGCTGCGCGACTGGGCGCGCGAGCACGGATTGCGTTTGCCTACGGCTCCGGTCGCGGAAGTCCACTCGGCCAAGGCGCTCACGCCGCGGGAGCGAGAAGTCGCCACGCTCGTGTCGCAAGGGCTCACCAATCGCGAGATCGCCCAGCGGCTCGTCATCGGCGAGCGGACGGTGGAAAGCCATGTCGAACGGATCATGTTCAAGCTCTCTCGGCATAGCCGGGCTGAGATCGCCGCGTGGATGTCGGCGACCGGGAGGCTGAAGGCCACAGAAGCCGAATAGCGGTATCGAGTTCCGTACCGCCTCCGTACCAGCCCCGATGGCAGCCGACCGCGTTCAGGCGAGTGTCAACGCCATCTTCAGGAGGAGGAACTGGAATGGCGAAGCAGACACTCTCTCGGCAGCGCATCGGTCAGGTCGCAGGGCTGGCCTTCAGTCTGGCGCTCGTCGGCTGCGGATCCGCGAGCGCGGCGCTCAACTCGGCACCGGCAGTCTCGGCGGTACCGGTGGCGCCGATCGAGGGCAGCCCTGAGCAAACAGCGGTCGAGCTGCGTCGAGTGATGTTCGACGGAGTTGCTCCCGTCGAGGGAAGCCCGGAAGCCACGGCGTTCGAAATCTACGACCCGACAGACTAATCGGGGTGGTCGAGGTCAGTCCGCGCTGACCTCGACCGGAGCGGACCAGCCCCAGTCCCAGCGCGCGAGCTCCTCGAGCAGGGCGTGGTTCGTCAGGTCGAGCGTGATCGGCGTGACGCTGATCTTTCCAGCACCCATCGCCGCGACGTCCGTGCCGTCTTCGGCCTCTCCCGTGACCGCCGGTCCGCCGACCCAGTAATAGGGATTGCCGTAGGGGTCGAGCCGCTCGACGAGCTGATCGCGGTAGGTGCGCTTACCCAGGCGCGTGACCTCGACCCCGGCGATCCGCTCGCGCGGAAGGCTAGGCACGTTGACGTTGAGCAGCGTGTCGGGCGCGAGGCCGCGCTCCAGGATGTTGCGCGCGAGAAGCGTCGCGAAGCTCGCCGACGGCCCGTAGTCGATGTCCCCACCGAATGCGCCGATCGAGATCGCGATCGACGGGATGTTGGAGAGGAGACCCTCCATCGCAGCGGCGACGGTGCCGGAGTACGTGATGTCGTCGCCCATGTTCGCGCCGCGGTTGATGCCACTCACGACGATGTCGAGCCGGTGCTTCAGGAAACCGAGGACCGCGAGGCGCACGCAATCGGTCGGCGATCCGTCGGTCATATAGGCCGGGTGGCCGTTTCGCAGCTTCGTCGAGCGGACCCGTAATGGGCGGAAGAGCGTGATGCTGTGGCTCGCGCCACTCCAGTTGCGCTCGGGCACGATGATGTCGACGTCACCGAGCTCAGCGAGCGCCTCGGAGAGCGGCGCCAACGCGTCCGAGTCGATTCCGTCGTCGTTCGTGATGAGGATGTGCCGGCGGTCGCTCATTCGCGCTTGGGCGCGAGATCCGTTCCACGAGCGCCGCGCGAGCGGCGCGTCGCGCCCGTAGTGTCGCGGGCTTCGGCAGCCGCCGCCGCGGATGCGGCCTCGCGCTCGGCGATGAGCGTCCGTGCCTCGGTACGTGCCCGACGACCGCGAGCGACCTCGTACGCGTACCGCCCGAACGTGTTGACGATGCCGGCGACGGGCACGGCGAGGAACACGCCCCAGAATCCCGCGAGCTTCGCGCCGAGGAGCAGGGCGAGGAACACGAACATCGGATGGATCCCGATGCTCCGTGACATGATCCGCGGCCCGATGACGTTGAGAAGCACCTGCTGAACGGCGAGGATCAGGATGAACACGACGAGCAGCCGATCGGCGGCGCCCACGAACGTCACCGCTAGCACCGGGATCATCGCGATGATCGAACCGAAGAAAGGGATGATCATCGTCAGCCCGGATACGAGAGCGAGCACTCCGGCGTAGGGCACGCCCAGGAGAACGAGGATGATCAGCGTCGTGAAGCCGTAGATCGCGCCGAGGATCAGCGAGCCGCGAATGAATCCACCGAACGAGCGATCGGCGCTCTGCCGGAGCAGCTCGGCTTCGCTTCCAAGCTCCGGAGGCAGCGCGCGCGCGAACCGCCGCCACATGGAGTCGCCGTCGTTGAGCATCAGGAAGGCGATGATCAACACCAGCGACACGTTGAAGAAGATCGTCGCGGTGGCCGAGACGACACCGAGGATGTCTGCCGCGTACGAGGAGGCGAGGTCCCCCAGCCTGCGCGGCAGCGTTCCGTAGAACTCGGTCAGGTCCACGCGGATGCCGACACGCTCGAGCGTGGACTGGATATCGGCCGCGAGCTGCGCGGCTCGTTCGCCGTACTCCGGACCGCGCGTGACCAGGTCGTTGAGTTGCGCGACCAGCGGCGGGATCGCGAGCAGGCCGACGAGCACGAGCACCAGCGCTATCGCGAAGTACACGACGACGACCGAGAGCGTGCGATTGAGCGGAGTCTCGTGATCGATGCGATTGACGAGAGGTGACAGCAGGTATGCGAGTGCCCACGCGACGACGAAGATGATGATCACGTCCGCGACCTGCGCGACGGCGACCCACCCGAACGCGAACACCTGCAGGGCGAGATAGATGATCGCGAGTGATACCAGCACCTGGAGGAGCTGGTGTTCCCTCGCGCTGAGGCTCACAGCGCCCATGGTATGAGGGCGTAGTAGGGCTAACATCCCGCCGTGACACCTGCGCTCTGTCTCATCGACCGTTACGCCGCCTATCTCCCAGTGACCGAGCGCACACCCCGTCTGACGCTTGGCGAAGGCGGCACGCCGCTGGTGCGCGCGCCATCGCTCGAGCGCGAGACGGGCATCGATGCGGTGTGGCTGAAGGTCGAGGGCGCGAACCCGACGGGCTCGTTCAAGGACCGCGGCATGGTCGTCGCCGTCGCGAAGGCGCTCGAGGAACGCTCGGGCGCCGTGCTCTGCGCGTCGACCGGGAACACCGCGGCTTCGGCCGCGGCGTATGCGGCCCGTGCCGGTCTGCCCTGCACGGTCGTCCTACCAGCGGGCTACGTCGCGCTTGGCAAGCTCGCCCAGGCGATCGCGTTCGGCGCCACCGTTGTGGCGGTCCGGGGTCCCTTCGACGCGGCGCTCGCGGTCGTGAAGGAGCTCGCGACGCAGGGTGAGGCGACGCTCGTCAATAGCGTCAATCCGCATCGCCTCGAGGGGCAGAAGACGGCGGCGTTCGAGATCTGCGAGAGCCTCGGAGACGCACCCGACGCCCTGTTCATCCCCGTCGGCAACGCGGGAAACATCACGGCGTACTGGCGGGGATTCGTCGAGGCCGCGACCGCGGGCATGTCGACGCGCCGTCCGCGGATGTATGGCTGGCAGGCTGAGGGGGCTGCGCCGCTCGTACTTGGCAGGCCGGTCGCGGACCCCGAGACCATCGCGACCGCGATCCGCATCGGTGTTCCGGCTTCATGGCAGGGCGCGATGCGCGCGCGCGACGAATCGGGTGGCGCGATCGAGGCGGTGAGCGATGCCGAGATCCTCGACGCGTACCAGAGTCTCGCGCGGCACGAGGGCATCTTCGTTGAGCCCGCGAGCGCCGCGTCTGTCGCGGGGCTGCGCAAGCGCGCGCGGAGCGGGGGATTGGCCGGCGTCACGACTGTGGTCTGCGTCCTCACCGGCAACGGCCTCAAGGATCCGGACACCGCACGGTCGCTCAGTCGTGAGATCGTCGAGGTCGATGCGACCGCCGACGCTGTGATGGGCGCGATCGCGCAAGCGACGCGCGCCTAGGAGTCGATCATGAGCGAGCTGCGTATCCGCGTGCCCGCTTCCAGCGCGAACCTCGGCCCGGGGTTCGACTCGTTCGCGCTCGCGCTGCCGTTGCTCGCGGAGTTCGAGCTCCGTCCGGCGAAGGCATGGTCCGTCACCGTCGACGGCGACGGAGCCGGCATCCCAGCGGACGATGGCAACCTCTTCGTCGTGGCCGCGCGCGCAACGGCGAAGGCCGCTGGGCGCGAGCTCGTCCCGCAACACGTGACGCAGCGCTCGGCGATCCCGATCGCTCGCGGCCTCGGCTCGAGTGCGGCAGCGATCGTCGGTGGGGCGGTCGCGGCGAACGCGCTGCTCGGCGAACCCTTCGACCGCCGCACGCTGCTGCGGATCGCGAGCGAGGTCGAGGGACACCCCGACAACGTCGCTGCCGCGCTGTACGGCGCGTTCACCGTCGCCATGCCCGACGACGGCGGCCCCGTCGCGACACGTCTGGTGTTCCCGCGCACGTGGCGGATCTGCCTGCTCATACCGGTGCGACTGCTCTCGACGGAGGACGCGCGTGCCATCCTTCCGTCGCAGGTCTCGCGCGACGACGCGGTGTTCAACGTGGCACACGGTGCGGCACTGATCGCTGCCGTGATGCGTTCCGACGGTGCGCTCCTCGCGCTCGCGATGGCGGACCGCCTGCATCAGCCCGTACGCACGAAGCTTGTGCCGGCGCTCAGCGAGATCATCGCCGCGGCGCGCGAGGCGGGCGCGTTCGGCGCGGCGCTATCGGGCGCGGGACCGAGCGTGCTCGCGGTCGCGCCGGCTCGGCTCGCCGCGCGTGTCGTCTCAGCCATGGAGGAGGCCGCCGAGGCCGCGGGTGTTCCGGGACGCGGACGCGTTGTGCGCGTGCGCGCCGCGGGCGCGCAGGTCTTGAAATAGCACGACTGGCACTCCTATCGGATGCAGCCGTCCGTTCCGCGTTCGCGCGAGAGCTTGGCCGCGAGGTCGAATACCACGACGTGCTGCCGTCGACGCAAACGCGCGCGCGCGAGCTCGCCGCGCAGGGCGCGTCACGTGCCGTCGTCGTCGCGAACGAGCAGAGCGCGGGGCAAGGGACACGTGGTCGCGTCTGGGTCGCGCCGAAGGGAACGAGCCTCCTCGCGTCGTGGATCGTGCGGCCCGCGCCGGTCGCGCCGGCCCTGTTCGCAGCGCTCGCCGGTGTCGCGATCGCGCGTTCTCTCGAAGGTCTGGTGAGCGCGGATGCCCGCCTAGAATGGCCCAACGACGTACACGTCGAGGGCAGAAAAGTCGCGGGCGCCCTCGCTCATGCGACATCGGATGGCGACGGAGGCGTGCTCGTGCTCGGTATCGGGATCAACGTGCATCAGCGGACTGACGATTTCCCCGCGGAGCTGCGCGAGCGCGCGGTATCGCTCGCGATCGCCGGCCGTCCCGTCGATCGTCTCGCTCTCCTCGCGCGCCTGACGCGCGAGCTGGACCGCCTGGAGGACCCCGGCGAGCGCGGCGCAGCACTCGACGAATGGCGTCGACGCTCGACATTCCTCGGCAAGGCGGTCGAGGTGCGCGCGGGCGAGCGCGCTCCACTTCGTGGCATAGCGACCGCGATCGACGACGACGGCGCACTCCTCGTGCGGACATCCTCGGGCACTGAGCGGATCGTCGCGGGTGAGGTCGTCCTCGCTTGAGCGAACGCTTCGCGATCGTGGTCGACGGCACCGCCTGCCTGACGCCTGAGCTGCAGCGCGAGTTCGACATCCGCTGGCTTCCGCTGCACGTCGACATCGGGTCGGAGACGTTCACCGCGAACGTCGATCTCAGCGCCGACGAGTTCTATCGCCGCATCGCAGCGCCGGGCGTGCTCACGGGAACGTCCCAGCCGAACATGGGCGAGTGCCGCGACGTTTACGACGCGATCGTTGCGGAGGGTACGAAGCAGCTGCTCGTCCTCACGATCGCGACGGAGCTCTCCGGCACCTACTCGGTGGCCAGCACGACGGCGCAGGCGATGCCCGGTGTCACGATCGAGGTCATCGACACGCGCTCGCTCGCCGGCGGCATCTCGCTCATCGCCACCGCGTGCGCCCGGCTTCGCGCTTCCGGCGGGTCGTTCGAGCAAGCCGTCGCGATCGCGAAGAAGCTCTCGGGGAAGATCCCGATCTATGCCGTCGCCGACACCCTCGAGTACCTGAAGCGCTCGGGTCGCGTGAGCGGCGCGCAGGCGCTGTTCGGATCGATGCTGAAGATGAAGCCGATCCTCGAGGTCGCGAATGGCGTCGTGCATCCCGCCGATCGCGTGCGCACCCGCGAGAAAGCCCTCGAGCGCATGAAGGAGCTCGTCGCGTCGCGCGTTCCCGAAGGGGCCCGCATCCACGCCTGCACCCTGCACACGAATGCACCGGAGCGCGCGCGCAACGTCGCGGACTGGGTGCAGCAGCGTTACCACTGCGTGGAGCACTGGATCGCCGAAGCCGGCCCCGTCATCGGCGCCCGCGCGGGCCCCGGTGTGGTCGGCCTCTGCTGGTACCGTGAGGAAGACGCTCGATGAGGCTACGAATGCCGTTCGGCCGGAAGCCGAACGAGTTCCCCTCTCACCTGTGGACACAGTGTCCCAACTGCAACGAGATGCTCTTCAACAAGCAGCTCGCGCGCAATCTCAATGTGTGCACGAAGTGCGAGCACCACTTCCGCCTCGGAGCGCGCGAGCGCATCGAGCTCCTCGTCGACAAGGGGTCCTTCCACGAGCACGACGGGACGTTGACCTCGGGCGACCCGCTCGGATTCACGGACAGCAAGCCGTACCCGGAGCGGATCGCCGCGGCGCAGGTGAAGAGCGGCGAGAAGGACGCGGTCATCACGGGAGAGGCGACGATCGGCGACAACCCCGTCACGCTCGCGGTCATGGATTTCGAGTTCATGGGCGGCTCGATGGGGGCTGTCGTCGGCGAGAAGATCACGCGCGCGGCCGAGCACGCGCTCGCTGAGCGGAGGGCGCTCGTCATCGTCTCCGCGTCCGGCGGCGCGCGCATGCAGGAGGGCACGATCGCGCTGATGCAGATGGCGAAGATCCTCGGCGCGCTCGCGCGGCTCGACCAGGCCCGTCTTCCCTACGTGAGCGTGATCACCGATCCCACGACCGGTGGTGTCCTCGCATCGTTCGCATCGCTCGGGGACATCATCGTCGCCGAGCCCGGCGCGCTCATCCGCTTCTCCGGCGAGCGCGTGACGAGCGGCACCGTCGGTGAGAAGCTGCCGACCGGCTTCGGCAAAGCCGAGTTCCTGCTCGAGCGCGGCTTCATCGATCAGATCGTTCCGCGGCCGCACCTGCGCGAACGGCTCGCGTTCTTCCTCACAGCGTTCCGCGCCGCGTCGCAAGACCTGCGCTGGAGCCTCTGATCGTGTCGATGCTCGAGCGTCTCACCGGCTCGAAGCGCACCGTGGAAGGCAACGGCCACCTCCCGGTTGATGCGAATCTCATCACCGAGCCCGAGCAGCTCGCCACGCGGCCGAGCCCATGGGAAGCCGTGCAGGCAGCGCGTAACATCCAGCGGCCCCACACGCTCGAGGTCATCAGCCGCGTGTTCGATCGCTTCCATGAGCTCCACGGTGATCGCGGCTTCCGCGACGATCCCGCGATCGTCGGCGGCATCGGGGACCTCGACGGACGTCCGGTCGTCGTCGTCGGCGAGCAGAAGGGCGCGTCAACCGAGGAGAACATCGTGCGCAACTTCGGGATGCCGCACCCCGAGGGCTACCGAAAGGCGATGCGGCTCTACCGGCTCGCCGAGAAGTTCCATCTTCCGCTCATTACCTTTGTTGACACGCCGGGCGCATACCCCGGTCCCGAGGGCGAGGAGCGCGGTCAGGCTGAGGCGATCGCGCAGTCGATCTTGCTGATGGCGCGGCTGCAGACGCCGATCGTCGTCGTCATCCTCGGCGAGGGTGGGTCTGGCGGCGCGCTCGCGCTCGGCGTCGGCGACGTCGTGCTCGCGCTCCAGAACGCGATCTATTCCGTCATCTCACCCGAGGGCTGCGCCGCGATCCTTTGGCGCAGCCCGGCGGAGGCCGAGCGTGCCGCCAAGGCGATGCGACTTTCCGGCCCCGACCTCCTCGAGCTCGGCGTGGTCGACGCGCTCATACCCGAGCCCGCCGGCGGCGCGCACACCGATCACGAAGCCACCGCAAAGGCGATCCGCATGGCGCTCGCGGCGCAGCTCGCGAAGCTCGAGCGCGTGCCCGCAGCCGATCTCATGTCAGCTCGATACGAGCGGTTCCGCGCGTTCGGCGCGACCGACGAGCCGGGCGCGGTGGCGTCGCCACCACCGCCAGCGGACTCGTGGTACCGACGTCTCGTGAAGCGGATGACGTCATGAGCGACACCGACCACGTGCTCGGCCTGCTCGACGACCTCATGCGGCTCGCCGATGGCTCGGCCGCGGTGACGATCGAGGTCGAGGCCGACAACTTCTCCGTCTCGGTCACGCGGCGTGGCGCCGCGCGACCGGACGCGTCCCTCGCGACGACGGAGCGCCCTGCGGCCACGAGCGACGCGCAGCCCGTTCGTCTGCCGACACAGCGCGTGCACGCGACGACGGTCGGGATCTTCAGTCCATCAAAGGAGTGGCGGGCCGGCGACGCCGTGTCGCGCGGCGATGTTCTGGGCGGGATCAAGTCGCTCGGTCAGGTCGCGAAGATCCTCGCTCCGGCGGACGGCGAGGTCCGCGAAGTCCTGGTCGCGGGGGGTGCGCCGGTCGAATACGGACAACCGCTCCTCGTGATCACGCTGCGCTGATGCCGGCCCGTCGGATCGAGATCACGTACGGCGATGCCGGGAGCGGCTGGGTCGCGCATGTGACGGTGACAGCTCCAACGAAGACCTCGCATGTGATTCGCGTGTCGGCCTCAGACCTCGAGCGCTACGGCGGCGGTGATGTGCACGACCTGATCCGTCGCTCGATCGAGTTCCTGCTCGATCGCGAGCCGAACACGTCGATCCTGCGCGAGTTCGACCTCAGCACGATCGAGCGCTACTTCCCGGAGTACGGGGCAGCGATGAAGCGCGCGCCCAAGACCTAGCGACCAGCGCGGCGCCATGAGCGTCGCAATACCATTCCGCGTCCATGGGGAGCGGTGTCGCATGGCTCTTTCCCGGCCAGGGTTCGCAGACCGTCGGCATGGGCCGCGAGCTGGCGGAGAAGTACCCGAGCGCGGCGCGCGCATTCGAGGAGGCGAACGACGCGCTCGGATCCGATCTGCGCCGGCTCGCGTGGGAGGGACCGCAGAGCGAGCTCGACCGCACCGCGAACACGCAGCCCGCACTTCTCACCGCGTCCATCGCCGCGCTGCGTGCCGCTGAAGAAGCAGCCGGCGGTCTCGACGAACCGGTCGTCGCGATGGGTCACTCGCTCGGCGAGTTCAGCGCACTCGTCGCCGGAGGGGCGGTGGCGCTCGCAGACGCCGTGAGACTCGTGCGACGCCGTGGCGAGCTGATGCAGGAAGCGGATCCATCCGGCGGGATGCTCGCGGTCATCGGTCTCGATTCGGACGCGATCGCGACGGCGATCGCCGGGACCGGCCTCGTCGTCGCGAACGACAACGCGCCGGGCCAGGTGGTCATCTCCGGTCCGAAAGATGGCTTCGACCGCGCGACCGCGGCTCTGAAGGCGGCGGGCGCGAAGCGGGTCATCCCGCTGCGCACCTCTGCGGCCTTCCACTCTCCGGCGATGCGACCGGTCGGACCACAGCTCGCGAAAGCCATCGAAGTGACGCCATTCACTGCCCTGCGTTACCGGATCGTGTCAAACGTCGATGCGCAGGTGCACGAACATGCGGCGGATTTCCCGTCATTGCTGGAGAAACAGGTCTGGTCAGCAGTACAGTGGGTCGCCTCTATGCGGCGCGCGCGGGGGGAGGGCGCGACCGCATTCGTCGAGTTCGGTCCGTCGAGCGTCCTCACCGGGCTCGCGAAGCGGATCCTCCCTGAAGTTCGGGCGGCGAACGTGTCTGACGTGAAGACGCTTGAGGAGGCGCTCGATGTCCTTCGATAAGATCCTCATCGCCAATCGCGGCGAGATCGCGCTTCGCGTCATCCGCGCATGCCGCGAGCTCGGCATCCAGACCGTCGTCGTGTACAGCGAGGCCGACGCGCACAGCCTTCCAGTCCATCTCGCGGATGAGGCGATCTGCATCGGCCCGGCTTCGTCGCGCGAGAGCTATCTCAACATCCCGTCGATCATGTCGGCCGCGCTCATCAGCGGAGCGCAGGCGATCCACCCGGGGTATGGCTTCCTCGCCGAGAACGCGGACTTCGCCGAGGTCTGCAAAGAGCACGGGCTCGTCTTCATCGGTCCGCCGCCCGAGATCCTTCGGCAATTCCACGACAAGGTCGCGACACGCGTCGCGATGAGGAAGCTTGGGCTGCCCGTGATCCCGGGATCTGACGGACCGGTGAAGGGTATGGCCGAAGCCCTTCGTATCGCGGAGGCCGTGGGCTATCCCATCATGCTGAAGGCGCGCTCCGGTGGCGGCGGTCGCGGCATGCGCAAGGTCACCGCGCCGAATGATCTCCAGCGTCTCTGGGATCAGGCGAGCACCGAGGCGAAGGCGTCGTTCGGCGATGCGGGCCTTTACGTCGAGCGCTGCCTCGAGGGCGTGCGCCATGTCGAAGCGCAGATCGCGGTCGACGAGTACGGGAGCGGCATCTGCCTCGGCGAGCGAGAGTGCTCGATCCAGCGTCGCAACCAGAAGATGATCGAGGAAGCGCCGTCCGCGTCGATCAGCGAGGAGCTAAGGCAGGAGATCGCGCGCCGCGCGACCGATGCCGCGGTCCGTTGCGGTTACCGCAACGTAGGCACCTTCGAGTTCCTCGTCGATGCCGCCGGCGAGTTCTATTTCATCGAGGTGAACTCGCGCATCCAGGTCGAGCACACCGTCACCGAGATGACGACCGGCATCGACCTCGTGAAAGAGCAGATCGCGCTCGCGTCCGGACAGCCGCTCTCGTTCAGCGAGGAGCAGATCTGGATCAGCGGCCACGCGATCGAGTGCCGCATCAACGCCGAAGACAGCGAGCAGAACTTCGCGCCGTCCACCGGCGTGCTGACGACATGGCTGCAGCCGGGTGGCCCGGGGATCCGCATCGACACGCACTGCTTCCAGGGCTACGAGGTGCCGCCGTACTACGACTCGCTGCTGGCCAAGGTCATCGCGTGGGGGCGCGACCGCGCCGAGGCCGTGACGCGCATGCAGCGCGCTCTCGACGAGTTCACCATCGTCGGCGTCACGACGAACATTCCCGCGCACAAGAAGATCCTCGCGAGCGAGCTCTTCCGCTCGGGCCAGGTCACGACGCATCTCATCGACACGGTCGGAGTCGACGCGCTCACGGCCTAGCCCCCTCTACACTCGCGATGCGTGACTACGCTCGATCGTGCCGGGATCCAGGCGCTCATCCCGCACCGCGATCCCTTCCTTCTCATCGACCGAGTGACCGAGCTCGAGCCCGGCGTGCGCGCGGTCGCCGAACACACATTCACCGGCGAGGAGTGGTATCTCAAGGGCCATTTCCCCGGGAATCCGATCGTTCCGGGCGTCATCCTCGTCGAGTCACTCGCCCAGGCCGCGACCGTGATGGCCATGGCGCTCCCCGAATATCGCGACGGGCTCGGTCTCTTCGCGGGCATCGATGAGATGCGTTTCAAGCGCATCGTCCGACCTGGCGAGACCGCGCGGTACGAAGCCGTCATCGACAAGATGCGGCGCGGCTATGCGCGTGTGAACGTGCGCGCGTTCGTCGGCGACGAGGTCGCCGCCGAGGGCGTGATCCAGGCGATCTTCCAGCCGCGCGCGGCGACCGCGTCGAAGCAGACCGCGCCTTGAGCGAAGAGCGCCGCCCTGGCGAGGAGCGTCGCCCTGGCGAAGAGCGCCGTCTCGGCATAGAGCGGCGCGCCGAGGGCGTCCTGCGCGCGGCCGATCCCGAGAAGGTCCGCCGGATGGAGGCTCGTCCGGTCGTCGAGATCATCGGCGTGCCGATGGATCTCGGCGGCAATCGCCGCGGCGTCGACATGGGTCCGTCCGGCATCCGCTACGGCGGCCTCGTGGCCAAGCTCTCCGACATCGGCTTCCGCGTGAAGGACCGGGGGAACATCCGCGTGGCCGACCTTGACGAGGGCCTCGCGACCCACGCCGGCAGGAGGGTCGACCCCGAGCGCGTGAGACGCGGCCCGCGCGCGCACAACGTCGCGGAGATCGTGCGCGCCTGTGAGGAGCTCGCGACCGTCGTGGCGGACATCGCGCGCGCCGGGAACATCCCGCTCGTCCTCGGCGGCGATCACTCGATGGCGATGGGCACGCTCGCGGGTCTCGCTCGGGCGGGAAAGAGGCCCGGCGTGATCTATATCGACGCTCACGGTGACATCAACACGCCCGAGACGACTCCGTCAGGGAACGTGCACGGCATGCCCTTCGCGGTGGCGCTCGGACTCGCGGGCGAGCCCTTCCCCGCGGACCTGCGCGGCACCACGAGCGGTGAGCGCGCCGTGCTGCTCGGGCTCCGCGACGTCGACCCGGGCGAGCGCGACAACATCAAGAAGGCCGGCGTCACCGCGCTCACGATGTCCGACATCGATCGCCTCGGGATGGGGCCGGCGATGGAGAAGGCGATCGCGGTCGCCGGCAAGGGCGACGGGATCCATCTATCGCTCGACATGGACGCGCTCGATCCGGACGAGGCGCCCGGCGTCGGCACGCCGGTGCGCGGCGGTCTCACCTACCGCGAAGCGCAGCTCGCGATGGAAATGCTCGCCGCGTCAGGAAAGCTTCGCTCGGTCGAGATCGCGGAGGTCAATCCGATCCTCGACGAGAGCAACCGCACCGCGGCGCTCGCCGTCGAGCTTGTCGCGAGCGCGCTCGGCGAAACGATCCTGTAAGTGAATCAGCGAAGTTGGATCGCGATCGGTGTGATCGCGATTGCCGCGATCCTGATCGCGGTCGTGTTGATGGCGCGGCCCGCCGGTCCCTCGAGCCAAGTGTCGCCTTCAGCGAGCGCATCGTCGGCGGCCTCGGCCACATCGACGGCGTCACAGACCGCGACCGCGTCGACGTCAGCGAGCGCCTCGGCGACGTCGGCTGCGTCCGGCGTCAAGCCAGACGCGTCGCACGGCATGCTCACGCGCAATCCAGCTGCGATCCGGACCGAGGCCGACCCGACGGCGCTGAACCGGACTTCCAGGTGGAACGAGGGCGCGGCTGCGGCTGTCTCGCCGGACGGCAGGCGCGTCGCGATCCTGCTCACTGGGCAGACCGGGCAGGTCATCATCTCGTTCACGACGGCGAAGCCCGACGACATCACCTACGTCATGGACATGGCTGGCACCGGCGAGAACATCGTTGGTCCGCCGGTGTGGGCCGCTGATGGATCGGACAGCCTGCTCATCGGCATCATCAAGCCGAGCGCCCAGACCGGCATCGCGCCGCCACCCGCGTACTCCGCTCTGCGATCGGTCAACGTCAAGACACACAACGTCATCGAGGTGACGCGGACGACCAACGGCTTCGTGCTCGTGCCCGTGGTGTGGCATCCAGCCACCGCCGTCGCTGCCGCGTACGAGACAGGTGACGGCGGTTTCGCCGTGAACTACGTCGTTATGCAAGGTCCGCAGGTCGCGCGCACGCCCTTCGGCGCGAGCGTGGGCGGTGGGACTCTCGCGGCCAACCAGGACGGCACTCGAGTGGCCGCGATCTTCGGCAGCCCAGGAGCCACGGTCCACTGGTGGCCTTACGACCGATTCGATCAGCAGACGGAGCTAAAGCCAGTCGCGGGCGAGGGTGCCTACCGCGCGTCTTGGCGCGGCGGCCGGGACGAGCTCGTCGTGGCGACGGGCCCGGCATCGATGCCTCCGTCGGTGAACATGCGCGTTGAGGTGTGGGGCTCGCAGAGCGGCCGGCGTGTCGTGCGGGACACCGGCGGGATCGCACTGGTGCGCGTCGACGGGACCGCGGTGCTCTCGTTCGACTACCAGCTCGTCGATCTCACTAGCGGTGCGACGACGCCAGTTCAGAAGGGTGCGGCGACCGAGACGGCGTACCTCGCGGTGCTCTTCTAGCACGGCGTCGCTGCCTCGCGCTCTAGACGCGCTTCCGGTTCGTGACCGCGCGGTGGAACAGCGCCGCGATCTCGACGTTTCGTCGATCTCGCGCGATGTCGAGCGGGGTCAGGCCCTTCGGATCCGTGGCGTTCGGGTCGGCTCCGTAGGCGAGCAGCATCTCGCCGATCTCGAGGTCGCCAGTGAAGGCAGCGGTGTGCAGCGGGGTGCCGCCCTCGCGGCTCTTCGCGTTTGGATCGGCACCCGCATCGAGCAGCAGTCGCACGATCTCGCGCTCGCTCCCCGCCGCATCGGTCGCGACCGCTGAATGAAGCGGCGTGAACCCCTGGTCACGTGACGGCACGCTCGGCTTCGCGCCTCGGTCGAGCAGTGCCTTCACGACGTCGCGCCGCTTGAAGAACGCGGCGAGACCGAGCGGCGTGTAGCCGTCCTTCGCGACGGCGTCGGTGAGGGAACGATCCGCATCGACGAGCGTTCCAACACGCTTCGCGTCGCCGGCTGTCGCAGCCTCGAAGACGTCGAGCGTCGGTGCGCGGGACAACAGGGTCGCCGCGACGTCGGGCTTGCCGTAGTAGTGGGCGAGCAGAACGGCCGACGTGCCGCGCTCATCCCGTGCCGACACCAGCGACGGATCGGCTTCGAGCATCCGCTCCACTGCAGGCCGATCGCCCTTCTTCACCGCCTCGAGGAACTCCGCTGCCATCACCGCCTCCCCGATTGCATTACTTAGCCTTGCTAACTAATATCACGGCATGCCCAGGAACGCAACCGGGCCGCCCTCCAAAGTGCGGGAGCGCGAGCTCGCCGACCGCCTGCACTCCGCGGCGATACACCTCCTGCGGCGCGCGCGGCGCAGCGATCCGCTGACCGGCGCGACGCCAGCACAGCTGTCCGCGCTTTCCGTGCTCATGAGCGGACACAAGACGCTGGGCGAGCTCGCCGCGGCCGAGCAGGTGCGCGCGCCGACCATCAGTCGGCTCGCCGCGGAGATGGAGCGCGTCGGATTGATCCGACGGCGCGACGACCCGGGTGACGCTCGCGTGGTGCACGTCGAGATGACGGCGAAGGGCCGCCGCGTGCTTGGCAAAGGGCGTGATCTGCGTATCGCCGATATCGAGGGCCGTGTGCGGCGGTTGGTTCCGTCTGAGATCGCGACGCTCGATAGCGCGGTGGGCATCATCGAGGGAATGCTGCGCGACTGAGCGGCGTTAGCCTGTTGGCGACAGGGGAGGCCACGTGCAGCTACGTCTCCACAACACGCTGACGCGAAGCGTGGAGCCGGTCGTACCGGTGAACGACGGCGAGATCCGCATGTACACGTGCGGGCCCACGGTGTACCGGCCCGTGCACGTCGGCAATCTCCGCTCGTACCTGCTCGCCGATTGGCTCCGACGCACGTTCGAGCTGTTCGGCCACCGCGTCATTTCCGTGAAGAACATCACCGACGTCGGCCACATGCGGCAGGACGCGGTGGACCGTGGCGAAGACAAGGTCATCGCCGCGGCGCTCGCGGAGGGCAAGACGCCGACGCAGATCGCAGAGTTCTACGAGGCCGCGTTCCACGAGGACGAACGGAAGCTCGGCATCCTTCCCGCGACCTTCAATCCGCGCGCGACCGCTCACGTCGTCGAGATGATCGCGATCATCGAGCGGCTGCTCGCACGCGACCTCGCATATGTCGTCGAAGGGACCGTCTACTACGCCGTGAAGCGATTCCCCGGCTACGGTCGACTGTCCGGCAACGTGGGTGAGGCGCTGCGGCAGGGCGTGCGCACGGAGGTCGATCCGAAGAAGCGCAACGCGGCGGACTTCGCGCTCTGGAAGCGTGCCGAGCCCGACCGGCGCGCGCTCGTGTGGAATTCGCCGTGGGGGCCCGGGTATCCCGGATGGCACATCGAGTGTTCTGCGATGAGCACCAAATATCTCGGCGAGCGATTCGATGTGCACACGGGTGGTGTGGACAACATCTTCCCGCACCACGAGGACGAGATCGCGCAGTCGGAAGGAGCGCTCGGGCATCCCGTCGTCGGCATGTGGGTCCACGGCCAGCATCTTCTCGCCGACGGCGTGAAGATGGCGAAATCCGCGCGGAACACCCTCGAGGTCCACGAGATCGAATCGCTCGGACTCGATCCGCTCGCGTTCCGCTATCAGTGCCTCCTCACGCATTACCGCTCGCGGATGCACTTCAGCGTCGGCGCGCTGCGCCAGGCGGCGGAAGGGCTCGACCATCTGCGACAGCGCGTGCGTCATTGGTCGCAGCTCGCCGACGGCGAACGCAACGACGCGATGCGGCAGGCGTGGTCGCAGCTGTTCCGCGCCGAGCTCGCGAATGACTTGAATCTGCCGCGAGCGCTCGAGGTCCTACAGCTCGCGACACGCTCACGTTCGTTGCCAGCCGCCTCGAAGCTCGATCTGATGCTCGAGGCCGATGCGGTGCTCGGCCTGGGTCTCGCCTCCGTCGCACGGGAGCGCGACGACGCACCGGTGCCGCTCGTTGCGGCGCTCGCGCAGCACGCGCGGGCGCGCGAGTCCGGCGACTACGCCGCGTCGGACGCGCTGCGGGCGCGCTCCAGTGGCCTGCGATTCGAGGATCACGGCCCTGACGCGACCCTTGTCGCGCGCGCCGATCGAAGGATCGGCCGCCGACCGAGACGTTCTATCGCCTCGCCCCGCGAGCTCGACGATCGCACGGCCGAGCGCGCAACGCGCACCTGGACGGTCGCGGTGACGGCGCACGAGTGGCCCGAGGACGTCGAGCGCTGCGTGCGTGCCGTGCTCCGCTTCGCGCCCGTCGATGCCGAGGTGCTCGTGTTGGATCAGGGCTCGAGCGACCGAAGCGCCGAGCGGATGGACCGTCTGGCCTGGGGCGACCGTGTCCGGGTCATCCACGCTGATCGCGATCTCGGCGAAGGCGCCGGACGCAATGCGCTGCTACGCGTCGCTCGTGGTCGACTGCTGCTGCAGCTCGATCCGTCGGTCGAGGTCCTGGCCGATGTATTCGCGCCGCTCGAGGCAGCGCTCGGCTCGGGGGCCGGCATCGCTGGACCGTGGGGGCTCCGCACGAAGGACCTGCGGCATTTCGACGAGGTCACCGATGGTGTCTGCGACGCGATCCAGGGGTACTGCCAAGCGACGCAGCGTGACACTCTGGTCGCGATCGGCGGATTCGACGAGCGGTATCGCTTCTACCGCAACCTCGACATCGCGGTCTCCTTCGCGGTGCGCGAGCGCGGATTGCGTGCAGTGGCCGTGGGCATCGGACTCGCGGTGCGGCACGTTCATCGCGCCTGGGAGGCCTTGCCCGAGGAGGAGCGCGACAAGCGCAGCCGGAAGAATCACGACCGCATGTACAAGCGGTTCCGCCGGACCCTGGCGTCGGCATGACACGAGGACGGCTCGTGCTGTGCGGCTCCGGCGAGTTCACGCCCGCTATGGCCGATGTGGATCGCGCGATCCTCGCCGACCTCCCATCGCGGCGGGTGCGCGTGGCGATCGTCCCGACGGCGGCCGGTACCGAGGACACGCCGAGGTCCTGGGTCGAGATGGGGACCGCTCACTTCGCGCGTCTTGGGGCCGATGCGCTGGGGGTCATGGTCCTCGACCGCGCTTCGGCCGAGGATCCGCGGAACTCAGAGGCCATCGCGGACGTCGACTGGATCTACTTCTCGGGCGGCAAGCCCGGCTATGTGGTGGACACACTCTCGGGCACACGGTTCTGGTCCGCGGTCCTCGCCCGGTATCACGCCGGCGCGCTGCTCGCCGGATCGAGCGCGGGCGCGATGATGCTCGGAAGCCGCACCTTTCACTTTCCGGACGGCATCGATGAGACCGGCGTCCCACGGCGCGTGGCGGTGCGCGACGCGCTCGGACTTCTTCCAGGCATCTTCGTCGCGCCGCACTTCGATGCGGTCCCCGGCGAGATGTGGCGGCGCTGGGCCGAGATCTGGCCCGACGGCCATCGGATGCTCGGG
>Ga0207653_10000355_pt1 | contig 22504 bp, 28 predicted proteins | sample KBSK5251metaG_FD_184341 | JGI IMG/M metagenome (GOLD analysis project Ga0207653, IMG submission 184341) | Corn, switchgrass and miscanthus rhizosphere microbial communities from Kellogg Biological Station, Michigan, USA - KBS K5-25-1 metaG... | ecosystem: Host-associated > Plants > Roots >...
TGCGACGCGAGCGCTGCGGCGGTGGCAGGACGCGATCAACCGTCGTGGAGCGCATGCTGGCCCCGATGCTGAACAGAGTCACGCCGCTGCTCGGAGTGCGGCGCGGTCATTTCAAGATGGAATCGGGTTACCACAGCGAAACATGGTTCGAGCTTGGATCGCTGTTCGATGATCCCGTTACGGTCCGCCCGTTCGTAGCGGAGCTGGCTGATCGCCTTTCGTCGCATCGTCCTGATGCGGTGTGCGGACCGATGACGGGCGGCGCGAAGCTCGCAGACATGGTCGCAACCGAATTGGGCATCGATGGGATCGTCGCGAAGCGGTCCGGGACGGCCGGCGCGACCGGCCTGTTCCCGGTGCAGTACCGCATCTCCGAGACGCACCGCCAGAAGACGCGTGGGAGACGGATCGTGATCGTTGACGACGCGATCAGCGCCGGTTCGGCGGTGCGCGGGACCCACGCGGATCTCATCGATTGCGGCGCGCTGCCGGTCGCGCTCGGCGCACTCGTCGTGTTCGGCGGTGCGGCCGCCAAGTTCGCGTCGGATAACGGCCTCCCGCTGGAGGCGCTCGAGCAAATGCCGTTCGACATGTGGCGGCCCACCGACTGCCCGCTCTGCAAGGACGGCGTCGCGCTGGATACGGCCGCCGCCCGCTCCGGTTAGCCGATCACCGTCGGCGCAGGAGCGACAGACCTTCGCCGCTCGCGATCTCGTCGAAGCCGAGCGCCTTCACCGCCTCGACCTCGGCGAGATGCTTCGCCATGTCGCGGTTCACGCTCGGAGCGGCGTAGTCGAGGATGACGTACTGGGCGTCACAGACATCGAGCCCCAGCAGGTTGTAGTTGAAGCGCCGCTGCGGGATCTGCGTGGTGAAGAAGTCGCGCGACGAGACCGCCGCCTCATGGGAGATCGCCCGCACCGCAGCGAGGAACGGCTCGTAGCGCGGCTCGCGGGCGAGGATCGGCTGCCCCGACGGCGCGCGGTCCGGCTCGCCGCGCAGGAACGCGTCCGCGAAATTCAGCGAGAACGGCAGGCCGCCGAAGGCGAACGCGAAGAACAGCGTGCTGACCACGACGCCGCGCGTCACGCGCCGGCGCCAGCGCTCGCCGAGGCCCGCGACGCCGAGGATCGATGCGCCCAGGGCCAACGGGATGAGCGGCGCGCCGTACTGGTTGTGGAGAGTGTGAAAGCCGCCGTAGTCGGACAGCATCAGATACCCGAGCGTCGGCAATGAGGTCGCGAGTGCCCACTTCGACCGGATTGCGAGACCGAGACCCGGTCCGAACAGGCTCAGGATGAAGACGACCTTCGATCCGACCTCGCCCTTGCCGAGCACCGCGAGAGCGCGAAGCGGATCGAGAAGTAGCGTCCGGGCGATCTCGCCCTCATCGCGCCCGAGGCTCGCGTAGCGGCCGAGGTACTGATACGGAGCTCCCGCGGCGAAGGCCGGGATGATGACCTTCAAGGTCACGACGAAAGCGACGATGCTGCCAACGATCACGATCGCGCTCGGCCACCAGCGGCGCTGCAACGCCAGCGCCACGCCAAAACCGACCCCGATGACCGCCACCTCTTCCTTGGCGAGAAGCGCGGCGAGCAGACACAGGATCATCGGAAGGGTCCGGCGCGTCGCGAGGAAGTACAGCGCGAATCCGAGCGGCGCAACGGCGAGCGTGATCTCGTGGAAGTCGTACAGCGCGATGAATGAGAGCGGGGCGCTCAGCAGATACGCCGCGACCCACACGAGTCGCTGCCTGCTCGTCGGAAGGAAGCGCCGTGCGAGCAGATAGATCGGCCACACGCCGAGCGCGAGCGCGATCGTCTGCACGACGATCAGCGTCTCGGGTCGCGGAACGAGAACGTACAGGGGCAGGATGAGCAGCAGCGCGGGCGAGAAGTGGTCGCCGAAGAACGAATGCGGCTCGCAGCGCGCCAGGCTGAGCGTCGATTCCATGAACCGGCCGTGGATCGTGTTCCACAGGACCTGGTCGAAGACCGCCAGGTCCGATGCGGTCGAGTGGAACGTCCAGTGCCTGAGCAGCGCTAATCCGCCGAGCAGGATCGTCGCGACGAGCGTGGCGGCGAGCGCGATCCGGCCCTCGGAGCGCGCGAGAAATGCCGAGCGCCCCACCGCCGCCACGACCGAAAACGCTATCTGAAGTCGCGTCGCGACGTGCTTGCGCTAGAGGCTCCGAACGCGTCGATACCGAGCGGGCGTGAGACCGCTGAACGCGCGGAACGCGCGCGTGAGATGCGGCTGATCGGAGAACCCGGCCTCGTGCGCAAGCGACACGACCGGCTCATCCGTTTCTGCCAGCCTGCGAGCGACCCACTCGAGGCGAAGCCTGCGCGCGTAGCTACCGATCGGGACACCGTGAAAAGCGCGGAACGCGCGCACGAGATCGCTCGGTGGCACTCCGACGGCGCCGGCGATGGTCTCGATGCGCAGGCCCTCGAGGAACCGGTCGTGGATGAGATCCGTGGCCTGCGCGACCGAGGGCGGCGCGCTTCGTGGCGAGTGAGCCGCACGCGCCAGCGCCGCGACGAGCTCCAGCCCGAGGCTCTGTAGCGCGAGAGGCGACACGGCGTCGCGGTGGCGGAACTCGCTCGCGATCGCGCGGCCGATGACTCCGGCGTGCGCATCGCGCCGATGATCGGCGCGCGATAGCGCGTCGGCCGCAGGTCCGAGGAGCGGCGAGGACGGATCGGGCTGGACCACGACGATATGCGCGCCGGTCGGGCCGAAGCGGTTCGTGTGCGGCGATCCCGCCGGCTCGACGCGCAGGCTCGACTGCCCGCACACCAGAGCGTCCGAGGCGAGCCGGGTCTCGAAGCTTCCTCTCATCACGACGGCGAGCGTCGGCCGGTCATGCGCGTGCGGTGGCAGGAGCAGCGCCGGTGAAAAGCGCAGTTCCATGAAGCGGAGCGCCCCAACGTCGAGCGTCGTCGCGCTCTGGCTTCCCCACGCCACCGGAACGTCCACTGCCGGAAGTAGCGAGCGACGCTCCGTTTCGTTCAAGTGGCGCCGTGTTGTGCAAGACCGCCAGCGCGCCGGGGCGCAGCCTCTCGTGAAACGACCGGATGGGGAGGCACGACATGACGACACGGGTCCGACGATCACTGACCGCCGTGGTCAGCCTGGTCGCCGCTATCGCGGTCCTCACGGGGACCGTGGCGGCCTCGGAGGGAACGAGTGCCGCGGCGACAGGCGGAGGCCATTTCCTCTTCAGTGGCACGCTCGACGTGCAGTTCGGCTTCAGCGCGGTGGCCAACGCGGAGGGCAGCGCGCAGGGATCGTTCCATCAGAGCTACACCCAGGCGGGTCTCACGACGACCTATTGGGGAACGGTCACGTGCCTCTCGGTGGACAACGTGAACCATCGCGCATGGATCGGCGGCGTCCTGACGAAGGTCGAATCCGACGACCCGGCCGTGACGCGGCAGCCGGGCGAAGACGTCTGGTTCCGCGTGCTCGATAACGGTCAGGGCCAGGAAGACGCCGACCGCTCGACGGTGTTCGGCTTCGTTCCGCTGTTCGAGAGCTCGGCCGCGTATTGCGCTGGTCGGCCGTGGCCAGCCGACAACGCGCGCACCTGGCCGGTAGTCGCCGGGAACATCAGCGTCCGCTAGCTGAACCTTCCGCCGGACCACGTCGTACCAGACGGCGTGGTCCGGCGCCTCCTCCTTCTCGTGCTGACGCTCGTGTCGGCCGGCTGCAGCCCGATCGATGTCCGCCCGGCCGCCTCATCAGCCGCCTCGGTGGCTGCGGTCGCGCCTGATGCGTCGCTCTTCTCTTACGACGCGAGCGCACCTCTCGATCTCGTCGAGCGCAGCAGCGCGCTCGACGGATCCCTCACCGTGCGTGACGTCGACTTCGCGAGCCCGAAGGGCGGCCGTGCCCGCGCCTATCTCATCACGCCGCAGGCGACCGGCCGCGTTCCGGCGATGGTGTTCGTCGCAGGGTCGAATCAGCGTCGCGAGGACATCCGCGCTGAAGCGATCGGCGTCGCGCGTCGCGGCGTCGTCGCTCTGATCCTCGAACAGTCGCAGGTCGCCGCGGCGCGGCCGCCGATCTGGACATTCACCGCGCAGGATCGCGCGGAGGCGGTCCAGACCGTCATCGACGCGCGCCGTTCGATCGACCTGCTCGCAGCGCGCGCCGACGTCGATCCCGCGCGCATCGGTTACTACGGCTTCTCGTACGGCGCGTGGCTCGGCGCGATCACCTGCGTCGTGGACACGCGCGTCGGCCTTCTTGTGCTCCGGTCCGGTGGGCCACAGATCCTTGCCGAGATCGCGCGCGCTTCGTCGCGCACGCCAACTCCCGAGTACGAGATGCTGATGAGTGCCGTCGATCAGATGGCGTACGCGGCAAACATCACCACGCCGGTGCTCGTGCAGAACGGCTCACGCGATACGACATACACGGCGGAGCAGATGCATGCCTGGCAAAGCACCGTCGGCGGCGCGAAGACCGCGAAGATGTATGACGCCGGGCACACGCTCGATGGGACCGCGAACGCCGATGCGCTCGCGTGGATCGCGGAGCGCTGGCGGCTCCCCTAGCCCGCCGGGTTCGCGACGCCTTCGAAGAAGGCGATCTGCGCAGTCGAGTTCGCCTGCCGGACCGGACGCAGCGGTTTGTACTCGGGGGAGTCGTACCACTCGAGAGCGCGTGCGAGCGATGGGAACTCGAGGATGACCGTGCGCGGCCCGGACCATTCGCCTTCGCGGACCTCTGTCTTGCCGCCGCGCACGAGATAATGCCCGCCGTATTTCGCGATCGTCGCGGGCACGTGCTTCGAGTACTCCGCATAGCCCGCGGCGTTCTTCACGTCGACGATCGCGATCACATATCCCTTCACACGCCCACCTCCATCAAGGTCGCTGGAGCGCCGGCGCCTGGATCATCACCACGATGCCGACCAGGGTCGCGAAGAACATCGCGATCGACGACGCGATGATGATCGCGCGCTGGCTCGCGGGCGGGTGACCGCGGCCGGTCGACCGTTGCCCCGCGTTGTCATGCCAGGACGCGAACGCGAGCCAGCTGATACCGACGTATGCCGCTCCTAAGATTGCCAGCCAAAACCCGATCCCGAGTAGGCGCGCGCCGAGTCGCTCACCCCCTACCAGCCAGAGCGCGTGCTGATCGATGAACGTGACGACGCCGCCGACGATCGGCAGCGTCATGAGCCACGCCCACGCGGCCTCACCGTCAGCGCGCAGCCGATCAGAGGTAAGGACACGCGCGATGACGCCTGCGGCGAACGCGAGGATCGCGACGACACGCCACGTGACGAGCGTGAGCACGCGGTCGCGACGGCGAGCGCGCCATCCTTCCTCGCCGTGCTCCGGGAAGAACCGCGAGTGGGGACGGTCGCTGGGCGATTCGATCTCCTGCGCGATACGCGACCAGAACTCCTCGCGGTTAACGAAGTAGCCGCCGTGGTCGAGGATCACGTTCATCCAGTTCGTGACCTCGATGTCCTCGTCCGGCGGGCGGATGTACGACGGCGTCCGCAGCTCGCCACCGGCCACCGGGTCGTACGCCGACCAGACGTTGATCCAATGCATGGTCGTCGGGAGCGAATCGCGCAGCCGGCAGGTGCGCGCCGGGATAAGGCGCCTATCCCACGCGTTGTTGAGCGCCGACCCGAACGTGACGAACGTCTTCACGCGGGCGAGATCCTCCGGCAGCACCGCGCCGGAGCAGAGGGCGTCGTACGCCACGACCGTGCCCTGTGAGTGCGCGATCACCGCGATGCGCTCGCACTGACGCTTCTCGACGAGGAAGTGGATCGCCGCGGCCACGCTGCCCCGGATGTGCACGGCCTGGATGTCGTCCCACATGAACGCGTAGAAGTCGCCGATCTGGTCCTGGACGAAATTGCGAAGTCCCATGACCGCCTGCTCCACCGGGCCCGGGATCTGGGCCAGCACGTAGAGCGTGAGGATGAGCGGGACCGACAGGATGGCGGCCGAGACGTAACCGATGAACAGGAGAATCGACGAGATCACCTCGATGACCGCCTTCGGCGACCCGGGCAGCTTGCGGAACGACGCGACCACGACCTCGGCAAGACGCAGACATCGCACGACCGCCGACTTCAGTCCCCACCACGTCATCTCGTCGAGATTCGGCGCACTGAGCCGCGCGGCCCACCACGCCTCGGCGAGGATCCAGGTCTGCGCGGGATGACCCTCGGCCGCGCGCAGGTCGATCGTGAAACGCGCCGGCCGCTCCGCGACCTCGCCGTAGGTGAGGTCCGACGACGCGACGCAGAGATCGAGCTCGCGCCTCTTGTGCCACTCCTGCAGCCAACGGAGGAGCGGACCTCCGAACTCGCGGACGGTGTAGCTCTCCGATTGCTGACCGATGCCGTGGACGAACACCACGCCGACACGGGTCGCGCCTTCGGTCTGCGCGATGAGATGCTGCTCGACCGCCTGGCGCTCCTGCATCAGGCGACCCGCACGCCTCGCTGGTACACCGCCCACACGCGCCACAGGGCGCGCGGATCGGACAGCGGGTCGCCGTGCACGAGCACGAGGTCCGCGGGTTGCCCCTCGTCGAGATGGCCCGCGTGCTCGACACCGTAGAGCGCTCCGCCGTTCCGCGTGGCCGACGCGAGCGCCTCGTACGGTTCGAGGCCCGCATCGACGAGCAGCTCGACCTCCCACGCGAGATGACCGGCGCGCACCGAGCCGCCACCGAAGTCGGAGCCGGTCGCGATGTTCACGCCGGCGCGCTTCGCCGCCGCGACCGATGCGTACGCGCCTTCCTTGCGCTTCGCGATGCGCTCCCGTCCCTCGGACCCCGCGAAGCGATCGATCGTCGTCGTGCGTGCGAACGTCTCCCACGACGCGAAGACGGACAGCGTCGACACCAGCGTCACGCGGTTGCGCTTCATCGTGTGGCAGATGTCGTCATCTAGCTCCATGCCGTGCTCGATGGAGTCGACGCCGGCCTCCGCCGCGACGCGCGCGCCGGCCAAGTAGCCGGAGTGCGCCGCGACGCGTGCCCCGCGTTTGTGCACCGCCTCGACCATCGCGCGGACGTCGTCGACGCCGAACGGCGCGTCCTTCACGCCACCCGGCGCATCCATGTACAGCTTCACCAGATCCGCGCCGAGATCCAGCTGCGACATTGCCGCATCGACGAGCTGTGGCCCATCCACGCTGACGTCCATGAAGTCGTAGCCCTTCGCGGCGATCCACGTGCCGGCGACTCGGATATACGGCACGCCCGCCTTGCCCTTGAGCTCGTCGCGCGCCGCGATCGAGACGGGAGCGCCGTCTTTCACCGGCGCGCCGACGTCACGCGCCCACAGGATGCCGGCGTGGGCCAGACGCTTCGCGTTGTCTCGCGCCACCTGCCGCAGCACCGGCCCCGGATCGTCGGCTCGGGCGATCCAGTGGCTGCCGCCCTGCATCGTGAGGTGGCTGTGGCAGTCGACCATCGCCGGGACGATCGTCGCGCCGCCGGCGTCGACGACCTCGGCGCCGGTCGTGTCTGCCGAGTCGTTCGGGCGTATCCACGCGATCTGCCCGTCCTCGATCGCCACGCTCACGCCCGTGCGAAGCGAGCCTGACGTGCCGTCGGCGAGCGCCGCGTCGTGGAGGACCACGCGTGTCATCGCGCGGGATGGTAGGCGGCTGTCAGGCCGGGTGTGTTCGCAAACGTCGCCACCCGTACCAGAGGCCAGAGGCGACGACCACGATCACGATGCCGATCTCAAAGCTCGCGCCCATCGCTTGGAGGAAATATGGCACAGCGACGATGAGCATTCCTTGCGCCACATCCACCGGACGGAAAGACAAAGGCCGGCCCGAGAGCCGCGTGAAGAAAAGTGCGAGTGCGGCGCCCAGTGCGACGTAATACAGGACCAAAACGAGATCCATCGCGCCGTTCTACGCCGAGCGCGCCCGCCTGTCTAGCCGGTCCAGTCCAACACGACCTTGCCGCATTGGCCCGAGCGGACGACCTCGAACGCTTGCGCGAAATCCTTCGCAGCGAAGCGATGCGTGATGACCGCCGAGATGTCGAGCCCGCTCTGCAGCATCGTGCCCATGCGGTACCAGGTCTCGAACATCTCGCGTCCATAGATCCCCTTCAGCGTGAGCCCGCGGAAGATCACCTGGTCCCACGCGATCGGGATCTCCTGATTCGGGATCCCGAGCAGCGCGACGCGCCCGCCATTGTTCATGAACGCGAGCATCCCCCGAAGGGCGTCGGGGCTGCCGGACATCTCGAGGCCCACGTCGAATCCCTCGAGCATGCCGAGCTCCTTCATCACCGCGTCGAGCGTCGTCGTCGTGTAGTCCACCGCCAGCGTCGCGCCGAGACGCCGCGCGAGAGCGAGCCGGTACTGGTTGCGATCGGTGACGACGACGTAGCGCGCGCCCACGAACTGGCACACCGCCGCGGCCATGACGCCGATCGGGCCGGCGCCGGTGATGAGGACGTCCTCGCCGGCGAGCTCGAACGACAGCGCGCTGTGCACGGCGTTCCCGAGCGGATCGAGGCACGCGCCGATCTCGTCGGGCATCCCCGGCGGCAGGACGTACGCGTTCGCGGCGGGGACGGCGATGTACTCCGCGAACGCACCAGGCCGCTGCACGCCGATCCCGACCGCGTTGCGGCACAGATGACGCCGCCCGGCGCGGCAGTTCCGGCAATGACCGCACGTGACGTGCCCCTCGACCGCCACGCGTTGGCCCGCCTCGAATCCGGTGACCTCGCTGCCGATCTCCGTGACCGACCCCTCGAACTCGTGACCGATGACGAGCGGCACTTTGATGGTCTTCTGGGCCCACGGATCCCAGTTGAAGATGTGCAGGTCCGTGCCGCAGATCGACGTGTAGTGGACGCGCACGAGCAGGTCGTTGGGACCGATCGCCGGCTTCGGAACATCCTCGAGCCAGATGCCCGGCTCCGCGCGGCTCTTCACGAGCGCGCGCACTAGATGACCCCGAGGGCGCGACCGACCTTCGCGAACGCTGCCACGGCGCGATCGACGTGCTCGAACGTGTGCGCCGCCGAGAGCTGCACGCGGATGCGCGCCTGATCGCGCGGCACGACCGGGAAGGAGAACGCGATGACGTAGATCCCTTCGGCGAGCAGCCCGTCCGCCAGGGCGCTCGCGAGCTTCGCGTCGCCGAGCATCACCGGAACGATCGGATGCTCACCGGCGACGAGCTTGAAGCCATTCGCGGTCATGCCCTTCCGGAAGCGCGACGCGTTCGCGAACAGCTGCTCCCGGAGCTGGCCGGCCGACTCGATGAGGTCGAGCACCGCGATGGATGTGGCGGCGATGACCGGCGCGAGAGTGTTCGAGAACAGATACGGCCGACTGCGCTGGCGCAGGAGCTCGACGATCTCCTTGCGCCCGCTGGTGTAGCCGCCAGATGCTCCCCCGAGCGCCTTGCCGAGCGTGCCGGTGAGCACGTCGACGCGCCCCATGACCCCGCGCGCTTCGTGCGAGCCACGGCCGTGCGCGCCCATGAACCCCACCGCATGCGAGTCGTCGACCATCACGAGGGCCCTGTGCTTCTCCGCCAGATCGCAGATCGCTCCCAGGTTCGCGACGATCCCGTCCATCGAGAACACGCCGTCGGTCGCGACGAGCTTGAAGCGGCACGACGCCGCATCCGTCAGCTGGCGCTCGAGATCGGCCATGTCATTGTTGGCGTAGCGGAAGCGCTTCGCCTTCGAGAGCCTGACGCCGTCGATGATGCTCGCGTGATTCAACGCGTCGCTGATCACCGCGTCTTCCTCGCCGAGCAGCGTCTCGAAGAGGCCGCCGTTCGCGTCGAAGCACGAGCCGTACAGGATCGTGTCCTCCGTGCCGAGGAAGCGCGTGAGCCGGTCCTCGAGCTCTTTGTGGATGTCCTGCGTGCCGCAGATGAATCGGACCGAGGACATGCCGTAGCCCCAGCGATCGAGGGCGGCATGCGCGGCAGCAAGCACCTTGGGATCGTCGGAGAGCCCCAGGTAGTTGTTCGCGCAGAAGTTGATGACCTCGAGATCCGGGCGAACCGCGATCTCCGCGCCCTGCGGCGAGCTGATCACGCGTTCCTTCTTGTAGAGACCGCTCTCGCGGATCGAGGCGATCTGGTCGCGGATCGAGTCGAGGAACCGCTGATCCATGGGTGCCAGCATCATGGCACGGCGGCGTTACTTGAGGTCGAGCACCTTCTTGATCGCGTTGATGAGCTCGATCGGTCCGAACGGTTTCAGCAGGTAATCGGAGGCTCCGACCGCGCGGCCCTCGGCGACATCGGCGGCCTTGTCGTGAGCGCTGAGCATGACGACCGGGACGTCGCGAGTCAGCGCGTCGCCTTTGAGGGTGCGGCACACATCGAAGCCGTCTGGCTTGAAACCCTCGAATGTGACGTCGAGCAGCACGACATCGGGCTTCGCCGTCTTCACCAGCTCGGGAACCGCTCCGGGATCTCCGGTCTCGACGACGCGCCAACCCTGACTCGACAGCGTGATCCGGACGAGTTCACGCATGTGGTTTGAGTCGTCGGCAACGAGAACTGTGAGCACCCTCGGCCGGACGATAGCAGCGCGGCCAAGCGGTGGCCCGTCCGGCCACCGCTCGGCATCGCGCTTACCTGCTAGCGCTTGTCGACGTTGGCGCCGTGGATCTCGCCGCGCCATGCGCCGGTCGGCGCTCCGCGCGACTCGATGAACTTCTTGAACCGGTCGAGATCGCCGCTCACGCGGCGCTCCAGGAAGCCGAGCGCGTCTCCGACCTTCTCGGCCGCGTCACGCGGCTCGTACGTGAGCTCGAGGGTCACTTTCGTCTGGCCATCGCCGGCAGGTTGGAACATCACCGAGCCGGCATTCATAGCACCGGTGACGCTGCGCCACGCGATGTGGCGGTCGGGCACCTGGTCGGTGATCTCGGCCTCCCACTCCTCGTCCTTGCCCGCGATCTCGGCGCTCCAGCGGAGACGCTTCTCATCCAGCTGGACGACTTCCTTGACGCCCTCCATGAACTCGGGGAATGACTCGAACTGCGTCCACTGGTCGTACGCGACAGTGACAGGGACATCGACAACGATGTCCTTCTCGATACGTGCCATGTCTTTCTCCTTCTATTACGCGGTCTTGATGAGCTGGCCGACCGGACCCTTCCAGGTCTGGAGGAAGTCGTGCGCGTCGAGGACGTCGTCTTTCGTGAAGGCAGGCGCCGACGCTCCGTCTTCGCGCTCGACGATGGCGACGCTCGACTCGCCACACACGGTGCACGCGAGCTTTACGACGAGCGCCTGCGGCTCCGCCGTGATGCCGCGCACCGCGCAGCTCGCGAGTCGCGCCCCGCAGGCGGGGCACTCCATCGTGCGGATTCGCTCCAGGATGGCTCCGATCCAGTCCACGGCGGTATCGACTGCAACTCCGACGCCACCGCGCGGCGCGCTTGACCGCATGACGACCAAGCGCGCTCGCGGGCTCACCCCGGCGTGGCGTCCTCCGTCGGGAACGCGCCGATGAGAGCGCCCGCGACGCGCGCGTCGGACACGAGCTCTTCCCAAACGCGCTCGAGCGTGGCCGCGTCCGGCCCGTCTTCGCCGCGACGGCGCGCGAGGAGCACGAGCGCGCACGCGCGCAGCGACGGCGCGGCGACGATGACGCCGTCCGTACCGCGACCGGCGCTCTCGGCATGTGGTGCTGCGCGGTGGGCGGCGAGGTACTCATCGATGTCGTCCGGCGGCACGCCGAGGAGCGCAGACCCATCGGCGAGCAGGATCGACACGACGTCGTACGGGGTCATGGTGTGGTTCGAGACGCCGCGGCCGCCGACATAGAGGACGTCGTTCAGGCGCAGCGTGATGCGCCCCTCGGGCGCCAGCGCGTCGGCACGAGCAAGGATCCGTGTTGCGACGGTCAATTCGGTAGCGGGCTGCTCGCGGATGAGCACCCCTGTAGCGTGGCACGTCGTGGAACCGGGAGGCCAGCCCGCTCGTCGTACTGGCATGCGCCCGATGGTCCTCGCGCTCGCGCTGCTCGTCTCTTCCGCCTGCGGCGGCGCCGCCAACCGCGCCGCCGACATCGCCGGGATCGTGACGAATATCAGTGGGCGCACTGACGGCGTGACGGTGCTCGTCGAGTCGGACCCGTCGACGCCGACGAGCGGAGCGAAAGCCGCCGTCGCGGTGACGAGCGGAACGCGCATCACGCGTCGTGCTCAGGGCGGCGACGTCGCAGCAACGGCGCGCGAGCTCACGCCCGGTGTGCAGGTCGAGGTCTGGTTCGATGGACCGGCCGCGATGTCCTATCCCATCCAGGCCAAAGCCCTGGCGGTGGTGATCGTCCGCTAAGCGACAATCGGCGTGTCCGTCACATTTGGCGGCTTGGCGGTGCTTTGAAGGAAGAGATGGAAGTGGCTGAGCGCCTGCGTCTGGGTACCGCCCCGGGCCAAGGCTTGCCGCCGGCTTTCGAAGAGCTCTTCCGGAAGGAGTACGCCAGGGTGGTCGCGATCGCTCACCGCGTGGTCGCCGATGCCGATGAGGCCGAGGACGTGGCACAGGACGTCTTCGTCTCCTTCTATCGCAAACACCCGGCGGAGGCGCACTACGCCGCACCGTGGCTCTACGCCGCGGCCGCCCACACCGCGCTCAATGTCCTTCGCTCGCGCGAGCGGCGTGGAAAGCGCGACGCGGCCGAGGCGATGCGTCGCGACGGCCAGGTACCGGACCCGGCGCAGGCCGCCGAGACGGCCGAGACCAGGTCCGAGGTCCGCGCGGCGCTTGGACGCCTTCCGGATCGCAGCGCGGCGCTTCTGGCGCTTCGCTACAGCGGGCTCAGCTACGAGGAGATCGCCGCCGCGCTCGGGCTCCGGCAATCGAGTATTGGAACGCTGCTCCGCCGAGCCGAAGACGCGTTCCGCAAGGAGGTCACCAAGTGAGTGACATAGAGGAAATGCTTTCAGTGAGCGAGCCAAAGATCGACACGGAGCGAGCGCTGGCGCGACTGCGCGCGCGCGTCGATGCGGAACGCATCGCGCCGGTGAGTCGTGGCGCTTCCGCGCCACGACGGGTCGCGGTGAACATCTGGGTCCGCGGGCTCGCGGCCGCGGCGACCGTCGCGCTCGTCGCGACGCTGCTCACGGTGAGCGGCCTCGCGGAAACGATCCTCACGATCTTCGAGCCGAAGCAGCTCGTCGCGGTGCCGATCACCTCCACAGACCTCAACAGCGCGGCCAGCTTCGGCGCCTACGGGACGCTGACGTGGACGGAGCAGCCAAAGCCGTATGACGTCCCGGACATCCGCACAGCGGCGCGCGAGAGCGGGATGACGGTGCTGACCCCGAGCAATCTGCCTCAGGGCGTCGGCGCGCCGCGCTACGGCGTCATGCCCAAGACGACGGCGACCTTCACCTTCAGCGCCGCGAAGACCACACAGGCAGCGGCCGCGCAGAAGCGGACTCCGCCGCCGATGCCGGCGAACATCGATGGCAGCAAGCTCTTCATCACCGGCGGTCCCGCGGTGGTCGCGTTCTACACCGACACCACGGCCACGACCGGCGCAACGGGTGCGAGCGGTGCGACCAGTACGAGCGGCGCAAGTCCGTTCTCCGGCATGCCGAAGCTCATCGTCGCGCAGGGCAAGCCACCAGTGGTGCAATCCGACGGTGTGACCGTCGATCAGCTCCAGAGCTATCTGCTCGCGCAGCCAGGCATCTCTCCGCAGCTCGCGGCGCAGATCCGAGCGATCAAGGATCCGTCGAGCACGCTCCCGGTCCCGATCCCAGTCGACATGGCGACCTCGAAGAAGGTCACCGTGCAGGGCGTCGAGGGCATCTTCGTTGGTGACTCGACCGGCCTCGGCAGCGCGGTGATCTGGCAGAAGGACGGCATCGTCTACGGCGTGGCCGGCACGCTCACTGAACAGCAGGTCCTGGCGGTGGCAAACTCGCTGCATTGATCGACGCGCCCGCGATCCGCACCCAGGAGCTGACGAAGCGGTACGGGAGCATCAACGCGCTCGCGGGGCTCACGATGACCATCCCGCGGGGCGACATCTTCGGTTTCCTCGGACCGAACGGCGCGGGCAAGACGACCGCGGTGAAGCTGCTCCTGGGGCTCACCCCGCCGACATCGGGTGATGCGGAGGTCCTCGGCGCGCCGATCGGCGACCGCGACGCGCTCCGCCGCGTCGGCTACCTCCCCGAGCTCTTCCGCTATCAGCTGTGGCTGACCGCGCGCGAGGTGCTGGCGCTCCACTGCGAGCTCGCGGGCATCGACCGCGCCGCATGGCAGCGCGAGATCGAGGACGCGCTCGCGATCGTCGGACTCTCCGACCGCGGGTCGGGCCGGGTTGGGACGTTCTCAAAGGGAATGCAGCAGCGACTCGGACTCGGCGTCGCGCTCCTCGGCGCGCCCGACCTCGTCGTTCTCGACGAACCCACCAGCGCGCTCGATCCCGTCGGCCGTCACGACGTGCGCGAGATCATCCGCGCGCTTGGCGAGCGCGGCACGACGGTCTTCCTCAACTCGCATCTGCTGGGCGAGGTCGAGCAGGTCTGCGACCGAGTGGCCATCGTCGATCACGGAAAAGTCGTCGCCGAGGGCACCCTCGACCAGCTGCTCGGTGGCGACACCGTGCGCGTACGTGTTGTCGATCTCGAGCGTGAGGCGACGAACGGCCTTTCGCGATTCGGCCAGCTCGATCAGGACGGTGACTGGCTCGTCATCCGCGGGATCGACAGCGAGCGTGTACCCGAGCTGGTCGCGGAGATCGTGCGCCTGGGCGGCCGTGTGTACGCCGTCGAGCCGCGCCACGAATCCCTCGAGGACCGCTTCCTGCGTCTGCTCGGGCAGCCGAACTGATGCTCGCGCTCACCGTCGCCCGGCTCCAGCTGCAGGAGCTGCTGCGGCGCCGGCTGTTCCTCGTGCTGCTGCTCCTCACCATCGTCGTGATCTCGCTCACCACCTGGGGCTTCTCGCGCATCCCGACGCTCGACGACACGCCCATGTCAGCCGTCGAGATCGCGGCCGTCGCGTCGCAGTTCCTGATCCTGGTGATGTTCATGTTCAGCTTCGTGCTGGCGTTCTCGGCCGTGTTCGCGGCCTCGCCCGCGATCTCAGCGGAGGTCGAGTCCGGGATCACGCTCGCGATGCTCGCGCGCCCCATCACACGGCTCGAGTACGTGGTCGGCAAGTGGCTGGGCCTCCTCGCCACCGTGTTGATCTATGCGATCCCCGCCGCATCCGTGCAGATGATCTTGGTGCAGCTCGTCGTGGGTTACTCGCCGCCTCATCCGCTCGAGTTCCTCGCATTCGTCATCGGCGAGGCCGTCGTGGTCCTCACGCTGTCGCTGCTGCTCTCGACGCGCTTCGCGGGAATGGTCGGAGGCGTGACCGGACTGATCCTCTGGGGACTCGCGTGGATGGGCGGAATCGTTGGAGGCATCGGCCTCGGCTTCGGGAACGCGACACTCACACACGTCGGGACCGCCTCGAAGCTGCTTCTTCCGACCGACGGTCTCTGGCGCGGCGCGGTGTGGAGCCTCGAGCCTGCCTCGCTCATCGCCGCTGCGCGCGCGGCCGGTCGCACGGCGGCCGCGAATCCATTCTTCGCGCCTGATCCGCCGCCGCCGGCCTACGTCGCCTGGTGCGTGATATGGATCGCCGCGATGCTCGCGGTCGCCATCTGGAGCTTCATGCGGAAAGAGCTGTGACGCGCGACCGCCACCTGATCCTCGTGAAGCACGCGATGCCACAGGTCGACGTCGAGACACCGGCGCACGAGTGGCGTCTGCATCCCGAAGGCGAGGCGGCCGCCCACGTATTGGCCGAACGGCTCGTACGTGCGCGTTACACGCCGGAGAAGATCGTCGCGAGCCTCGAGCCGAAGGCAACGCAGACCGGCTCGATCATCGCCGAACGCTTGCACCTACCGTTCGCGACGGTCGACGGCCTGCACGAGCACGACCGCCGAGCCGCAGGATTCCTCGAGCGGAAGGTGTTCGAGGCGCGCATGCGCGATCTGTTCGCGCATCCGGACCAGGTCGTGTTCGGGACCGAGTCCGCGTCCGCAGCGCTCACGCGGTTCACCGCTGCGGTCGATCGTGTCATCAGTGAGGACACCGGCGACGGTGATGTCGTGATCGTGACCCATGGGACGGTGATGTCGCTGTTCGTCGCGAAGCGTTCGCACGTGGATGCGACTTCGCTGTGGACCACGCTCGGGCTGCCGTCCTACATCGCGCTCGAGCTGCCGAACTATCGGATCATCGAGGTCGTCGCGAGCTTATGAAAGCGGATGGCGCCTCCGCCGCGATCGCCGCTGGTGTCCTCGCCTTGCCGTTCGCCATCATCTTCGCGCTATTGCTTCTGCACATCGAGCCGCCACTCGGCCCGCTGGAGTCGATGTTGAAGGGCGAGGTCGACCAGCCGAATGTGCTCGGCTCCGCGATCGTGTTTGCCGCGTGGCTGCTGTCGGTCGTGGCCCTTGTCTTCGCGGTCGCACCGATCGTGCGGGGCGTGCGAGCTGGCCGCGGGATAGCCGCGAACCCTCTGAATCTGCTCGCTGCAGGTGTGATCTCTGCTCTCGTGGTCTCGTTCGTGGCCGGTATCGTCGTCGATCAATACCCCTGCTGGGTCGGCGTCCCCAATTGCGACTAACGCAAACGAGGTCAGTTGGAAATGAACATCATCCAGAGGGGCGGGCTGCGGCTGGCGATCGGAGCGTTACAGCCGAGCGCACGACGAGCACGACAGTCGTGGCCATGAGGATCGCCGCGAGGAGGTAAGGCGCGCCGGGCAGGCCGACTCCGGCAAGCGGGCCAACGAACAACGCGAAGGTCCCGGTGTAAAGCCCAGGCGTCACGAGCGTGACCATCGATCGCAGCGCCGTCAGCGCTCCCTGGAGCTGGCCCTGCTCGTTCGGCTGCACCTCGCGTGTCGCGATCGACTGGAACGGTCCGCCTGAGAGTCCGGCGAGCGCGTAGATCGGCAGCGTGCCCAGGAGAAGCCAGGTCGTCGGCGCGAGGGCGAAGAGCAGCTCGGAGACGATGCCGAAACCGAGTCCGGCGAGGAGCGCGTTGTACTCGCCGAGCCACTTCACGACACGACCCACGAGGAAGCCATTCACGACGAGGCTTGCAGCGCCGACGATCGCGAGCGACACGCCGACCGCGCGCTCGTCGAAGTTGAACCGGTACGTCGTGTAGAGGACCCAGGTGTTCGGGATCGCGTCGTGCGCGAGGAACGCGAAGAGCATCGCGACCGTGAGCGTCATCAGCACCGGTCGAGATCCCAGGAAGCGCACCGCGCCGATGGGGTTCGCGGCGTGGAGCCGGAACGGCGTGCGGCGGTCCGCGGGCAGTGACTCAGGAAGGATGAGCGCGCCGTAGACGAAGTTCGTGATCGACAGTGCCGCCGCGGCCCAGAACGGCGCGCGCAGATCGATCGCGCCAAGGAGGCCGCCGATCGCCGGGCCGACGATGAATCCGATGCCGAACGCCGCGCCGAGCATGCCGAAGCGCGCGGCGCGTTCCTGCGGTGGCGTCACGTCGGCGACGTACGCGCCGGAGATGCTGAACGACGCCGAGGTGGCGCCGGAGACGAGGCGACCGAGGAACAGGATGGGGATGGTCGGCGCGACCGCCATGACGACGTAGTCGAGACCGAGGCCGAGGTTGGAGAGCAGGATGACCGGACGGCGCCCGAACCGGTCGGCGAGTGCCCCCTGGACTGGCGAGAAGATGAACTGCATCAAGGCGAACGCCGTCCCGAAGACGCCGAAGATCGCCGCAGCGCCCGCCATATCGCCGCCCTGCAACTTCAGGATGAGCTGCGGGAAGACCGGGATGATGATCCCGAACGAGATCATGTCGAGCAGGACCGTGATGAAGATGAAGACGAACGCCGCGTGCGTCCTCGTGATCACACGCGGCATTCTCTCAAGGTCAGGTCACGCGCGCGCGTGAGTGTGCCGAGCGATATGTTTCGCGAATCGGCGCGGTGGCGCTCGGTCGGCTACGGCGCCGCGATGGGCGTCCACGCGGTGAAGCGGTTGTTGCTTTGATCGGGATCGCCGGTGGCGGCCGATTGAGCCCAGACCGTGTTATATGTCGCGCCCCAGTTCGACGCGAACGGCGGAACGTGGACCACAAGCGTGAAGCGACCCGTCGTGCCCGCCGCGAGCACTCCGATCGACGCGCTGACCCTGTAGTGCTCGGCCTGCGTCGTGTCGAGCGCGAACGGCGGCCCACTTTCCTGCGTGAACGAGACGAACCTCGTCGGGCCGATGTCGTCGTCGAGCCTGACCGTCTCGGCGTCGTACGGTCCCGTGTTCGTGATCTCGAGCGTGTACGTCACATCGGTATCCGGAACGACACTGTCGGTCCACGACGAGGCGGTGACCGCGATGTCGGCGGGCCCGCTCACCGGGACCGTGTCCGCCGCGGTGTTGTTCGCGAGCACGGGGTCGAATGTCGTCACGGGACACCAGAGCGTGTCGTCCGTCCGGACCCCAGGAATGGTGGCGGTCGCGGCGATCGTCGCGCCCTGCGGCTCGTCAGGGTCGACTCGCACCCGGAGAGTGAAGACAGCGCTGCTGAAGGTAGGCCGGGTCACCGGGACGGACTCGATGCAGGCGTTCACGGTGCCCGTACCACCTTGAGGTGGCGTGGACGACGTAGCTCGCGCCGAGGTATAGATGGCCTGGCTCCATGACACGAAGGTCGTGTGCGCGGGGACCGGGACGCGAAGAACGACATTCGCGGCATCGAATGGGCCGGCATTGGCGACTGAGACCTGGATGTCGAGGGTGCCGCCTGGGACGACCACTTTCGGGTAGGCATCGATGTAAACCCCTGCGGACAGGTCGGCGACGGGACCGGTGACCGCACGCGCCTGGTGGGTCTGGCTCGCCATCGACACGAACACGAGAAGCACCATCAGGAGCCAGTGGCGCATGGGTCGATTGGACTGACATCGCATTGAGATTCGCTGCGGCTGAGCATTGAGGCGCCGGCTAAAAGGCCGGTATTTTCGTGCATTCACACCCCCATCCATGAAGCGGTGCGACAATCGGAATCATGAACACCATCAAGATCGTCGCTCTTCTCACGCTTCTCACCCTGATCCTCATCGCCGCGGCACGCATCTTCTTCGGGCCGTCCGCGGTGCTCCCCGCATTGCTCATCTCGATGGTCATGAACTTCGGCGCGTGGTGGTTCAGCGACCGCATCGCCCTGTCGTTCGCGGGCGCGAAGCCGGTGACCGAGGCCGAGGCGCCCGAGCTCTACCGCATCGTCGGTCGCGTGGCTGAGACCGCCGGCCTGCCGACCCCGCGCATCTTCGTGATCGATCAGCCGGCGCCGAACGCGTTCGCTACCGGCCGCGACCCACAGCACGCAGTGGTCGCGGTCACCAAAGGCATCCTCGACATCGTCAACGAACGCGAGCTCACCGGTGTGCTCGCACACGAGCTCGGTCATGTGCGCAACCGCGACACGTTCGTGATGGCGGTCGTCGCGTCGGTTGCCGGAGCGATCAGCTACATGGCGCAGATGGCGCAGTGGTCGATGTGGATGGGCGGCGGAGATCGTGACCGTCGCGACTCAGGCGGACTCGGCATGATCGGGCTATTGCTCGGCATCGTGCTGTTGCCGCTGGCGGCGGCGCTGGTGCAGCTCGCGGTCAGTCGCTCGCGCGAGTACGGCGCGGACGACCAGGGCGCGGAGCTGTCACACGATCCGCTCGCTCTCGCCTCGGCCCTCCGGAAGCTCGATTCATACAGCAAGAAGATCCCGCTTCCCGTGAACCCGTCGGTGGCGCCGCTCTTCATCGTGCAGCCGCTCCTGCCGGGTGGGCTCGGCGGACTCTTCGCGACGCACCCGCCGATCGCGGACCGCATCGCACGCCTCGAGAAGATGGCTGGCGCGGAGCTGCCCGCGCAGTTCTAGGGCTGCGGGGTCGTCCCGGGCACGATGTACATGCCGAGGTCGCGCACGTCTTTTCCACTCGCGTCCAGCACGCGGCGGTCGCCCAGCACGTCCTTGAGCGAGACGACCACCGGTAGGTAGAACGCGATCGCCGGATAGGTGCCGGGGCTCTGTCGCATGTTCACCGTGACGGTGACCGCCTGAGCGTCCTCGCGTACGGTCCGCTCCGCGATCTCGGTCCCGAGGCCAGTGACGATGTTCACGACGATCTTTCGTGCATCACCGGTCCGCTGGAAGCTGATGATCTGAGCGCTATGGATCGTCGCGAAACTGCTCAGTACGAGAACGACGGTGAGGATGGCCAGACCGATCAGCGCGGCGGCGACGACGAACCGCTGGCCAGTCATTCCTGAACGATCGTCGTCTTGCCGTTCCCGAGGATGGACCAGTGCGTCATGTTCTTGCCCGGTCGCGCGCCGTGCCAATGCTTCGTGTTGACTGGGATGAATGCGACATCGCCGGCCGACACCTCATGGTGCTCGTCATCGGTCGCCACGAGTCCCTCACCGTCGGTGATGACCAGGATCTGATCGGTCGAGTGCCTATGCGGCTTGTTCACCGCGCCGTTCTTGAAATGCACCTCTGACAGACGGAGGTCGCGGCTCTCCTCGCCCACGGCGGTCTGGTAATCGACCTCTCCGACGAAGATGGGATTGTCGGACCGCTCGCGTCCGGCTTTGGTGACGCGGATCACCCGCATCCATCGATTCTGGCGCAAACTGGAGCGCAGTGACCGCGCTGGTGCTCATCCACGCCTTCCCGCTCAGCGGCGCGATGTGGGGACATGAGATGCGCGCGCTGCGAGATGCCGCCGAACCGATCATTGCGCCCTCCCTGCCCGGATTCGGCGGGACCGCGGTGCCGCGTGGTGACGCATCGATGGATGACTACGCCGACAGCGTCGTAGCGGCGATGGACGCGGCGAAGCTCGACCGCGCAGCGGTCGCCGGCCTGTCGATGGGTGGCTATGTCGCCTTCGCGCTGTGGCGCCGCCACCGCGATCGCATCGAGCGTCTCTTTCTCGCCGACACGCGCGCCGAAGCCGATACAGAAGAGGCTCGCGACAAGCGGTTGCGTCTCGCGGCGCTCATCCGCGAGCACGGGATCGAGGCGCTGCTGAAGACGCCACCTCCGTGGCTGCGCAAGGGTTCGCCGCACTGGGATCCGCTGCTGAAGATGATCCGCGGTCAGACGCCCGACGGCGTGGCGCAGGGAAGCATCGCGATGGCCGATCGCCCCGACAGCCGGCCGGATCTACCGACCATCGACGTTCCGACCGCGGTCGTCGTCGGCGAAGAGGACGAGATCACGCCGCTCGAGATGTCGCAGGCGATGGTGGATCAGATACCGGGCGCGACGCTCAGCATCATCCCGGGCGCCGGACACATCGCGAATCTCGAGGCCCCCACCGCGTTCGAGGCCGCACTGCGCGCATGGCTTCGACGGAAAGCCTGATCGTCCGCGCGACGGATGTCGCGCGCGTCTATCCGACCGGTGCGACAGCGGTCTCGGCATTGGACGGTGTGACGCTCGCGGTGAAGCGAGGCGAGTTCCTTGCGGTGATGGGCCCATCCGGGTCGGGCAAGTCGACGCTGCTGAACATCCTCGCCGGCCTCGAACGCCCAACTCGCGGGACCGTCGTCGTCGATGGCGTGGATCTCTCGGCGATGAACGAGGTGACGCTCGCCAGCTATCGGCGCGAGAAGGTCGGCATGATCTTCCAGGCCTTCAACCTGCTTCCCCGCTACCGCGTCGTCGAGAACGTCGCCCTGCCTCTCGTCTTCGCCGGTATCCCGCGCGGGCAACGCCTCGAACGCGCGCGCTCGGTCCTCGACCGCCTCGGCATGGGACCGCGCGCCGACCATCGCCCGAGCCAGCTCTCGGGTGGCGAGATGCAGCGCACCGCGATCGCACGCGCGCTCGTGACCGAGCCGGCGCTGCTCCTCGCCGACGAGCCGACGGGCAACCTCGACAGCGCGAACGGCGAGGCGCTGCTCGGCGTGCTCGAGGAGCTGCACGCGCGCGGGCAGACGGTCGTGCTCGTGACCCACGACGCGGGCATCGCGTCGCATGCGCAGCGCGTCGTGCGCATGCGCGATGGACGGATCGTCAATTGAGAACGTCAGACCTCTTCGATCTGGCGTTCGGCAACTACACGCGCTCGCGGCTCCGCTCGACGCTCACCACGCTCGGGGTCGCGATCGGCACGGCGCTCGTGGTGCTCCTCATCGCGCTCGCAACGGGCGCCGAGGACAACGTCAAGCGTTCGATCTTCTCGATCGGCGACCTGCGGCTCGTGACCGTGCAGCCATTCCAGCCCGGTGCGACCGGACTGTCCGCCGTGCCGCGCACGATCGGCGACGACCACGTCGCAAAGTTCAAGGCGATCCCGCACGCGCAGTCCGTGTACCGGCAGTACGACGCGCCGCTCGGAACGCTGCTCGAGGGCGGCGAGGACGCGGCGATCCGCCCGCAGGGCATCGAGGCCGGCGCTCCGGTCGACCGCGGCGACCTCCTCGCCGGCCGTCACCT
>Ga0207653_10000356_pt1 | contig 22472 bp, 13 predicted proteins | sample KBSK5251metaG_FD_184341 | JGI IMG/M metagenome (GOLD analysis project Ga0207653, IMG submission 184341) | Corn, switchgrass and miscanthus rhizosphere microbial communities from Kellogg Biological Station, Michigan, USA - KBS K5-25-1 metaG... | ecosystem: Host-associated > Plants > Roots >...
GACGTAATCCAGTTCACCCAACGGCGCCGCCGGGCCCTGGCCCTTCAGGACTTTGAAGAAGTAGCCGTGATAAGGTTCGGTTCGTTTCGAATAGCCGCGAGCAATCACGGCCGCAATCTCTTCACCAACTGGACCGCCCCAGGTTCCGTCCGCGTTCTTCCAGGCCAAACCATCCTGCTGTCCGTCAGTGCTGATGATTCGCTGCGCGTATTGATTTACGCCGTTCTCTTTTTTCATCAGCGCATACTCATGTTGAGCGTCGACATAACCTTTGCACACGTCAATCGCGTCCAACTCATTACGACCGATGCGCCGCAGGAAAATCTCTTCGCGGCCGGCTCGCGTATCGAAAAACCAGTCCTTGCCGACTTTGACGAGGGGTACCGGTGACGGCCAATCTTCGTTACCGACGATTAGTGTTGCCCGGGTCTTTGTCTTGTTGAGGTTGATAGACATCTTCGCGCGAGCGAGAGCGGCGAACTCCCTGGCCTTCTCGGCGTCGCGCACCGGCTCGCCAGTGTGAATGAGATCGTAGCTGTCCGGACCAAGCACTTCGGTCAGGGTTGCGTCGTCATATTTTTCGGCTGCATCGATCAAAGCATCGACCGCTTGTTGGGGCGAGGCGAACGCCTTTCCTCGCACTGGTGTTTGCGCACTCGCGCGAGAGGCGATGATCAGGATAACCAGCAGCAGCGTCGCTCCGGTCGCGGCAACTGCCAGCAGTCTCTGCCAGAGCAGAATTGAGTTTGTTGAGTTCATGATCACTTTTTCCTTGTTCATGATTCTTACCTCCTGCGGCCGCCGCCGCCACCACGACCACCGCCGCCGCCGCCGCGGCCGCCGCCGCCGCCAAAACCACCGCCGCCACCACCACGACTGCCGCCGCCAAAACCGCCACCGCCCATACTCGAGGCGCCGCGGTTGCTGCTTTGACGGGCACTGCCGCCATTGAAGCCACCCGAACCACCACCAAACGCGTCGCGATTACCTGTTGACCGAGGAATGCTTCGGTTGCCAACTTTATCGCCGCCGCCGCCGAACCCGCCGCTGCTTCCGCGGTTTGAGATACCGGACGAGCGATCACTGACTCCGGCGCCGCTGCGATTGCCCAGGCCGCCCTGGTTGCCGGCGCCTCCGCGATTACCGAGGTCACCGCGATTTCCGGTGTTGCCGCGATCACCAACGCCTCCACGATTGCCGAGGTCACCGCGATTTCCGGCGTTGCCGCGATCACCAACACCTCCACGATTGCCGAGGTCACCGCGATTTCCGGCGTTGCCGCGATCACCAACGCCTCCACGATTACCGAGGTCGCCGCGATTTCCCACTCCGCCACGATCGCCGACACCGCCCGGTCGATTCGCACTCCCGAGATTGCCGCCTTGCCGTCCGATGTCTCTCTGGGCCGCGCGCTGACGATTGTTTAGTGAATCACCGCGCGTCGTTCCGCCGAACCTGTTTGCAGTACCGCGGTCACCGTAAGGCGCGCCGCCACGGTGTGAAGGGTTGTGTTGCCACTTATTACCACCACCACGGTTGCCGCTAATATTGTTGACGCGATTGCCGCCATTAATATTGGTATTGCGATTGAAGTTGTTGTTCATGTTCACGTTGATGTCGTTGCCGCCCCAACCGCAACCCCAACCCCAGCCTCCGCCCCATGCCGCGCCGACCGCCAGGCCGACACCGAACGAAATCGCGCTCGCCGCGATCACCGCTCCGGTCGAAGGCGGATAGTAAATTGGCGGGTAGGGATAGCCGATCGAACCATAGACATAGGTCGGATTATAAGAAGGCACGTAGACGACCTGCGGGTTAGCCTGCTCGATCACAATGACCTGCTTACTCTCGACAACCTGCGTTTCGACTTTCTGTTGTTGATTCGATTGCAAGGCGCCCTTGTCCTGCGCTTTTGCGCGCATGCGCTGGATCGAATCCATCACATCGGCCTGCTGAGCCAGAAAGGCGTTGCCGAGATCCGTGGTCCATTGAATATCGTTTGCCAGCCACTTCACGACATCCGGCAAAGCAGCCATCGCCTGAATACTCGGATCCCACGGCTGTTTCTTGACCGCTTCGCTTAGCTTCTTCTGGTCCTTGGCCAGGTCTTTGTTTTTGTCCAACCACTGCTGAAGCTGAATCAGCTCCAAAGGGTAGGTTGAAGCCACGAGCGTCTGGCTCAAAAGATTGTCGGGATAAAGCGCGATCGGCGCCACCAGGGCATCAAGCTGATCCGCCGGGATTTTCGCAGCGGGCTGCGCTTGATCCTGCGGCGGCGATGCCGACACCACGATCTGCGCGGGCAAGATCAAAGCAACGGTGGTGAGCGCCACTACGCATCGCATTACCTTCGCAAAAAGTTCTGTTCGCATTAAGGTTCTTTTCATTTCAAGCCTCCTTCAGGGTGGCACTGCTCTGTTTGCCTGAACGCAGTTCTTGCCTTTATGCACCAATCGTATTGAGTACCAGGTGAATAAAGAACTGGTAAAATTTACAGGTGCGGGTTCTGCAGCGTTTACGAGGTTTAAGGGCGATTCTCTGCGCGTCCTCGGCGTTCTCTGCGCCTCTGCGGTGAGCGTTTTCAAGCCGTCATTCAAGGCGGAGACGCAGAGTCGCAGAGATTACGCAGAGAAGAATTGAACCTGTACCACTACCCGCCAGGGATATTTCCAGGCAAGCGCTTTGACCGTGCTAGAATGGCCTTTCGGTTCCGGCCCTTACCAAAAACTGTGGAAATGACTTGGGTGTCTCCCCGCATCGTAAGGTTCAACGATCTGATAACGAGTCAAGAGGTGCTTCGTATTATCTCAGAGCTATTTCTCTCGCCAAGGTTTGTTGATTTTCCAAAAGGGAAGGGAACGAGTTACACGACTCTTTTCAACATCTCAGGTCAATCCTCTTCGAATCCATCATTCTCAGAAGGACTCTTAAGGCGCTGCCGGCCTGGTCGGGAGTACACCTATGTCTGATGTGGCGCTGGCTCAGGCCATCCCGGTGAAATCGGCAAGACCACGCGACACCGCGTTTCGGCGGGCGGTGATCTTAGCTTTGCTCGGGGCTGTCGCGTATTACCTGACCGTCAAAATCGGCTTTGTTTTTGCGCTTCAGCCGGGTCCTGTTTCGACACTGTGGATGCCGAACTCGATCCTGCTCGCGACCCTCTTGCTGGTTCCCAGGCGCTCATGGTGGATCGTCATCCTCGCGGCGCTTCCCGCGCACCTTGCGTCTGAGTTGCAGGGCGGCGTGCCGGTGCTGATTCTGCTGGCGCTGTTCCTAAGCAATTCTGCCCAGGCACTAATCGGCGCAATCGGGATAAGTTACTTTCTCACCGACCGACTTCGTTTTGATCGATTCCGTGATCTCATTGTTTTTGTTTTCTTCGGGGCCTTTCTCGCGCCTTTTCTGTCATCATTCTTGGACATTGCGGCCTGGAGATATTCTTCGTATTGGGAGATCTGGCGCATCAGATTTTTCTCAAACGTGCTCGCCGCCATCACCCTGATTCCGGTGATTATCACCTGGGCCGACGCTGACATTAAGAGCGCGCTCAAAGCACCCCTGAGACGATGGGTTGAAGTGGTGATATTGACGACGGGGCTGCTTGGGGTCGGCATCGCGGTCTTTGGCAGCCATCAGGTAGTTGACGATAAAACTCCCTGGCTACTCTATTGTCCGATGGTTTTCCTGCTGTGGGCCACGGTCCGGTTTGGACCGCTGGGGGCGAGCACCTCGGTCTTAATCGTCATGCTCCTGGCGATTTTCGGCGCCACGCACGGGCAGGGACCATTCGTCGAAAACTCATCTGCATACAATGCTCTTTCGATTCAGGGTTTCCTGATCGTCATTGCGCTTCCACTCCTCGCGCTGGCTGGAGTAATTGAAGAACGACGCCGGGCTGAAGCATCGTCCCGGCAGGACGAGGAGCGCCTGGCCATGGCAATGACGGCCGCTCAAATGGGGACGTGGGAGTGGGATATGCAGAAGAACACGGCCAAGTGGTCCACCGAAACCAAACGAATCTTCGGGCTCTTGCCGGACGATCCCGAGACCAGCAGCGAAGAGTTTTACCAGATGATCCATCCCGACGATCGCTTGTCGGTTCAAAACGCGATTGCCCGCTCAGTTAACGAAGGCACACCCTACGAAGCCGAATTCCGCATGATTCATCCGGACAGAAGCATTCGTTGGGTGCGCGGCCGAGGCAAAGTCCTGACCGATGAAGCTGGCAAACCAGAGCGTATGATCGGTGTTAATGCGGACATCACCGAACGTAAGCAGGCCGAGAAAGCTCTGCGTCAAAGCGAAGCGCGTTTGGCGCGCACCGAAGATATTTCTCTCTTGATGGTGACGCACGTCGGTCTTGACGGACGTTGGTTAAAAGTTCCGCCTACGCTGTGCGAACTGCTGGGGTATACCGAGCAGGAGCTTCTGTCCGCCGAATTCAAGGACGTGACGCATCCGGATGATTTTGAAGTCGACTGGAGCCAACACCAGCGTTTGATTCGCGGTGAAATTCGCTCTTTTGATCTCGAAAAGCGCTATATCCATCGGGACGGCCACACGATCTGGGTTTATCTGAATTGCTCGGTGGTTGAAGACGACAATGGAAAGCCAATCCATTTCGTCACTTACATCAGAGACATTACCGATCGCAAATTTGCCGAACAGGCTCTGCTGGAGAGTAACGAGCGCAACCAGGCGATCCTCCGGGCCCTGCCTGACATGATGTTTCTGCAAACCAGGGACGGGACCTACCTGGATTACTACGCTCGGGATCATAATACGCTGCTGGTCCCCGCGGATGAGTTCCTCGGGAAAAATGTGCGGGAGATTTTGCCGCCGGATCTGGCCGAAGAAGTTTTGGCGTGTGTAGCTCGACTCGAAGGCAAGGACGAGACCCAGGTGATGGAATACTCACTGCGGCTGGGTGATGAGGAGAGACATTTCGAAGCGCGCCTGGTCGCCGCCGAAGGCGATAAGGTGTTGAGTATTATTCGAGACGTTACCGAAACGCGTCGCGCTGCCGATGCTTTACGCGAGAGCGAAGAGCGTTTGCTCCTAAGCAATCGTCACATTCGGGCGCTCGCCGCTCGCTTGATTAGAGCCCAGGATTCGGAACGTACGCGGATAGCTCACCTTCTTCACGATGACGTGAGCCAGAATATTGCGGCGCTCGGTGTAGCGATCAGCCGGCTCAAACGTAAACTGTTGGATCGAGATCCTGAGGGGGTGCAGGAACTCGATCGTCTCGGCCAGCAGACCAACGATCTGACCACCCAGCTCCGGCGTTTGTCCCATCAACTGCAACCTGAAGTGCTCGAGCATCTGGGACTGGTCGCCACGCTTGAATCACAAGCCCAGGAGTTTAGCCATGAAGAGCACATAAAGGTGAACTTCAAAGCTGACATCGGCCCAGACCCGATTCCCCTGGATATCTCGGTGTGCCTCTACCGGGTTACGCTCGAGGCGCTGCGTAATGTCTCGCGTCATTCGGGGGCAAACTCGGTCAACGTAGCGCTTCGCGAAGAGGACAGTTTCCTGACGCTCGAAGTTTCGGATCCGGGCTGCGGGTTTGATGTTGAGAAGGCCAAGCGCGAGAGTGGAATAGGTTTGGCCAGCGCCGAAGAACGAGTCAAACTGCTGCAGGGGGTTTTCGAGATTAGATCAAGGCCTGAAGCAGGCACGACTCTCATTGCGCGAGTTCCTCTAGCCAGGTGATCATGAGGTAATGATGAAACGTACGACAATTCTTTTAGCTGACGATCACAAGATGTTTGCTCAGGGCCTGCAAGCCTTGCTTGAAGACGAGTTCGAACTGGTTGGCACTGTCGAAAACGGACAAGCTTTGGTTGATGCCGCCGGGCAATTCAATCCCGACGTCATCGTGGTAGACATTTCGATGCCCATGATGAATGGCCTGGACGCCATCCGAAAACTCAAAGAACAAGGCATGACCTCAAGGGTCATATTTCTCACCATGCATGCTGATGACCGTCTGCTGGCGGAAGCATTCCGGTGCGGTGGTTCGGGTTATGTGCTCAAGCAGTCCGCCGGCGAAGAACTTATTCTGGCAATCAAACAGGTCCTTGATGGCCACAAATACGTGACGCCGTTATTGGCGAAGGAATGGGCTGCGGACTTCAGCAAAGTAGTTGATGGCAAGCGAAAGCTCACGCTCACGCCTCGCCAGCGCGAAGTCCTGCGGTTGGTTATCGAAGGATGTACGATGAAAGAAGTCGCCAGCAGAATGGGCATCTCGACCAGAACCGCCGAATCACACAAATACGAGATGATGGAAGGTCTGGGTGTCGACAATACTTCCGAGCTGATTCAATACGCTATAAAGATTGGACTTACGGAGACCTAACCACGCCCCAGACCTCCCTCGCCAGCTCTTTTCCAGGCGAAAAAGATGCCTTCGCTTCCCATCCCGTATTTTTACGGATTGCATAACCTGCCAGCCAAGGGTACGTTAGCGCACAGTATTTGTGCGTATGGGTTAGACAGGTCCCCAAAAGTAGTCAGGTGCGCGCGCCCATAAGATTAGTAGGAACTATCTGCGCTTGCTGCTCGAGTCCAGTCCGCCGTCCTAGCCGGGGCCCAAAAACCCATACTTCGCTGACGTAGCCAGTGTTGCTTTCCCGACGTAGTCGACTGCCTGATTGCCGTGAATGGCAATTCAACGGATTTGTAGACGCTTGGTCAGGAGGGACTAAATTCATTGACTACTTTATCGGTGAGAGACTGCGAGGCCCTGGGCCACGCGGTCGATCGGGCCAGTAGTGATGATCGGACGAATAGTTTTCTCTCTCTCCTTTGTCCTGATCGCTAACGCAGGATTGACCCTTGGTGTGAGCACGGCGTGCGCTCAATCCACCAGCACGCTCCAGGGCAAAGTAATCGATCAAAATAGTTCGGCGGTGCACGGCGTGTTGCTTGCCGTCCGCAACGTCGCGACCAATTCAGAGAGGCTTGGCGAAACCGACTCTTTGGGCAACTATCAAATCGCGTCGCTGCCGGTTGGCATCTACCGTCTGGAAGCGCGAGCGCGAGGTTTCCAGACAGCGATCATTGAAGGAATAAACCTCGAGGTCGGCCGGATTGTCGTACAGGACCTCAGCCTGAAAGTCGGGGACATCGCTCAAACCGTTGTCGTAATCCATGAAGCGAACCTGATCGAAACCAGCACGATCTCCGTCGGCCGACTGATTGACGCCGACACAGTCCACAACATCCCGCTCAATGGCCGTCAGTTCGTTGACCTTGGTCTGCTCGTTCCGGGATCGGTGACACCACCACAGAATGCCTTCTCAGCTGCTCCGGTGCGCGGCCTCGGAGTTCTCACCTTCGTTACTGCCGGTAACCGGGAAGACTCGGTTAACTTCATGGTTAACGGCATTACGTTGAATAGTCCGACGTTAACCTCAATCTCTTTTCAACCATCGCTCAGTACCGTTCAGGAGTTTAAGGTAGACAACTCTACTTTCAGCGCCGAGTACGGCCAGAACTCCGGCGCGATCGTGAACATTGCCACGCGATCCGGCGCCAACTCATTTCACGGAGAGCTCTTTGAGTTTTTCAGGAATGACTGGCTCGATGCTCGTAACTTTTTTGAGTTCACGTCGAACGAGCCGGCGCCGTATAAACGGAACCAATTCGGCGGCAATGTGGGCGGCCCGATTCTTAAGAATCGAAGTTTTTTCTTTTTCTCGTATGAGGGTCTTCGTCAAAGACAGGGATTGCCAATCAACAGTCTCGTGCTCAGCGATGCCCAGCGACTGGCGGTCACTGATCCCGTTATCGGACGTCTGATTAGTTTTATTCCGCGGGCAAACTTCATCGATGGATCCGGGACAGCCCGTTTTGTCGGCTCGGCGGGCGCGCCGATAAACATCGATCAGTGGACCATCGATATCGCTTACAACTTCGGAGAGAGAGATCGACTCCACGGTTACTATGCCCTGCAGAAAGATTTTGCCGAAGAGCCCACGCGGTTTGGCAACACTGTTCCTAACTTCGGCATAGTTCGCAGCGGAAAGCGACGCGTGTTCACCCTGAACGAGACACACACGTTTAGCCCCGACCTGGTTAACGAAGCGAGATTGGGATTCACTCGCGTCTATTTTGCGAGTGAACCGAAGACCATGCTTAACCCGGCCGAATTAGGAATAAACAACGGGATTAATACTCCCATCGGATTGCCGCAGATAAATATTGCGGGAGGTCTCAACTTTGGAGGCCCGGTTAATTTCCCTCAAGGTCGTGGTGACTTGATCGTGGCGGCGTCGGACACGATGAACTACCTTCGTGGCAATCACGCAATCAAGGTTGGCGGCGAGTTTCGCAGCAACTTCAATAATAACTTCAGAGTAACGCCGGGAAGTTTTAACTTCGCGTCCGTTCCGGCTTTCCTGTCGGGCACGGCCAATTCCTTCACGATTACGCTCGGAAACCAGGACAGCAGCATCGTCCAGAGGGCAATCGGCGCATTCATACAGGATAATTTTAAGTGGCGTCCAAATCTCACCCTCGAACTTGGCCTGCGGTATGAGTGGAACATGACGCCGGCCGAGCGCTTTGACCGGTTCATCGTCTTTGATCCGCAAACCGTCTCGTTGTTGCGTGTCGGTCGCGATCTGGATCAGATCTATCAGCAGAACAATAAGAATTTCGAGCCGCGCCTTGGCTTCGCGTGGGATCCTTTTGGCAATGGCCTGACGTCCGTCCGCGTCGCTTACGCGCTTCAGGTAGATTCACCGATGACCAACGTCGTGCGGAATACGGTTTCGAATCCGCCGCTCGCGATCCCGCTTACTTTTACCGGAGCGGTGAGATTTGATAACGCGCTCTCGTTGGCCCAGGCGGCAGGGCTCGCGCCGCAAACCACGGATCACGGGTTCACGAATGCCTATGTTCAGACGTGGAACCTGAATATTCAGCGCGAAGTATTTGGCAGCGTCGCAGTGATGACCGGTTACTTCGGATCGAAAGGAACGCATCTGATTCTGGCGCGAAATATTAACCAGCCAATCAACGGCGTTCGCCCGTATCCAACTCTTTCGGTGTCGAGTCCCATACTGGCCCGCACTCCTCTGGGCAACATCACGCAGATGGAGGGCACCGGAAACTCGAGTTACAACGCCCTTTGGATTTCGATCAGTCAACGAGGTTGGCGCGGCTTGCATTGGAACGCCTATTACACCTTCTCGAAATCCATTGATTACAACTCGCTGAGTACGTCGGGTGTCGTCGTGCAAAATAGTTATGACGTGAAGGGTGATCGCGGTCTGTCGGATTTTGATGCTCGAAATCGATTTGTAGTGAATGCCTTGTACGAGTTTCCATACAAGGGCTCACGCCTGCGCGAAGGATGGCAACTGGCGACCATCGTGCAGGTCCAAAGCGGAAATCCGGTTAACATAATTACCGCTAACAGCACGGTCAATGGCGTGGCCAATACGCTTCGTCCTGATGTCACCGGTCCCATCAACATAATCGGCTCTGTCGAACGCTGGTTTGATACTTCGGTGTTCGTAGCGGTCAATCGCTTTGGCAATCTGGGAAGGAACGTGGTTATCGGGCCGGGTTTCTCGACGGTGGATTTCTCGATTATCAAGAACACGAAGCTTAATGAAAGACTGCGCGTGCAGTTCCGGGCAGAGTTTTTCGACATATTCAACCATGCGAATTTCGGCCAGCCGGGAAACGTGGTTGGCAGTGTGAGCTTTGGCCGCATTACCAACACGCGGTTTCCCACCGGTGATTCCGGTTCTTCAAGACAAGTGCAGTTTGCCCTGAAGCTGGGCTTCTAAAAGACGATCTGTTCGAGCAGAAAGGCACAGCGCGCAAGTTCCGATCGGAGAGCGAGTGAGGAAGTTAACGACCATCAAAGCAAAGCGTCGGGCAGCTTATTCATTTCGGCTGCTCGCGTTGCTTGGCTTGCTGGCTATTCCCGCCTGCTTCGCGGTGACGACAGCAGCGCAAACAACTTCAAGCCCGAAAGGGATTCTCGTCCTCTACTATTATGGGAAAGACTATCCGGCGAACGTTGAGTTTGAGCAGGGAGTTCTGGCCGCTCTCAAATCCATGCCGCCGGGCTCGTTTGAATACTATCCCGAGTATCTCGAACCAAATCGTTTTCCCGGCAAGCTCCAGTCTGCGGCATTTCAGGATTACCTGCGGAAGAAGTACGCCGATCACCGAATCGATGTAACCATCGCACAGACAGACATCGCGCTTAACTTCCTCCTGCAATATCGCCGCGACATTTTTCCCAACACGCCAATCGTGTTTTTTGCTCGCAAGCGTCCAGACCTTTGCAATCTGCCGGGCGAGGGAGGTTGCGCAGGTGTGGTCGCCGACGAGGCTTATCAAAAGACGCTCGAGATGGCTTTGAATCTTCACCCGAAGACGCAGCGAGTTTACGTTGTCACCAGTTATCCGGAGAACGACGCCAGTCTTGAAGCCATCGTGCACGAGCAGTTGCGCCCGTTCGAAACGAAAGTGGAGATCGTTTATGTAACCAACGTCCCGCTGGACGAGATGCTCACCCGGGTGAGGAACGCTGCTCAGGGATCGCTCATCCTGTACGTTCGTTATTCCCAGGATGAATTGGGCAAGACGCTCGGCCCTCGGGAAATTCTTGCGCTGGTGGCCCAGTCGGCGAATGTTCCGGTCTATGGCATTGCCGAGGGATTTGTTGGTCACGGAATTGTCGGAGGTTACTTGTTTCGCCAGGAAGACGCCGGTCAGCGCCTCGGCGAGATGGCCTTGCAAATCGCTGCCGGCAAGGAAACTGCTGACATTCCCACTGAGAAAGCCCGGCTGGTGCCGATGTTTGATTGGCGCCAACTTCGCCGCTGGAATATTCCCGAGGGACAACTGCCCGCCGGAAGTGTGGTTCGCTTCAAAGAGCCGTCGGTCTGGGAACTGTACAAGTGGCGGATCGTCGGCGTCATTTCTCTCTTTGTGCTCGAAGCGGTGCTCATCGTCGGGCTCTTGATCAATCGAGTCCGCCGCCGCCAGGCAGAGAAGGACAACGCGCGACTGGCACGGCTGGCTGAAGCTGAAAGACTACGTCTCGACGAAGTGATTTCCAACGTTCCCGGCATCGTCTGGGAAGTAAGGGCTGAACCAGAAACCAGACAGCGCAGAGCTATTTTTGTGAGCGAGTACGCCGAAAAGATGTTGGGGTACAGCAAAGCCGAGTGGATGTCGGTGCCGAGTTTCGCGCTGACGATTGTTCCTGAGGAAGATCGCGAACGGACCACCCGTGAAGCCCAGGCGATTTTCGACAGCGGCAAGGGAGGCGTCCTGCAATACAGGTGGGTGACGAAGGATGGACGCTTCCTTTGGGTTGAGTCACAGGTCGCGCCAATTTTTGATGAGGCAGGGAAACCAGTGGGCCTTCGCGGCGTCACGATGGACATCACTGAGCGCAAGGCGGCTGAAGAGGCTCTACGCGCGGCCGTCGACGAAGTCAGCCGTCTCAAGAATCAACTTCAGGAAGAAAACATTTATCTTCAGGAAGAGATCAAGCTGGCCCACCACGTGGACGAGATAATCGGCCAGAGTAATGCAATCAACTATGTTCTTTTCAAGATCGAGCAGGTTGCCAAAACCGACAGCACCGTCCTGATCCTGGGAGAAACCGGAACCGGCAAAGAGTTGGTTGCTCGGGCCATTCACAGTCAGAGTCTGCGCAAGGATCGACCATTGGTGAAGGTAAACTGCGCCGCTCTGTCAGCGAGTCTGATCGAAAGCGAATTGTTCGGGCATGAGAGAGGCGCCTTTACCGGCGCCTCCGCCCGCAAGATTGGACGATTCGAACTGGCCGATGGCGCCACGTTGTTCCTCGATGAGATTGGCGAGCTGCCGCTTGAACTGCAATCGAAGTTGTTGCGCGTGATCCAGGAAGGCGAGTTCGAACGACTGGGCAGCTCGCGGACCGTGAAGGTGGATGTGCGCATCATCGCCGCGACTAATCGAAACATGAAGACCGAAATTGCCAGGGGATCGTTTCGCGAAGACCTCTGGTATCGCCTCAACGTGTTTCCGATCACGGTCCCGCCGCTCAGGCAGCGCCGCGAAGATATTCCCGCCATGATCGAGCACTTCGTCAATGGCTTGTCGAAGAAGTTGGGCAAACCAATCAGCTCGATCTCTTCTGCCACTCTCAAAAAACTGAAAGATTATTCGTGGCCCGGAAATGTCCGAGAGTTGGCCAACGTTATCGAGCGCGCGGTGATCAACGCGCAGGGAACTGCGCTTCACATCGCCGATCAATTCGAGCAGCCTAAACCTGAAGAACTGTCTGAGTCAGCCAGGACTCTTGAACAGGTTGAAAAGGAATACATCATTAGCGTGCTCGACAATACAGGTTGGCGAATTGAGGGGCCGCATGGCGCCGCCAAAATTCTCGGTCTCAATCCGAGCACGCTGCGAACTCGAATGGTCAAACTAAAAATACAGAAGAGCATCGGCATCGCTGCGGAAGGACAGGGAGTCAGCTAATCTCATCGTTAAGGTTTTTCTGTAGCTGGGAGAGAATCAGCGCATCCTATTAAAGCCCCATGAATGGGGCTTTTGAAACTGCAGCGTTTCATCCTCAGGCGTAAACGCCTGGGCTACAGAAAAGTTGTTCCAACTGGGGAACTACCCGAGGACCGGGAGTTTCTTAATGACTCTGTCTTTTGCCACGTCGAAGACCTGAACCCTCCTACGAATTAGCAAAGAACCGCGGAATACCGCGGCCTCGCAACCTCTTTCACACGGCATCCCGGCAATCTCGCATCAGCCCTAAACCCAAGAAACAATTGACGTAACTCTTTTGCCCTGCGGGTCTGGCTTTTGCTGCACTCAATTTGCACTAGAGGTGACCGAGCCTTCAGCTCAGTTCGAGCCCCACGCCCGAGAATCTACTTATTCCCGGCGTAGGCCCGACTTCAGAACGAGGAGATTTGCACGGAGTATGAACGTGATTGTGAACACTACCAGAATCCAGATTAGCCCGGAGAACCGCAAGGAACTCTTCCAGACTATTTTGCCCCTGCTCGACCCCATCAGAAACGAGCAGGGGTGTTTGGCGTACCGTTGCTATGTTGATTTCACCGATGAGAACAGCGCGGTGCTGATCGGCGAGTGGGAAACTCAGGCGGATGTGGAAAACCATTTGCGATCCCGAGACTCGGCCATCCTGTTCGGAGCAATCAACTTGCTTACCAGACCCGCGAGTGTGGATTTCAAACTGCTTTCGTGTATTTCCGGTGTTGAGAACATGCCTTCGGTTTTGGCCTTAACTAAAGAGGAGTAGCTGGAATGAAACGCCCACGTGTAATTCTCGCTGACGATCACCTTCTATTGCTCGATGCGATCAAGAACCTGCTGTCTCAGGAATACGAGGTTGTCGGCACCTTTACCGATGGACGAACCCTGGTTAATGGCGCCATCGAACTGAAGCCCGACGTAGTTGTGCTTGATCTTGGCATGCCCAAAATGAATGGGCTTACTGCCGGGCAGTTGCTCAAGGAGGCTCTGCCGAAAGTCAAACTCGTTTTCCTGACGATGAACCTCGATGCCGACGTAGCTGCGGAAGCTTTCCACATCGGAGCGTCGGGTTACGTAGTTAAGAATTCGGCGGCGGCCGATCTGCTGGTGGCGTTAGGTCAGGTCCTCCGCGGCCAATCTTATATATCTCCGTTGATTACCAAAGATATGGAAACGCCGTTCAATCACAACATTGAGCGGAAAGGGAACCCGAATCACCTGACTCTCCGGCAAAAAGAAGTGCTTCAGTTGCTTGTCGAAGGTTGTTCAATGAAGGAAGTGGCTTACATGTTGGACGTCACTCCCCGAACGGTCGCCTTTCACAAGTACGGCATGATGAAACATCTCCGGCTGCGTAGTAATGCCGAATTGATCCAGTTTGCGGTCAAACATTCGCTGGTTGCTGCTTAGACTTTTGACACAGGCTTGAAGTTTCAGTCGCAGCGGAGATCGGCTGCGTAGCAGCGGGCAGAGTTAAGCCCAAGGTGAGGCTTTGCGAGCCTTGGGTAATGGTTCGTTGGACTGGGTGAGCCGCGAAGTTCGTAGACAAAGTCTCGCTTATTAGCAGTGATCGCTGTCGCCCCCTTCGGGGCTCGATACCACACGTGGTGACCCAAGGCTGGCAAAGCCTTCCCTTGGGCTTAACTTTGCCGTCCCGATGAATCGGGACTCGCTGAAGGCTCCGCGTCCTACTGAGGTTCGAGTCGCCTATGACGCGCCGGCCGGCGCGGTCACCGGAACCGGCGCGACCGTTTTCCCAGAACGCCGGAACATCAGGTCAAGGGCAAAGTAAACGAACGAGATAGCTCCCAGCGCAAATACGGTGTCGCCGATCATCCGCAGCCAACGCAGTGTCTGCATCAGATCAGTCTGCAGAAACTCCGGACTGCGGGCCGACCAGTAACCCACCGACACTGATCGATAGGTTTGCATCAGGCCGACGGGCAGAAGGCTCAAGAGAATCTCCAGCATCAAGCCAATATTGATCGCCCAGAAGGCAAACCAGATCGGTCGTTCCTTCCACTTGAGTTCGGGCTTCATGGCCCGCAGACAAAAAAGCATCAGGCCCAGACCGAGCGTGCCATAGACTCCGTAAAGCGCGCCGTGAGCATGCACTGCGGTGGTGTTTAGTCCCTGCATGTAATAAAGAGCAATCGGCGGATTGATCATGAATCCAAAAATTCCCGCGCCGACCAGATTCCAGAACGCGACTGCGACAAAGAAGTAGACCACCCACTTGTATTGCATGAGCCATGGCCGAGCTTTTGAGCGCCGGATGTTCGCAACCGCTTCGTGGCCCACCAGCAGCAAGGGGACAATTTCAAGCGCGCTGAAAACCGAGCCGAAAGCGAGAGCCACGGTCGGCGTGCCGGCGAAATACAGATGATGAAGCGTTCCGATAATGCCGCCGGTCAAATAGATCGCTCCTGACAAAAGCGCTGCCTGCGCGGCGCTCTCACCGCGAATTACTCCGAGCTTCGCGAACAGGAACGCAATCACAACGGTGGCGAACACTTCAAAGTAGCCTTCAACCCAAAGATGCACTACCCACCAACGCCAGTACTCTACGACCGAGAGGTGTGAGCGCATTCCCCAGAACAAACCGGGGCTGTAAAACAGCGCGATGCCGGTAGTCGACAGGAAGTAGAGAACGATAAGAGACTTCGCGCTGCCCTTGGCTTTGAGCGCGGGAATCGCAGTGCGGCCGATCAGGAAAAGCCACAGGAGCAACCCGACGAAGAGCGCCGCTTGCCAGACTCTTCCGAGATCGACGTACTCGTAACCCTGATGGCCAAACCAGAACCACGCGCTGCCCGACATTTTGTGCATCACCGACATCCATTGGCCGGCCATCGATCCCAGAACGACAATCAACAAAGCGCCGAAGAGAACGTCGACACCGAGCTTTTGATATTTCGGTTCGTAACCACAGATGAAGGGCGCAATGAAAAGTCCGGCCGCCAGCCATGCCGTCGCGATCCAGAAAATTCCAAGCTGCGTGTGCCAGGTGCGAGTCACGACATAGGGCAAGTATTCGGCAAGTGGAATTCCGTAAAATCCTTTTCCTTCCACGCCGTAGTGCGCAGTCAGCATTCCCATCACGATCTGCAACAGGAACAAGAGCGTCACGACCAGGAAGTATTTGACCGTCGCCTTTTGCGAGGGCGACATCTGCGCGCCAATTAACGGATCGTGACTGGGCACCTCCTTCGAGACAACTTCACCCTCACCCTTCTGAGCGTAATACCAAACCATCCAACCGATGCCGGCCAACAGAACAATGACGCTCACGCCGGTCCAGACAATTGCGCTGCTGGTCGGGACGTTGCCGACTAATGGCTCGGAAGGGAAGTTGCTCGTGTAGGAAATTGTGTTGTTCGGGCGATTAGCTGCCGATGCCCACGACGTCCAGAAAAAGAAGGAGTTCAATTGTCGCAGCTTTAACGGATCTGATTGCGCATTCCGCTGGACCGCATAATCCGAGTTTCCATCGGTGAAGATCGCCGCGTAGTGCTTGAGGTTGTCTTCAAAGGCGCGAGCGCGAACCGGATCGAGAGTCAACCGTCCGGTACTCGAGTCGTAAGTATTATTTCGCATCAGGTCTTGCAGGCGTTGTCGCAGCGTTGCTTTCGGTTCTGAGGAAAGATCGTCGTATGCCTTTGTGAAATCGCGTTGAGACCACTCATTGAGGATGAAGATTGACTCGCGATGAAGATAGTCGGCGGTCCAATCGGGCGCGACGTACGAGCCGTGTCCCCAGATCGAACCCATCTCCATGCCGCCCATTGCCTGCCAGACGTTCTGGCCGTTTTGGATTTCCTCGGCGGCGATCAGAACCTGTCCGTCGGTGGTAGCGACCTCACGGGGAATCGGCGGCGCCTGCCGGAAAATCTCTGTTCCCACCCATCCCAAAACGGCAAACGAACAAACAAAGATCGCGATAAACACCAGCCATAGTTTCTTCATGGCATTCCTCTCCTCAAAAACGAATTGTTATGGTGGCACGGGCGTCCCGCCCGTGAATCACGCGCAAGATGCGCGTGCCACTTTCAAACTGCACGCCCTCAGGCCTGCGCCTTGATCATCATCAGTAACATTTTGAACCTGCTTGTTGCCCTTACCGCATGAGGTTGATTTGCGGGCAGCTTAAGGACCTCGCCGGTGCGAACCTTATGACTCTTGCCCACAATCTCGATCTCAGCTTCGCCGTCAATCACCGCAACCAAGGCGTCGAAAGGCGCGGTGTGCTCGCTTAATCCTGAGCCTTTATCGAAGGCGAATAGCGTGACCGTCCCTCCCTGATTTTTCAGTAGTACGCGGCTGACGATAGAGTCATCCTGGTATTGCAGCAGGCTAACGAGCTCTTTGGCTTCGTCAGCGATTTGATCTTGTTCACTCATAACATTCCTTCATTAAGTAGCTCCTTCACGGGCTTAATGCTTAATCGCGACAATCGCGACGGCGCCCAATTCTTTGCGATGGCGCCTGAAGACAGAGCGCATTTCGAGAGTCATGAGCAGACATAATTGCGCTCTTTTGCTGGTTTCTTCAAGCTCATGTGAAAAGACGTGGTCCTCATTTGAACTTCGAACCGACTGGGGGATCGGTCGTGCTTTGAACCAAAGTTGCCGCTACGCGCTCAAGGCCCGGCTCTTCCCAAACCAGAATGGCCGTCTTTACCTGACTGGTATATTTAACAGGTTTCTCCCTATTTCCCGCTTGGTACTATCCCTCCGGTTTCAGATCACCGCCCTAAACGCGACGAGACGACGGCAGCAGCTGTCCGGAAGCTGCAAGAGATGGCAAAAGACATGAACACAAGACGCTACTCAACAAGATTCAAACAGCACCCGGCAGGAGCGCTGGCGGCCGCATTAATCGTTCTGTTGTTCGCCTGCGGCAACCTTGCTGCGCAGCAAGAGCCGGCGACGACTTCTGCGCCTGCCCAGGAAGAGCAGGAAACTCCGAAGATTCCGAACGATCAATTGGATTCGATGGTGGCGCCAATTGCGCTTTATCCCGATCCGCTGTTGAGCCAGGTGCTGGTGTCTTCCACCTATCCACTTGAGCTGGTCCAACTACAGCAGTGGCTGGAGAAAGCCGGCAAGTACATGAACGAGAAAGCGATTGCTGAGGCAGTCCAAAAAGAGAACTGGGACCCGAGTGTTCAGGCGATGGCGATGCTGCCCGACGTGGTCAGGAAACAAGTGGAGAACATTAAGTGGACCACGGATTTAGGCAACGCGTTTCTGGCGCAGCAGACGGACGTGATGGAAGCGGTGCAACGCATGCGGGTGAAAGCGAAGGACGCCGGGAAGCTCCAGTCCAGTGATCAGATCAAGGTAGAGACAAAGCAGGTCGAAAGCACGAACTATGTCTACATCGAGCAAGCCAGTCCGGAAGTGGTTTATGTGCCGAATTACGATCCGGCATGGATTTGGGGAGCGATGGCTTACCCATATCCGTATTGGTACGGAGGCTATTACACCGGCGCGGCGATCTGGTACGGCGCCGGCATCGCGATGGGCATAGGCTGGGGCGGCGGCTGGGGCTGGGGCGCCGGATGGGGAAACAACAACATCAATATGAACATCAACAACAGGTACGTAAGCCACTACAACAACGCCAATATCAATCGCGGCGGAAATCGAATCAATAACGGTAACTGGCAACACAATCCGCAGCACCGGGGCGGAGCGCCTTATGGAAACCGCGCCACGGCCCAGAGATTTGGCGGAAACAATTTAGGCAATCGTCAAACCGGCAATTTAGGCAGCGGCCCACGAGCCGGCAACATGGATCTCAGCGGGTTGGGCGGCGGCGGCAGGGATCTGGGGGCGAACCGCGGCAACCTCGGCGGAGGCGCTGGCCGACCACAGGCCGGCAATCTGAATCTTAACGGTCTGCGGGGGAACGGTCCGACCAACATCGGAGCCAACCGCGGCAGCATGGGTGGCGACCGCATCGGGAACAGAAGCACTTCGGGAGGGTACGGTCAACGAAACGGTGGCTCGTTTGGCGGCAGCGGATCCTTCGGTGGTGGCGCGGCGCGATCCAGCAGTATGCGAGGTGCTTCGAGCATGGGTAGCCGCGGAGGCTACGGCGGCGGCGGCATGCGCGGCGGCGGAGGAATGCGTGGCGGCGGCGGCCGGCGAAGGTGACAAGAGAAGTTCTGAGGAAAAGAAAATGAAAGTGAAACCGAAACATTTGTTCACGCCAAGAATGCTCTGGCACGTTTGCGCGATCACAGTTTTCTGCGTGCTCGGCTCATCTGTATACGCGTCGCTTTATGCGAAACCACGATCGATTTCAAAGGCGACTTCACCAGTCAAACAAAAAGGGTTTGCCACCTCAGAACAGGCGGCGGCGGCTTTGATTGACGCGGCGGAAAAGTTTGACGTGCCGGCACTGCTGGAGATCATCGGGCCCGGTGGCGACGACCTGGTTGAAACCGCCGACAAGACACAAGACAAACAAAGGGCGGCTACGTTCTCAGCTAAGGCAAAAGAAAAGACGCTGGTGACTCCGGATCCGAAAAACCGCAATCGAGCCATCCTTTCAGTCGGCAACGAAGATTGGCCTTATCCGGTTCCGATCGTGAAGCGCGGCCTCAAGTGGTATTTCGACGCGAGAGCTGGCCGCAAAGAAATTCTCGATCGTCGCATTGGCGCCAACGAGCTCGATGCAATCGCTATCTGCCGAGGGTACGTCGAGGTGCAAAAGGAATACGCGCTCCAGGCTCATGACGGAGTTAATCAGTACGCGCAGCGAATCATCAGCACGCCCGGGAAGCGTGATGGTCTGGCCTGGAAAAATGATGACGGTACCTGGGGTGGTCCAGTGGGCGAGGGAATAGCCAGGGCTTTGACACAGGGTTACTCGAGCCGGACTGAACCTTATCACGGCTACTACTTCAAGATATTAAAAGGACAGGGAGCGGCCGCGCCTCTCGGCAAAATGGACTTCATGGTGAATGGCGCGATGATTGGCGGATTTGCTTTAGTGGCGGTGCCGGCCGACTACCGCGTCACCGGCGTGAAAACTTTTATGGTCAGTTACCAGGGCGTCGTCTTTCAGAAAGACCTTGGGCCGAACTCCCTGGAGATCGTCAAGAAGATGGAGTTGTACAACCCCGACCGGACTTGGCGTCCGACTGACGACTCATGGTAATCGACGCCCAATTCATCGATGCCAAAAACCTGTCAGAACTGACAGTACCAAGTGTTTTCGACTCGGCTTACGATGACTTCAACCTTTAGGGCTTGAGTGAAGGGCGAATACCGTCAAGCGGGGACAGACCATTGACCAAGTGTTGGACGCAATCCTATTGGTCACAATTTAGCAACTTTTGAAGGAGAAAATTCAGATGAGAAACGGAAAATCAATCGCGGTGATGGTGGCCCTGGCCTTCGTCATGACCCTGATGACCGCATTCGCGGCCGCAGCGCAAAACGCAACCAACACCCATCCGGTAACAGTTCCGTCGGGTGAGAAACGAAAGATTCAAGGCGTCGTCAGCATGCGCAACGGCGATATGTTCAAAGTGCGGGATCCTGACGGCGGCGAGACCACGGTGCTGATGTCATCCAACACTAAAGTGAGCTCGCATGGCATTAGTAAGAAGGCATATCCAGAGACCTACATCATGAAGGGTCTGCGTTTGCAATCTCAGGGTAGGGGAGATGCCCAGGGTAATCTGCTGGCCGATTGGGTCAAGTTTGATCAGCAGGACCTGCGCAGCGCCCAGGCGCTCGAACAGACAGATGCACTCGCCATGGAAAACCAAAAGCGGCTTGAGGCTGCTGAGCAGGCGGCCCGAGAGGCGGCCGAGGAAGCGAAGCGGATGGCCGGACAGATTGCCGAAAATACGGCGCTGGCGAACGAGGCCAGACAAAAGGCCGAAGCGGCACAGGCAACTGCTGACCAGGCTTTCAAGGATGCCGCGTTGGCCAACAACCGGATCAACGGACTCGATGATTACGAAACAATTCGCACGGTCGCGGTGCTCTTCAAACTAAATAGCAGCATTATCGACGCAACCGGCAGGCAGGTAATTGATGATGCAGCAGAGTGGGCCAAGGGAGAGAAGGCCAAGGGGAACACAAACGGTTGGTTGGTTGAAGTCGTGGGATTTGCAGATACCACGGGCAACACGGCAAAGAATCGGGCCCTCAGCGAACGACGCGCAAAGGCCGTAATTCAATATCTTGTGGGCGTCCACAATTTGGATCTGCGACGCCTGGTCCAGCCTTTTGGATTTGGTGAGAGTAAGCCCGCTGCCGATAACAAAACTGCCGCAGGGCGGGCGAAAAATCGGCGAGTTGAGATCCGCATTTTGCAAAACAAGGGAATCAACATGAAAGGGGACTAACCCGGCGATCGCAATGCGGTGCTGACTAACAGACCTGACAACCTGAGAGCTGCCGGAAGTTTAGTTCGGCAGCTCTCAGAGGAACGGGTTGATTGACAAACGAAACGAGCCCAGCAGTTCATTGATGGATCGAGCTGGTATCAATCGAATAATTCAACGGCAGCAGCAGCAAATGACTGAGAGGATTTCTCGATGCTCTTTTGGTTCTCTCTTTATCAAACAACCGGCCGTTTTGGACAACTTGCCCAATGCCTGAATCTTTCTTCGACATTCCCCTTTGGATCGCGGGGTCAGTAATCATCAGCGCGCTTTGCCTGTTCGCGATATTCGGGCTGTTGTTCGTCCGGCGCCGCGTGCTGCCGCGCCTGCGCGTCGAGTCGGGAGATTCGGAATTCACCGGCGCGATGTTGCAGTCAGTGATGGTCTTCTACGGCCTTGCCGTAGCGTTGATCGCCGTGACCGTTTTCCAGACTTATTCCGATACGACGACCGTCGTGACCGGAGAGGCCACGGCATTGAGTGCCCTCTACCGCGATGTGACCAGTTATCCCGACCCGATCCGCGCAGATCTACAGCGCGGACTTCGTGAGTATACGGACCAGATAATCAATCAAGCGTGGCCGTTGCAGCGTCAAGGAAAAATTCCGAGCGGCGGCGTAGAACAGATAACTCGCTTTCAAGCGCTGCTGACGAAATTCGAACCGGTGACTGAAGGCCAGAAACTTCTGCACGGTGAAACGCTGCGCGCCTATAACCAATTGATTCAGGCACGCCGTCTGCGGCTTGATGCCGTTGGCACCAGATTGCCTGCGGTGATGTGGGCCGTGATTGTCGTCGGCGCGTTCATCAGCCTGAGCGCTTCCTTCTTCTTCAAAGTTGAGGATGCGCGCCTGCACATAACCGAGGTGCTGCTGCTGGCGGTGTTCATCGGGTTAGTCATTTTCATGATCCTGGCGCTCGATCGTCCCTTCCGTGGCGACCTGGGAATTCGCGCCGATCCGTATCAATTGGTTTACGACCAGCTGATGAAAGGCAATCCGTAAAAAATCCTGTCAGAAGCCCGCGCGTAAGCAGGGGCAGCTTGCGCATTCGCAGCCCTCCCTTACGGTTGGGCCTCTGACACGCTCGTGGCAGTTATTAACCTAAGGAGAAACGAATGTATTTCATTCAAAGATTACAGACTGTGCTGATCGCGATGTTCATGCTTACGATTGCCGGCGTGGTTAGTGTCTCGGCGCAGACGCAAACAGCCGGCAGCTATCCAACCAGTACGATTCTAAGACCTGACTCGACAAATGATCCGAAAAAGGTGGAAGCAGCTAAGCCGCTCATCGCTTCTGCCGAGAACGTCGCGGCCGACAAGTCTGTCGAGGTCACCGGCGAAAAGGATGCAAAGGTTATCCGGAGTGCGAGTACTCTGAGTACCGCAACGGAGTCGGAAACCGGAACCGCGCCGCGAAGCCCGCAACCCGCGGACGACGACAAATGGCATTTTCAGGTTACCCCGTACTTCTGGCTGGCCAGCCTGCACGGCACCGCCGGAGTTGGCAATCGC
>Ga0207653_10000359_pt1 | contig 21941 bp, 17 predicted proteins | sample KBSK5251metaG_FD_184341 | JGI IMG/M metagenome (GOLD analysis project Ga0207653, IMG submission 184341) | Corn, switchgrass and miscanthus rhizosphere microbial communities from Kellogg Biological Station, Michigan, USA - KBS K5-25-1 metaG... | ecosystem: Host-associated > Plants > Roots >...
CATTCCCCCATGCTTAAACGTTTGGGTACGTAAAAGTCATTAACGTTTGGGTACGGAAAAGTCATTCAAATTGGGCACCGCTGTGTCACGCGGTGGGTTGCGCGAGATTGCTCCGCGCCGCCAGTTGCCCGCACGCCGCCAAAATATCCCGTCCCCGCGGCCGTCGCACGAACGCGTGAACGCCCTTTCCCTCCAGAATTCGCCGGAAAGATTCAACTCGCTCAGCGGGTGAAGGTTGATAGGGTAAGGGCTCGGCCGGATTGTGCGGAATCAGGTTAACTTTTGCCTGCAGGCTGTGGCGGTTGATCAAGTTGGCGAGCTGCCGCGCGTGTTCATCTGAGTCGTTGACGCCGCGAAGCATCACGTACTCGAAGGTAAATCGCTCATTTCGTTTCAAAGATTTCTCGAATTCCTTACATGCCGACATCAATTCTTCAATCGGCCATTTCTTATTGATTGGCATCAGCTCATCGCGCAGTTCATCGTTGGGCGCTGCCAGCGAAATAGCCAGATGCGGACGATCTGTAGTCGTCGCCAATTCGCGGATGCGCGGGACGATGCCAGCCGTCGAAACAGTAATCCGATTGGCCACGATGTGCAGACCGGTCGGTTCTTTCATCACACGAATCGCTTTCATCAATTCATCGAAATTCAGAAAAGGTTCACCCGCCCCCATACCGACAAGGTTTGTTCCGCGCGGCGGCTTCACGCCAACTCCGTAAGCATCGTTGAGCGCGAAAATGATCTGTTCGACGATTTCCCCCGCGGTCAGATTTCGCAGCAGGCCAAGCTGGGCCGTCAAACAAAAAGTGCATTGCAGCGGGCAGCCTGATTGCGAAGAAAAACAAATCGTGTCGCGCCGCTCTTCGGGAATGAAAACCGTTTCGACCGGAAAATTGTCATGAGTCTTGAAAAGATACCGTCGAGTGCCATCGGTAGAGAGATGCCGGGACTCCAATTTTAGAGACGAGACCAAAGCCTGTTCAGAAAGTGTGGCGCGAAGTTCGTTCGGCAAATCCGTCATCTTGTCGAATGTCGGCAGCCGGCGCGCGTGAATTCCCTGGAATAACTGTTTCGCTCGATAGGTGGGTTCGCCAAGTGACAAGATGAACTGGTCCAGTTCCGCCGGGGTCAACCCTGTGAGATGCGTTGGCATTGATTGATTAGATTCTAACAAAAAACGCGAGCGACCAAAGGAGTGCCGGGAGGGTTTAGGTTTTGTCGCAAGTTGCGATGGGATGCTCAAGCCCGCGATTCGCGGCAAGTTCTCTATCACTGGCTTTGCCCCGCCGATGCGCGGCAAATCTCAGACTTGCCGTGACTGCGCCCTTCTTTTTTCCGGGTCTCGGATGCTCGAGGTGAGGATTTTTCGGCAAGTCAAAGACTTGCCGCGCATCGGTCTGGCAAAGCCATTATTTAAGCAGAGTGGTTTTTCTCAAGACCACTGGCGCGGATCATTGTACGACCGTGTTTGCCCTGAGGGTCAGCAGGTCTGGTGCTTTGCGATAAAGCCTGAGGGACGAAGACCGCTAATCCAGACAGAATCGCAACTCGGATCGAATTTCGTCTGACCATGGTTTTATTCCTTTCGGAGTGTGAATAAAGCCGGACGAGATGTGGGGAAACGAAGTTGAAAAGCAAAACCGGCTCTCAATTCGTTCGAATCGAGAGCCGGTTGGTTCAAATGCTATTGCAGCATGCTGAACTTCGCGCTTTGTACCAGCGCCTGGCCGCTGACGCGATCTTTCACGCGCACCTCGACGGCGTAATCGCCGGGCGCCAGGTTGGCTGAATTGATAAGTCTGGCCAGTGTCAGGCGCTGTCCTGAGTCGCTGTTGCCGCGCCAGTCTTCGGACTGTTTACCGATCTCTTTCCCGTCCTTCATCAGCGCGTATTCAACATCGACCGATGGTCGCAGCGTCGTTTGATCGACGCCGGCGTTATAGATTTGCATGTAAACGCCGATCGGGGTGCCCCGGTGGAAAGTACCGGAAACGTTGGGAATTACTTTCACGTTGCCGATGGTGAACATGCCGACCGCGGGTTGATCTCCGAGGCCTTCGAGCTTGGTCGCAAGCACCAGAGTCGAAGTCGACAACTTGGCCGCATCGTATCTTGGCACCTCGAAACCCTGATGCCTCACGCCCGTGGCTCCTGACTCGATGTCGCGGACGATGACATCAACGCGATAGCGGCCCGGGGCCAGCGCGACTGCTTTCTGATAAGCAGACTTTCGGACTTTCGCTTCCGTCAATTCTTCCTGCGTCGCGCGAGTGATTACCGGATCTTCAAAGACGCCTGCCCGACGGCCAGACACGTGCGTGATTTTTGCGAAGATGTTCATCTGCGCCTGGGCCAGGCCGCCGCTGTCTTTGAAAACCAGATTGTTGTTGTCGGTCTGGATGGTGAACGCGGTAATCACGCGCTCATCCGATTGACGGAAGAAGTCCACCCGCAGATCAAAGGCGAGCGGGTTGTCTTCAATGATGGGCGTGTTGACCGCCGAAGCCAGTTCGTTGAATTTGATTTGGGGAGGCCGTTGCAGATCGGTCAGAATCTGCAAGCGCGAGAACGGGCTATCCTGTTCGCGCGTGTAGTTAGGCATGCCGATGCCGCCGACATTCGTGATGCGCTCGCTCTTGTCGGACAGACCCATTTCCTCTGCCAGCGTCAGGCCGGCTCCGGGCACGTGCAGCAAAGCATCCTTCTCATCCGGATTGCGGGCAATGCGGTATTCACCGCTGCCCGTCGGGTCGACAAACTCGATTTCGATTCCGGAGCCCACGCCCGGAAGGTATCGATAGAACCAGCGTTCGAATGGATAGGTGGAAGTCGAACCACCGCCCTCATAAGATTCGCGATTGTATTGGCCGCCAGCGGGGTGGGTTTCGGTCTCGTCGGGTTTGCCGTACATGATCCAGATGCGGCCGCGATCGGTCTTCCAGCCCGGAATGCCCGAGGCAAAGTGTTCGTTGGCGTAAGCGATTCGCTCGTAGTATTCCTCGCGATATTCGTTTTCGTCAGTGTCCGGATCGGGATCGCGGCGGCGCCAAAACTCTTCGATGAATCGTTCCCGCTCGTCATCGGTTTCCAGCTTCTTAAATGCTTTGCGCTCTTCGTCGGTGATGATGTAAGTGACGTCTTTGTCGAGCCAGTCCTTGTAGGCTTTTTTCAGCTCGGCTTTTTCCTTGCGCGGCTTGTTCATCGGATCCTGATCCTGGGGAGCCTTGGTCTTTTGGGCCAGGCCCGAAGGCACGGCAAAAACCAGGGTCAGAAAAGCTACGGCCAGACGGCGCAAACGACTTGATGACATGTGAATTACTCCTGCGAAAACCTTTTGGAAACTATCAGGCGACTCGGCCTCGGTTGTTATGAGTCAGTACAGCGGACACGGAGACTATCAACGAATTCTAGGTTTGGCTTGAACCAGAGTCAAGATGCGGCGAAAAGGCTGGTAAGTTGCCTTGTAACTGAGGGTTTTCTGCAGCTTCCGAGATGCCAGACTGATTGAAAACTGAGAATTGAGAAGTGAAAAGTGAAAACTATGCCAGGGTTTCACCCGGCTTGATTCTCGCCGGACAATTTACAGTTTTTCATTTTTCAATTCTCAGTTTCCAATTCCCAGCCTTACGCCGTGCGGCGTTGGCGGCCACAGATGGCTGCCACGATAATTGAAATCACATAGAGCACCAGCATCGGCGCGGCAAAAAGCAGCATGTTGGGGATGTCGTTGGTCGGCGACAAAACAGCGGCTGCGACCAGAATCACAATGATCGCCACGCGCCAAACTTTGAGCATCCAGGTCGCGGTGACAATGCCCATGCGCGCCAGGACGTAAGTAATCGCCGGCATTTGAAACACGAGTCCCATCCCCAGCATCAGCAGAATGATGAAATCAAAATAGTCGTCGGCCTTGAGCAACAAACGAAAATCCTGGCCAACTCCAAGCAGGTATTTTGCGGCCGGTGGAAAGATCAGGTAATAGGCGGTGGCCGCGCCGAGCAGGAAAAAAATCGAGGACAGTAGCACGAAAGGAGTGACATATTTTCGTTCGTGCGGAAAAAGGCCGGGTGCCACAAACCCCCAGATTTGCCAGAGCAGAAACGGCACCGACACTCCGATCGCCGCGTACAAAGAAACTTTGACGTAGAGCGCGAAGGGCTCGAGCGCTGTAGTTACGATCAGCTTTTCACTTGGATCGGGCAGTCTCTCGATACCCCGATTGAGGTCGACCAGCAGGTTTACGTCTTTGGGAATTATTTCGTTGCCGGATGTCAGCGGCTCGTCGGTGAAGAGACCAACATTGCCTTGCGAGTCTTTGTCCACCCTCGCCATAACCGACGCGCCGGGGGGGATCGACACCGGACCCAACCTGGTCAGATCGGGGAAAACGTAGCGGACCTTATCGTTCTGATGCAGCGAGTTAAGCGGAACGGCTGAGAGCTGACCGTTGAGGCCGGCTATCGTCACTTGTCGTGCCTGCTGCGCTTCAGCGAGGGCGCGATTGATCGGCCGCGCCAAAAAACTGTAGATGTAACCGGAAACAAACCAGGCGATGGAAGCCGCGAGCACTACGAAGACGATGCTGCGGATCAGACGCGTGCGCAGCTCGTCCAGATGTTCGAGGAAAGACATCTGCCCGCCGAGGTCGTCTTCGCGCTTCTCTTTCTTTTTGTCGGCTTTGATTAATCGCAAACGGGCCATTCGTGTGGCACAGACTTACGGTCTGTGTGGAAATCCTTTAGAGCCATTCATGTTTTGCGGATGCGGATGGAGAGATCTCGGGTTCAGGCGCAGACGCTGATTCGCGCGGTTGCACCAGCGAAGGATCAACCGGCGTTACGGATGGCGCGATTGTTTCCGCGGTGGCCGAGACTCCCGCAGAGTCCAGGGCCGCGGCTTCGCGCGCGGCGCGAATTTTTTCCGTGGCTTTGTCGAGAATGGAACTGGCCGCGTCGGGCTCGACGTCTTTGTCGAAGTTTTCCAGGTTGACCTCGCGTTCCCACGTACTCTTGAAATCTTCCGAGGCGCGGCGGAATTCTGAGAGGCTCTTGCCGAGTTGCCGGCTCAGTTGCGGGAGTTTACGCGGACCGAAAAAGATCAACGCGGCTCCCAGGATTACTAACAATTCGGTGCTGCCCAGTGAATCGAGGATAAACAGAAACATGACGCTACTTATTGGCCTTGTTAAATGACGCGCTCAAAGTAATGGCATCCGCAATTGTATCGCGGAGCGCCGCTACGGTACAGACCGGGCCGGGTCAGACCTTAAACCGGGGCGAGTCCAGGGTCAAAAAGGACTTTCCACATCGCCTGAAGATCCACCACGGCAAAGCGTTGGCAAGGTCTTAAGATAGCCTGGTCCGGCAATATTTAGTTGTTGCGGATAAAGTTTGTTGGAGTGCCTGGTCGTACGCGAAAGCGTACGTGAGTTCCGATCCAGCCAATGACAAAAACTCCTTCGGGTAATGTTGCCGCAGAAGTCAAACGGTGACTACCCCTTTATGTCAGTCACTCTACAAACGATTAACCATCGACCGAATAAGAGCCGCGAATTCAGGCAAGACCTGTTCTGACTGCAGATCCTGGTCCACCGAGGTCACCAGCCCAGCTGTCTGATTCTTTTTTAGCAGCCGCTCGTAACGAACCGCCGCGTCATCAGTAATCCAACCGGCCTTCCTGAACTGCGGCAATTTCTCGACCATATATTTCATTCGTTCTTCAGTCGTGAATCGTTTCAGGTCCTCAACTGGACCGATTGTGTAGCCTTTCGGGAAGTCCTCATAACCCGGGAGCAGATTCTCTAAAGCGGATGGCATCTCCTCGTCACCACCGTTCATTACCGTCTCAATACTTGCGCGGCACTCTACTAATCCGGGCGGCGCTGACGACCTCAGTCGGATTTGCACCTTTTGTCCAGGATTAATCTGAATATCATCGGAAACATCATCAAAGCTCAGCCAGTTGCCGTCCTTAAATTGCTCGATGGCTTTTGACATTTTAAAAGCCACGAACGGCCCGCCGTTATCGGGAATCACATCAGTAGCAAGATTTTGGACCACGAATCTCTTGAGATAGGCTGCACTTGTCGGCAGATTCTCGACGACGTAACTGTATATGTATTGATTATCAGATGTCTTTGAAACTGAAGCAGTGACGACGGCATCAAGCACATCGCCACGCTGGAAAAGGACAGCCTTCTCTTTGCCGTCATAACCGATCCATTTGAATTCGTATTTTCCGGCCTTGTCGTCTTTCAGTTCCACGCGGGGCTTGTGATCATAGGTGACTACCTTTCCAGTAGTTCGATCATAGCCAAGTTCGCGTGGACTATAGTTCGCAGGCGTCTGGTAGTCGCGGCGCTGCTTTTCGAGCGGTTTCCGCTGAACTCTGGTCTGTGCGCGCTGAGACGAAGAACACCCGACGCAGATCGCCAGGGCCATCATCAAGGAGCACCATACAGACAAACGATTAGTCATTTCGGTTGAAGGTGGAGCGACGCATCATCGCTCGCCCCACCTTCATATCCAGCTGAACTAATATACTTCACACACACGGTTGACACATCCGTAATACTGGCAACCGCAAAAACCATAGTCCCATGAGCCACCGCTATTCTGGCAGTCCTGGATTTCCCACGGTTCAGGATTGCACCCCTGAGGTGGAAAATATGGATTTATGGTGAAATAGTCGAAGTTACCCAGGGCCTGACCGCTACCATCTACGACAACGCGAATTACATGCTGGCCGGCATCGAGCCAGATATCATTGATCGTCGCAAAGTTGTAAATGTCGGCGGATCCGGTATACGGAATAGACATCGGGCCTGTTCGATCTATCCCGTCGACTTCAAAATGGAAAGTACTTCCATTAGTAAGTGACCCCGCTCTCGCCATAAACGAATAGCTACCTGACGAAGTCACATTAACCGTGTATTTCATCCATTGCCCTCCCGCTGTTGGGACATAGCTTTGGTTGTCGCTTCCAGCGATGGGCAAGACCTGAGGATAGTTGTAGAGGGGGTCGGTTGCTCCGTTGTCAGGGACAAAGGAACCGGCCGTTCCATCATCACCGGTTGTATCGTACCGTTCGGCTTCGATTGCACCGGGTACGTTTGCTGCCACCCCGTCGGCAGGCACGGAACCGGCCGTGGCCGCGGCAGCGTTGCCGAACTCAAAGCGCAAGTGCCAATGGTTGCGACCGAATTCTCGGAGCGTACGGGTAGAACCGTGCGCGTTGAAAACTGATTCGAGATAGGTCCGGCGATTAACATTCTGTCCGTTGACGACGATCGTGTTACTCGGAACATTATGGTTGCTCACGTCGCAATTTATGCCGACCCGATGTTCGTCATGGTCACCCGCAGTTTGCCACGTTGCTGGAGTTTGAATATCAAACTTACCGCCCCAGGTCAGGCTTTGATCGTTATAGTTCAACTTATCGGCATCCGTCTGACCGTTGGGAAAAGCCGTATTCCGGTAATCTGCAGCGATATCACGAAGCCCGTTATTCGCCGCCACTATTCCATAGTGACCATCCGGGTGCGTTTGCGTATTGCCAATCAGAAGATATCCTTCGGTGTTGGCGGGGTTTTGTAACCGGGCAAGAGTCGGCACCTTGGTTTCCATATTGGCCCGGCCCACTTCATCCCCGTCAACTGTCATTAAGATTTGAGTGATACCGCCGAAAACTGGCGCTGTGTAGATACTGCTGGCCCACCCGTCTGAGCCTGTTCGCACAACCGTACTACTCCAGCTTCCCTGCGGACGCACCCCTTGGTGCTGCGCATGCCCGCCACCGTTAGGCGGGTCGCCGAACCCAAAGCGTACCGTTACACCGCTTTGCGGTTCACCGGTTATTTCACGAGTCGCCCGGCATGCGATAGTCAGATGATCGGCGTCGTTTACCTGCGGAATCAGTCCCGTGAGATACGGCCGCTCGATGTTGCGCAAGCTACTCGGCAACAACTGATTAGTGTCGGGGACCTTTGAGCAACTTATATCTACAGGCAAACACCTGATTATGTCGCGGATGATCACAGCGATGGTGATCAGCCGCCCAAAGATACAGCGCGTGCGCCGGTCAAAATCAAAATCTCCAAAGTCCCACCACCAGCCAAACCAAAAATCGCTGAAGCCGAAAATGTCATAATATCGGCCGTTACACCCGAGAAAATGCGGCGCGACGATCACAGAGGAGATGATCGAAATGCGAAAACAGAAAACGATCTGAACCACATCAAAAAAGGTCGAAGCGGATGGGTTTCCAGTCGCTTGCCCACTTCCCAGCACGTTCCCGTCTTCATCTTCAATATGTGCCTGAACCTCGGCGTCGTAATAGTACGCCGTCTCGTAGTCAAGCTCTGTAGAGGCATATCCGGTCGCCGTGTTGGTGCCCTCATCAAAACTAATTGCTGCATAACCGAATGCTTGCTGCGCCTGGCCTGATGAGCGCGCGAGTAGACAGAATAGGCCGGCGAACAATACGAATGACAATTTGTATTTGCGCATGGCTCATTCTCCTTTCCACTATCTCTCGCCACCTGACGGAGTTTGCGTGCCCGAGGGCTTCGACCCTGGTGCGGTAGCGACCGGTCGCACGTCGGGAGCGAAATTGACTTTTATGTAGTCATCGATCTGCTGGAAGGTCTGCGCCCCCAGCTCGGTTACCAGTCGATGTCGAGCGCGCATCACAATCATGTCGCGCTTTAGCTGTAGCTTCTTCAATTCAGCCGGCGGCGGCGGCAATTGTTCTACTGAGGCCAGTTCACCGTTGGGAAAGCGTCGCCGCACGTTGTCGATGATCTTTTGGGCCTTCGCATCAACCTTGGCGGTCTCGCGCTCGCACTCATCAGCGATCTGGTCCAACAAATCGGCATCTTTATCTTTCAAACCGATCTTTGTTTTGTAATGCTCCCGCAGGGCCTTCCCGTTCTTACCTTGCGATTCGTTTTCGGTCGCCCGTTCCTTCAAGGCAACCAGGTGACGAAAGAACTGACGGTAGACGATGTGCTCGGGCGCTTCACTCGGATGCGGCGATTCCTTTGTACCTGTTGGCGCTGTCGGGCTTGCAGCCCGCGTGCGAGCAACGCTCCGGCTACCAGTTGGCGAAAATGTCTTTAGACCGAACACAGTCAAGCCGATCACGACTAGACAAACCAGCACTAGAGTTTTTCTTTTTTTCATGGAAGATTTCCTTTCTCTAAGAGACGAAAGTGCAACCCGTGTCGGAACTGCGGGTTGACGCTACAGAAACAAAGGGCTGTGATCGGAGGTTTCCAACCTCCAGGTTCAACGGGGGTTTTTGTTTGACCGAGAAGGGCTGAGTTGCGTCGAAGGAGGGAGCACCTTCGTTCGGAACTTTAGGATTTCAGTTTTCTAAACTACTCAAACTGAATTTGATAGCCGGAACATTGGCGCGGATCATGCGCGCTGCTTTAAGGAATTAACTCGCGTAAATGAATCCAATAAAGAGAGGCCAAGGACAACAACCCCGTAACCACTAGCCCTCTCCTTTTTATAGGCGTGGAATCTAGCCTCAAACATCGGTAAGGGGTTGTGATCTTATGGTTGTTTCGTGATCATTTTAAGATGCACTCAAATCACGCGCTTGAGTTTTTCCCGGCTCTCGAAAAGTTTTGTCGGCCAAGTATTAGCGTGCAGCTGCTGAATTTGCTCTTACCTACCAGCCCAACCCTCGCTTGACAGGCCTGACCTGCTCGCGCAATCTGTGGTTCCATCTCATGCGAATTGTTTCTTTATTGCCATCGACGACTGAAATTGTCTGCGCGCTCGCGTTGGAAAACGAGCTGGTGGGCATTACTCATGAGTGCGATTTTCCGACCAGCATCACGGGCCGGCCGCGACTGACAGCCAGCCGCATTTCTCACGAGACGATGACCAGCGCGGAAATTGATCACGCGGTAAGGTCGCAATTGGACGGCCATGGTTCGATTTACGATCTCGATGAAAACAGACTGCGCGAACTAAATCCTGATTTGATCCTGACTCAAGAGCTTTGCGATGTTTGCGCCGTCAGCTACAAAACCGTCGCCCAGGCCGCCCGCGCATTCGAAGCCGATGTCAAAGTTGTTTCGCTGGAGCCGAACACGATCGCGGACATCTTCGCAAACATTCGCATGGTCGGCGAGCTGACCGGCCGCGCGCACGAAGCCGACAACCTGGTTCAATCGTTGACGGCCCGCCTGGATCAAGTGCGAGAGAAAACCTCGACAGTCTCTCGTCGTCCGCGCACGCTGATGCTGGAATGGCTCGAGCCGCCGTTTGCTCCCGGACATTGGGTGCCGGAACAGGTGGCGATTGCCGGTGGCGATCATGCCTTTGGAAAATCCGGTAAGCCCAGCGTCACGACGACCGCAGAAGAAATTCGCGCCTACGCGCCCGAAGTCATCGTCCTGATTCCCTGCGGCTATTACAAAGAAGACATTCTGCGCCAGTTGCCCAACGCTCGACTGCCCGAAGGCTGGAACGATCTGCCCGCCTGTCAGAACAACGAAGTCTGGGCGACGGACGCGACGTCATATTTCAGTCGCCCAGGCCCGCGCGTCGTCGACGGCGTCGAGATCCTCGCGAGAATTCTACATCCCCAATTATTCGGCCCTCCGACTGAATCACAAGCCATCCGCGTTCCCGCGCAGCTCATGAAATCCTGATGTACCGCAGGCTGTCCAGCCTGTGGAACTCTCGGGTTCGTGAACCCAGCAAAACGCAGACTCGACAGTCTGCGCTACAGTGTAGGATTAATGGAGCAAACGAACCTTCCAGCTAATGCGCTTGAACAATTTGCGCGCACGGCCGAAGCTGTGGCGGCAACCACGAAAAAACTCGAAAAGGCCGCGCTCCTTGGAGCTTACTTTGCACAGCTTGGAGACGACGATCTCGCTCGCGCCGCGCGCTATTTTGCCGGACAGCAATTTGCCCAGAGCGACGCCCGCACCACGAATGTGGGCGGCCGGATCCTGAGCGAGGCTATGGTCCTGGCCACCGGCGTCAATCCGGAAAGCCTCGGTCCGCGTTACGCGCGTTGGGGCGATGGCGGTGACGTCGCTTTTGAAATCTTTGTAGAAACAAAGCCGGATGCTCAGCCGAGCATCACGCTTGGAAGCACGGAAGAATTGCTCTCGCGCCTCAGCACAACCCGCGGAAAGAACGCCAAGACCCAAATCCTCACACAGATTTTTGCGCACGCGACGCCGCTGGAAGCGAAGTACCTGGTCAAACTTCTTTCCGGTGATTTGCGCATCGGTCTGCGCGAAGGATTGGTTGAAGATGCGATCGCGCGCGCCTTCAAGCAACCTCTGGCCGATGTGTCGATGGCGAACATGCTGCGCGGTGATATCGGCGAAGCCGCGTTGCGCGCGCGCGCCGGCGCTTTGCGCGACGTCGAAATGCGAATGTTTCATCCGCTCAAGTTCATGCTGGCGACGCCGGCCTCTGACTTTGCCGATATTGACCGCACAATGCCGGGCGAGTTCTTTGTCGAAGACAAGTTCGATGGCATTCGCGCGCAGGCGCACGTCCAAAATGGCCGGGTGGCAATCTACTCGCGCACGCTTGATGAAATCTCGATTCGATTTCCCGAACTGGAAGCGCCGCTCAGTGAATTGCCGACGGACGTGATCATTGATGGCGAGATCATCACTGCCCGCGGCCATGAGATTCTGCCCTTCAGCGATTTGCAGAAACGACTCGGACGCAAAACGGTAAGCGAAGAATTGCTCGCCAGCACTCCGGTCGTATTTGTCGGCTGGGACCTTCTTTACGCCACGGGGAAGGTGCTAATCAATGATCCATTGCGGGCCAGAAGGGCGCGGTTGGAAGAAATAATCGGGGCCGGCAGTGAGCGGGTAAGACTGTCGCTTTCGAAACGATTTACTGAAGCGTCGGCCCTCGATGACGAGTTCGACGCGGCGCGTGCGCGGGGCAACGAAGGCCTGATGATTAAGGATCCTTCCTCGTTCTACAAACCCGGCCGCCGCGGGCGTGAATGGCTGAAACTGAAGAAAGCTTTGGCCACGCTCGACGTCGTGGTAACCACCGTCGAACTTGGACATGGAAAGCGGCGGGCAGTGCTTTCGGACTACACGTTCGCGGTGCGCAGATCCGAAACCGATGGAGAACTTTTGAATATCGGCAAGGCTTACTCCGGATTGACCGACGTCGAAATCGCCGAGATGACGGAATGGTTTCGCCAGCACACGATCCAGCAATTCGCCCATGGCCGCGTTCGAATTGTCGAACCTCAGATAGTTTTAGAGGTAACTTTTGACCGGGTTCAGCCATCAAACCGCCACAAAAGTGGATTTGCGCTCCGATTTCCGCGCATTGTCCGCCTGCGACCTGATAAAAGGGCGGACGAGATTGATACTCTCGAAACGGTTAAGAAGCTGGCGAGTTGAGGTAAGTGGCACGGGCATCTTGCCCGTGAAGTCACGCGCCAGATGCGCGTGCCACATTTTGCCGAAGTTGACTGATTCAAATATCATCAAGCCTTTATTGAGAAAGCTCGCGTCCACTCAGGAAGATTCCTTCATGTTCAAAACGAAAAGCGTTTCAGTTGCCTTCATCATTATTGTCGCGCTGGCGGCGGTCGCCGCGCAGTCACCACGCCGCGGGACCCGACCAGCGCCTTCAAAACCGGCGCCGACACCCGCGCCGGCAGCTCCGGTTCCGCAACCGACCTCCATTCCCGCACCCAACATCAACGCCACGACTTTGGCGGTGATTAACGGTCAAACTATCTCGGCTTCGGATATCGATACCCAGGTCAATGAAATAATTCTCAAAGATCCCGATCCTTACCTGCATGACTACTACACGGATCCGGCGAAGGCGATTCGCGAAGCACGCCAGCGCGCGGTCGATGCGCGCGTCGCGTCGATGTTGATAGCGGCAGAAGCCAGGAAAAAGGGCAAGACATCCGACGAAATTCTCGCGAGCGAAATCAATTCACGTATTCCTCAGCCGACCGATCAGGAAATCAAAGCAGCGTACGATGCGAACCGCGACCAACTTGGCGGCGCTGATCTTGAATCCGTTCGCACCGAACTCGTCAACTTCATTCGCAACCAGCGCAACCAGGACTTGTACGCGGCGCTGGTTAGCCGTTTGCGGATGACGCACGTGGTCACCAAGAGCGCCGATGTAAACGCCCCCAGCCTGGCGCCCGGCACAGTGCTGGCGGCCGTTGATGGCGATCCGCTGCGCGTCGATCCGATCAACGAGCGGATGAAGGCCTACGCTTACAAACTCGAGATGCGAGTTTACGCCGCGCGCAAGCAGGTTTTAGATCGCCGCATCAACGATGTGCTGGTGCTGGCTGAAGCGGAAAAGCGAAAGGTTGGCCCCGAAGAAATTATCCGCGCGGAAATCACCGACAAACTGAAGACACCAACCGAAGCCGAGGTCGCAAAGTTCTATGAAGACAACAAAGCGCGCATTCGCGGCGATTTGGCTGGGGCACGAACCGCAATAATCACTTACCTACAGGAAGATCAGCAGGCGAAGTTGGAAGTTGCGTTCGCTGAAAAACTACGAGCCGGCGCGAAAGTACAGGTGCTGCTGAAGGAACCCGAGGCGCCGGTGATGAGTGTGAATCTCGCGAGTGGCGCTTCACGGGGCGACGTCAATGCTGCGGTGACGATTGTCGAGTTCACCGACTTTCAATGTTCAGCTTGCGGAGGCATGTATCCAATCGTCGAGGACGTGCTCAAGTCATACGGCAATCGCGTCCATTTCGTGATCCGCAATTTTCCGCTGACTGCGGTTCATCCCAACGCGTTCAACGCGGCCCAGGCTGCCGAAGCAGCCAGGGCCCAGGGCAAATACTGGGAATACATTGACGTACTTTTTAAGAACCAGACGACGCTCGACGTTGAATCGCTGAAGAAGTATGCGACCCAGGTTGGACTGGATCGAAAACGGTTCGATGCTGAATTCGATTCCGCGAAGTACGAGCCGATCGTTCGCAAGGACATGGAAGAAGGAGAGGGGTACGGCATTGATTCAACGCCGACGTTCTACATAAACGGTGTGCTCCTGACTGAATACTCAGCCGAAGGTTTGCGCAAGGCGATCGAGAAAGCATTTGCGAAAGCAGGGAAGTAGCTTTAAAGGAAATGCGCCCAACGTTCATAAGCAGTGATTTACTTTGCGGTTCCCTTTGCGGCTTTGCGCCTTTGCGTGAAACTGCGGGGCGGAACCGTTGCTTCACGCAAAGACGCGAAGGCGCAAAGATACGCAAAGTCAAACTAAGGTTCCTGTTCTGGATCTGCGCGATCATTTTGCCGCTCCAAATATCAGCGCAGACTCCCAGTCCAACTCCTCAACCTTCGCCCGATGACGTCATCCGGATCAACACTGAATTGGTCCAGACTGACGTGATGGTTTTTGACAAGAAGGGCAGCTTCATTAGCGGCCTGAAACCCGAACAATTCGAATTGACCGTTGACGGCAAGTCTCAACCGATAACTTTTTTTGAGCAGGTTAGGGCGGGCAGTTTTAAAGAGGTGCAGCTGTTATCAAAAGAAAAGCCGGCACCGGACAGTTCGCCGGTGAACGAAACCCGCGGTCGCACCATCGTCTTTTTCATCGATGATTTACATCTTTCGTTAGACAGCCTCGGACGCACGCGCAAAATGCTCGGCCAGTTTATCGATAACGAAATGACTGAAAACGATCGGGTGGCGATTGGTTCCACGAGCGGCGACATCGGATTCCTGATGCAGTTTACTGATTACAAACCAGTCTTACGCGCCGCGGTCGCTCGCCTGACTCAACATCCGTACAAGACAGACGACTTGACCGATTCGCGCACGCCCATGACTGAGAACATTGCGCTGGCGATCGAGCGCAACGATGATCCGAATGTGCTTGCTTTCTACATCGACCGTTGTCTGGTGGAAGCCTTTCCGCTGAAATACCGGCGTGAGAGCTGTGAGCAGCAAGTTAAGAGTCGGGCGCGTGGCATGTTGATGGGAGCCGCCCAGGTAATCTTCAACACTTACGCGTCACTGGAAAGCCTGATGAGGTTAGCGAACGTCCTGCCGGGGCGAAAGCTGGTGTTTTTCTTGTCGGATGGTTTCCTGCTCGATACCGGCCCACGGAACCTGAGCCCGCGCGACAAGCTAAAAGAGATTACCGACGCGGCCCTGCGATCCGGCGTGGTGGTTTACACCATCGACGCGCGCGGTTTGTTTTCCGGGCAGCTCGATGCCACGAACAATGTGCCTTTCGATAAACAAAACCGTTTGGAAAGCACTTCCTTGCGCGAAGGAGCATCGATGCAGGATGCGCTTAATGCCCTGGCTGGAGATACCGGCGGCCGCGCGTTGAGGAATCAGAATTATTTCGATCGGTGGGTCAATAAGATTCTGGACGAAACTTCGGAATACTATCTCCTGGCCTGGCGTCCTGAGAATCGCGATGAGACCTTGATCAACTTTAAGAACATAGCCGTACGAGTTACTGATCATCCTGAATATGAGGTGCGCGTGCCGCGCGGATTCCTACCCAACTCAAAAGCTGCGCCGATCGCCGAAGCTCAAACTCCCGCGCAGGCACATCAGGAATTGCAAACTGCCCTGACTTCGCCAGTTCCTAAACGTGAGATTCTGACTTCCGTGTCAGCGGTGTATCTGGATATGCCCGGGCGTGGGCCGGTGCTGACAACCTCGGTCGAGGTTGCGAACGAGACGCTTTCATATCAAGCGAAAGACGGCAAACAGTTCGCCACCGTCGAAGTTGCCGGAGTGGTCATAAACGATCGCGGCAAGGCTGCAGGTTCATTCCAAACGCGGCTCAATATCAACGGAGGGGGCGACGGCGCAAATCAAAACTCCTCGAGTATTTACAACAGCCGGCAGCCTCTCGCTCCAGGTCTTTACCAGGTTCGCGTAGCCACCCGAGACGTCAATAGCGGGCGCGTCGGGAGCGCCCAACAATGGATCGAGGTGCCGAACCTGACTCAGGGGCATTTGAGCCTAAGTAGTGTGTTACTGGGGCTGCAGAATGTGGGACCTGCAAAAGAACAGGTGCAGTTCAGTGTCGACCATCGATTTGCGCGAAATGCGCATCTTGGTTTCATGGCGTTCATTTACAACGCGACGCCGGGACCGGGCGGACCTTCGACGTCCAATCTTTCTTTTCAGGCGCGCCTCTTGCGAAGGGGGCAATCAGTTGTTAGTACGCGATGGCAGAAAGTTTCCGTCGCCTCGCAGGACCCGGCCCGCATCGTTTGCAACGGGGACATTCTGCTCAACTCTGTGCCGCCCGGCCGGTACACTTTGGAATTGACCGTCACCGACGACCTTAACAGGACCAGCGTGAGTCAACAGACAAGGATCACAGTTGAGTGAGGCGGTACGCACGCCTCTGGCGTGCCGGAGAGGTACCGCAGACTGTCTAGTCTGCGGCTGACGGAGATTGCGCAGGCTGGACAGCCCGCGTTACATGAGCACGCCCGAGGCGTGCGTACCGAATGAAATGCTTAACGCCTTAATAGGTAGGATCAGCCACTTACTATCGCGCGCGGTTCCGGCCGTGGGGCTTTCGCTGCTTGCTCTGGGCTTGCCTGTTTGGGGCCAGACTCAAACTCCACCGCCTTCTCAACAATCAGACGAGGTCCTGCGCATCAACACTGAACTGGTCCAGACCGATGTGATGGTGTTTGATCGGCGCGGACAGTTCGTCGACGGATTAAAACCGGAACAGTTCGTCCTCACGCTGAATGGCCACACCAAGGATGTTTCCATCTTCGAACGGGTGAATGCCGGCAGTAGTTCGGAGGTGGCGCAGATCAACTCGAGCCGATCAACGTCCGCGGTCGCCGATCGAAATATCGCTAACCGGCCGGGTCGGCTGATCTTTTTCTTTGTAGATGACCTGCATCTGAGCGGCGAGAGTTTAGCGCGTGGCCGCAAAGCCCTGCTTCACTTTATCGAGAGCCAATTGAATCCCGAGGATCGCGTCGCCATAGTTTCGTCCAGCGGTCAAATCGGCTTCCTGCAGCAGTTGACCGACAACAGCGCCGTGCTGCACGAAGCGATCGCCCGTCTTAACTACAAAAAAAGTACCGAAACCTATGCGGGCAGCACACGCATCAGCGAGTATGTCGCGAGCCAGATTGAATCGGGCAATCGACGTCTGTTTGCTTACCTGATGGAGTCGGTGAAGATCGAGTACGGGATGGGCCTCGGCTCGTTGCGCGGCGATCACAGCAACGACAGCGCCGGCCAGGCGGCCAGGTTGCTTCGGAGTCGCATCGGTCAAATCAACTCGCAAAGCAAGCTCGCGGCCAACGATACGCTGGGCGTACTCGAAAGCCTGATGAAGTCATCGGCGAACATGCAGGGCCGGAAACTGGTCTTCTTTCTTTCCGACGGCTTCATCGTCGACGCGCGGCGTTCCATCTCGCAAGACATGCTGCATCAGGCGACGCGAATCGCGGCGCAATCCGGCGCCGTCGTATATTCCGTCGACATGCGCGGGACTTTTCTGGAATCGGCCGTCGACGCCAGCAACAATGACTACGTTGATATGACCAGCCGCCACGGTGGCGTGGCGATGGGAGAGCTGATCGAACCGCGCGAACCTTTGAACGTGCTGGCGGATGAAACCGGCGGTCGCCTGATCATTAACTCGACCGATTTGGATAAGGATCTGGCGCAGGCGATGAACGAAACTTCGAATTACTACTTGCTGGCCTGGCGACCTGATTCGGAAATTGAGAAAAGCGGCAAAGCGCGGCTCGAGATCAGCATCTCAGGACGTCCTGATCTGAAGGTGCGTATGCGCCGCGCGTACTTTGTCAACGAGAAGCAATCTCAAACAAAGGTCGTTGCCGGCGCGAAACCGTTGCCCAATCCTGAAGTTGAGATATTGGGGGCGCTGGGTTCGTCACAAGCGCTCCGCACACTCCCGGTTTCGGCATCGGTTGGGTACGTTCGTAATTCCGAGTCCGGCTTCACGCTCCAGGCCTCGATGCAAATTCCGCGCGAAGTTTTCAATTTTGAGGCGGCCGGTGCGTCGCAGAAAAGTGAAGTTGATGTGATTGGGGCGGCCATCGACGATCGCGGTCTCATCTACAGTTTCAAACAGGTGCTGACGGTGACGCCGCGACCCGCCGGCCAGCCGCCTTTGCCGGTTATTTGGAACCAGCATTTGAATGTTCGTCCCGGCCTTTACCAGTTACGCGTTGCGGTGCGGGAGAGATCTTCGGGGCGTACGGGCAGCACCATGGAATGGATTGAGGTTCCCAAAACCGCATCGCCGCAATTGGCAATGAGCAGTCTGTTTCTCGGTGAGCGCCAGGCCGAAAGCACTATAGACAAGGCATCGCTGCGCGAGCCGCAGGCGATTCCCATCGAAGTCGACCGTCGCTTCGCGCGCAGTTCGGTCCTGCGTTTTCAGACTTATGTTTACAACGCTTCGCGAAAAGCCGGCACGCCCGATGTGTGGATTGACGCACGCATTTTGCGCGGCAATCAACCGGTAATGATCGTTTCGCCGAATAAGGTCCCGCCGGATCTTGCAAAAGAAACCTGGCGGCTGCCTTACTGGTCAGAAATCGCCTTGGGGGAACTCAGGCCCGGATCCTATACGCTGCAAGTTTCAGCAACGGATCGGAGCGACGGCGCCAGCGCTTCGCAAAGAATTACATTTTCAGTTGAATAGGATTGAGGAGGAGTTTATTGATGAAGTTGACTATTCGGATTGCTCTGCTTTGCCTGGTCGCGGTCGTAGGATTAAGTGTTGCGATTACCAAAAACTTTGGCCAGCCAATTGTGACCGTCCCCGGAGTTTATGAGAATTTTACCGTCGGTAAGGGTTCTGGCGATCTCGAAGGCATGCGTGTGGTAATTGTTCCCGCCGGTGGCGGACACTACGCGATCGTGCAGATTGCCCAGGGCGGCGCCGAAGATCCAAAACCTGAGTTTGTTCCGGCAGTAGTTAAAGGCAAGAGCGTCAGCTTTTCAGTAGGCGACGAAAAATTTACGGGGACGGCGACTGCCGCCGGATTGAGCCTCAAGAACGCCGCCGGTGAACCTCAGGCTCTGAAGCGCAAAGCCTGCACGGCGTACTTCAAATAAGAAATCCTGACTGGAGCGCAATCGTCCCGGTTGCAAATCGAGGCAAGCGAGCCGCTTGCGCTCCAGTCAGTTAGTCAGTAATGCGGATTACCGCTGGCGTGATATTGTGACAGCCACAATTCAAGGTTTCAGTTGGGGGCTAAGATGAAAAGAAATTCAAGTGTTCTGGTGGCGATCGTTCTCGCTCTCTTGCTCGGGACGGTCATCGTTTCGGCGCAACAAACGGGCGGCTACCGCGAGATAGACAAAGCTGATGAGGGCGCCGCGGCCGCGGCTGAGTTTGCGATAAAGGATGAATCAGAGAAAAAGGAGCTGACCTATAAGCTTGTTTCAGTAGCAAAAGCCGAGACTCAGGTTGTGGCCGGAATCAACTATCGCCTTTGCCTGAAAGTTAGTTATCACAAACAGGAAGAAGACGAGGATGCGACCGAGTTCGTGCAAGTGGTGGTCTTTCGCAGTCTGCAAAAAGAGTTTTCGCTTACGAGTTGGACCGAAGAGGCTTGCAGCAAAGAGGGTGATCCGGAATGAGGACTGGAGCGCAAGCGTCTGGCTTGCAGGTATTAAGAGCAACCGGGACGGTTGCGCTCCAGTCTGGCGTTCTGGCTACGTTGTTCTCGCTTAACTAAGTAAGAAAGGCGGCTTCATGCGATATGAAAAGAGTCGCTCTCCTCTAAAGATTTTCGTTTTCACGGTCTGCTTTATCTCGTCGACCGCGTTCGTGCTCGCGCAGAAACCGGCGCCCACAAAACCTACCGAGCCGGCTGACGATGTCATTCGCGTAAACACCGAGTTGGTTCAAACCGACGTCACCGTCGTCGATAAAAAAGGGCGCGTGATTACCGGCTTAAAACCGGAACAGTTTGAATTGCGAGTCGATTCTACGCCGCAGTCGCTGAAGTTTTTTGAAGAGGTTGTGGCCGGCAGCCCCGAGGAAGAAAAGCAACTAGCCGCCGCTCGCGAAGGAAAATCCGCAACTGCTGCGCCAACTACGAATGGTGAATCCGATCGCGGACAACTAATCTTCTTTTTCGTAGACGACGTCCATCTTGCCGGCGAGAGCTGGGCGCGGGCGCGTTCGTTGTTGCTGAATTTCCTGGATCACAAAATGAAGCCGAACGATCGCGTCGCGATCGTATCAGCAAGTGGACAGATCGGCTTTCTGCAACAGCTTACTGACAACAAAGCCGTTCTACGCGAAGCCATCAGCAGGCTCAGTCCGAAATACAATCCCGAAACGACTGCCAGCAAGGTAACCATCAGCGAAGCCGACGCGAACATGGTCGCGAACCACTCGGATCGCGGTCTTTTTACCTATCTCGTCATCCAGACCATGCGGGAATTTCAGATGCAGAATCCGATCAACGCCGTGATGATGGTTAAGAACCGTGTGCGCCAGATAAATCAGCAGGGCAAGACCGCTGAGTTGGCTACGCTTTCAGGGCTGGAAAACCTGATTCGATCGACAGGCCCTCTGCCTGGCCGCAAGGTGGTTTTTTTCATCTCCGACGGCTTTATTGCGGACATCAAGCGGTCAAACGGCGCCGAGGCCATTCAGCGAATTAGCAAACAGGCAGCGAACGCCGGGGCCGTGATTTATGCGCTGGATACGCGCGCCGTCTTCTTTGGTCCGGGGGCCGATGTCTCGCGCAACGATTATCCCGACTACTCCGGCGGGACTGCATGGCGAAGTATTGTTGAGACCAAAGCTCCGCAAGAGCCGCTGGAAACCCTCGCTGATGAAACGGGCGGCCGTTCGTACTTGAATGCCAACGCGCTGGGCGAAGCTATTGACGAGGCGCTGGCCGAAAATTCTGCTTACTATCTGTTGGGTTGGCGTCCCGAAGATGAAAAGCAGCGAGCCGGCCGGTATGGCATTCAGGTGACGGTGAAGGATCGTCCGGACTTGAAAGTTCGCACGCGGCGGCATTACTTCGACTTCAAAACACTGCAAGCAGCGAAGACTGTCAGCGCGGCGCCGGCTTCATCTGAAGATGAACTGAAATTGGCGTTGGGTTCACTGTATCCGCGCCGAGACGTACCGACCTCGGTTTCGGTCAGCGTTGACCAGACGCCCAAAGGCGCGGTCTTGAATGTCGCAATGAAAATCGATAGCGGCCTGCTCACATTCGAACGTACTAGCGGAAAAGAGGTTTCGATCGTAGACGTTCTGGGAGTGGCTATTGATGATCGCGGCTTGTGCTCGACATTCAGGCAGAAACTGGATATTCCTCGTGAAGCTTTGAGTTCCGATCGGATCGTCAAATGGAACCAGTCGTTGCCGTTGCCGCCCGGCCTTTACCAGGTGCGTGTGGCCGTGCGCGATCGACAGAGCGGGCGGACGGGAAGTGCGATGGTTTGGGTTGAAGTCCGGCAAATGGAGTTGGTTCCCAGGCAGGATCCTTAGAAGTCGGCTGTCGTAGGGATCTAGTCGAATGAGCGGCGCACCAAACCAGCCGCCCTCGTGAAGCCGCGAAGCGGCGTCAGAGGTAAGCCCAGGGCGAGGCTTTGCGAGCCTTGGGTCACTCACGCCCCCTCCGGCAGTGAGCCGCGAAGCGGCGACAGAGATCTATGCGAGAAAATTGGTGTCCCGCTAACTCTCTCCGGTGACTTTGAGGAATGCCTTGATGATTCCTCTGCCGCCGCTTCGCGGCTAATTCATTTTGGATTGTGTGACCCAAGGTTCGCAAAGCCTCACCCTGGGCTTAACTCTGCCGCCGCTTCGCGGCTAATTCATTTTGGATTGTGTGACCCAAGGCTCGCAAAGCCTCACCTTGGGCTTAATTCTGACGCCGCTTCGCGGCTAATTCATTTTGGATTGTGTGACCCAAGGTTC
>Ga0207653_10000360_pt1 | contig 21930 bp, 22 predicted proteins | sample KBSK5251metaG_FD_184341 | JGI IMG/M metagenome (GOLD analysis project Ga0207653, IMG submission 184341) | Corn, switchgrass and miscanthus rhizosphere microbial communities from Kellogg Biological Station, Michigan, USA - KBS K5-25-1 metaG... | ecosystem: Host-associated > Plants > Roots >...
GTGAACGGGCACTGTGCTTCGGTTGCCATCTGTTCTCTCCTTTGGTCTGTGGGTCGCCGACATCAGCTACGTCATCCAACACTCGGACCAGGGTCGCCACTACACCGCAGTGCTGCCGGGACGCGGCGCTACGGCGGCGGACGGCGCGCGGCCCGCCCGCGGCCCTTCCTGCGGCAGGCGGCGCAGCGCCCGTAGAACTCGATTCGGTGATGCGTCACGCTGAATCCGCCCGACGACGCGACCCGGCTCACCAGGGCGCGCGAGTGGGGCTCGGTGAGCGGCCCGGCCACGTCGGCGATGCGCCCGCAGGCCAGACAGGTGAAGTGGTGGTGCTCGCTCAGGTTGCAGTCGAAGCGCGTGTGAGGTCCGGGCAGCTCCTTGACCAGTCCCTGGGCGACGAGGAGCCGCAGGTTCCGATACACGGTGCCGAGGCTCACCCGCGGCAGCCGGCACCGCACCATCTGGTGCACGGCCTCGGCGGTGGGATGAGCGTCGCTCCCGCGGACCACCTCTAGCACCAGTCGTCGCGGACCGGTCAGCCGGAGGCCGACGCCGCGCAGGGCCGCCGACGCCCCGTCCCGCCTCCGCGCGACCGGGCTCTTATCAGGAATCATTGTCATAACTGAACGCAGCCTAATGCTAGGCGCGCGCACCGCCGCCGTCAAGCGGCAAATGACCCGCTGTAGGGAGCACATGATCTGTCCGCTCCCGAGAGCAAGTGAAATGTCCGCTCTTCGAGGCGGCTCCGGTATGGCCATGGGTGGAAGGGGGGCCATCCATGCTCTATGCCGCGGCCGCTGTGGAGCGGGCCATGAAAGTCCAGGAGGTCATTTGTCGCGTGTTGGCCGGGACCCTGACGTGGCTGCAGGGCGCCGACATTCTTGGCATCCATACGCGCAGTCTGCGCCGCTGGCGCGCCCGCTATGAGCGCGACGGCGTGCTGGGCCTGCACGATGGGCGCCGCGGCCAGCCCTCGCGCCGCAAGGCGCCTCTCGCAGAGGTTCAGCGCATCCTGCGCCTGTATCGCGAGCGCTACGGGCCGCGCGACGGCCACCCCGGCTTCAACGTGCGGCACTTCTATCACCTCGCCCGGCGCGATCACGGCGTGACCCTGTCCTACACCTTCGTCAAGCTCGCGCTCCGCGAGGCCGGCCTCGTCCGCAAGGGGCGCACCCGGGGGCGCCATCGGCGCCGCCGCGAGCCGCGCCCGTGCTTCGGGGAGCTCCTGCACCTCGACGGCAGCCGCCACGCCTGGCTCGCGCTGTGTCCGGCCGAAAAGCAGACCCTCATCGCCGTCCTCGACGACGCCACCAAGCGGCTGCTCTATGCCCAGCTCTGGCCCGGCGAGACCACCGCCGCCGTCATGAGCGCGTTGCAGGCGGTCTTCCAGACGTATGGCCTGCCCATCGCCCTCTATACCGACCGCGCCGGGTGGGCCTTCTACACCCCCAGCGCCGGCGGCAAGGTCGATCTCTCCCGGCCCACGCAGCTCGGCCGCGCCCTCACGCGCCTCGGCATTGAGCACATCCCCAGCTACTCCCCCCAGGGCCGCGGCCGCGGCGAGCGGCTCAATCGCACCCTGCAAGGCCGACTCATCAACGAACTCCGCGTGGCCGGCATCACCACCGTCGAGGCCGCCAACGCCTACCTGCGCGACCACTTCATCGCCGACTACGACACCCAGTTCACCTGCCCGCCGTCGGACCCGGACTCGGCCTTCGTGGCGCTCGGCACCGTCGACCTGGATCTCATCCTGTGCCATGAGGAAGAGCGCACCGTCGGCCTCGACAATGTCGTCGTCCTCGAGGGCGTGCCGTTGCAACTCAGCAAGCAGCCCGGCCGCCGCACTTGCGCGCGCCTTCGCGTGGCTGTCCGCCGGCACCTCGATGGCACCCATTCCGTCTGGCGCGGCCCGCAGTGCTTGGGCCGCTACGACGCCACCGGCGCCCCCCTCGTGGCGTCCACGCCTCGTCGGCCGACTCGCGCACGCGCCCACAGCCTCCAGGCGCCGCCCCGACGGCCCTCGCCCTCTCTCGCGCTGCCTTCCCCCCGGCTCACGCGTGCTCGTCGCGGCCCTCGCTTGCCGATGGGCCCCCGAGCCTGAGCGGACAGATCACTTGTCAAAACCAAGCGGACATTTCACTTGTCAACAACAGGCATCACGGGGCCGGACGTCGAGCGGGCCGCCCTGCGGGTACCCGAGGACGGCGCCCGGTGCGCCGCGGTCCGGCGTCTCGGTGAGGAGCGGGAGCGGGGGTCCGGGCGCGTCGGGGACCGACAGGATCGCCAGATCCAGGTCGGGATCGAACAGCACCGTCGTCGCATCCGTCGAGCCCCCGACCGCCGAACGCACCTCGGGGTTGTCCACGCCGGCGACGACGTGCGCGTTCGTCACGACGTAGCCGACGGCGGCGACGAAGCCCGAACCCTCCTGGATCACGTCGCACGCGGGGCCGATCACCTGGACCGTGCTCGAGGCGGCCGCCTCCGCCGCGGCGCGGGCCTCCTCCTGGGTGGGCGGCGACACGGGTTCGGCCGGCAGGGGCGGGATCCCGGAGAAGACGTCGGGGAACCCGAACCGGTTGAACAGGCGGCGGACCTGCGCGAGGAGCGACGGCGGCTGCGGCAGCGCGGCGTCGAGCGTCCGCACGACCGCCGAGCCCCGGATCTCGCTCGCGACCGCCGGGAACGGGCCGTTCACGAGGTTCAGGGCGAGGAACCAGATCGCCAGCAGCGACGCGACGACGGCGACCGCCGACCCCGCGACCGAGTCGGCCTTCCCGAACTTCGACGACGCCCGGTCGCGCGCGCGGACGCCGACGAACCACCCGGCCGCGTTGCCGAGCGCGCCGACCACGAGCAGGACCAGCACCGCGATCCCCGCTCGGGCTGTCGGGCCGTCGACCACGCCGCCGATCAGCGGCGCGAGCAGGGCGCCCGCGACCAGACCGACGAGCAACCCGCCGAACCCGAAGGCCTGCAGCGTGAAGCCACGTCGGTAGCCGGCGATGCCGGACATCGCGACGAGCACGAGCAGGAGCAGGTCGAGGGTGTTCACGCAGCCGTATCGTCCCACGGTGCGTGGGTGGTCCCCGGCCGGGGTGGCACCGCTACACTGCAACGAACGTGGTCACGATCGCGCACATCTCCGATCCACACGTCGGCTCGCCCTACTTCGTTCCGAACCTGATGAACCGGGTGATCGTCGAGCTGAACGAGCTCGAGCCCGACGTCGTGATCTGCAGCGGCGACCTCACCAACGAGGGGTACCGGCAGGAGTTCAAGAACTGGGCCGCCTACGCCGAGCGGATCCGCGCGCCGATGTACACCGTCCCCGGCAACCACGACGCCCGCAACGTCGGGTACCTCCATTTCGAGGAGCTCGTTGGCCCGACCCATTGGACCGCCGACGTCAAAGGCGTACGCCTCGTCGGCGTGGACTCCAGCGAGCCCGACATCAACGAGGGCCAGGTCGGGCGCGAGCGCTACTCGTGGATCCACGAGCGGTTCGAGGTCCCGGCCGACCTGAAGGTCTTCGTTCTGCACCATCACCTCCTGCCGATCCCGGGCACCGGACGCGAGCGGAGCACCGTGATGGACGCGGGCGACCTGCTGGAGGAGCTGATCCAATCCGGCGTGAACATCGTGCTCTCCGGCCACAAGCACGTCCCGTACGTGTGGCGCCTCGAGGACCTGTACGTCGCCAACGCCGGCACGGTCGCCTCGCTCCGCCTCCGCGGGTACACCAAGCCCTGCTACAACGTCCTCGAGTTCGAGGACGGCGAGGTGAAGATCACGCGCAAGTACCCGTTCGGCGGGGGCAGCGTGATCGCGCACTTCCGGCTCTCGACGGGGGAGCAGTACCATCGCGAGCTCGAGCCGCCGGTGCAGCAGCGCCGCCTCCCCGCGGCTCATCAGGGGGAGTCCTAGCTCCGAACCGCACCATCTCGAAGGAGCCCATCGGATGAAGGTCGTCGTCCTCGTCGACGGTGAGCACTACCCGTCCGTCACGCGCTGGGCGATCGACGAGCTGCGCAGGCGCGGGTTGGAGCCGATCGCCGCGCTGTTCGTCGGCGGCGGAGAGAAGCTCGACCCGTCCGCTGTGCTCGACCCCGGGATCCCCCTGCGAGGTTCGGTGCCGGAGCGTTCGGTGGCGTCGGCGCTCGGCGCCGCGATCGACGAGCTCGCCCCCGACGCGATCTACGACCTGTCGGACGAGCCCGTCCTCGGCTACCGCGAGCGGATGGAGGTCGCCGCCGTGGCGCTGGCCAGAGGCACCGCCTACCTCGGCCCCGACTTCCGGCTCGACCCCCCGGTCGACCAGGACCCGCTCCCCGTCGCGACGGTCGCGGTGCTGGGCATCGGCAAGCGGACCGGCAAGACCGCCGTCGCGGGCGAGACCGCGCGGGTGGCCGCGGCGCACGGCTTCGATCCGGTCGTCGTCGCGATGGGCCGCGGGGGTCCCCCCGAACCCGAGATCGCCGAGACTGGGACGGTGACGCTCGACGCGTTGCTCGGGCTCGCCCGCCGAGGTCGGCACGCCGCCTCCGACTACCTGGAGATCGCGGCGACGAGCGGGGTCACGACGGTGGGCGCCCGCCGGGCGGGCGGAGGTCTCGCTGGCCGCTCCTCGTCGACGAATGTGCGCGCGGCCGCCGAGGTCGCGGTGGGGCTCGGTGCGGGGACCGTGATCGTCGACGGCAGCGGGGCGTCGATGCCCCCGTTCCCGTGGGACGCGGGGATCCTGGTCGTCCCGGCGACGGCCCCCGATGAGTATCTGGGCGGGTACCTCGGCCCCCTGCGCCTGTTGCTATCGGATCTTGTCGTTGTTACCATGGCGCGTAGCCCAGCCGGGCTGCAGAACATCCCTACCCTCAGGTCCCACGTCGAACGGCTGAACGCTGATGCCCGGCTCATCGTGACGGACTTCGAACCACAGCCACTCGGCGATGTGCAGGGCAGGGACGTGTTCTTCACCACCACGGCGCCGGGGGCGGTGGCCGCACGACAAGCGGAAGCCCTCGAGCGGACCCACGGATGCCGAGTGGTCGGGTGGAGCGCCAGGCTCGCCGATCGGGCCGGTCTGGCGCAGGACCTGGACGGTGCGGAGGCCTACGAGGTGCTCCTGTCGGAGCTCAAAGCCGCGGCGGTCGACGTCGCGTGCGACCGAGCGATGGCTCGGGGCGCCGAGGTGGTCTTCATGGACAACCGCGCCGTCGCGTTGGAGGGCGACATGGACCTTCCGACCGCGTTGAGGGAGACGATCGGCCTCGCCAGAGAACGAAGCACCCAACGGGACGACCACAGAAACGACCAACCAAGCGACCAACGAAGCGAAGAGAGATGACGAACGACCCCAAGAACCCTCAGATCCTGATATCGGATCGCGACTCGGGCCTGCCGTACTCGAAGGGCCTGATGGCGTCGCAGGTCATGGTGACCGGGCTGTCGCCCGTTCGCGCCTATCAGGTCGCCGAGGCGGTCGAGGAGCGCCTTCGCGAGCGCGGTGTGCCGTCGATCTCGAACGAGGAGCTCGGGGAGCTCGCCCTCGCCGTGCTCGAGGACCTGGCCGGCGAGCGGTACGCGAGGAACTTCCAGCGCTGGCGCGAGATCGAGGCGTTGCAGGTCCCGCTCGTGGTGCTGATCGGCGGGGCGACGGGTGTGGGCAAGTCCACGCTCGCGACCCAGCTCGCGACGCGGCTCGGGATCGTCCGGGTTGTCGCGACCGACGCGATCCGAGAGGTGATGCGCGCGCTGTTCTCCCACGAGCTCATGCCGACGCTGCATGCGTCGTCGTTCGAGGCGGGCTCGGTCCTGCGCGAGCCCCCGTCGAAGGACGAGGTGGTCGTCGGGTTCCGCGAGCAGACGGCGGCGGTCGCGGTCGGCGTGCAGGCGCTCGTCGAGCGCGCCGCGATGGAGGGGACGCACCTGATCATCGAGGGCGCACACGTGGTGCCGGGCTTCCTGGACCTCGAGCCCTGGCGCGAACGCATCCTGGCCGTCCCGGTCGTGGTCACGATCGAGGAGGACGAGGTGCACCGCAGCCACTTCGCGGCCCGGGCGTCCGAACACACGGGCCGACCCGCGGAGCGCTACCTCGACCGGTTCGACGACATCCGGCGGGTGCAGCGGTACATCAAGAGCCAGGCGCTGTCGCACGGCGTCCCCGTGATCGCCAACTACAGCTTCGACCGTGCCCTGGCCGCGATCATCGATCTCGTCATGGAGCGAGCGACCGAACGCACCGCGTCAGCCCGGGTCCCGATGGGCGCCGCGAGCGGTCGCGCCCCCGCTCCGGCGGCGAACGAAGGAGGCAGAACGTGAAGCTGTTCCTGGACACGGCCAACATCGAGGAGATCCGCGAGATCAACCGCTGGGGCGTCCTTGGCGGCGTGACCACCAACCCCTCGTTGGTGGCCAAGGAGGCCGACGACCCCGAACGGGTCTGGAAGGAGATCCTGACGGAGGTCGAGGGCCCGATCTCCCTCGAGACGACGGAGCTCGAGCCCGAGGCGATGTACCAGCAGGGTCTGGACCTGGCGCAGATGGCGCCGAACGCCGTTGTGAAGGTCCCGATGACGCCCGAGGGGCTCGGCGTCGGCAAGCGCCTGACCGACGAGGGGATCAAGATCAACGTCACGCTCGTGTTCTCGCCGGCCCAGGCGATCCTGGCCGCCGAGATCGGGGCGTACATCGTCTCGCCGTTCCTGGGGCGACTGGACGACGTCGCGTCCGACGGGATGGACGCGCTTCGCAAGATCTGCGACATCTACGAGATCCAGGGGTACGACACGCTGGTGCTCGCCGCCTCGCTGCGGCACCCGATGCACATCGTCGAGTCGGCGCTCGCGGGCGCCGACATCGCGACGATGCCGTTCGCGGTGTTCAAGCAACTGGTGAAGCACCCGCTCACCGACGCAGGTTTGGAGAAGTTCCTCGGGGACTGGAAGGCCCTCAAGCAGGAACTCGAGAAAGGAGCATGAGTGGCCACCACGGATAAGACCGCCCTGGAGGGAAAGGTCGCGGCTGAGCTCCATCAGATCGCGACCGACCTCGGTATCGAAGGGCACAAAGGATTGAAGAAGGCCGAGCTGGTCGATGCGATCGTGGCGCACACGAACGGCGGGACGGCCGCCGGGGCGCCGCCCGCATTCCAGGCGCCCGAGCGCTCATCGGCCGCGGACGCGGTCGAGGGCAACGGCTCGTCAGGCGAGGGCGCGAACGCGACGACGACGACGGACACCCGTCCGGCGCGGTCCGAGCGGGTCGAACGCCGCGACGATCGCGACGGCGCCGGCGGTCGCCCTGAAGGCGAACGACAAGGTGACCGACAAGGCGAACGACAGGGCGGACGACCCGATGGCGGGCGTTCGGACGGCGGGCGTTCGGACGGCGGGCGTTCGGAGGGCGGGCAGCAGCGGGACCGCGAGGGCGGCCCCCGCCGGCGTCCGTCCCGCGAGGAGCGCCGTCGCCAGCGCGAGGACCGACGCCAGCGCGATATCGAGCTGCAGAAGGAGGAGCTCGCCACCGCCCCGACGGCGACCGGGCTGCTCGACGTCCTGCCCGAGGGCTACGGGTTCCTGCGGACCTCCGGCTACCTGCCGGGGCAGCAGGACATCTATGTCTCGCTCTCGCAGGTCCGGCGGTTCATGCTGCGCAAGGGCGATACCGTCACCGGCAAGGTGCGGCAGCCCAAGGACAGCGAGAAGTACTTCGCGCTGCTGCAGATCGACTCGGTCAACGGCATGGACCCCGAGGAGGCGAAGCAGCGGCCGAACTTCGACAAGCTCACGCCGCTGTTCCCCAACGAGCGGTTCCACCTGGAGACGGGCCCGACCGACGTGACCGGACGGATCATGGACATGGTTGCGCCGATCGGGAAGGGGCAGCGCGGCATGGTGGTCTCGCCGCCGAAGGCCGGGAAGACGACCGTCCTGAAGAACATCGCGAGCGGCATCAACCAATCCAGCCCCGACACCCACGTGATGGTGCTGCTCGTGGACGAGCGGCCCGAGGAGGTCACGGACTGGCAGCGGACGGTGCAGGCGGCCGAGGTCGTCTACTCGACCTTCGACAAGCCGCCGGACCAGCACATCCAGGTGACCGAGCTCGTGCTCGAGCGGGCCAAGCGCCTGGCCGAGATGGGGCAGGACGTCGCGATCATCCTCGACTCGATCACCCGGCTCGCGCGCGCGTACAACCTCGCCGCGCCGGCCTCGGGCAAGATCCTGTCGGGCGGGATCGACTCGACCGCCCTGTACCCGCCCCGGCGGTTCTTCGGGGCGGCTCGGAACATCGAGGAGGGGGGCAGCGTTACCATCATCGCGAGCGCCCTCGTCGAGACCGGATCGCGGATGGACGAGGGGATCTTCGAGGAGTTCAAGGGCACCGGCAACATGGAGCTCCGACTCGATCGCCAGCTCGCCGAGAAGCGGCTGTTCCCCGCGATCAACGTCGAGGCGAGCAGCACCCGCAAGGAGGAGCTGCTGATGCCGACCGAGGAGCTCGCGCTGGTCTGGCGCCTCCGCCGGGTGCTCCATGCACTCGAGCCGGGTGCCGCGCTCGAGCTGCTCACCGACAAGATCCGGGCCACCAAGTCCAACGAGCAGTTCCTGCGGGAGATCGCGAAGGCGCCGGCCTCGTAAGCTGGGGGCGCGTGTCCCCGGCGGACGAGGGGCCGTCGGAGCATCGGAACGACGAAGGAGAGGCACCGAACATGAAGCAGGGCATCCATCCCGAGTACGTGGTCGCGACCGTGCGCTGTTCCTGCGGGAACACGTTCACGACCCGGAGCACCCGGTCCGAGCTGCGCGTGGAGATCTGCTCGAACTGCCATCCGTTCTACACGGGCAAGCAGAAGCTGGTCGACACGGGCGGGCGGGTCGAGCGGTTCCAGCGTCGCTACGCGAAGCAGCAGGCGGAGCAGGCCGCGGCGGTCAAGGAGCGAGAGGCGGCGCGCAAGCCCGTCATCTCCCTGCCCCAGCAGCCGGACGAGGCGCCGCCCGTCGAGGCCACGCCCGCCGAGACCGACCAGGACTGACCCGGCCGCGATGGCCGACGAAGCCACCCCACCGGCCCACTTCTACGGCGGCCAGGCCGTCGTCGAAGGGGTGATGATGCGTGGCCGCGACGTGTGGGCGGTCGCCGTACGCAGGCCCGCCGGCGATCTGCACATCGAGTCGCACGACATCGACTCGGTGGCCAAGCGGCATCCGATCCTGGCGAAGCCGTTCATCCGCGGCGTGATCGCGCTCGGGCAGGCCCTGGGGATCGGGTTCCGCGCGCTCTCGGTTTCGGCGCGGGAGTCGGTACCCGAGGAGGAGCGCCTGTCCTCGCGCCAGATGGGTCTGTCGATGGCGATCGCCGCCGTGATCTTCATCGGGCTGTTCGTCGTCCTGCCCGCCGTCGCGTTCCGATGGGTCGGGCGGAGCGTCGACTCGAGCATCCTGGTGAACGCGCTCGAGGGCGTGTTCCGCGTGGCGCTGTTCCTCGGCTACCTGTTGCTGATCGGCCGGACCAAGGACATCCGCCGCGTCTTCCAGTACCACGGCGCCGAGCACAAGACGATCGCCGCCTACGAGCACGAGGAGCCCCTGGTCCCCGAGCGCGTCGACGGCTACTCGACCTTGCACGTGCGCTGCGGGACGAACTTCCTCCTGCTCGTGATGGTGATCACGATCTTCGTGTTCGCGCTGTTCGGCAACCCCGGCCTGTGGTGGCGGATCCTGTCGCGGATCATCGCGATCCCGATCATCGCGGGGATCGCGTTCGAGCTGCTGCGGCTCGGCGCCCGGTTCCCGCGTTCGAAGGTGATCCACGCGCTGATGGTGCCGGGGCTGTGGCTGCAGAAGATCACCACGAAGCCCCCCGATCGGGCCCAGATCGAGGTCGCGATCGCGTCGTTCAACGAGGTGCTGCGCCGCGAGTCGGAGCTGACGCCGGGCACGTAGGAACGCCGAAAGCCCCCACATCGCGGTTCGCCCGAGATGCTTGCATCGCGTGCTCACGGGTGTAGCGTCCGGGACCCACCGAGCGTTCGAGGAGGCTTCCCCATGTCCACGACGAACCTCGACCTCCCGGTCCTGATCTCCGCGGAGCAGATCCGCCGACGGGAGTTCGTGACGATCAGGCGCGGGTACGACCCGGACCAGGTGCGGGGGTACCTCGAGCAACTCGCCGATCAGATCGAGCTCATGCGCGTGCTGCTCCGCGACGCGCAGGCCGAGGCCCAGAGCGCGCTCCGCACGACCGCGCAGCCGCGCCGGGATCCCTACCAGCAGCTCGGGGAGCGGGTCGCGAGCGTGATCCGCGAAGCCGACCAGGTCGCCGAGACGATCAAGACCGAGGCGCACCGCGACGCCGAACTGGTGACGCGCGACGCGCGTGCCGAGGCGGATAGGGTCCGGACCGATGCGCAGGCCAAGGCCGAGGACGCGCGCTCGCAGGCCGAAACCGCCTTGCGGGCCGCTCGCGAGCAGGCGGACCGGACGATCGCAGGCCTGTCCACCCGACGCGACGCGCTCGTGGACCAGCTCGCCGCGATGCAGGAGCGGTTGATCGGCGTCGCCCGCGATCTCGAGAGCGCCATGGACGTGGAGGTCGCGATCCCGGACTTGGCCTCGATCAAGGACCTTCGCCTGGAGCCCGACGAGCTAGAGGGATCGATGCAAGATCAGGACACGGGGCCAAACGGGACGGTGCCGTCGGCTAGCGCCGCCGACGCGGCCGAGACCGAGGCCGACTTTGAGACCGGGTCCGAGGCGTCCGCCATCCGGGAGCCGGCGATCGTGGTGGGCGAGGCCGGCGACGTCGCCGACGATGACGGGTCGACCATCCTCGACCCCTCGTACGACGAGCTGTGGGAGGGGACCGACGCGATGCAGCTCGACATCCCCGCGCTCGACCTGGACTGGGGGGACCTCGACCAGGGCGAAGCCGGTCCGTAGGCCTGAGCGAGCGCTCGCGACGTCGTAGCCCGCGCCGGAGGCCTGGATAATCCAGGCATGGAACTCTCCGAGCGACTCGCGGACATCGAGGAGCGTTACGACCGCCTCCAGGGCGAGATGGCGTCGCCCGACGTCGCGAAGGACCCCGACCGTCTCCGCCGGTTGGGCAAGGACCTGTCCGAGCTCGGCGAGATAGTCGCGCCGTTCCGCGAGTACCGCGCCGCGCTCCAGCAAGCGGAGGAGGCGACCACCCTCGCCAAGGACGAGACCGACCCGGAGATGGCGGCGTACCTGCGGGGTGAGGCCGAGACCGCCGAGGTACGGGCCGCCGGGCTCCGTGCCCGCCTCGAGGCGCTCCTGGTCCCCAAGGATCCGAACGACGGCAAGGACGTGGTCCTCGAGATCCGCGCCGGGGCCGGCGGCGACGAAGCGGCCCTGTGGGCCGGGACGCTCTACGAGATGTACCAGCACGAGGCGGAGCGTCAGCGGTGGAAGACCGAGGTGCTCTCGGCCTCGCCCTCGGACCTCGGCGGGTTCAAGGAGGTCGTGCTCGAGGTCAAGGGCAAGGACGCGTACTCGCGGCTGAAGCACGAGTCGGGTGTTCACCGTGTCCAGCGCGTCCCAGTGACCGAGTCGTCGGGGCGGATCCACACCTCGACCGCGACGGTCGCGGTGCTGCCGGCGGCCGAGGACGTCGAGGTCGACGTCCGGTCAGAGGACCTGAAGATCGACGTGTTCCGCTCGTCCGGACCGGGCGGCCAGTCGGTGAACACCACGGATTCGGCCGTTCGGATCACGCATCTGCCTACGGGGATCGTGGTCGGGAGCCAGGAGGAGCGGTCCCAGCTCCAGAACCGGGAGAAAGCGATGCGGTACCTCCGCGCCCGCCTGCTCCAGGCCGCGCAGCAGCAGGCGGCGGACAAGGAGTCGGCCGCCCGCAGGTCGCAGGTCGGGACCGGCGAGCGCGCCGAGAAGATCCGCACCTACAACTTTCCCGAGAACCGCGTCACCGATCACCGCGTCAAGCTGACCGTCCATCGCCTCCCCGACGTGCTCGAAGGGGACCTGGACGCGTTCGTCGAGGCCCTCAACGCTGCAGAGCGCGCGGACCAGCTCGCGCGCGGGGACGACGAGGGCGACGCGGAGCGGGAACGCTGAGGATGCGACCCACCGAGGTCCTTCGGCGCGCGAGCGGCTACCTGGATCGGCACGGGGTCGAGAGCCCCGACGCGACGGCCGAGATCTTGCTGCTGCACGTGCTCGGCACCGACCGGGCGGGGCTGTACGCGCGCTCGGAGGGCCTGGATACCCGCGAGGCCCGGATGTTCGGGCGCGCGATCTGTCAGCGGTGCGCCGGCACGCCGGTGCAGCACCTGACGGGTGACCAACCCTTCCGCGGGATCACGCTGGAGGTCCGGCCGGGCGTGTTCGTCCCCCGGCCCGAGACCGAGCTGCTGGTCGAGCACGTCCTCGCGGAGGTCGGCGACCGCGAGGACCCCGTGGTCGTGGACGCGGGAACGGGGACCGGCGCGATCGCGCTCGCGGTCAAGGACGAGCGCCCGGACGCGACGGTGTTCGCGACCGACCTGTCCGCCGAGGCCGTTGAGCTCGCCGGCGCGAACGCCCACCGTCTGAGGCTCGCCGTGACCGTCCTGCCGGGCGACCTCCTCGAACCCCTGCCACCGGACCTCCGCGGTTGGGTGGACGTCGTCGTGAGCAACCCGCCCTACGTGCCGGCGGAGGACCTCGAGGACCTCCCGGCCGAGGTGCGAGCCGACCCGGTGTTCGCGCTGGCCGGGGGGATCGACGTCTACGAGCGGCTAGGTGCGCAGGCCGTCCGCTGGCTCCGCGACGGCGGCGTCCTCGCGGTCGAGATCGACGCGAGGATGGGCGACGAGGTGGTACGTGTGCTCTCGGAGCGATTCGCCGATGTGCGGGTGGAACGCGACCTTGCGGGCCGCGACCGGGTGGTCCTCGCCAGGGCGCCTTGACGCCGGCGTTCGACCCGATCGAGGCCGCCGCGCGGGCGGCGCTCGAGGGATCGCTCGTCGTCCTACCGACGGACACGGTCTATGGCATCGGGACGAGGCCCGACGATCCTGCGGCGACCGCCCGGCTGTTCGAGGCCAAGGGACGCCCGCGCGAGCTCGAGCTCCCGGTCCTCGTGCCCTCGAAGGAGGCAGCAAGGCGGATCGCGAGCTTCGACGAACGCGCCGAGGCGCTCGCGCTCCGCTTCTGGGCCGGCCCGCTCACGATCGTGCTGCCGCGAGCCGGGCTCGCACGAGCGTGGCACCTCGGCGGCGACCCGCAGACGATCGGCGTCCGGATGCCGCACGACCCGCTCGCGCTCGCGGTGCTGGCGCGCACGGGCCCGCTAGCGGTGAGCAGCGCGAACCGCAGCGGCGATCCCACGCCTTCGACCTGCGGCGCGGTCGAGGCGGCGTTCGGCGGCGCGGTCGAGGTGTATCTCTGTGCTCCGGAACCGCTCGTCGGCTCGGCCTCCACCGTGATCGACCTCGCGCACGGCGAGCCGGTCGTGTTGCGCGTCGGCGCTGTGTCGGAGCGTAACGTTGCCGATGCGCTGCGAGACGTCGCTACATCGAGAGGTTCCGAGGACCCGGTGTAGACTCGCGAGCCCATGGCGAGGGTGCTGGTCGTGTGCACGGGCAACGTCTGTAGGTCACCCATCGCGGAGGGCCTCCTACGCGCCGCCTTCGAGGCGCGGATGATACGCGATGTGCCCGAGGTCACCTCCGCGGGAACGATGGGGTGGACAGGTTCGAGCGCAGACCCCGCCTCGATACGAGCAGCTAGGGAGTACGGGATCGACATCTCCGGCCATGTCGCGCGGCGACTCGATCCTGACGAGGTTGCTCGTGCGACCGTGATCATCGGGATGGCGATCGAGCACGTGGATGCCGTGGTCTCCGAGGCCCCTGAGGTCCGCTCGCGCGTCTTCACGCTGAAAGAACTCGTCCGCCTGGTGGAAGCGCTTCCTCCCGTCGAACGTCGGGGACGAGATCCTGTGTCCAACGGTGTTGAGGCGGCGGAGGAGCTTCGACGCGGAGGGTTCACCGGGAACCCCCACGACCTAGAGATCCCGGATCCCCTCGGGATGCCGTTCGAAGCGTTCCGGGGAGTTGCGGGGGAGCTCGACGCTTGGTGCTCTCGGCTTGTCGACGGGCTCGTCGGCCGCTCGCATGAGGGGGCGGCGACCGGCTCGGCCGGAGCCTAGTCGTGAGGATCTCGATGGGATCAGACCACGCGGGATATCCGCTCAAGGAAGCCTTGAAGGCATATCTGACCGAGCGGGGGCACGAGGTGCTCGACGTCGGGACCGATTCGGAGGAGATGGTGGACTACCCCGACTTCTGCGCGGCCGCCGCCCGCGCGGTCGTCGACGGCCGCGCCGACCGCGGGATCGTGCTCGGTGGGTCGGGGCAGGGCGAGCAGCTCGCGGCCAACAAGGTGACCGGCGCTCGCGCGGCGCTCTGCAACGACCTGCACCTCGCGGAGCTCTCCCGCCGGCACAACGACGCGAACGTGCTGGCGATGGGAGGCCGGATCGTCGCCGTCCAGCTCGCCCAGGAGATCCTCCAGCTGTGGCTCGACACGCCGTTCGAGGGCGGGCGGCACGAGCGACGGTTGCAACAGGTCGCTGAGATCGAACGAGGAGAGCGCTGAGATGTCCGACCACACTGACACGAGCGACGGCTTCGTCGCGGACTGGAACGCGCTGCGCGCCAACGACCCGGAGGTCGCCGATGCGATCGCGGGCGAGCTCCAACGCGAACGGAGCACGCTACGGCTGATCGCATCGGAGAATTACGCGAGCCCCGCGGTGCTGGCCGCGCAGGCCTCGACGATGAACAACAAGTACGCCGAGGGGTACCCGGGTCACCGCTACTACGGCGGCTGCCGGTTCGTCGACGTCACCGAGCAACTCGCCATCGATCGCGCGAAAGAGCTGTTCGGCGCCGACCATGCCAACGTCCAGCCGCACGCCGGAGCGCAGGCCAACATTGCGGTGTTCGGCGCGTTCCTCGAGCCGCGGTCCGAGGACAAGGTGCTCGGGTTGGTGCTCGCCCACGGCGGCCACCTCACGCATGGGTCACCCGTCAACGTGTCGGGCAAATGGTTCACGTTCGTCGGCTACGAGGTCGACCCGGAGACCGAGCAGCTCGACTACGACCGGATCCGAGATCTGGCCAGGGAGCATCGACCCAAGGTCGTGCTCGCCGGCTTCACCGCATACCCGCGCGTGATCGACTGGGCCTCGTTCCGGAGCATCGCCGACGAGGTCGGCGCGATCTTGTGGGTCGACGCGTCCCACTTCATCGGGCTGTGTGCAGGCGGCGCGTACCCCAGCCCGGTCCCGTTCGCCGACGTCGTGACCTTCACCACCCACAAGACCCTTCGCGGCCCGCGTGGCGCGATCATCCTCAGCCGTGAGCAGCACGCGAAGGCGATCGACAAGGCGGTCTTCCCGATGATGCAGGGCGGACCGCTCGAACACGTGATCGCCGCCAAGGCCGTCTGTCTGAAGGAGGCGATGGGCCCGTCGTTCGCCGACTACGCCGCTCGGGTTGTCCGAACGTCCCGCGCACTCGCGCAGGGTCTGGCGGACGAGGGCGTTCGGATCGTCTCGGGCGGGACGGACTCGCACCTCGCCCTGTGCGACCTGCGACCTCTCGGGATCGGCGGCAAGCAGGCCGAGGCCGTCTGCGACGAGATCGGGATCGCGATCAACAAGAACGGGATCCCGTTCGACCCACAGCCGCCGCTCGATCCCTCGGGGATCCGGGTGGGCACCCCGGGCCCGGCCACGCTCGGGATGGATGAGCCCGAGATGAAAGAGGTCTCGAGCATCATCGGCGAGGCGCTCCGCCATCCCGGCGACGAGCAGGTGGCGACCGCGAGCCGCGCACGCGTCGCGGAGCTGGTGGCTCGCTTCCCCGCGTACCCGCGCTGACGCCTCGACCGTCGGGCCGTCGAGGGCCCGCCGCCACGGGGTAGCATCGCCGCACAGCGTGCGTCCGTATCTCCTGGTATTCGCGGCGAGTGCCGGTGTGACCTTCGCGGTCACGCCCGTCGTTCGTCGGCTCTCATTGCGGTTCGGCTGGATCGACTACCCCTCCGACCGGAAGGTCCATCCGAAGCCGACGCCCACCGCTGGCGGCCTAGCGATGTACCTCGGCGTCGCGGCCGGGCTCCTCGCGGCGCGCGTGATCCCGTTCCTGTCGGGCCTGCACGAGACGTCCTCCGAGCTCGACGCGGCGTTCGTCGCCGCCACGATCGTCGTCGTGCTCGGGTTGGTGGACGACACGCGCGGCGTCTCGGCGATCGGCAAGCTCGCGGGACAGGTGCTCGCCGCCGGGATCGTCGTGCTCCTCGGCGTCCAACTCCTGTACTTCTACTTCCCGGGTCAGGGCGTGCTCTCGCTCTCGCCGGACCTCGCCGTGCCGCTCACCGTCTTGTGGATCGTCGCGCTGATGAACGCGGTGAACCTCGTCGACGGGCTGGACGGCCTCGCCGCCGGGATGGTCGCGATCGCGGCGATCGCGTTCTTCGCGTACTTCCGGACGCCGGACGGCGGCGATGCGGCCAGCGTCGCCGCCCTGATGTCGACGATCGTGGCGGGGGTGGCCCTCGGCTTCCTCCCGTGGAACTTCTACCCAGCGAAGATCTTCATGGGCGATTCGGGGGCGCTCCTGCTCGGGATGCTGATGGCGGTCGCCACGATCTCGGGGGTGGGCCAGAACCTCGAGGGTCCGAGCGGCGGCGACCTCGCCGCGATCGCGATCCCGATCGCGATCCCGCTGCTCGTCCTGGCCGTCCCGCTGCTCGACGTCGTGCTGGCGATCGTGCGCCGGATGCGCAAGGGGATCGGGATCGCGCACGCCGACAAGGAGCACATCCACCATCGGCTGATGGACATCGGCCATTCCCACCGCCAGGCCGTCCTGCTGATGTACCTGTGGAGCGCGCTGATCGCCGGCGCCGCGCTGGTGGTCGCCTACGTGGACGGTCGGTTCCTGGTCGGCGCGATCCTCATCTCGGGCATCGTGGTCGCGACCGTCCTGCCCCGCCTGATCCGTGACCGAACCCCGCGGGGGAGCGATCGCCCGCTGCCCGTCGCCCGTTCGGGCCGTCGCCCCGGAAGGCATCGGCGGGGGGCCGGATCGGACGGTGGCGGACCCTCCGATGCGCCCGTAGGCGCCGAGAACGAGCCTGGGACGCCCGCGCCGGTCGACGGCGTGCCGTTGCGTTCGGAGTCGACACCGGCGCTGTCCGACACGAAGGCGACGTCGAGGACGCGCGACACGGCCTGACGCCATGCCGTCCGCCGAGATGCCCGCTTGGCGCCGCCTGGGTCATAATCCCGACTTCGAAGGCGTCCCAGGAACATCGCCTCGTACTCCTCGATGAGACAGGAGGTTGCGTGCCGGACATCGACGTTCGCCTCGAACGGGTCACGAAGGCGTTCGGCGACGCCGTGGCGGTCGACGACCTCTCGCTCGACATCTCGGAGGGTGAGTTCTTCAGCATGCTGGGTCCCTCGGGGTGCGGGAAGACCACGACGTTGCGGATGATCGGCGGGTTCGAGGACCCCTCGCGCGGGACCGTGTATCTGGGCGGCCGAGACGTGACCGATCTCCCGTCGTACAAGCGGGACGTCAACACGGTGTTCCAGTCCTACGCGTTGTTCCCGCACCTCGACGTGTTCGAGAACGTGGCCTTCGGGTTGCGCAGGAAGAAAGTCCCCAAGGACGAGGTCAAGTCGCGGGTGGTCGACGCCCTTCGTCTGGTCGAGATGTCGGGGTTCGAGACCCGCAAGCCGGGGCAGATGTCCGGGGGCCAGCAGCAGCGCGTGGCCCTCGCACGAGCCCTGGTCAACCGGCCCAAGGTGCTCTTGCTCGACGAGCCGCTCGGCGCCCTGGACCTCAAGCTGCGCAAACAGATGCAGCTGGAGCTGAAGCGGATCCAGCAGGAGGTCGGGATCACCTTCATCTACGTCACGCACGACCAGGAGGAGGCGATGACGATGTCCGACCGACTCGCGGTGATGCGGCACGGTCGGATCGAGCAGACGGGTGGTCCCGAGGAGGTCTACGAGCATCCCGCCACCCCGTTCGTGGCCAGCTTCCTCGGCGCCAGCAACCTGCTCCTGGGCGAGATGAAGGCCGAGTCGAACGGGACCACCTCGATCGTGACCGAGGGAGGCAACGTCGTCCGCGCCGATACCGGCTCGATCCCGCCGGGGCTCTCGGGCACCGTCCAGGTCGGGGTTCGGCCCGAGAAGATCACGCTCGTCCACCAGGACGGGAGCCCACCGCCCAACCGGAACCACGTGTCCGGCGTGATCCGCATGTCGACGTACATCGGCGTGAACTACCAGTACGACGTGGAAGGTCCGGGCGGCACGATGCTCCGCGTGTACGTGCAGAACCTCGGCGCGGCCGGATCGCACCCCAACGCCGGCGACCAGGTCCGGCTCGAGTGGCTGCCCGAGCACACCTTCGTGGTCGAAAGATCGGAGACCGAGCCTGAGGAGGGCGAATGAGCAAAGAGCCGACACCCCGGATGGATCCCGCGTGGATCCGAGGGATGACCCAGCGACGGATGTCCCGGCGTGACCTGTTCCGGTACGCGGGGGCGGGTGCGGGCGCCCTCGGCCTGTCCTCGATCCTTGCGGCCTGCGGGGTGAGCGGGGAGGCGCAGACGACCGGCCCGACGGCGGGGGCGGAGGGCTCGGCCGAATGGTGGGCGGATCTCAAGACTCAGGGCCCCGGCGACCACCTCAACTTCACGAACTGGCCCGCGTACATCGACCGCGACTTCTCGGTCGATGGTCCGGGGAGCCGGCCGTCCCTGAACGCCTTCACGCAGGACACCGGGATCGACGTCACGTACCGCGCCGACATCAACGACAACGCGGACTTCTACGCGACGATCCGCCCCGCGCTCGAGAGCGGGCAGGACACCGGCCACGACATCATCGTGATGTCGAACTTCCAGGAGCTCACCGAGATGATCGAGCTCGGGTACCTGATCGAGCTCGACCCGGAACTGCGGCCGAACTTCGACGCGAACGTCGGCCCGAACTTCAAGGACCCCGCCTACGACCCGGGCAACAAGTACACGATGGCTTGGCAGTCGGGCGCGACGGGCATCGGCTGGAACACCAAGTACGTGGACGAGCCGATCACGAGCCTGGAGGACCTGCTGAACCCCAAGTACGCGGGCCACGTCGCCATGTTCAATAACGCCGCCGACTCGGCCGGGCTGGCCATGCTCCAGCTCGGCATCACGCCGGAGACCTCGACGCCCGAGGACTGGCAGAAGGCGGCGGACTACCTCCAGCGGTTCAACGACGCCAGCGGACAGCTGCGTGGCTGGATGGACCAGGCGTACCTGACGGCGATCGAGAACGAGGACCTGTGGGTCACGATGGCGTGGTCGGGCGACATCCTCAACGACAAGCTCTACTTCCCGGAGTTCGCGACCTTCGAGTTCGCCGTCCCCGACGCCGGGGGGATGATCTTCGTCGATAACTGCTGCATCCCCAACAAGGCGGCGAATCCGGTCGGCGCGATGATGCTCATGGACTGGTACTACGACCCGGTCTACGCGGCGATGCTCACCGAGTGGAACGCGTACGTCAGCCCGGTTCCCGCGGGTGGCGACATCGTGCAGGCGGATGCGGACGCGGCCAAGGGCGCGGACAAGGAGGTCCTGCAGACGATCGCGAGCAGCCCCTACGTGTTCCCGACCCCCGAGATGGAGACCAAGCTCAACAACTACCGCGTGTTGGAGGGGGACGAGGTCCAGACGTGGAACGATCTGTTCAACCCGATCTTCCTGGCGTAGCCCCCCCGGAACGCCGCCCGAAGCGTTCGCGTGCCCCGTACGGGCTGGCGACGCCGGCCCTGCTGTGGCTGCTCGTGCTGTTCGTGATCCCGATGCTTGCGATGGCGAGCTTGTCCCTGCAGACGGGGAACAGCCTGGAGGGGTTCCGGCAGACGTTCCGGTTCGCGAACTTCGCCGACGCGCTGTCGCAGAATGGGGAGTTCCTGATCCGCTCGATCCGCAACGCGGCGGTCGTGACGTGCATCGCCCTGCTGCTCGCGTACCCCGTCGCCTACTGGATCGCCTTCTACGGGGGCCGCTTCAAGTCCGTGTTCCTGTTCCTGTTGCTGCTGCCGTTCTTCATCTCGTTCGTGATCCGGACCGTGGCGTGGAGCTTCATCCTGTCCGACAACGGCATCATCTTCGGGACGCTGAAGAGCCTCGGCGTGCTGCCCGAGAGCTATCGCGTGCTGGGTACCACCTTCGCGGTGGTCGCGGGGATCACCTATAACCTCCTCCCGTTCACGATCCTCCCGCTGTACGTCTCGCTCGAGCAGATCGACCCCCGGCTCATCGAGGCGTCGAAGGACCTGTACGCGAGCAGGACGAAGGCGTTCCTCAAGGTCGTGCTCCCGCTCTCGATGCCCGGGGTGTTCGCTGCGGTCCTGCTCACGTCGATCCCGGCGATCGGGGACTACGTGAACGCCGCGGTGCTCGGGGGTCCCGGCACGGCGATGATCGGCAACGTGATCCAGTCCGAGTTCCTGCGTGACCGGAACTATCCCGAGGCCGCGGCGCTCGCGTTCGTGCTGATGGCCATCATGCTGGTGGGGGCGATCATCTACGCGCGGGTGCTCGGGACCGAGAGGATCACCGAGGGATGAGCGCCGTCGCGACCGAACCCCGCCAAGCGCTCGCCCCCGAGCCCGAACCCCCCGCGCGCCGCCCGAAGCGCCGGTGGACCCGCGCGATCCTCCCGACCTACGTCGGCGCGTTCATCCTGTACCTGTCGTTCCCGATCTTCGTCATCATCCTGTTCAGCTTCAACCAGACGCGGGGCGGGTTCGGCACGTCGCCACGGGTCAAGACCACCTGGATCGGCTTCACGACGGACTGGTACAAGCGGTTATTCGAGCTGCCGGACCTCACCGCGGCCCTGCGCCACTCGCTCACGATCGGGGTGCTCAGCGCGCTCGCCGCGACGGCGCTCGGCACGCTGCTCGGGCTGGCGCTGGCGCGCCACCGGTTCCGAGGACGCGCCGGCGCCGACTTCGTGATCTTCCTGTCCATCTCGTCTCCGGAGATCGTCCTCGGTGCCGCGCTGGCATCGTTCTTCGTCGCGCTCGGGTTCTCGCGCGGGCTGTTCACGCTGTTCCTTGCGCACACGATGTTCAGCATCGCGTTCGTCACCGTGACGGTGCGCGCCAGGGCCGCAGGTCTGGACCCGGCATTGGAGGCGGCCGCGATGGACCTCGGGGCCGGTCCGATAACCGCGTTCTTCAAGGTGACGTTGCCGCTCCTGTTCCCCGGGATCCTGGCCGGGTTCCTGCTCGCGTTCGCCCTGTCGATGGACGACTTCGTGATCAGTCAGTTCACACAGGGGCCGTTCACGATGTTCCCCACCTGGGTGTTCGGGGCGACCCGGGTCGGGATCCCGCCGCACGTGTTCGCCTTCGCCACGATCATCTTCCTGACCGGCGCGACGGTGGCGATGGTCCTGGCCCTCGGACAGCGTCGCAAGACCTGAGCCGCGACGGGGTCGAGCCCGGGGTCGTTGCTCTTGTTGAACTGCCGGCCCAGATCGAGGATCGCCTGCGCGGTGAGCGGATCCTTGCCGGTCGTGTAGTTCTGGATGATCCGGCAGCTCGCCGCGGCGCACGAGAGCGGCTCGCCCGCGGGATCCTCGAATTCCGTGAACCATTTCACGTCGGTGAGGCGCTCGCCCATCGTCTTGAAGCGGTGCTCGAATGGGAACGTGCCCACCGGAGTCGTCAGCTGAAGATTGGCGACATAGTCGGTCGCGCCTTTGAGAAGACCCCGGCAGCCGAACGTTCCCTTGAGGCCGTTCGCGTCGATGCTTGCGCTGCACTCGAAACCCGGATCGGGCGTTACCGCGACCTTCGCCGCGTTGATA
>Ga0207653_10000361_pt1 | contig 21888 bp, 19 predicted proteins | sample KBSK5251metaG_FD_184341 | JGI IMG/M metagenome (GOLD analysis project Ga0207653, IMG submission 184341) | Corn, switchgrass and miscanthus rhizosphere microbial communities from Kellogg Biological Station, Michigan, USA - KBS K5-25-1 metaG... | ecosystem: Host-associated > Plants > Roots >...
GCCGGAAAGGTCTTCCTGCGTGAAAGCCAGAACTGCATAGACCACTGCCGCGATCAGAACAATGAAGACCAGAGAGATGAGCCAGGAACTAATGGCGTCGTAGACGGGAAGCGTGAACAGGTAAAAGCCGACGGGCTTATTAAAAATCGGATCAACTGCATCGGTTGGCGCCTGATGAAAGTAGAGCGCAAAACTTCGCCAGGCCTCGCGCATCCCCAGGCCGCAAATCACACCGGCAACAACGGCCACGATCCACCCCAGAGGTCGCAACACCCGACCGGGCGAGAAACTTACCGGTTGCTGGTTAATAAAGACCGTGCGCTTCCCAAATGAAACCGAGCCAAACACTCGCTCGATTACCCGGAACGCCCCGGCAAGGAACACTGAGGTGAGCGCAAAGAAGATCAGAAACAATTCGATCTTCAATTTGAATATGTACCAGTAGACGGACGAGTAACCCAGTGAACCAAACCAGAGGGCGGAAAGGTAAATCGAAAGGCCACGAGACGCGAAAACAAAAAGCAGAATGACAATCGCAATTACGGCGAGCAGCACCCAACGCCGGCCGCGTCGTGGTTTAACGCGTCCCACGTCGATTATTTCGCCGTCTATTTCGCCGTCTGGGTCGAGCGAATTGGATTGACTCATTGTGCCGCCTAGCATACGCCGAAAGGGTCATGCGGCAAAGACGGATGTGGCACGGTGAGGTCTTGTTTGCTCAGCACGCCAGGCAGCGGCCAGTTAAGCCCAGGGCGATCCGTCCGGCGAAACCAGGGAGGTGTTCATCAAAGAGCTGCGAAGCAGGGTTGAGAGAGCTGCGAAGCAGCGTTGAGAGGTAAGCCCAAGGCGAGGCTTTGCGAGCCTTGGGTCATACGCGCTAGATGGATGAGCCGCGAAGCGGCGACAGACTCTGCTTCAAGCGAAACTGGGAAGTAATCGTTCAGCGAGCTGCGGAGCAGCGTTCAGAACTAAGCCCAAGGCTCGCAAAGCCTCGCCTTGGGCTTAAGTCTGTCGCCGCTTCGCGGCTTATTCCTCGTGGGCTCCGGTTACCCAAGGCTCGCAAAGCCTCGCCTTGGGCTTAAGTCTGTCGCCGCTTCGTGGCTCATTCATTGTGGGCTCCGGGTTACCCAAGGCTCGCAAAGCCTCGCCTTGGGCTTAAGTCTGTCGCCGCTTCGCGGCTCATTCATCGTGGGCCCGGGTTACCCAAGGCTCGCAAAGCCTCGCCTTTGGCTTAAGTCTGTCGCCGCTTCGCGGCTCTTACTTGCGCCCAAACCATTACTTCGTTCGAGCGTCTAAAGAATGGAACGGAATCTTTCGTGGCTGACGAAGGAAGAGCAAAAACCGAAACCAAAGCCTTTGGTCTTGCGTTCCACAGAATGATAGACTCAACTTTCGCTTAGTTTTTTTGTAATCATGCTTTCAGCGGACACAGTTTTACAGGAAAGATATCGGATTGTTAGCCAGCTGGGCCAGGGCGGAATGGGTGCGGTTTACGAGGCCGTCGACGAACGCCTGGACACAATCGTAGCTCTCAAAGAAACGCTCTTCAGCGACGAAAAGCTGCGCAAACAATTCGAACGCGAAGCGCGCTTGCTGGCGCGGCTCCATCATCCTGCCCTGCCGCGCGTCAGCGATCACTTCAACGAAGGCGAAGGACAGTTCCTGGTGATGCAATACATCGCCGGCGAGGATCTCGCCGCGATGCTAACCGAACGAAACGGTCCGTTCCCGCAAGATGAAGTTATCCGTTGGGCCGATCAGTTGTGTGACGCGCTCGATTATCTTCACACACAGGATCCGCAAATCATCCATCGCGACATCAAGCCGCAAAATCTGAAACTTACTGCGCGCGGCCAGATCGTGCTGCTGGATTTTGGTCTGGCAAAAGGATCAGCCGGACAACTGACTGCGGTCACGACATCGGCGAGCATCTTTGGCTATACACCGAATTACGCGCCGCTCGAACAGGTGCAGGGCATGGGGACTGATGCGCGCAGCGACCTTTATTCGCTGGCCGCGACGTTGTTTCATCTGGTCACCAACGTGAAGCCGCCGGACGCTCTCAGCCGCGCCGCCGCCGTGGTAAATGGCGAGCCGGATCCGCTTCCTCTGGCGAATACGATTAGCGCTAATGTCAGCTCGTCATTTGCGAACGTGCTGAACAAGGCCATGTCTCTGAAACGAGACGACCGATTCGCGTCAGCCGGCGCCATGCGCGAAGCGCTGCATGTTGCTGCTGAACATCCGCTCGGAGACGCGGCCACATTGTTGGCGGCAGGATCAGTTTCTAGTGGACCCTTGAATTCGGGAACTTTGATCGCCTCAGAGCGCGCGACGAGATTGATAAGCAGTCAGACCCAGCACGGCGGCGCCTCATCGATGGCGAGCGAGGCGCAGACCCTGGTTGCCGGCGAATCGACGAATGTCAGAGAGCCCGTAGCAGCCGCAAGCGTAGCGCCGCCGCGAATGAACAAAACCGCTTGGGTAGGGGCGGCAATTCTGCTGGTCGTCATCTTCGGCGGCGCCGCGGGATTTTATGCTTATCGTAATCGCACTCGATCCAACCAAAGCGCCGCGCCTTCAGCACCAACTGATTCGCCAGTGCAATCGGCGCAGCCCGTGAATAATCCGAGCCCGAACAGCAATCAAACCGAAGAATCAAAAGCGAGCGAGGTGAAAACCCAGGCTCCCCGGACAGAGTCTGCTACTCAGCGTGGATCGACGAAGAAGGCAGGGACCCAGCAAAAGGCCGAAACGATTCCGCCGCAAACGCCGGCGACTGGCGACCCCGGTCACGATTCGAACCGTGATCCGAATCGCGATCCAAATCGCGGATGGCCGCCGCCAGACCGCCAGCCATCTCCCTTCGATCCTTATCGACCGCCGCCGGGACCTGGACATCCGCCGCGTGGTATTCCCGAAGTGAGGACTCTGCCGAACGGCACGAAGGTAATCAAACAGCCGGATGGCTCGTTCATATTCGTCGGGCCCAAGGGCCAGACGCGGATTGTTCCTCCTCCCGCCAGGAAACAGCGTAATTCAAACGGCAACACGAATCAGCCATGACTCGTCGGCGCGTCGTCCTAACCTGCTGACACGTAGTCGTTGCTCAAAATCGAAATCAGGGAGTCCCCGAAATGAAAAATAGAATCCGAAACTTTGCCATCTGCCTGGTTGCATTGCTGGTGCTGGGTTTGGCTGGTCCAGACGCAATTTGGAACGCGCGCGCAGAAATCGACACGGCGCCCTTGAGCGCCATCCGGACCACGCCGCCGGCGCCGGTCTTCGATCAAGCCAAGCGTCTCGAGGAGCTTGCCAGTCGTCGCAAGCGCGTGGCGGACACAATCGGTTCGAAAGCCATCCTCGTACTTTTCAGTGCTGAGCCTCGCGTTTATACAAACGACGTCGATTATCAGTATCGGCAGGAGAACAATCTTTATTACCTCACCAATCTGAATCAAAGTCGCGCGACCCTGGTGCTGATGCCCGGCAATTCAGCGACGCCGGAAATTCTGTTTGTGCCGCGGCGAAATCCGCAGGCCGAGACCTGGACCGGGCACATGTACAGTCCGGAAGAAGTCGCCCAACTGTCCGGCATCAAAGAAATCTGGGACGCCGGCGAGTTTGATAACTTCGTAAAAGCAATTCGCAATCGCGAAAGTTATCGACCAAAGCCGGCCAACATTCTGATGTCTGGACGCAGCGAAAGTTCGATCGCGCCGGCGAATACCGGATTCGAGTCGCTCTTCGGCGCGATGACGAATAACGAAGCGTCGCTTTATCTGCTCAATGTTTCACGCGAAGGCGAGAGCAAAGAATATCGACAGGAGCAGTTGTTTGCCGCGACCTGGAGAGACTCAGCTCTGAAGCTTCAGAGCGTTTGGCCGATTTTTGGGCAAATGCGAGTCTATAAATCGCCGATGGAGCTCGAACTGCTCCAGCACGCGATCGACATTAGCATCGAGGCGCACCAGCGCGCGCAGGCGTTTGCCGCACAGGCCAAGTGGGAATACGAAGTTGATGCCCAGGTCGCTTATACGTTTAAGTTGCGCAACGCCGATAACTGGGGTTATCCCGACATCGTCGGTTGCGGGCCCAACGCGACCACGCTCCATTACGAAGAATCACAGGGTCCGGTAAAATCGGGTGAACTTATCCTGATGGACGTGGGCGCTGAGTTCGGACACTACTCGGCGGACGTGACGCGGACCTTTCCCGTGAATGGCAAATTCAGCAAGGAGCAGGCCGAGATTTACCAGATCGTTTACGACGCTCAGGAAGCTGCGGCCGCGGTTTCGAAACCGGGCGCTTCGTTGTCCGATATCGATCGCGCGGCGAGAGACGTGGTGAAAGAAGGTTTGCTGAAGCTGGGCCTAATCACCGACAAAGGCGCCGATTGGCAATCTCGGCTTTGGTTTATGCACGGCACCGGTCATTGGTTGGGAATGAACGTTCATGATGTTGGCGGCGGCTCGCGATTTGCGCCGGGCGCAACGTTCACCAACGAACCGGGAATCTATATTCGCCCGGACGCGTTGGAGAATCTGGCAAAGTCTCCCGGCCGAGAGCAATTCATCGAAGCTATCCGTCCGGCCTTTGAAAAGTACAAAGGCATCGGCGTGCGCATCGAAGACGACATGCTGATTACGCCTGAAGGTGTGAAGTGGATGACCGCGGCTTTGCCGCGAAGTATTGCGGATATTGAAGCATTCATTGCGAAGGCAAGACGAGAAATGAAATAGTCACGCCACGCCATCGCCTTCAGAGTCTGATATGCACTCAGTCAGGACTCGCGCGGTCAGTACCGCCCGCGTGAGCGGGTGGGATCAGTCTGATCCATCTGCTCACGCGGATCGTACTGACTCCCGGCGCAACGTCGAGCATGAAGGCGAAGTACCTACTACTCTATCCATATCTGGAGACGAATATGAATCATTCGCATCGAGCCGTCAGATTATTTACCGTCCTGCTGTTGTTGCTGTCACCTGCGCTCACTGTAGTTGCGCAAAATGCCGACAACGAATATCAAACCGGCGCCGTCCTGTGGATGCAGACCTCCGGTGAGCGAGCCGCGCTCTCTTACCAGGCGTTCTCTCTGGCGCGCATGATGCTCGACCGGGACCTTAGAACTCGCAGCCGGATGAGGCGCGCCGTGATCGTGGACATCGACGAAACGATTATGGATAACAGCAAGAGCCAGACGTGGCTGATAAAGAATCAACAGAGCTTCAGCGATCAGAACTGGCTGGCCTGGGTGAATAAGGCCGAAGCTACGGCCATTCCGGGCGCGGTTGAATTTCTTAATTACGCCACTTCGCGCGGCGTGCGCGTTTTCTACATTACGAATCGGAAGACGGTCGAGAAGGAACCAACCGCCACCAACCTGCGGAAGCTGGGATTTCCCAACGTCAACGACGAAACGCTGCTGGTGCGGACCGACACAAAGAGCTCGAGCAAGGAGCCACGTCGCCAATCAGTCAGCTCGAAATATCGGGTTGTACTTTTGATGGGCGACAACCTGAACGATTTTTCCGATGTGTTCGAGAACGCCAAGACGATCGCCGGGCGCATGACTGTTACGGAGCAGAACAAGACAAAATTCGGCTCGCGCTTCATCGTTCTGCCGAATCCGATGTACGGCGATTGGGAAAATGCGATTTACGATTACAACTTCAAGCTGAGTGAAAAGGAAAAGGATGCGAAGCGCAAGGCTGCGCTGAAGGATTGACCTGGCAGTCAATAAAAGAACCTCGAAGCGGTTCCCACCTTTAGTCCAACGTTGCCGAAGGCTACGTTGGGTTACGAGTCGTCGATCGTTGCGCAACCCTGTCAGGGTTGCGAATTCCCCTTCGTTGACCCCAGGGTAGCCGCGAAGCACGGCAACCCTGGGCTTTATTTTGCCAACCGCTTTGCGGTTGTCTTACTGAGAATCATGTTTTCTCGTTTTGTTTCCTGGCTGCCTCCGCCACCTCTTCCTTGATCTCGCCTTCCAAACGCTCAGTCTTAATGTCCAGGCGCAGACGGTTGTATATGCTCATGTACTGGTTTGCGATCCAGACCAAAGCAAAGAACGCCAAAAGGTAACCTCGCCAATCCGCCAACAGTAACTTGAATCGGGTAATCGCCAGGAAGATTGCCGCGATGTAATGGCTGAAGCAGAACTCGCAGGTGAACAGATAGAAAAATTTGCGTTGATACCAACGCGCGCATTGCCGGCTGCGACGCTGGCAGTATTCGCGCGGTTCGCGAAAGACTTCCTCATGCGTCACGGTCCAGGCCACGCAGGCGATCGGAATCGCGAGCAAAAACAGTTCGACAATCTGAAAGCTAAGCGCGGGCATCTGTTCGTCGCTAATGAAAACAATGGGCAGGGGTTTTTAGAGGTTGACCGGTCCAGCCTCACTGCGGGGGATTTCATTTTCCAGCGTCTTGAAGAATTGGTGGGCCAGCATCTTAGCGGCTGCTTCGATCATGCGCTGACCTACTCCGGCGATTACCCCACCGACCTTCATTTCGCCTTCGTAGGCAATCGTAGTTCCGCCGTTGCGCTCTTCCAGATTGAAAATCCCGGTGCCTTTTACGAAGCCCGGCGCGCCTTTCCCATCGACAATCATGCGGTAGTGTGTGGGCGCCTGCATGTCTTCGAGACGCACGTTCCCTTTAAACGTGCCTTTGACTGAGCCCACGCCGGCTTTCATCGTGGCTACATAGGTGTTCTCGTCGGTTTTATCCAGGGACTGACAACCGGGAATGCAGCGCTGAAGGATCTGTGGATCAGTTATCGCGTGGTAGACGACTTCGCGAGGAGCCTGGATTTCGTGAGTGCCTTCGATCTTCATAAAATGGGAAGTCAGAACCATCCGCGTAAGCGGATGGGATCAGGATGTTACACCCGCTTACGCAGGCGGTACTGACCTCAGCGCCGCCGAAATCGCTCGTTGCGTATAAACCTGAGCCAGATGTCTTCGGTAATCGGCCGAGGCAAACAGATCCCCATTTATCTCAATGCCATCGGCAGCATGTGAAGCGGCGCTCGCGATTGTTTCATCGTTCAGCGTCGCGCCATTCAAAGCACTTTCAACTCCGTCGGGGCGGAAGGCTTTGGCAGCTACGCCGGTAATGCCGATGCTGGCCCGTTCGCATTTGCCGTCGCCGGTCAATGAAAGATCTGCGGCCACTCCGACAACGGCAAATCCGGACGCCGGATGATGCATCTTCACATATGCCTGGCCGGTGCGCCCGGTTGATTTGTTCACGCGAATCTCGCGGAGAATCTCGCCGGCTTCAAGCGCGGTGGTCATCAGGTCCACGAAGAAATCATCTGCCTTGACTGACCGCTCACCGCTTTTGCTCGCGATGATCATCTCTGCGTTCAAGGCAACCATTGCCGCGGGCCAGTCGCCGGCCGGATCGGCATGAGCTACGCTGCCGCCAATCGTCCCCTTGTTTCTCACCTGCATGTCGCCGATGTGGCCCGCACACTGCGGCAGTAAAGGGCAAATCGTTTTCAAAAGGTCAGACGATTCGATTTGATAGTGGGTGGTGGCGGCGCCAATCACAATTCCACCGTTCTCTTCACGGATGTAGGCAAGATCTTTGATCCGGCCGATATCCACCAGCAGCGAAGGCATCGCCAAACGCAGCTTCATCGCCGGGAGCAAGCTGTGGCCGCCCGCGAGAATCTTCGCATCCTCGTTCTGCGCGAGCAGGGTCAACGCTTCGTCGATTGTGTTAGCGCGAACGTAATCAAATTGTGCTGGAATCATGTCTCTCCTTTTTGGAGTGCGCCGGCAGAGCGAAGCGGCGACGGCGCTTTGGATCCGTTATTATTTCATTACGTCTAATCCTGACGAATGAATTCAAGTTAAGCCCCAGGCTGCGAAGCGATCCAAAGCGGTGTCGCCGCTTCGCTCTGCCACCGCCCTCCAAATTTCAGCTCTTAATGATCTGCCAAACCTTCTCTGGCCGCACCGGCATATCCAGATGCTTCACGCCGTACGGCGACAACGCATCTACAACAGCATTCACGATTGCCGGAGTGGCCCCAATGGTTCCCGCCTCGCCGACCCCTTTCACTCCGAGCGGGTTTACCGGCGAAGGCGTTTCCGTCCGATCAGTTTCAAACCAGGGAAGTTGTGAAGCCTTCGGCAGCGCATAGTCCATCAACTCTCCGGTGACCAGCTGACCTTGATCGTCGTAGACAACCTCTTCGTACAGCGCTTGTCCGATCGATTGCACGATGCCGCCGTGAACCTGGCCGTCGACCAGCATCGGATTGATCACTTTGCCGCAATCATCAACCGCGACGTATTTCACGATCTTTATGTCGCCAGTATCCTTGTCGATCTCGACAACACAGATGTGTGTGCCAAAGGGGAAAGTGAAATTCTTCGGCTCAAAGAAATAAGTAGCTGATAATCCGGGCTCAGTGTCCGGCGGAAGCTCTTTGGCAATGTGGGCCGCGAGCGCAATCTCCTGAATCGTCAGGCTGGTGCGGCCGTTGGTTTGCGGTTCCGGCAAAGCACCCGCAGGCGCTTCACCCACCGGGACAGAAGGTTCCGAAGTCCCGGCTGCTGCTGCCGACGCTGCCTGGCGCGAATACTTTCCGGCTTCAAACGAGACGTTCGCAGCATCGCATTGCATAATATGCGCAGCGATCTTCCCGGCTTTTTCTTTCAACTTCTGAATCGCGACAAATACAGCCGTACCGCCCACCGCGGTGGCGCGGCTGCCGAAAGTGCCGATGCCGTATTGCACGATCGCAGTATCGCCGTGAATTACCGTGACGTCGTTGAGATCCACACCTAATTCATCCGCCGCGATCTGCGCGAACGAAGTTTCCTGTCCCTGTCCGTGTGGCGACGCGCCGGTCATCACGGTGACTTTGCCGGTAGGCTCGATGCGCACAGTTGCGCTCTCCCAACCGCCGGCCGGCATGGCCTGCGATGGACCAAGTGCGCAAATTTCGACGTAGCTCGACATGCCGATGCCCATCAACTTTCCTTCGCTGCGGGCTTTGGCTTGTTCGGCGCGGAGGGCTTGATAACCGGAAAGATTCAGCGCCTTGGCGAGCGCGGCTTCATAATCGCCGCTGTCATATTCCAGACCGGTTGCTGTGTGAAAAGGAAATTCGTCCGCTTTAGGAAAGTTTTTGCGGCGCACCTCGACCGGATCCATCTTCAGCTCAGCCGCGACGATATCCATCACGCGTTCGACGACGTAGGTTGCTTCCGGACGCCCGGCTCCGCGATAAGCGTCCGTGGACATCTTGTTGGTGAAGACTCCGGTCACATTCATTTGGATCGCTGGAATCTTGTAGGCGCCCGACAACATCAACCCGGTCAACGTCGGAATCGCCGGCGTCAGCAATTGATGATAAGCGCCGAGGTCGGCCACAACGTTGTAACGCAGACCGGTAATCGTGCCGTCATTTTTGCAACCGACTTCGACAGTCCCGACCTGAGCGCGGCCGTGGATGGTGGCCTGAACGTTTTCGCGTCTCGACTCAATCCATTTGGCCGGCTTACCGAGCTGTATTGAAATCCAGCCGAGCAAAGCTTCTTCGGCATAGACGTTTAGTTTCGAGCCGAAGCCGCCACCGACTTCCGGCGTGATCACACGCAGTTTGTTTTCCGGAATGCCGATCATTATTGCGAGCTGAGTGCGCAGCAGGTGCGGAATCTGCGTCGAAGACCAAACGGTCAATTCTTCTTCGCCGGGAAAGTAGCGCGCGAGGACGCCGCGCGGCTCCATCGCAATCGGCGCCAGCCGCTGATGGACCATCTTTTGCGAAACGATTTTATCGGCGGATTTCAAAGCCGCCTCGATGTCGCCTTCGCCGGAGGTCAACCTGTAAGCAATGTTGTCGCCGAATGATTCGTGGACCAGAGCGCCGCCCTGGGCCGCCTGCTCGCAATCGACGACGACCGGCAATTCTTCATAATCGACTGAGATCAAATCGGCGGCGTCGCGCGCGACATACCGATCAGTTGCGACCACCGCCGCGATTGGATGACCAACAAATAAAGCTTTGCCCGTAGCCAGCACTCGATAATCCGGAACTTTTAGATCGGGCAGCGCGGCCGCGCAGGGAACTGGCCCGACTTTTTCGGCGATGTCTTTGCCCGTGTAAACAGCCACGACGCCCGGAGTGCTCGCTGCTTCAGTCGTATCGATCGCGTTGATGCGCGCGTGCGCATAGATCGAGCGGACAAACGCTACATGCAGCGTGTCGGGCAAACGAACGTCATCAACGTAATGGGCCAGACCCTTAATCAATCGAGGGTCTTCGGTGCGCTTAATACTCTTGCCAACGTACTTACTCATGATGCCTCCAGTTTAGAGTTCACGCTTTAGCGTGTCTTCGTGGTCGCAGCCTAAAGGCTGAACTCTGAACTTTACGCGCTCGCTTTCCTGGCGGCGTATTCCACTGCTTCGACGATGTGTTGATAGCCGGTGCAACGGCAGAGATTTCCGTCCAGACCGTGCCGGATCTGTTCGCGCGAAGGATTAGGATTGCGATCGATGATCTGGCTAGCAGCGATGATCATTCCCGGCGTGCAGTATCCGCATTGCAGGCCATGCTTTTCCCAGAATCCTTCCTGGACGGGATGCAAATCACCGTTCGTAGCGAGTCCTTCGATCGTCGTCACGTTGCTGCCGTTCGCCTGGACGGCCAGCATCGTGCATGACTTCACCGCCTGGCCGTCGAGCAGAATGGTGCACGCGCCGCAAATCGACGTTTCACAACCGACATGCGTTCCGGTTAGCCCAAGCACGTCGCGCAGGTAATGGACCAGGAGCAGACGCGGTTCGACCTCGGCCGCATGATCGACACCGTTAACGTTGATACTGATAGCCTGTTTCATTCGAGCTACCTCGTTTCAAAATTCAGATTCTAAGAGGGAAAACTTGTGTGAAGTTTTCTATGCCAGTTCGTGGTGAAAGTCAATCCGAGTCAACGATCAGGAGGGCCCTAATTTGTAACGCAAACTGTTAGTTTGCGAGGAGTAAATGGCATCAACGCACGCGCAAACTAACAGTTTGCGTTACAAAAACTGAAATCAGGGCAAGCACTCTCAACACTGGGACCGCGGGCGCCCTCGCCCGCCTTGAGCGCGCCGCGCGAATATCTTCTATTGCTGAAGATGCTTTGGGAATTGCGGTTGAGCTGCTTAGGCGGTGCGGGCGAGGCGCCCGCGGTCGCAGTATTTGGTCGCGCGGACGGCCGCCCTCTCTTTGCGGTTGAATTTACGAATTAATCCCGGCGTTTGCTTTCCTTGATTTGCTGATCGGCGCGTTTGATTTCGGCCTTTGCCTGATCCTTGCTCAACCCCAGATTCTGCAAAGTGCGGCCAAGGCTGTCGCCATTCGCTAACCCGGCAAGAATCGCATCGCGCGTGATATTTCCGTTCCGGCCACCCAGGTTTCGACCCAATCGAGTTGCGGCGACATAATTCCCGAAGCTTAGATTCGGGTTTGTTGCTAAAGCCCTCTGGTAACCAGCTCGCAGGTCGTTCGCATTGACGCGAAGATCGCTCGCGAGGTTTGGATGTTTGCGGAGATCGTTGTCTGCCGATCTCAGATTGTCGCTGGCCACGCGGGCGCGTTCCAGCCCGGCATCAGATCTCCCATTCGATCGATCTGACGCATTTCCACGGCCCACGTCGGCACGCCCCATTGAGGCGTCTGAAGATGTTCCGATTCCGCGATCCACGCCTACCCCGCTGGGTGGTCCGCCCGGCGATGCGCCGCGGCCGCCACCTCCACCGCCTCCATGTCCGCGACCCTGGGCCAGAGAGGACGGCGTTGTTACGAAAGCCATTAAGCCAGCGATGAGAATGGCGCCGGCGAACAAAACTAACCTGTTGCGCATAATCCGAGTTCCTCCAAAATCTTATGATTCAGAATTAGACGAGGAGAGAAATAACGGTCAGTTGCAGATGTTAACAAGGATAGAGCGGCGCAATCCGAACGGAATTGTGCGGTTTTGTTTGCGTTTTGATTATTGAGGGGCGAGGGAGTCGCCCCGTGCTGACGTAAAAACTAAACTGTCGCCTTGTGAATCTGTCGCTTCAGCCGGTGAATGCCCCGGCGCGCGCGCTTTAATTCAGCATGATCGCGCGCCGCGATGGCAGCGTCACGTTTTGTTTTCAGGGCTTTGATTCGTGACTTGATGGTGGCTTTGTCAATGCCCACGACGTCGTGATGCTCGTGAATAGCGATGTTCAGCGCTTTGCAAATTGCCACTATCAGGTGCTCTTTATTGAGTTGGGTATAACCCTGGACTGCTTCGTGTTCGATGTCCTTGGCGATGTCGCGCAACTCAGCCAAAGTTTTGTGTTTTAGTTCGGCATGTGTGTAAGCCATTAGGTCAACCTTTCTTATGATTCAATTGTTTCCGGAATCATCTGTAACGCAAAGTGTTAGTTTGCGGACATCGGTGAAATTCCAGAAGTACTCCTGATTCTGCGGTCAGGTCAAAAAGCGACCTTCCCATCTATGATCATTCCGGCGACGTTGAACTTGAACTTCGTTACCGTCGCCTTCTTCCAGTCAAAAACCCGGGGGTCGAATGAGATTATCACAGTGCGGGTTGTTGGGCCGATTAATGGATTGCCTCTGGAGTCGAGGCGGGGAAAAAAGAAAATAGCTTCACCGGCCGAAAATTTCGGGCCGATGAATTTCGCCAACTCACGCGTTTCATGATTTTCGTTCTCCAGCACGACGTTTTGTTTGACCACCTCGAACGCTGTCCTGCTTGAGCTCAAAAATGAGGGTAACTCGGTTCGGCTCCCCGCGCCGGGTGTGATTGAGACGATGTAGTACCCATCACAATCCGGACACTCGAGAAGCTCTCTGTTTCGCGCATCGATAATCGCCCGTTCATTCACATTCTTCTGATCATATTTCTCTTTCAGTTGATTTAGTCTCACCAGGGCCTGGCGGAGCGGCAGGGCCGATCGCAATCGGACCGTCACCGTTGTGTCAACCGGCTCAGTCAGAGGATCGCGTATTCCGATCGAAACCAAGCCCGCTTGCGTCTGGGCCCATGGCGAGTTAGAGAGCAGACTCTCGGCTTCCCGGGCGCTCAATTGTTGATATGGCTTCCCGCCAAGCTGCGCCTGCGCGGCTGGCGGGACAAGTGCAAATGAAGCACTCAAAACGAGCAACGTGAGAACCAGTCTCAAGGGATAGTTGCAGGATGGCTGTTCAAGTTCACACACTGCAAGGGAGTCCTCTCAGTTAGTCTTTTCCGCGCGGAGAGACGGAACTGCGCTGTGTTCTATTCGGCGATCGCGATTACAATACAGCACCGGCGCGCTGTTTGGAATAACGCGGCCAAGTCGCTGATGTCGAATCGAACTCGAAGACACAAGCTGAAGATTCTCCTGCGCATCATCGCCGTGGTGCTGGTCCTGCTAATCGCCGGCGTGCTCTTCGATCTTTACTATCCGCGCACGTCCAAATTGCGCGAATTCGATCCTGACGAGGTCGCCCGGCTCGAGACGGCGATGTGGCGGTCTTACTACGACAAAGAACACCTCAAGCTTTTCAACCAGTTGTCCGAACTGATGCGGACGCAGTATCACATGCCGCCGCTTCGTTCAAATGAAGTTGCCTACTACGGCGCGAACGCGGCCTTTGTATTCAAGCAAGGCAAAGAGCGCCAGGATTACGAGAAGGCCCTGCCCGATCTCAAGAAATTCTACGGCGAGATTCGAAAGATTAGTGACATTCCGTTTGACGTCGATCGCGTCTCGCAGTTGGAATTGGAGTGGTGGATCATTCATCGACAGCGTTCCCAGCACAAGCCGGGTGATTTGGATCGAGCCCTGGCAGAACTGCAGGCCGAGATTTATCGCGTTCCGGTCGAGCAGCTTCTGGAACACGGGCGCCTGCGCGCCGAAGCCATGACCATTCGCGACACGAAAGCGGAACAAGGCGGCGTCACGGAAGCAGATTGGGCGAAGATAGATCAATTGCTGCGGCAGTCGTGGAGGTCTCTGGCCCAGGCAGTAACGAGTTCGTCGAGTAGCTGATACGATCTCATTCACATCTGGTAAAAGTTATCTCTCTGTGTCAACTCTGTGGTTCTCAGTGTCTCTGTGGTGAAATTCTTCAGAACGTATTCACCACAGAGGCACAGAGATCGCACAGAGGACCACAGAGAAGATCACTGTCCGATTGAATACCCGACGAGTCGATTGCCGTTGGCGGCAAACAAAATTCCGGCAACCTCGTCAGTGACAAACCGCTCATCCAAATCGCTAAGCCTGATTTCGCGATCCACCGTTCCGCTCTGAATATTGATTCCCGCCAGTCCATGTCCGCCGCTGCGTTTGAGATCCGTGTAGAAATACATCCAGTTACCTTGCAGGGTCGCCAGACGTTCCTGATGCCAGAGAAATTTTGAGAGGCGTTCCAGTTGGTGCGCGGGGTCAATGCGATCAAGCAGACGCTCGTCGACATTGCGGGGCCGCCGCTCAACCAAACGATCGCGAATGCTTGAACGAAGATCGATTGAAGGATTTGCGGGAAGAGCGATTCCCGGATTATTAAGCCGCGCGCGAACCTGCGCAGCCACGCCGAATGCTTTGAATCGATTCGCGGCATACGACTGCACAGACTTCGAGGCCATGTTTGTCGCCAACGCCTGCAAGTTGGCGAATGAAGACCGAGTAGCCAAGCCCGACCAACTGAACGAAGTGACGATTCGGGCAATCTGGATTCCGCGAAATGCGGGTGACGCTACGCCGCCAAAGCGAAAATAAAGTGAAGCGGCCCGCGCCGCGATTGCGCCAATTGTTCGCAACAAACCGCGCCCCGGCGGAGGACAACGCACCCGCCAGGTTTCCAACCCTGAACTAAAGCCAGCGATCTCCTCTCGCCCTCCGATGACGACTTCGCCACGGTCGTTAACCAAAGCAAACGATGCGCTTTTCACGTGATGAGAAAAATGTGTCAAACGCCTTCCGCTGGCCGCATCGATCGTAATTAGTTCATCGCGATCGGCCACGGCCAGGGTTGAGGCATCAGCCAACACTAAGTTAGTTATCCCTTTGTCTGCGCCTTTGTATTGCCAGAGCTTTTTACCGGTTCGCGAATCAATCGCGGCGACGCCGTAGGGCCCGCGCTCAGTCATCTCGCCGTCCTTGATTCGCGTGAATTGGCCGCCCGTGCGCGCAAACAAAACGCGCCCGGCGATAATCAACTCGGGAGTCACGCCGAGATCTTTTGCTTCCCACTCGACCTTGCCCGTGGCGCGCGAGATGGCCCGCACGTGTCCGCGACCGGAAGTGTAGACAAAGGCTTCGTCGACGACGGGCGCGGCTTCGGTCAATGCCAGGCCTTCTTCATTGACGCGAAACTTTTCGCGCGTTTTCTCTTTGCCGGTGCGCGCGTCGAAGGAAGTCACGCCCTCATAAAAAAGATAGAGCCGGCCATCCAGGAGCAGCGGCGGCTGATAGTTGTCGAGGCTGTATTCAACTTCGTCCTTTTCTTCCCAGCGCGTCGGCATCATTTCAATGTCACTACCGATCTCGTGCTTCCAAAGCTCGTCTCCCGATTTCAGATCGAGCACATGGACCACGGGTTTGCGCTTGAGAGTCTCACGTCCTTTGGCGTCTTTGACCAAAACGACTGCGAGCAGATTCGTTTCGGTATCGACGGCCATGTGCATGACCGCGCCGCGCAGCTTCTCACTCTGCCAGATCGTGTCGCCGCTCAGCGCATCAATCGCCTCAATTCGAGTGCGGGAGCCTTTTTCAAAACTGACGAGCAGGAGATCGGTCCCGGGGATGGGCGCGACGTCATTTTCGTCGAGCGACGAATCTTTGCGCCGCCACAGAATATCGCCGGTAGTACCGTCAACGGCGTAAACGGATTTTTTTGTGCCGACGACGACAGCTCCGACATCGGTGGCTTGGTAGAAATTAATCTTGTCGTCGAGCTTGGCGGACCATGTCTGAGCTCGACCAGCGCAGGGAACGAGCAGCGTGCAGATAAACAGGAAAGTAATGAAGACTCTTCGAAGCATCGTCTTCATTGTAGCTTGAAATTGTTAGCGACAAGAGCGGCGCGCAAAAAAGTCGGTAAGACATTGAAGACCATCGATTTTCTTCGGGCCAACAGACTTTGATTCACATCTGGCTCCAGGAGTCTGTCGGAAAAAGGCATTTCTCTGCGCCTCTGTGAAAATCTCGGTGTCTCTGTGGTGACATTAATCGGGAAAACACTCACCACAGAGGCACAGAGATCGCAGAGAGGCACGGAGATCAATTTCTCCGGCAGACTCCTTTAGCAGAGAGGTGCTTCATTCTAATCAAGATAAAAAGATCCGCGAAGCATGTGCGCTCCGCGCGCTCTTAGAAGAACCATGTACAGCGGGCCGCGTTGGATTTGAACAAATTGTCGGCCGGCATTACGGATACTGGCCTTTGGGTAATTCGAAATGTGGACCATCGAGGAAGACCTTCTTCCCGGCTGCCCGGCGACGCGCAGAGTACGCTTCAACCGTGTCTTCCGGATTATCGTCTGTCTGCGTAAAGGCTACGTCCCAGGCTCCGCCCCAACGCAGGGGGATGCTGAGTTCCTTAGCCGCAGCTCGCACGGCTTCCGCGATTTTATAGATCGGGTTCCAATCCCACTTGAGCTTACCGTTGATGACTGGCACAAGATCCACGGCGTGACCATTGAGATGTCTGGAGTCAAGCGTTTGGGTCGTGCCCGCGGCCAAAAACTTTTTCTGCTCTTCGAGCGTTCGATTTCCATCATTGACAGCAAAGTCCTGGACGGTGAGTTCAAGAGCGCGATTGACCACCGCGACCAGGTCTTGATGTACTCCCTGTAATTCCCCAAGCGATTTCTGACTGAAGGTGAAGTTGCTCATTTTTCTCTCCTTTGTTTCGTCCCCAGCTCCCGTCCGATGCCAAACCTCAGCGCTGAATCCAGGGGCGCAAACCCTTACATTTCACTTCGATTCAATCGATCAAGTTAAGAAAGGATCGAGAACGGAGCCGTCGTGAGGGGTAGATATCAGAACCGTCGAACTTCGCTGCGACCTCGGCAATGGCTCGGCCACTCTGATGTGCGGCAAGTCTGCGACTTGCCGGCTGCGAACCTTTCTTTTTCATCCGGTCTTCGACCCGCCACGGTCAAAGACCGGCTCGACTAAATGAGCTACGTATCGGCAAGTCCGAGACTTGCCGCGCATCAGAGTGGCAGAGCCATTGGCGTGGTGAGTCAGGCTGAAGGCGTGCACCGACTAACTCCGTTTTTCTTTCTGCGCAGCTTTGGTTGCCGCCGGTTCCTTCAGCAAATCCGTGGTCCTTTCAGTAACGCTTGGCACGTATTCAACGTTGCTCGCCGGCGGCAGATACTCTGTCGATCGTGAAGGTGTGAGAACCTCTGGTTGCGAGGAGGGACTGGAACCACTTTTTTTGCGGCGAGGAGGCGCCAGAAACGGATAGACCGTCAGAAACATCCCGAGCAAAGAAATCAACACGCCAACGACAGTCACAATGTCCACGTGCAGAAGCTTCTTGCCCACGACGCCAATCGCTGCGCCGAGAAACATTATGATGAATCCCCAAAGCACGAAACCATTCCGGCGTTGCGCTTCATCTTTAAATCCGATTGCCGGAGCCCTCTCCAGATCAGAGATCGTGTCGAGTTCAGCAAGCGGCTGGGTAGTCATCCGCAGGCTGGCTCCGCAGGAGCGGCAAAATTTCTGATCTGGTTTTGACTGGAGTCCGCACTTAGGACAAGTCATTTTTTGAGCCTTACTTCTCAGACTGCTAATCCATGGCTAAGGTATGCCCGGATTTCAACCCTCTATCGGCCGGCGATTCGTTGGGGTCATCTGTCGTAACTCTTCGATCGTGCCACGAATCTTCTTTGCGTCAGTCACCTTCGGTTCGAGGCTGAGATACTTCTCGAATTCATCCGCAGCTTCCGTGTACCTTTTGTTGCGCCAGTAGATGCCGCCCAAATACCTGTGCGCCAGCGCCAGTTTGTCACCACCATGTTTGATGGCGCTCTCGAATTCTGACTGCGCTTCATCAAACTTCTTCTGGCTAATCAAAGCGAGACCCAGATAGTAACGGGAGACAGGTGAGTCGGCGTTGCTTTTCTGAATTGCGACTCGCAGCTCGGTTTCGGCTTCAGCGAATTTCTTTTGGTTCAAGAGCGCGATACCGTAATTGAGTCGCAGCGTAAAATCCTCGGGATTAATTCTCAGAGCCTCTTTCAGCGTCTCAACCGCCAGAGCGCCTCGGCCTGTTTTTAGATACTGCACGGCCAGTTCGTTGTAAGCGAGTGCGAACCTGGGCGCTTGTGAAATTGTCGACTTCAGTTGCTCGATAGCTTTGGTGTGATTACCCGCGCGCGCATTTCCGAGCGCTTGCTGAAAAAGATCTCGCGCGGCCGCCGGCACATCGGCAAATACTGCGTTTGACACGGCTGGCTGTCCGTTCGAATTTATGCGCCTGGGTTTGAGGTAAATCTGCACCTGGTAAACGAGGGGGATAGCATACGAACCCGGGGAGCCTTGCGCGGGCACAGCGCCGGAGTTTCCGATCGCCACGGTTTCAGTCGCGCGCTCGTACTGGTCGCCGGCTTCCACGATGACTGTGTATTGATCCGGTCTTAGATGTGTAAACCGGAACATGCCGTCTCGATCCGTGACTCCCGTGACTTCCGGAGAACTCAAGCTCTGAAGCTTGACCACGGGCCGAGCGCTGGACGTGTCGCCCGGCGGGAAGAAGATGCGGCCCTCAATCTGTTCATTGCCGATCATGCCGGTATTCGTCTCGCTGGTTCTTTGCGCATACGACACCGTCAAAGAAAGCAAGATCATTAATAGCATTGCTGACCCGGACAAAAACGAACGAGACTTACTTGTAAATATGCTGCGCGAGTTAAATGACATTTCAAGCACCTCCTTGCGGTAGAAGGAATTATTATTAAAGCGTCTGTCGGGTTGGGTCAATGAGGCGCGTCATGTCAATAGTGCCTTAGTTTGGCTTTGCGCGTCTTGGCGCCTTTGCGTGAAATAGCTTTTTCCTTGTGCACGTTCTTCACGCAAAGGCGCCAAGACGCAAAGAAAAACCGCAAAGTAAGAACACTGCGGTCACGTCGGTATTCACTCATCTACTTCCCTTGGCATCACTCGAAAAACAACAGGAGATGACTCGAAGCAGTCGCTTTTCCAAACGACGTTATAGACTCCCGGCTTCTGGAATAATTGGCCATTCCCGTTTTTGGCCGCATAGACTCCGCGGCCCGAAGGTAGTGGATCCTTTGCCCGTGGACCGTTGCTAATATTGAACCTAAACCAATCGAGATCCTTTCCGGTCAGTTCTGCGCCATTGATAACCAAAGTTGAATGTTCGAAACATGGATTCACCGCCGCGGGTAGTTTGCCTTCATTGAATACCGCAAAGTCCATCACCATTTCATTCATCCAACCTTCGGTGTACAGCGGGTGGTTAACGGTGATGGCCGCCCAAAGTTTTGCGGCGCCAGGCTCTGGTTTCTGACTGCCACAGAAAACCAGAGAGAGTCCCAGTAAACCAACTTTGGAAAAGTTGGAAGCTCTGCGAATCATAGCGTCGATCTCCACGAGAGGTTTAGTGCCTGGCGTAACTCGTCATCGCAGGTCACCGCAATGGTTGACCAGCCGCGACATGCCAATGCAAATGTTTTGAATCCTGATATTCACCCAAATTTGTGATCACTCGACACGCCCCTTGTTCACGCACGACGCCTGAAGCAGCTTGTCGAATCACCTCGAACAACTCAATCAGGAGCTTATCATCGTCATCTCCGAGCGCGAGCAATGACTCAATGTGACGTTTGGGGATTACCACAATATGCACCGGGTAAAAGGGGCGTGTGTGATGGAAGGCGAGCACATTCTCAGTCTCCAGAACTTTCTGGACAGGTGTGTGTCCACTTAGGACTTCGTCACAGTAGAAGTCATTCATCGCGCTTGTCAGACCAGTCAGGTCACCGGCAGAGTTGAATGGAGCGAATCATTTACCCGTCAATCTTAGTTCTGAAGTTTCTTTAACATCTCGACGGCATTCGCGTTGTTAGGATTTAACTCGAGCGACTTCTTATAAAACCTAATAGCAAGCTCTTTATTGCCAAAGTCCATGTAGGCCTCGCCGAGACTGTCGTACGCATTCGCGGAGTTCGGAAACTGCTCTGTATTTAGTTTGAAAATCTCAATGGCTTCTTTCAGTCTGTGCTTGCCTTTGAGCCAGTAGCCCAGAGTATTCAACTGCGCCTCGTTCAGCTTTCCCGAGCCGCCGCGGTTATGAATCCGCCGGTATTGATCGATTGCTGCTTGTCCGTGCAAGAGTATGTCTTTGAACAGAATCTTAATGGGTAAATTGTTTGCCCTGAATTGAATTTTCACCCGCGAGTTGTAAGGTTCATAACCCATCCAGGAAAAAGCGGGATGGCTGCCTCCGATGGCTCGCGAAACGATTTCCGGAACGATCGAGAGCCCATTGCCGCTGTTGGTGAATACCACAATGCCGATCTTTTCTTTTGGGTAAGCCACCGCGAAGGTTTGAAACTCACCGCGATTCTCGCCCCAGTGCCAGATGGCATCTCCCACTTCGCTGTGTTCGATGCCCCATCCGATTCCCCAACTTAGAGACGGCGAGACCTGGCTGGCGCCAGGGCTGAGACAGAAAACGCAGCGCTCATTAACGCGCACCTGGGGCGTCCTCATGAGCTTTGCAGTGGACTCCTTCAAACCGTTTCCATTCATCACCGCAATTACAAACTTGCTGTAGTCCAGGGCGTTCATATGAAGCCAGGAGATCCTGACCTCGGCCGGCTTGTTGCGCTCCGCGACAATGCCGGCAGCATTATGTCCGTTCGCCATCAGGTCTTCGTACTGGTTCAGCCAGACGTAACTCGCGCTGGTCATGCCCAACGGCTCGAAAACGGTTTTCTTCATGAAGACGTCAAAGCGGTCTCCGGTAATATGCTCGATGACTTTCTGAAGATAGATGAAACCTTCGCCGGAATAACTGAATCTCTCACCCGGCGTGAAGTGAATCTTGAGTCGTTCGCCCGGATGAAGTTCATTCTGTAAGCCTGTCGTATGACTGAGCACCATACGCGCGGTAATCTGGGTCGAGCGATCGTCATCTTCTACAATATTTTTTGGCAGGTACTTTACTAACGGCGTATCAAGATCCAACTTTCCAGAGTCCACTAACTTCAACGCGCCATAGGCTAAGACCGGTTTTGTGAGGGAAGCGATTTCGAAGATTGTCGAATCTTCGATGGCCGCCTTTCGCTCGTTGTTCTTCAAACCAAACCCACGATGCCAATAGATTTTTGCATCGCGGATGAGCACGATGGATAAGCCGGGAACATCTCCGTCCCTCATAAGTTGGGGAATACTTCTTTCCAGGGACCGGACCGTCCCGGCATCAAGGGCGTCGACCTTCGAGGGCAACCGGTTGCCAATCTTATGCGCGTGCGCGAGCCCGTTAAGCGAAGGACAAACGAGGCAGCTCACCAGGAGAACTTTGGCAAAGTAGCGGTAGGACATTGTTGTTTGCTTTGAATGTCAGTGGCACAGACTTTAGGAAACTCTGATCAAGTGTCTTCGACGCGTAGCGTCGGTCTGAATTTAGCCCGGCGTTTCAACGCCGGGACCGAGCGGTGGTGGTTTCTCGTCGCGTAGCGACGATTGAATTCACATGGGTTTCAGGCGTCGCTACGCGACGCGAAAACTTCGGTTGCACTTTCCCGGCCTTGAAGAGTGTGTGTCAAAACTCAATCCCTCAGCGCCGAAGGCGCGAAATGTAATAGCCTGGGCCATCGGCCCAGGAAGAAGCCGTTGACAGACGCCCAGCG
>Ga0207653_10000368_pt1 | contig 21086 bp, 14 predicted proteins | sample KBSK5251metaG_FD_184341 | JGI IMG/M metagenome (GOLD analysis project Ga0207653, IMG submission 184341) | Corn, switchgrass and miscanthus rhizosphere microbial communities from Kellogg Biological Station, Michigan, USA - KBS K5-25-1 metaG... | ecosystem: Host-associated > Plants > Roots >...
CCAACCCAGGGCGTTGCCCTGGGCTATTACATTTCGCGCCTTCGGCGCTGAGATCCCGGGGTTTTGACACACACTCTAAACGCCTGGGCTACAGAAAACCTTATAATGAAATTAAGTAACCGCCAATATTACTTAAGACATCTCGCGCCAAGTCGCAATGGTAACGACTGAGTCGACAGTGATGGAGTCTGAAATAATACGGCTTAGCGTTCACCCTTTAGGCTCCCCTTTTGGTCGGCACAAGCTAAAGCTTGAACTTCTAAACTGCATCGCTACTGAATGACTCGCGTAATTTCACGATCTCAGTTATCTAACAGAGTAGCCTGCTGAGTCTTCTGGTAGATCGATTGTTAGAATACGCTTTCCTAAGTGCAGGTTTATGAAAACAACACAGCATGAACCGCCGGCGCTCGTTCCGGGTGAGGACTATTACATGGAGGATGGTTTACTCGTGATGACGGCTGCTTACCATAAGAAGCGCGGAACTTGCTGTGGCAGCGGATGCAGGTGGTGTCCATTTGAGCCAAAGCACGAAGCTGGAGCAACAAAGCTAGCGGCAGATCCAAGCATACTGAAGAATGGTGAGAGGCCAGGATGAGAATGAGATCGCAATTCCCCTCCAGCCCAGGGTTGGCCGCAGGGGATAACTTGGCTCGAGCTTAACGGAGCGGGGAAGCAACCTCATCGAGCCTGTCGGAAAAAAGATTTCTCCGTGTAACCCTTCGGAATCTCTGTGTCTCGGTGGTGAAAATATTCAGAAACAATCAACCACAGAGACACAGAGATCGCACAGAGAACCACAGAGACGGTTTTTTCTCCATCGGGTCGCGCGTTGGTGCACGACTACATCCAACTGGCATTCACCGCCGCGTATCGACTATCCTGCGCAGTCGCACGCAAAATGAGAAAGGAAGTCGCGCGTCGCCGTCATCCATGAAAACACACACCAAAGTTTCAATCGCAATCTTCTGCGCCGTCTTATTGACTACCAGCTTACTCAATCAATGGTCAGTCAGTGCTCAATTGTCACGACCGCAGGCGCCGCAAATTCAGTACTCGCCGCAACTCGTTTCTGAAATCAAAAAAGTTCAGCAGGCCGCGTTGTCGAGCGATTATGCGTATTCCCAGCTCGCGCACCTGTGCAATAACATCGGCCCGCGCCTGAGCGGTTCACCGCAGGCACAGGCGGCGGCAAATTATGTGGCCGCCGAGCTGCGCAAACTCGGTCTCGAAGTAAAGATGGAAAAGGTGATGGTGCCGCACTGGGTCCGCGGGGAAGAGACGGCCGAGTTAACAGACTTTGCCGGCATGGCGCCGAAGACGACGCAGAAGATCGCGCTGACAGCGTTGGGCGGAAGTGTCGCCACTCCGAAAGAGGGAATCACCGCGGAAGTTATCGTCGTGAATGACTTTGACGAATTGCAGACGCTGGGCCGTGAGCGTGTCGCCGGAAAAATTGTTTTGTTCAATGCGAAGTTCGATCAGCAACTTGCGGATAACGGTTTCTCTGGCCAAGCCTATGGTCAGGCGGTCATCTATCGCGGAATCGGAGCGAGTGCCGCGGCGCGTCTGGGCGCCGTTGCTGCGCTCAATCGATCGGCTGGCGGCGCTGACTATCGTCTGCCGCACACTGGCGCGCTTCGTTACGCCGATGATGCGCCGAAAATTCCGGCAGCCTCGGTGGCTAGCGAAGATGCTGACCTGTTGGCTTACCTCACGAAAGATGGCGCAGTGAAAATGCACCTGGTGTTGACACCTCAAACTCTTCCTGATGAGCCCAGCTTTAACGTGGTTGCCGATTTGAAAGGAAGCGAACATCCGGAGCAAATCGTAATCGTATCCGGCCATCTCGATTCGTGGGACCTCGGGCGCGGCGCAATCGATGACGGCGCCGGCGTGGTGATGGCAATGCAAACCGCTCAGGTCTTGAAACAGTTAGGTCTGCGGCCCAAGCGAACAATACGGGTGATTGCGTGGATGAATGAAGAGAACGGACTCGCCGGCGGTCGTGCTTACGCGGAGGATCATAAGAGCGAGATCGCTAATCACTTCGCAGCGATCGAAGCAGACCTTGGCGCAGGTCATCCGCTGGGGTTTTATGCGTCAGGAAAAGCGGAGATTCTGACATTGCTGCAGCCGCTCGCGGTGATACTGCAAAGTCAGGGCGCGGGCGTAACCCGGGCCGCGGAAGAGACGGGTTCTGATATTGGCCCGCTGGGTGCTGCCGGCGTGCCGACATTCGCTCCAATTCAGGATGCGCGCACCTACTTCAACTATCATCACACGGCGGCGGACACTCTCGACAAAGTCAATCCAAAAGAGTTGCAGGAAAACTGCGCGGTAGTCGCGGCCCTGGCTTACACTTTGGCGAACATGCCACAGTCTCTGCCACGATAAAGGTTTGGAGTTCCGCCTTTAGGCGGTTCTTGTCTCATGAGATGACGCCGCCTAAAGGCGGAACTCCGAACAATATCTATGTCCTTCCAGGCAACCGTCCAGCGCCTTGATTCGATCGACTCGACCAACCTCGAGGCGATGCGTCAGGCTAAAGCCGGCGCGCCCGAAGGACTCTGCGTTGTCGCGCGTGAACAAACCAAAGGCCGCGGCCGTTTGGATCGAAGTTGGCAATCGCCGCCGGATGCCGGTCTTTACATGAGTCTGGTTTTGCGCCCGCAATTCGCTATGAATGCGTGGCCGTTAATCACTCTGATGGCGGCGCTTGCTGTCTATGACTCACTGATGAAGACCTGTCAGCTGCGCGCAGACATCAAATGGCCCAACGATCTCTGCGTGAACGATCGAAAACTCTGTGGAATTTTGGCTGAGACGGTCGAGACATCCACTGGCGCTGCCGCAGTGGTCGGAATTGGGATCAATTTGACCTCGGAAATTTTGCCGTTGGTTCCGTCAGAGGCTACCTCAGTTGAATCTGTGACCGGCGAAAGACCGGACGGCGAAATCATTTTGGATGAACTGCTGAAATCGATCGCAGAGAGATACGAGCTGCTCAACAGTGCGCCGGGTTGTGAACACACAATCCGGGAATGGTGCGCGCACTCGTCGTATGCGATGGGCCGGCGCGTGCGCGTGACCCTGAGCGATGAAATCTTTGAAGGGACGACGCGAGGTCTGGAGAGCGATGGCGCGCTGCGGGTTGAAACCGCAGCAGGAAGAATGAGAATTGTCAGGGCCGGCGACGTGACGGCTTTAAGATCGACGAATGGTTAGATCATGGCACGGATCGTACTCTCCACCTTTGGATCTTTCGGCGACATCCATCCCTACGTCGCGATCGCTTTGGAATTAAAAGCACGCGGACACCTTCCGGTAATCGCCACGGCGGAAGTTTATCGAGAAAAGATGGACGCGCTCAGCATCGAATTCCACCCGGTGCGACCACCAATGCCGTCGTACGATGACGCGGAGGAGCTTGGCAGGGTAGTCGAAGAGCTGATGGAACCGCGGCAGGGCAGCGAAAGGGTCATGCAGTTGCTGCTGCCGCATCTGCACGACATCTACGACGATCTGGATTCGGCAACCGAAGGCGCAGACCTGCTGTTAACGCATCCGCTGCCATTGCTGGGTCCTGTCGTGGCGCAGAAGAAGCGGCTCCGTTGGGTGTCGAGCGTGTTGGCGCCGACATCTTTTTTTTCCGTCTACGATCCGATTGTGCCGCCCCAATGGCCCGGTCTTTACAAAGCGCTGCGTCTCAGCCCCTGGGTCGGCCGCGCGGTGATGGCCGTGGCGACGAAAAAACTTGATAAGCTGATGCGGCCGGTTTACGAGATGCGCGCAGAGTTGGGACTGCCACGCGGCGAGCAACCACTCCTTGGCGGTCAGCATTCGCCGACCTGCGTGCTGGCGCTGTTTTCAAAGGTTCTGGCGGCGCCACAGAAGGATTGGCCGGAACATTCGATCGTGACGGGCTTTCCTTTTTACGATCGGCGAGATTTTTTTGGCGAGACGGCAATTGCGAAAGAAGTAGTTGCGTTCCTCGATGCGGGAGATCCGCCGATCGTTTTTACGCTCGGCTCGTCCGCCTTCTGGGTGGCCCGAAACTTCTATCGCGATTCCATCGAAGCTGCGAGAGCCCTCGGGAAGCGCGCGTTGTTGCTCATCGGCCATTCACGCAATCTGCCGGCTGAAGAATTGCCGCCAGGGGTTGCGGCATTCGAATACGCGCCTTACAGTGAGGTCCTGCCCAGGGCTTGCGCAGTCGTCCATCAGGGCGGCGTCGGGACGACCGGCCAGGGGCTGCGTTCTGGCAAGCCCGTGCTGATCCTGCCGCACGCGCACGATCAATTTGATAACGCGGCGCGAGTTGTCAGGTTGGGATGTGGCCGGACGATACCTCGGCCGCAGTATTCGGTAGCCACGGCGACAACGGAATTACGGGCGTTACTGAATAATCAGAGCTATGCCGAGCGAGCTGCTGAAATTGGAGAGGTAGTGCGTCAGGAGAATGGCGCGAGCGTGGCCGTGGATGCGATCGAACGAGTGTTGAATTAGCCGCGGATGAACGTGGATGAAACGCGGATCAGGGACAAAACAGATACAAGCAAATTGGACATCGCTCGTTGGTTTTCATATCAGCGCAAATCCGCGTTAATCCGCGGCTAATAATCTAAACATGCTTCTAGTCATCGACATCGGTAACACGAACACTTCGCTGGGCGTGTTCGAAAGCGAACGACTGGTCGCGCACTGGCGTCTGACGACGGAACGAGCGCGCACGGGTGATGAATGGGGCGTACTGGCGCGCAATCTGTTTGAGTTGTCAGGGTTGGACGTCAAATCAATCGACGCGATTGCGATTGCCTCGGTGGTTCCGCCGCTCAACTTCACGCTTAACCGAATGGCGGAAGTCTATTTTCATCTGACCCCACTGTTTGTCGATCACACGATCGATACCGGAGTCACGATTCTCTATCAACCGGCCGCGGACGTGGGCGCAGACCGAATAGTCGATGCGGTCGCCGCCATTCGCAAGTATGGCGCGCCGTGTATCGTCGTTGATTTTGGGACGGCGACAACCTTCGATGCGATTAATTCCAACGGCGAATATGTGGGCGGTGTGATTACGCCCGGAATCACCATTTCCGCCGACGCGCTATTTGATCGAGCCGCCAAGTTGCCGCGCGTCGAAATCAAGCGTCCGCAAAAAGTCATTGGCTCGGCGACAGTTGAAGCAATGCAATCCGGCCTCTACCACGGTTACATCGGTTTGGTCGACGGTATTCTCAAGAAAATGATTGACGAGCTCGGTCGTTCGCCGCGAGTTATTGCCACCGGCGGTCTCGCACCATTGATAGCCAGAGGTTCTAAATTCATCCAGGAAGTTGACGAGACGCTGACACTCGAAGGTTTGCGCCTGGTTTATGAACGGGCGGGTAAGAAAGCTCCGTAGGAGCGGCATCTTTGTAGTCTTGTAGTCACAGTGTTTATGAAGCTCCGTAGGAGCGGCACATCGATGTCGCTCCTACGGAGCTTGATGATTTGGTCGGCGCTATTGCTACAAATATGACGCTCCTCTGGAGCTGAAGTCATCAGCAGAAGATGAATTACTTTTCCTATTTCTCTGAAATCGAAGACACGTTCGTGCGCCGCCGGGGCAAGCATCTGATGCTTAGCCCAATCGATTGGGCCTTGATCGAAAGTTGGAAAGAGCGCGGCGTGCCGCTTCACGTGGCCCTGCGCGGCATCGAGCACGCTTTCGATTCGTACGAAGCGAAGAAACATAAACGCACGATCAAGACGCTGCTCTATTGTCAGGAGGAAGTGGAAGCGCAGTACGCCGAATGGCTGGAGTCGCGGGTCGGAAAACAGGATGAACGCGAAGCGGACGCTGACGACGAACTTAAATCACCTTTCCCGCGCGACGTCGTGCTCAAGTATCTCGACGAATCGCTGACGGAACTCACGCAACTTTTCGAGCAGCGTCGAGCCATCGATGATGACCTGACCGAAGCGGTGGCCCGGGCCGGCACGCTTCTGGCTGAAATCAAAAATGATTACGCCACCGTAGCGGCGCCGAACGCGCGAAAGCTGGAAGATTCGCTGACGGGACTTGAGCGGTTGTTAAGCGATGCTTTGCGTTCAGGGCTTTCGTCCGATGAAATGGCCAACCTGCAATCTGAAATCGCCGCGCAGCTCAAGCCCTATCGTCGCAACATGGATAAAGAAGTCTACGAACGCACCCTCGATAACCTTCTCCTCAAGCGCCTGCGCGAGAAATTCGGCGTGCCCCGGCTGAGTCTTTTCCATCTTTAGTTTGGCCGTTTAGTTTTTGCGCTTCAACGAGCTGCGAAGCAGCGGTCAGAGTTAAGCTCAGGGCGAGGCTTTGCGAGCCTTGGGTCCACCCACCCAAGGTAATCGAGCCCTAAAGAATCCCGTCGGAAAAAGGATTTTCTCCGTGACTCTGTGAAAAATCTCTGTGTCTCTGTGGTGAAATTACTCCAGAAAACCTTCACCACAGAGACACAGAGATCGCACAGAGACACGGAGATCGATTTTCCCGACAGACTCTAAAGGGGCGACAGCGATTACCGGTAACTCTGCCGCTGCTTCGCAACTAAAGCCCGGTGTGAATGAGAGTCGAATTGTTCAAGGCAAAGCCTGATGGTTTTTGGTTAACCTGAGAATTATGTTTCACTGTTCCAACACAAAATAGATTGGAAGTGGTTGCCTTTGGAAAATACTGAGCGTGATCGTGTGGAAGTGCTCCTGGAAGTAGTCGTCGAACGGATACTCCCGGGAGGTCTTGGTCTGGCGCACGTCGATGGCCGCACCGTCTTCGTGGCTCTGTCTGCACCCGGCGATCGTTTACGCGTAAGGATTGAGCGAGTGAAAGGTAATGTCGCATTCGCTTCAGTTCATGAAATTCTCGAACCGTCTAGCGTTCGTATCGAGCCTCCGTGTCCTTACTTTGGCCGCTGCGGTGGCTGCGACTTTCAGCAAATGAATTACGCGGCGCAGCTGGACGCCAAGGTCGAGATCATCAGGGACTGTCTGCGCCGAATCGGCGGCATTGAGAATGTTCCACAGTTTCCGATCATGCCGGCGCCGAATGAATGGCATTACCGTTCGCGGGCCCAATGGCAATACGACGGGGTGAGGCGACAACTTGGTTATTTCGAGAGCGGCTCGCGCCGCGTGTGCGATGTAGCAGAGTGCGCGGTGCTGGCGCCGGAGCTGCAAGCAACGCTTTCGTCTCTGCGCGAGCAGATGGACGATGGTACCTTGCCGGACAACGCGCGAGACTTTCGCGCGGTAGTGGGCGACCGAGACGTTTCGGTTTCACCAAGTGTCAGAAACCCGACCGTAAGGGAGGGTGCCTCTAACAAAAAACCTCTTGAGATCACCCGCACAATCGCCGGCGAACCATACCACTTGAATGCCGAAAGCTTCTTTCAAACAAATGCCGATTTGCTGCCGCAGTTGATTGAGACATCCATTGGCGACGCGACAGGCGAAACCGCCATTGAACTTTATTGCGGCGTGGGCTCGTTCACAATTCCCCTGGCGCGACGCTTCAAGCATGTCATTGGCGTCGAAGGCGACACCGAAGCCGCAAACTTTGCTCGGATCAATCTGGCGGAGTCTGACTTGTCGAACGCAGAGATCGCCAACCATGACGTCGCCCGCTGGCTCGAAGAAAATTTGAAGTGCGCCGGCAGAGCGAAGCGGCGACGGCGCTTTGGATCGTCCCCGAGTGAAGTGGCCGTCGAATTCGCGGACTCCGTTAATGAAGATTCAATCCAAAGCGCCGTCGATGTCGGCACACTCCAAAAAGGCACGCAACGCATCGTCGACTTCCTCCTCCTCGATCCACCGCGCACCGGCGCCGAATCCCGAGTCATCGCGGGAATATTAAGCGTCAGACCGAAACGAATCTGCTACGTCTCGTGCGATCCAGCGACGCTGGCGCGCGATCTGAAAAAACTGATCGCCGGCGGCTACTCGCTTGAGTCTATCGTCGCCTTTGATATGTTCCCGCAGACGCATCACGTGGAGACTGTGGTTCATCTGATTTCATCTCAAAGTGATGATTAGCCGAGCCACCGCCGGTTCGTTTCTTCAGTGCAGTATTCATCTCAAATTAAGCTTAGTTAAATTGTTTAGCTTATATGCGGTCTGCAAGAAACTTGCAGCAAACGTGCGCTTGACTGCTCGACTACGATGTTCAGGGTCCTTCTCGTTAATCACTGAACAGTCTGAGCGTCTGAGAACATGTCTGTCCTCGCGCAGCCTCGCGTCGCGCAAAGTCCGCTGCTTATCCTGGCGGCGGCGATTTCGATTGGCATCCTGCTCGGTAATGAGCTCACTTCGCACTCGCGACTATTTCTTGTCGTCAGTACGAGTATCGTCGCTGGCCTGGCACTTCTGTCCTGTTGGCTGCTTCGAAGACAAAACGTTGCTATGGCGACGTTGCTCTTAATCTTCGGATTTATTTTCACCGGACTGGTTCTCTCATTGATCGACGTTGGTGAAGTGTCACCGGATCGGATCTCACACATGTATGAGCTGGGAGTTGTCTCTGCAAACGATCCGGTTGAACTCACGGGCACAATCGATGGTCAGCCTGAGCCGGCCCCGCAGAGTCTTTATGTCACCGTCAGAGCGGAAGGGATCAGTGTGAAAGGATTAGAGCGCGATGCGACGGGAACTATCCTGCTGTTGGCGCAAGTGCGCGATGAGCAGTTAGCCCGGGAGTACGATGCGATCGAGTTGCGCCACGGAGCGCGCATTCGAGTGCTGGTCACGTTGGACCGGGAAGACAATTTCCGCAATCCGGGGGTAATGCCTTTTACCGAATATCTCGAACGCGAAGGCTACGACGCAACCGGCGTAATCAAGAGCCCGTTGTTGATTGAACGACTCGACGACGCGCGAGTGTTCCTGCCGCTGGCTTTGCTTTATGAATGGCGCGAAAGTTTGCAGCGACGGATTCACACGCTCTTCTCACCGGAAACTGCCGGCATTCTTGATGCGGCATTGCTTGGGAATCACTACAACATCTCGCTCGCCGCGGCTGAGCGCTTTCGCGCCGGCGGGACTTTTCATGTGCTGGTCATCAGCGGGCTGCAAATCGCTTTTATCGGCGGAATGATCCTTCTGGTTGTTCGATGGTTCACCAAACGCAGAGTTCTGCAAGTCACACTCGCGGCAACTTTTTTGTGGGGTTACACGATTGCGGTGGGCGCGGATACTTCAGTGGTGCGATCGGCATTCATGTTCACAATAATACTGTTGGCGCCTTTGGTTTCGCGACGCGGGAACACTCTGAACAGCCTCGGCGGTTCCGCCATCGCCTTGCTGGTGTGGCGCCCACAGAATCTCTTCGATCCTTCATTTCAACTGACGTTCCTTTCTGTTCTGTCCATCGTCGCGATTGCGGTTCCATTGATCAGTCGAATGCAGCAAGTCGGTTCGTGGCGACCGACGCATGAAACGCCTTACCCGCCGGCTGTCTCAAATCGGTTTCGAGCTTTTTCGGAAATTCTGTTCTGGAGCGAACGCGAATGGAAAGCGGAAATGGCCGGCTCAAACATTCGCTATCGACTCTTCAAGAAACCATGGGCCAGCAAGCTTGAGCGTTGGCGTCTGCAAAAATTGCTGCGCTTTGCCACCAGCGCCGTCGTCATTTCAGCGAGTGTTCAAGTTGGCATGTTGCCGCTGATGATTATTTATTTTCATCGAATTTCGTTCGCCGCGCTGCTGCTCAATATTTTCGTCGGTGCAGTGATGGCGTTGCTGGTTCTGGCAGCGTTTGCCGCGACCGTGATTTGGATGTTCAGTAGCGGGTTGGCCGCCCCACTTAGAGTCATTACTGAGAAGATCGATTGGCTCATGATTCATTCAGTCGATCCTTTCAACTGGTTAGGCATCGATTCGATTCGCGTGCCGCACTATCGCGGTTGGATGGCCGGTATTTACGTTCTTTATTTTTTTGTGTTGGCACTGCTGGTGATTGGGCTTGGGCGATGGAAACCGTTGTGGCTAAGCGAACCCGCGACAGGAAAGCAAAACCTTTCACGACGAAGCCTGACGATTGCGGTCGCTGCCTTTCTACTAATTTCTTTCATCATCGTGGCGCATCCGTTTAGCGGGGATCGCCCTGATGGCAAGTTGCACGTCGATTTTCTTGATGTGGGGCAAGGCGACTCGGCGCTCTTGACGATGCCTGATGGAACCACGCTGCTCATCGATGGAGGTGGACGCCCGAATATCGATTGGCAAAAAGTGGGCGAGACTGACGACAGCGAATCGTTTGAGCGCGACACGCGCAGCATCGGTGAACGTGTAGTGTCGGAATACCTCTGGGCGCGCGGGTTGGATCGCGTCGATTATGTTTTGGCGACGCACGCCGACGCCGATCACATCGATGGATTGAATGACGTAGTGCGCAACTTCAAAGTGCGTGGCGCGATCGTCTCGCGAACGCCTGCGGATGATCGAGGCTACACGCGATTTGCGGAAACGTTGAGGCAAATGCGTGTGCCGGTGGAGAGAATTGGCGCCGGCGACACGCTGCGCTTCGGCGAGGTTACCGCGCAGGTCCTTTGGCCCACGGCGAGCAGCGACGAACGTGCACCTTCACGAAACAACGATTCGGTAGTCCTGCGTTTCAAACTTGGCGAGAACACCATCCTGTTCACCGGAGATGTCGAGAAGGAAGCTGAACTTGCGATGCTTGCCGGAGGGTTGGACTTGCGTTCGAACATTGTGAAGGTTGCCCATCACGGTAGCAAGACATCGTCTGTCGAAGCGTTTGTCGCCGCGAGCCGGCCTGGAGTGGCGATCATTTCGGTGGGCCGCTCATCGATCTTCGGCCATCCGAACAAAGATGTGGTTGAGCGCTGGCGCGCGAGTGGGGCGCAGTTAATGACGACCGGAGAAAAGGGAACGATTAGCGTCGTAGCGGATGGCCATAGTCTTCGACTAGACACTTTTGTCCCATGAAATGATGCGAGCGGAAGCGCGTTCCTCGCGCCGTAGGCGCGAAATATTTAAAGCTTCAGACAAACCGTTAACCTCTCGGCGAGAGCGGTTTGGTTCAATTGTTAAGTTTGTTTCTATAAATATTTTGCTTCTTAGAGAGCGAGGCCAGCTCACACGAAATCGGGTTCGGCAGGGGTGTATTGTTCGATGGTCGCGCTGCCAAGCTTATAAGTTTTCAGCACGCCCAGCGGCGGCGCGTAGATGTGAATCGTGATTAGGTCGCGGCCGCTGACGTCAGGGTTCCCAAGTTGATGTATGTCCGGAAGTTCCGATCCGGTGAGGCCGCCGGCCCGCAACTCTCGATGCGATTTGTAGCCCAGTCCGTGCTCGGTGTCATAATCGAAAACTGTCTCCCACAGAATTCCTTCATGCACGAGGACGGCGCCGTGCGAGCCGTTGTGATCGTGAATCGGGGTGCGTTGTCCCGGCTTCCAGCAAAGAACCAGCATCTCGACGAACTCATTTTTCATCACCCGATGCCGCGAATAGTTGCCGGCCTTGAAACCGAGGTATGGCTGCACCTCGTCCTCGTCGATTCGAGTGCGTTCAATCAGTTCATTCAGCTGTTCCAGCGAAGGAACATCCTTGAGATCGTTTAATGCGTTGGCGAGATCGTTGAATGAAAGAGCGTGAGAAGATTCGTTAGGTCCTTCGCGTTGTTGAATGTGAGCTGCCAAAAGTTTCCCCTTTAATAGCGTTATAAGTCGCGAATCGGACAGAGTCAAGATGCCGGGCGTTTTAATTTTCCGCCGACTCGCTGGTGCGCGCCAGCAAAATCCTCAGGTCGCGCACATTTGTGCCGGTCACACCGGTGTTGATGACGTCGCCGAGTGCGACAAAGAACGAATAAGAATCGCTGCGTTCAAGGAAATCATTCGCGTCGAGTCCGATCGACCTCGCTCTTGCCATCGTTGTGTTGTCGATGATCGCCCCAGCGGCGGGACTGTTGCCGTCGATGCCGTCTGTTCCCGCGCAGAGAGCCACCGTGTCCGCCACATCTGAGCTCTCCGAGACCGCAAGTCTTAACCCCGTTTCGAGATTGCGTCCGCCAATGCCATTGCCACTCACCGGGCAAGCGAATTCACCACCCGAAACCAGACAGACGATGCCGGCTTCGTTGCGATGCTTCGCGCGTAACGCTTCCAGACTTTTGCGCAGCTTCTCACAGCCTTCTCGGATTGGCTGATCCGAAATGTCTTCGGCGATTTCGGCAATGAAGCCACGCTTTCGCGCTGATTCCGCCGCAGCTTTCAGCGCGGTGTCGTTATTGAGCAAGACAAAATGTTTTCGAAACTGCGACTCGACGTCATCGACCGGTTCTGACAACTCTTTTTCCATTGCGCGCAGGATTGTTTCAGGCAGTTGAGTGCGAAGATTGTATTGGGCAAGCACGTCGAGCGGGTTAGGCGCATCGCGTGGCGGAGCCAGCGTCGGTCCGGACGCGACGTTTCGCTCCTCGCCCTCCGGAACATCAGAAACGATCAGAGTTATTTGGTCACAGTCAGGTGCGCGGGCGCTGAGTCTCCCACCCTTGACGGCTGAGAAAGCCCGACGGACGGAATTGATTTCGCCGATCGAGGCGCCGCAGTTGATTAATATCTGATTCGCCTCGCGCAGATCACCGAGGGAGATCTCTTCGCTAATCGGAGACTCAATCATCGCGGAGCCGCCGCCAGAGATCAGAAAAATGACGAGCGCGCGTTCCGCGTTCGCGCGTTCAAGCAACGCGAAAGCTTCGTTGGCCGCGCTCAGGCTCGATTCGGTTGGGAGCGGATGACCTCCGTCGCACCAGCGCCAAAGTTTTGGAGTCGCCATCGAGAGATTACGGCCCTGAGGATGGTTGGCGATCGGTCCGACAATCAAGCCTTCCGCGAGTCGTTCGGAGATCCGGTCTTCCAGAGCAGAAGCCATTGACGATGACGCCTTACCGATGGCAATCGCATAAATCTTCCGATTCGCAATGTCGATTTCCAGGTTACAGATTCTCAGGCTCGTTTCGCTGAATTGAATCGCCCGCCGCACGGCGTCACCGGCGTCAACCGCGCGCAGGGCCTCGTCAAAGATTTCGCGGGCGGCGATGCGGAGTTGCGTGAGATTGGACATTCGTTACAGCGCTGTCGGCGCGAGATGTTTATAGCCTTTTGTCAGAAGTTTTCCCAAGTCAATGCCAAAAACGGTCTCGATTTCAACTGGAGCTATAGGCTATGGCTTTGCCACGCCGATGCGCGGCAAGTCTACGACTTGCCGCGAGGTCTTTCCTAAGGTTCGCGGTCTATGACCGCCGGGTCGAAGACCCTGGGGAAAATGGGGCGCTTGTCGGCAAGTCGGAGACTTGCCACGCATCGGCGTGGCCGAGCCATCGCTTGAATAGCATCCGACTGGATTTAGATTTCGGGATTTTTTTGGTTGCAGACATGCGCTCATCGGCGTGGCCCAGCCCTGGCTCGCGAGGACTCCGACTGGATTTGAAGGTTGGCTTATCGTTCAAGAGTCGCCGCGTATCGGCGTGAGCCTTGGCGGCGGCGTCAGCTACTCGACAGTAATCAAATCTCTCAACGCGCGAAACCGCTTGTCGCTGATCCCGCGCACCATGATCAAATGTTCAGGACGCCGGAACGGTCCGAATTTCTCGCGATGCTCAATGACTCGTGCGGCCAGACTTTGGCCAATGCCGGGCAGCGTCTCCAATTCGTTTGCTGAAGCGGTGTTGATGTTGATGCGTGTCTGCGCCGGAGTAGTGGATTGCCGTTCGCTTGCGTATTGATGAGTCACGACGTGTCGCGCGCGTTTGACGCACGCAGAGACGCAAAAGATTAGCGAAAACGATAGAAGTGCTGCGCGAGTTGCCGGACGTATGAATGAAAATGCGAGTGTTGACACGACGCGAAAGAAGCTCCGCCAGGAGCGAAATATTTGTAGAAACCAAGCTAAGCCAAATCGGAAGCCCCGTCAGGAGCGACATAGTAATCGAGGCGCATATGCCGCTCCTAACGGAGCTCGGAATCAAATACCCTGACGGGTTCTACAAATATTCCGTCCCTACGAGACTTCGAACTCTTACGACTCGAAAACTGAGACTTTGTTCTTTTCACAACACTCTGTTTCACGAATGCAAGTTACTGATGAAAAAGGAAATGATCGAATGCCGCTGGAGAGTGCAATTTGCTGGAAGTGTTGCACGTAAGAAAGTTGTAACATCGAAACAGGCGATGTCCACAAACTTTTCCACAGAAGTTGTGGAAGCCGTATCACCGAGAGAAGCAGATTATCGAACGGCGTAACAGCTTCCACTGTTCAATTACTGGACTTTGTGATTGGATAGTGCCTTATCAACCCACTTGTGGAATGTTGGATCTCGGTAATTGTCAGTTTTGGTGAGAGCGTCAATCTTTTCAGCAGGACCCTCCCAACCGTTAGGTATGCGCCCGAGTGTGACCGCGATGTACAAGTTGTTCCGGTAGCTGTTGGCGTCTGAAGGTTGAAGGAGCGCAGCCGTCAAAGCACTAATAACACCAGTGGGGTTTTGTTTATGTAATTGGATGAGGCTGTTACTCACGGCGAGCCTTGCGGGACTTGTAAGCTGCCTTACTAATTGATCCGTGTTACTAAGGATGTCTCCGGGTAAGTCAATCTCTTGGGCGCTTGAAGACTCAAGATTCCGCGCATCGACGGTCTTCTCTCCCTGCTTCCAGTTGGCTGGGTCCTTGGATTGCTCCTTGATATTGCGGACCAGCGGGTCCAATACCACGAAGGGGAATGTCGCGATCATCACATCTATGATTCGCTTTTGTTGCTCAGTGTTGGGTCCGAAAATTACATCTTTGTTGTTGGCGACAAATTGAAGGGAATCGTAATTCCACCGCCGGTTATCGAGCTCCTGTTCCCTTTGCGTCTCGATCTGCTGTTTAGTCGCAGAGGCCTCGGCTTCGCGTTCTTTCTCAATATGAGCCACCCAAACTTGGCTTATTGACACCGAAAGAGCTGCGATTGAAATTGAAGCCGAAATAACGGCGGCGAAGTTCCGATGGAGAAACCTACCCTCAAGGCGGCTCCGATCCTTGTCAAACTCAAAGCGATCGCGTTCAAGTTTGTGCTTTGCTTCGTTGAGTTCTTGGTCAGTCATCGCATTGCTCAACCAGCTTGCGGATTTGCCCTCGGGGGAACTGATCCGCTATGTCGATTGTCTGGTGCGCAGCAATGGCGCGTTAGATCACTCAGCTTCCTGCTCGTCCCACTCACCAACCAACTCGAACGCTTTTTGCAGAATTGGCCGCGGGCGGGCGCCGTCGGCTTTGCCAATCAGGCCTTCGCGTTCCATTTGATCGAGCACTGCGGCGGCTCGGCCATAGCCGATTCGCAGGCGTCTTTGGAGGACGGAAGTGGAGGCCCGCTTCATGTCGACGCAGATGCGCAGGGCGTCTTCGAATAATTCGTCACGCTCGCCGTTGGAATCTTCCAGGCCCATTGCCTCTTCGTCGGATTGAGTGATGGTCTCGTCGTAGTCGGGCTCCCATTGCTTTTTAACGTGCGCGACGATTTTGTTGATTTCCGTTTCGTCGACGTAAGCTCCGTGCACGCGCAGCAGGCGAGAGGATCCGGGCGGCAGAAACAGCATGTCGCCACGTCCCAGCAAATGCTCGGCTCCATTCGTGTCGAGAATCGTCCGCGAATCGATCTTGGAAGAAACGCGGTATGACATGCGGGAAGGGAAGTTGGCTTTAATCAATCCGGTAATCACGTCAACCGACGGACGCTGGGTGGCGAGCACGAGGTGAATTCCCACGGCGCGGGCCATCTGCGCCAGACGCGTGATGGAATCTTCGACTTCGTGACCGGAAGTCATCATCAAATCCGCAAGTTCGTCAATGATGATCACGATGTAAGGCATGCGCGTCCAGGCCTCGCCGTTCTCGTCGAAATCCTTGACGGTATTGCGCCGCTCGCGTTCAGCGTTGTAGCCGTCGATGTTGCGTACGCCCCAGCCGGCCAGTTCTTTGTAGCGCCGTTCCATCTCGCCGACCGCCCAGCGCAGCGCGCGCGCTGCCGGTTTCGGATCGACGATTATGGGCGTTGCGAGGTGCGGAATGTCTTCGTAAAGGCCTAGTTCCAGCCGCTTCGGATCGATCAGAATCAATTTCACTTCGTCGGGCCGGGCGCGATAAAGAATCGAAACCAGGAGGGAGTTGACGCCCACCGACTTGCCGGCGCCGGTCGTGCCGGCAATCAACAAGTGCGGCATCTTGGTTAGATCGTTGACGTAATTCAATCCGTCAATCGTCTTACCAATCGCGATCGTCAGCTTGGAAGTTGATTCTTTGAAGGCGCGTGATTCGATGACTTCGCGCAGAAAAATTGTTTCGCGGCGCGGATTAGGAACCTCAATGCCGACGTGCGGCTTGCCGGGCATTCGATCGATGCGAATTGACTCAGCTTTCAGAGCCAGGCACAAATCGTCAACCAGTCCGGTCACGCGCGAATACTTCACTCCCGGGTCAGGCTTGAATTCGTAGGTCGTGACGACCGGGCCGGGACAGATGAATTTGATTTGGCCGGTGACGTTGAACTCACGGCATTTCTCTGCGAGTTTTGTCGCCATGCTCAGGAGTTCGTCATCGGCCTGCTCGCGCCGCATTTGGGCCTCGTTCAGCAACTCAACCGGAGGCAACTGATAATCGGACGCGGCGGTCTTCGAAACTTTGCGCGATCCCTCAAACGGCAGAGCGCCAGTTGAAGGACTTTCAGTCTTACGCTTGACCGCTGCCTCGCGCACCATGTCTTCGATGACGGCGGATTCGGCGGCTTCGGTTTTGCTGCGGATTGATATGCCGCGCTTCGCGGGAGCGGTCGCTGCGCCGGCAGCTGCAGACATCGTTTTTGGCGATGCAGCCGTGGCTGCCGCGAACGATTCAAAAGCCTGCGCCAATTCGGGATTGTTGGATCTGATTTCCGCCTGCGCGTCGCCCTGACTGATCTCAATCGTATTGGAAGCAACCGCTGCTGCGGCTTGTCGCTTCAGTGCGATTCGTTGTAAGCGCTTCTCGCGACGCGCTTGTCGCCAGGCGCGAAATCGCTTTGGGATTGACCGCACCGCGGCGAAGCGATCGCTGACCGCAAAATTCTCGTAGAAGTTAGCAAATGAGAAGTTTGTCGCCAGCAGAATTCCGGTCACTGCAATCGCGACCAGCAAAATCGTCGCGCCGATTGTGTTCAGGCCGCCCACCAGCGCGCGCGCGATGATCGCGCCAATCAGCCCGCCCGCGTTGAAACTGGCGTCCAGGAACGGTTTGATGTTGGCGAGCGAAAGCAACGCGGCGGAAGAAAGAACCAGCACGACTAATCCGGACAGTCGTGACACCGGCGCGTTGATTCGGCGAGAACGAAAACGCCGCCAGGACGCCGCCAGGATCAAAAACGGCAAAAGGTACGAAGCTAAACCGATCGATTGAAAAAGTGCGGCCGCGACATTTGCGCCCACCGCGCCGATCCAATTGCGCGCGCCCGCTTCAGCGGCGGCGTTCCAGGAAGGATCGTTCGGATTGTAAGAAGCCAGGCAGAGGCCCACCAGCAGCGCCATCGCGATCAACCCGATCGCCACGATCTCGTTGACGCGCGTGTTGCGTGGCGCAGATTCGACTTCGATTTCGGAGGATATTGCTGACATGATTTTGTTCGACAAGACTTTTGCTTGTCGATTAACTCCAAGTAGGTAGTGTCTTAGTTTTGACTTTGCATGTCTTTGGGCCTTCGCCTCCTGGCGTGAAAGAACTCTTCCGCGTGCTAGTTTCACGCAAAGGCGCAAAAGCCGCAAAGAAACCGCAAAGTAAGACCCTGCCGGTTAACGATCCGTGGTAAATATCATTCACGACAAACTAAAAGTTTGTCGGACTTCAGGCCGCCTGGCGCGACAGTAAGTATTGCTTGATGAAATCATCGATGTCGCCGCCGAGCACTGAATCGACGTCGCCGCGCTCGAGTTTCGTGCGCGCATCCTTAACCAGACGGTAAGGCGCCAGCACGTAATTGCGAATCTGCGATCCGAAACTGATGTCCTGCTTGTTCGCCTCCAGTTCTTTCGTTTCCGCGCGCCGCTTCTCCAGTTCTAATTCGTAAAGCCTCGAGCGCAGCACCTGCATGGCTACGGCGCGATTTTGATGTTGTGACCGTTGGTTCTGGCACTGCACGACAATCCCGGATGGCAGGTGGGTGATGCGCACCGCAGAATCCGTAGTGTTGATGTGCTGTCCGCCGGCGCCCGTAGCTCTGTAAGTATCAACGCGCAAATCCTTCTCATTGATCTCGACTTCGATGTCTTCATCGATCTCGGGATAGACAAACAATGAGGCAAACGACGTGTGCCGCCGCGCGTTTTGATCGAAAGGTGAAATGCGCACGAGCCGGTGCACGCCGGCTTCCGCGGCCAGAAGTCCGTAGGCGTATTCGCCTTCAACTTTGAAAGTAACGCTTTTGATGCCGGCCTCCTCTGCCTGCTGGTAATCGATGATTTCGGTTTTGAACTCGCGTCGTTCGGCCCACTTCAAATACATGCGTAGCAACATCTCAGCCCAGTCCTGCGATTCGGTCCCGCCGGCACCCGGATGAATGGTACAAATTGCATTGCGCGCATCGTTTTCGCCTGCCAGTAACGTTTCGGTCTCGGCCGCGACGAGTTCATGCTCTAAACGGGCCAGCAGTTCGCGCAGTTCAGTCAGCGAAGCTTCATCTGATTCGGCAAATTCAAAGAGCACACCCGCGTCGGAAATCTCGGTCTCAAATTTTTCCTGCCGTTCGAGTATTCGTTGCAGGCGGCTGCGCTGCTGCAAGAGCTTCTGCGCGGCCTCCTGATCAGACCAGAAGTCGGGCGCGGAAGCTTGTCCCTCGATCTTCCCTAGTTCATCGCGCTTAGCCGGGACATCAAAGAAACCTCCCGAGTTGTTCGACTCGTTTACTTAAATCTTCGTAAGAGTTTTTTAAATCCTGATAATTAAAATCGTTGCTCATTGGTAACCTCATGTCAGAAGCCCGACCGTCAGGGAGGACTCCTCGTGCAGATCATGCCCTTGCTTATGCGCGGGCTTCTGACACCGTTCGCTTTCTCATCAAACTTGCTGAAATAATTCCCAGGCTGATCCATGCACAGCCATAAACAAAGGCGTCGCCGTGTCGCGAATAAAAAGTTGTTCCCGCATCTCTTCTGCTGACGGTCCAGGTGCGGACCTCGGGTTGAAAGCCGTTCGTCTCATCCCGAGCCTGCCCGGTCGAGCTGATGTATGCCGTGATGCCGCTGTTCGTTACGCGCACCAGGTCGCGATCATTCTCTACTGCGCGAAAGATTGCATTCGATAAATGTTGGCGCATCACCGGCGTCGGTCCAAGATATCCATCGTTCGAAATATTTATCAGCACGTCAGCGCCTTTGTGTGTGAACGTGCGCGCAATCGACGGATGCGCGGCCTCTATACAAATAAAAACCCCGACGCGAAACGCGCCGAGGGGCATCAGCGTAAACGAATTGCCGGGCTGGAACTCGCCGACGAAACCACGCACCGAACTCGCGCCCGGTAGCCATTGGGGCAGCGGCACGTACTCGCCAAACGGCATCAGGCGGATTTTATCATAACGCGCCGCAATTTCACCCTCTTCATTTATCAGCAGAGCGGAATTCTGATCTCGACCAACGGCGGCTGGTTCGAGCGAATTCAGCAGGACTGAGGTGAAATTCGCGCGCGCGAAGTTCGAAACGGTTTCACGGAGTTTAGGATCACGCGAGTAACTGAAGTTCATGGGCGACTCTGGCCAGATGACGAGACGAGGAAGAGAATGCGCTTGGGCTTGGTTGAGCGCCGCGGTGCTCAGCGATAAGTGACGCTCGAGCAGTTCGCGCATCTGCTGCGGATCGCCGTTAGTGTCCATCGGCACATTCGGCTGAATCGCAATCATGGTGACAGACTCGTTAAGCCCGCGCCCGCGAATCTCTACTTGCCGGCTTAAGAGGCCTGAGGAAAGTAGGAGGACGATGGCGACTAAACTCAACGAGGCGAGCGCAAGAAAAAGCCTTTGGCGAAGTAGCAGGCTGGCGATCGCAGCATTGGCCAACACGATTAGGAAACTGACCAGGTAAACTCCGCCCCAACGGGCCGATTGAATCAGCATTGGATGGAACGTCTGCGAGTAGCCTAGCGCGTTCCACAATTGGCCGGTCAAGACGTAACGCAGCCATTCGACCGAAATCCAGATCAAAGGAGCAACGCAGATCGCCGCTGGACCGAACCGTTGAACTACCCGAGCAAGTAGAGCGCAAAAAAATGCCGGGAAGAGCCCGACCAGCATAATCGGCAAGAGGAGCAGCGGATAGGCCAACCACGCACTAAAGTGTGCGTAGTGAATCATCGGATAAGTCAGCCACCAGCAGGTTCCATAAAAGAAGATCGTGCCGTAAAGCCAGCCCAAAAAGAATGCGCGACGAGCCGTACTGGTCCAGACCACGGCTATTAAAAGCGGAGCTAATCCTACCCAAGCCAGAAATGCCAGCTTGAAATCTGGAAATGAGAAGATGGTTAAGACCGCTGAGGCAACGGCTAGAGCGACTTCCGCTGGTCTGGGAACAGCAGTGCGCAAAGAAGAATGGATCGAAGAACGATTGCGATTTGCGATCGCACCGGCTTCAGGCATGGAAAAGAGTTTACCAGCAAGCCGAGTCAGAAATAACTTCTCGCTGGATTCTGGAAGTGAAGTCGACGCGAATCGAAAATCGAAAAAATATTTTCTGGAACGCGGCTGTTGCGTACGCAAGAAGACGCTTTGAGTAACGAGAATCACAAAAAGCGGCACCGTCAAAGTGACAAATTACGTCTTTTTGACAGTTGTTGTTTGACTCAGTGGTTTGGGTTAGTCAGTTTGACGATTTGTTGGAAGGCACAACCAGTCAGGCCTGTTTTCGTCAGGAGAACTAATCAGGATGGAAGATGTCAGTGAAACTAAAGGGAACCCTAAACGCGGGAGAACCCGGTCATTTCTGACCGGGTTCCATTTCGGGGGGATTAAACTGAAGGATCGCTCGGCGGGCGGCTGGCGCAGCGGCTTGCAGC
>Ga0207653_10000369_pt1 | contig 21085 bp, 18 predicted proteins | sample KBSK5251metaG_FD_184341 | JGI IMG/M metagenome (GOLD analysis project Ga0207653, IMG submission 184341) | Corn, switchgrass and miscanthus rhizosphere microbial communities from Kellogg Biological Station, Michigan, USA - KBS K5-25-1 metaG... | ecosystem: Host-associated > Plants > Roots >...
CTGGGCTGAAATTAGCCAACGCCTTCGGCGTTTTTCACCTGGGCTGAAATTAGCCAACGCCTTCGGCGTTTTTCACCTGGGCTGAGATTAGCCAACGCCTTCGGCGTTTTTCACCTGGGCTGAGATTAGCTAACGCCTTCGGCGTTTCGTAGCGACAGGATCAACATGAAAATTAGCAGACGAGAGTTTATTGAAGCATCGGCGCTGACTGTTGCCGGATCGCTGGTGGCCTCCGCGAGCCCTCCCGTGCCGCGAAGTCTCAAGGCGCACGACGGGAAAGTTCGGGCGCTGCTATCTCAAATGACGCTGGAAGAGAAAGTCGGGCAGATGGTCCAACCCGACCAGCGTTCCCTCAAAGACGTCAGCGACATCGAAAAGTTATTCCTCGGTTCACTGCTCAGCGGTGGCAGCTCGGATCCGAAAACTGGTAACCGCCTGATCGACTGGACCAACCTATACGATAGTTTTCAATCTCGCACGCAAAGCACTCGTCTACGCATCCCGATCCTTTACGGTATCGACGCCGTACACGGACACAGCAACGTACTCGGCGCCGTCATCTTTCCACATAACATCGGTCTCGGCTGCACGCGAAGTCCTGAATTAGTCGAACAAGCTGCGCGCATCACGGCCATCGAGACACGTGCGACCGGTATCAATTGGACGTTCGCGCCGTGCGTCACCGTTCCGCGCGACGAGCGTTGGGGCAGGACTTACGAGGGCTTTGGTGAAGTGCCTGAATTGGCTCGAATGCTCGGCGAAGCTGCGGTGCGCGGGTATCAAGGCAACGACCTCACCGATCCGCTGCGCATACTCGCTTGCGCGAAACACTTCATCGGAGACGGCGGCACGACGTACGGCACCGGCAAGAAACTCAAGGGCGACGTGCAGATACTGGATCGCGGCGACGTGCGTGCGACCGAACAGCAACTGCGCGACATACACATGGCGGGTTATTTGAGCGCGATCAAGGCGGGTGTCGGTACGATCATGCCTTCGTATAGTAGCTGGAACGGCGTGAAGTGTTCCGGCAGTAAACGTCTGTTGACCGAGATCCTGAAAGGCGAGCTGAAGTTCGACGGATTCCTGATTTCCGACTACGACGCGATCAACGAGATGCCCGGCGATTACAAGACGCAGATTGAGACGTCGGTAAACGCCGGAATGGACATGTTCATGGTTTCGACACTTTATCGCGAGTTGTATAGTTTCCTGCTCGCACTGGTCCGGGAGAATCGTGTTGCGATGTCGCGTATCGACGATGCGGTTACGCGGATTCTTCGCGTGAAGTTTGCGATGGGGTTGATGGAACCGGGACGATCGCTATTAGCCGATAGGAGGCTGCACGAGAAGTTTGGCTCAGCCGAGCATCGCCGCGTTGCGCGGGAATGTGTGCGCGCGTCGTTGGTGCTGCTGAAGAACGAGAAACAGACTCTGCCGGTGTCGAAAGGAGTGAAGCACATCCACGTCGCAGGCAAGAGTGCTGACGATATCGGGAATCAGTGTGGTGGTTGGACCATCAGTTGGCAGGGACGAAGTGGACCTAACACCACTGGCGGCACGACGATTCTAAAAGCCATCCAGGAGACAGTCTCGCCGCAAACGAAGGTGACGTTTTCTGTCGATGGCTCGAACGCCGCGGGTGCTGACCTCGGAATCGTTGTAATCGGTGAGACTCCGTACGCGGAGATGATTGGCGATCGGGCCAGTCTCGTGCTGGAGGATGGAGACGTCGCCGTCGTCGATCAGATGAAACAATCGGGAATGCCGGTGGTGGTTGTATTGCTCTCCGGACGCCCGATGATCATCGACAAAGTGATCGATAAAGCAGACGCGTTTGTCGCGGCGTGGTTGCCGGGAACTGAGGGCCACGGAGTCGCGGACGTGCTCTTCGGCGACTTCAAGCCAGTGGGCCGGCTCTCGTTCTCCTGGCCGCGCTCGATGGACCAGATACCCATCAACGTCGGCGACAAGAATTACGATCCGCTGTTTAAGTATGGCTACGGGTTGAGCTATTAAGTTCTTTGTGTCTTTTGTGTACACAAATCCATGATCATTCGTCGCGCAACAATGGATGACCGCGGATCGATGAAGCAGTTGATCGCGGAGTCGGCGCGGATTCTGAGTCGCGCACATTACGACGACGCCCAAATCGAGGCGGCCATCGCAGGCGTGTTCGGCGTCGACACAACGCTTATCGAAGATGGCACATACTTCGTTGCCGAGATCTCTGGCGTGCTGGCCGGCTGCGGCGGTTGGAGCATGAGGAAAACTCTTTACGGCGGTGATCAGTATTCATCCAGAGACACGGGTTATATCGATCCCGAGAAAGACTCCGCGAAGATCCGTGCTTTCTTCATTCATCCCGACCACGCACGTAAGGGAGTCGCACGCGCCCTCCTCGCGCGATGTGAAGACGAAGCAAGGGCTCACGGCTTTCGCGGACTCGAACTCATGTCAACCCTGCCCGGCGTCGAGTTCTATAAGTCTTGCGGTTTTTCAGAACGTGGTGTTTTCGATCTCGAATTAACAGACGGCGTAAAGCTCCCACTGGTGCCAATGCAAAAAGCATTGTGAAGGGGTAGAGTACTCTCTCGATGGAACCCAGACGGAAACTCCTGAACCATTTCCTCGCGGCGCTTGCATACCGCACACAAAAAGCACTGCGCGACACGCCCCGCGATTTCGGCTCGTTTCGGGCGATGGATGGGGTGCGGACGCCCGCGGAACTCGTGCGTCACATGACGAGCGTGCTGGGTTACGCACGCACGAACTTCGTCGGCGGTCGGTATTGGCCCGAACCGTTGGAAACACTCGACCAGGAGATCGAACGTTTTCACGAGATGCTTGGCATGTTGGCCCAGCACCTTCGCGATGGCGATCCGTTGTTGGAAGCCATGACTGAGGAGCGTCTACTACAAGGACCTTTTTCAGACGCGATGACACACGCCGGACAGTTAGCGCTGTTAAGACGTTTAGCCGGCGCACCCGTGCCGCCCGAGAACTTCATCGTCGCAGAGATCAAACCGGATCGCCTGGGAAAGGATCAGCCCGAGCCGGTTAGCCCAGACAAAGAGTGGGCTGAAGCTCCACCTGGATGGAAACGGCCACAAAAAGGCACAAATGAAAATTAATAGAAGAATCTTAATTCTCTTTCCGCTACTCATCTGTGCAGCGCTCGTGCAGCAAGCGTTTGCACAAAATGAATTCAAACCCAAAACCATCTTTCTCATCCGGCACGCGGAGAAAGAAGACGAGCCCCGCCAGGATCCGCCGCTGAAGAAAGAGGGAGTTGCGCGTTCGCAGGAACTGGCGCGACTACTCTCTGGCGCGGGCATCAAAGCGATCTATACATCTCAGTTCGCGAGAACAAAGCAAACTGCCGAGCCGCTCGCCGCCAAACTCGGCCTGACCGCAACCACGATTTCCCTTAAGTCAAATCCGAGCAACCCACGTCAGATCGCTGAAGAATCGACAGCCGACGTCGTCAACAAGATTCTCGAAGGAGCGGGCGAGAACGTCCTCCTTGTCGGTCACAGCAACTCGATTCCCGACGTGATCAAGATGCTCGGCGGCGACGTTGTTCCAACAATCGACGAGCGAAAGTTTGACGATCTCTTCGTCGTCACTGTTTACGCCAAAGGCAAGGCAAAGGTGACGCAAATGAAGTACGGGGCCGAGTAAAAAAGTGGACCGTTTCGGCGCCGTGTTACGCGTTAGGGATTGTAGACTTTAGATCGTGACAGCCATTCCGGCATGGTTCGCCGGTGCAGGAGATTTAGAGATGAAACGTCTGTTCTTTGTATTTCTGCTGCTGTTTCCCATCGTTGCACTTGGCCAACACAACGGTCACGCGCCAGCCAAAGCGCCGGCGCCTGTGGCACTGGTCTCAGGCTTAGGCGACATCAATCACCCGGTTTCAACTAACAACCCCGAAGCCCAGAAGTTTTTCAATCAAGGTCTGGCATACATCTACGCTTTCAATCATGAAGAGGCTGTGCATTCCTTCAAACAGGCCGCACAACTCGACCCACAGCTCGCGATGGCTTACTGGGGCGTCGCTATCTCGCTCGGTTCGAACTACAACGTTCCGGCGGCCGGCCCTGCGCTCCTGGAAGCTTATTCGAATCTGCAAAAAGCGATCGCGCTGGCTCCGAAAGCGTCTGAGCAGGATCGCGCTTACATCAACGCGCTGTCCAAACGTTACTCGGCCGACGTTTCGGCCGATCAAAAGAAGCTTGCCGTTGACTACAAGAACGCAATGGGCGAGCTCGCAAAAACTTATCCCGACGATCTGGATGCGGCCACGCTTTACGCAGAAAGCATGATGAACCTGCACCCGTGGAAGCTTTGGACGCTCGACGGTAAACCCAACGAAGGCACGTTGGAGATTGTTTCCGTGCTCGAAGGCGTCCTGCGTCGCAATCCAAATCACAGCGGAGCGAATCACTACTACATTCACGCTGTTGAAGCGTCGACTAATCCCGAACGAGCATTGCCGAGCTCGGCACGTCTCGGAAAGATTGCGCCCAAGGCAGGTCACCTCGTTCACATGCCGTCGCACATTTACATTCGCACAGGCGATTACTATGAGGCGGCGCAAGCAAACGTGGAAGCGATCGCGGTGGATCGTGAGTACATGGCCCAGAGCGGTAACAAGGGTCTTTACCCGATGATCTACTACCATCACAACGTCCACTTCCTGGCGGCAGCAAGCGCGTTCAAGGGACGTTATGCTGACTCGATCAAATCCGCGCGCGAACTTCAAGCGAGCGTTGACCCGCAACTCAAAGCGATGCCGATGCTCGAGATGTTTCGGCCGTACCCGATTATTTCGCTGGTTCGCTTTGGACGTTGGGATGACGTGCTGAAGGAACCCAAACCAGATGAAGCGTTGAAGATTACGACGTCGTTCTGGCATTTCGCACGTGGCAGTGCATACGTCGCTTCGAAACAGACGGCGAATGCTGAAGCGGAATTAACCGCGATGCGCGCTCTCGATCAAGCGATGACTGACGAAGTACGACTCTTCAACAACGCGGCTGCACACGTGTTGAAGGTCGGTGAATTGGAACTCGAAGGCAAGATCGCGCTCGCTCGTGGAAACAAACAAGCCGGCATCGATCTCTTGCACAAAGCGGCCGCTGCTGAAGATGCGACTGACTACGCTGAACCTTCGGATTGGGACCTGCCCGTACGAGAAGTGCTCGGCGCTGTTTTGCTGTTGGCCGGCGACAACTCGGGTGCGGAGAAAGTATTTCGTGCTGAGCTTGAACGACACCACCGCAGCGGACGTGCATTGTTTGGCCTTGCCGAGAGTTTGAAAAGGCAGGGTAAAGACGCGGCGGCACGTTCGGTCCAGGGCGAATTCGAGAAGGCGTGGCAATACGCCGATACGAAGCTGACCGTAGAGTCGCTCGCGGGTGTGGCAATCAGTGCTGCTGGCGCGTCGTCGACTACGGCGCAGGTGCGGTTCTCGAGCGTCAACGCGGACACGGCGATTCGGATCGTCCGCAGGGAAGTCACGCGTTGAAGCAATTCGCCGCGGACGGTTCCTCGTAGATTCCTCTGTGCAACCTCTGTGTCATCTGTGGTTAGTTTTAAACACAGATGACACAGAGGGACACAAGGCTTTACAACATGGATTACAGGAACGCCGATTTACCGACTCTCATAACTGAAGCGAACCTTGTCGCAACCGACGCGAAATCGACGTTTGGTCATCTAACCGCCTCACAACTCAACTGGAAACCGAGGGCGGAGCGTTGGAGTGTCGCTCAGTGTTTCGAGCATCTTCTCACCTCAAACAAAGGTTACCTCCCGATCATTGAGCGTGTTCTCGCGGGCAGGAAGCCGACGTTTTGGGAACGAATGCCGTTGCTTCCCGGACTGGGTGGAGGTTTGTTGATCAAGTCGTTAGACCCGGCCTCGACTCGGAAAATGAAAGCTCCGAAAAATTTCGCGCCTGCGGAGAGCGATATCCGGCCATCCATAATCGACGACTTTGTCGCCCAGCAACGCGCGATAGTCGACAAAATGAAGGCCACTGAACATCTCGACGTCGAGAAGATCGTGATCACCTCACCTGCTTTGGCAGTGGTCACCTACAGTTTGATCGACGCCTATCGCATCATCGTCGTTCACGAACACCGTCACTTCCAACAAGCCAGGCGAGTCACCGAAGAATCCGGTTTTTCTAAATAAGCGTTATCGCCAACTCTTCGAGACAATCTCGAAAAGTTTTTTCCATGCCAACTCAATACAGTCAACGCTCGCTTGTCTGTAGCAGGGAAGAATTTCAGTATTCGAAGTGGAATTACCGTCATGATCACAAGAAAACGTGCGGGGTTTACCTTCTGGTTCGTTCTGGCTTTTTGTCTTTTTATCTCTAAAACGACTTCGGCTCAGGAACGGCTGTGCGACCCGTCGTTTGAAAACTGCTACGCGGGTTTGATCGATCTCGTGCGCAACGAGAACGTCGGCATCGACATGGCTTTTTACATGATCGAGTTGCCGGGACTCACCGACGAGGTCATCGCGAGATACAACGCAGGCGTGCCGGTCAGATTGATTGTCGAGCCGCGCGGAAATTTGAAGTTTCCGATGAACCAGCCTTTGCTCGACAAGTTCAAGGCGGCCGGCATTCCTATGCGTTACAAACTCGGCGACGGCATCATCCACATCAAGGAGATGCTGCTCGCGGGTCAAAACAAAGTCGTCTTCACGGGTTCGAACTTCGGTGATGCGGACGTCGCGGCTTACGTCCCATACGAGAATTATGTCGACGGTGCATGGTACTTCAGCGACGACCCGTCAGTAGTGAATAGCTTCAAGACTCGTTATGACGATACGTGGACGAACACGACTGCTTACGGACACTACGCGAACATCAACGGGCCGCTCACGCGGAAATACCCCACCTTTCCGATCGATCCCGCGATGAACTTCGTGCCGAACCAGAACCTCGCAGAGGATTACGGCACGCGGACAATCGCGCTCCTCGATCAGGAGACTCAAAAGATAGACCTCACGATGTATCGCCTGACGGACAACGGCATCTGCGATGCGCTCCTCAGAGCACGAGCTCGGGGCGTACCCGTACGCCTCCTGACTGAACCACATGAATATCGCTTCGACGCGAGCCGATTGGGAGCGGAGTTTACTGGACCATACAACGTCGATCGGCTATATGCGGCAGGCGTGCAGATCAAGATGCGAAAGCATCTCGGACTCAATCACCAGAAATCTGTCACGCTCTATGGGCGAGGTTTGACGATTTTCGGGTCGTCTAACTGGAGTTGGGAGTCGTTCAACTATCAGGAAGAGCACAACTACTTCACGAATAAGACGTGGTTCTTTCAGTGGTTTGTCGATCAGTTCAATCGGAAGTGGAATTCGGCGACGGAGTACCAACCGTTCGTACCACAACCGCCGACTGCGCCGGTGAATATCTCGCCCGTGCAGAATGGCACCGCAGGGTTGTCAGCAATGCTGACGTGGGAAGGTGGTGGTTGGGCGCACAAATACGACGTCTACATGGGCACCAGTGATATTAACTTATCGCTGATAGCGTCTGATGTAGTTACGGGCACATTGGGACCGAATGGTTCGGAAACGTATCTGGTTTCGGGTTTGCAGAACGGTGTGACTTACTACTGGCGCATCGTAGGCAAGACGATGGCAAACCAGACGGCGACTGGTCAGATCTCGCGCTTCACCGCGTCCGCATCCGCACCGACGCCAACTCCAACGCCAACTCCAACGCCAACTCCGAGTCCAACTCCGACGCCAGCGCCAACGCCAACGCCAACGCCGACGCCGACACCAACTCCGACACCAACACCGACACCGCTGCCTTCGCCGCCACCGTCGACTGCCGAGGTAGTTCTCTATGCGAGCCAGGCGCCGGTAAAGGCCGGCAATTGGACCACGGTCTCAGATCTCACGGCGGCCGCAGGTGTACGTCTGCAAAATGCCGATGGCGGCGTACCGAAGATCACGCAACCTTTTGCAAGTCCGACTAACTATTTCGAGATGAGCTTCACGGCTGAAGCAGGCCGGCCATATCGTCTCTGGATCCGATCCAAAGCACTGAACGATTACTGGGGCAATGATTCCGTCTGGGTGCAGTTCTCTGACAGCGTAAACAACAGTGGCTCGCCAGTGTTTCGCATCGGCACAACTACAGGCACGGAAATGAATCTCGAAGACTGTTCCGGCTGCGGGATCAGCGGCTGGGGATGGCAGGATAACGGTTGGGGTGTCGGAGTCTTAGGTCCACAGATATTTTTCCAATCGACGGGTACACACACGATCCGAATTCAAAACCGCGAAGACGGAATCGGGATCGATCAGATCGTCTTGTCGCCAGGTACTTACTTGTTCAATTCGCCCGGCGCTCTGAAAAACGACAACACGATATTGCCGGCGTCGTCTGGTGGACCATCGCCCACTCCGACACCCACTCCAACTCCTACTCCAACTCCCACTCCGACGCCGACACCAACACCTACGCCCACTCCTACTCCCACGCCGACTCCTACTCCCACACCGACGCCGACGCCAACGCCAACACCAACTCCCACGGACCAGGTGCAGACAGTCACATCCGTCTCTCCAAACAAAGGCCCCACAATCGGCGGAACATCCGTGACAATCTCAGGCACTGGTTTCGTTAGCGGAGCGACAGTCACATTCAATCAAACTCCGGCAACCAATGTTGTCTTCGTTAATTCGACAACCATCACGGCTTCTACACCTGCCGGTTCGTTCGGATCCGCAAACGTAGTCGTCACAAATCCGAATGGCCAGAGCGGTACTTTGACTAAGGGCTTCTCTTACGAAGAGACCGTCCTTCTTGAAGACGACTTCAACGACAACTCTCTCAACCTCGCGAAATGGTCTGCTAACAACCTCTTCAGCGGCTTCACTGATGCATCTCTGCCTGCAAGAGAGATCTCGCAGCAGTTTCAGGTAGGACCGTTGCTCGCAGGCCAGAGCGGATCGCATTACAACGGAATCAGATCTGCGAGTACGTTCGACTTTACAGGAGCGTACAGCTACGTTGAATTGGTTCAGGGCCCGGCTGCCTCGACCAAAGCCGACGCCATGTTTACGATCGGACGCGATGCTAACAACTACTATCGTATCTACGTCGAAGAAGGCGTCTTTATCTGCCAGTCGCGAATCGGAGGACCGAAGCGAAACCTGTTCACGGCTCCTTACGATCCCGCGTTATATCGATACTGGCGTATCCGCCACGATTCGTTCAACGGAAATGTAATATTTGAAACCGCCGGCGCCAATCCTTCGTTGTCTGGGAGTTGGGTTGCACGGTACTTCGAACGATGGGACACCGCCGCCGTGCCGGTAACCGCAGTGATACTGGAGATCAAAGCAGGCACGTGGCAACCAGAACCCATCGCGCCCGGAACCGTTATTTTCGATAACTTCCGGCTTGCTAAACCGTGATACTGTCTTTTGCGCTTTTTTGTGGCTGAGCGAGAGAGGAGGTCTCGCGATGTTTTGTCCAACCTGCGGACGCGATAACGCATTCGAACGTAAATACTGCGCCTCCTGCGGCACGAACCTCGCGGCCGTTTCGCAGGCGTTATCCGGAAGCGAGGACGATTTCTTCACCAAGATTGACTCGGGTCTCGATCACTTCCTCGGCAAATACTCCGAACACGTTTTCAAGAATGCACCGGCGAACGCAGCGGAACAACGCATCGGGAAATCCTGGCAAGTCTTAGGTCAAAGCGTCCTCACCTCGATCGTGGATCTTCTGCTGTTCACGCTCATGTGGAACATTCTTCCGCTCAGATTTCTGTTGCTTCTAATCTCCACGCCGATCAGGTTGATCACGCAGCGTGGCCGTCCTCATAAGCGAAGCATCACAGGCGAAACAAAAATGCCTGAACTAACTGACGCTAGGCCACACCAGTGGTTAGCCGGCTCGCTCGACAGTGTCACCGAGCACACGACCGCCATGCTCGCCGACAAAGACCGCCCCAAGACGCGCGCCTGAAGCGTCGTGGAAATCGAGATCACTTTTTGTGCTTCTTTTTTGTGCTTCTTTGTGGCCCAATTGATCCGAGCAGGTACACAAAACCCACAAAGAACACAACGATGTCGACGCCGGGAACAACGAAACGAGTGGTCTTTACCACTTGGGGATCCTTCGGCGACCTGCATCCATTCATGGCCCTTGCGCTGGAACTGCAGGCGCGTGGTTATGATTCGGTAATCGCTACATCGCCGATTTACCGCGAGAAAGTTGAGGCCCAGGGACTCGGTTTTTATCCGGTGCGGCCCGATCTGCCGGCGCCCGACGACGAGACGAGTGCTGACATCATTCGTCGAGTTTCGAATCCTCGTTGGGGTCCGAGTTATCTGTTCCGACAACTACTCGTTCCGCACCTCCGCGAAACGTACGCTGACACGCTCGCTGCGGTCGCGGGAGCTGATTTGCTCGTGTCGCATTCGGTGCCGTTAACGGCGCCGCTCGTCGCCGAGAAAACCGGCATCGAGTGGATCTCATCTGTGCTCTTTCCGATTGCGTTTACCTCTGCGTATGATCCACCGACCCCGCCGCAATTGCCTGCGCTTCGCGCTGTTGCGTCGACTCATCCTTTCGTCGCGCGAACGCTTTTTAGTCTCGGTAAGTGGACCACCACGTCCTGGGTCGAACCGATTCAACGACTGCGTCAAGAACTCGGCTTGCCGCGTAGTCGAAATCCGATTTTTGAAGGACAACATTCTCCGGCTCTCGTGCTTGCATTGTTTTCGAAATTCCTGGCGCAGGTGCAACCGGATTTTCCAGCAAACACGTTAGTCACGGGGTTTCCGTTTTACGATCGGAACGAGGGTCAGGAGCCGCCGCGTGAGTTGCTGAAGTTTCTGGACGAAGGTGAGCCGCCGATTTTGTTCACGCTTGGTTCGGCGCTGGTTTGGATCGCGAAGGATTTTTACCGCGTCAGCATCGAGGCGGCGCAGCAACTTGGCAAACGTGCGTTATTGCTGATCGGGGACAAGCGAAATCTTCCACACGCAAAATTGCCGGAGAGCATTGCCGCGTTTGAATACGCGCCGCATCGCTTAGTCATGCCGCGCGCAAGCGTCGTAGTTCATCAGGGTGGCATCGGCACGACGGGGCAAGCGTTAAGAGCAGGGCGCCCGATGTTGATTGTTCCGTTCGGACAGGATCAACCGGACAATGCGCGCAGGTGCGTGCGACTCGGCGTCGGCCGAACGCTCCCATACCATCGCTTCACAACTCCTCGCGTCGTCCGTGAACTGTCGCAGTTACTTAGTAACTCTACCTACCGCGAACGCGCAGCCAGGGTTGGTCAACAAGTTGAAGAGGAAAACGGTACGCAGCGAGCGTGCGACGCGATCGAGGTTCAACTCGAATTGTCTTCGTAACTTGTTTGCGAGATACTCAACGCGATCCCCGACAATTCAGCCTGCCCAGACGGACTCCCTCCCATCAACTTAACGAGAAAAGGAGATATGTCTGATGACTTCGCGCAGAATTCAACTCTCAGCAGTTGCCGTTATTCTCTTTACTTGTTTCTTCGCTTCCGGCGACGCGACAACGAAAGTTTCGTCTGCTCCACCAGTAGCCAATTGGACGTTTGACGGCTGCTGGACACAATTCTCATCGCAGCCCTGCCGCGACATCTTCGTCGACCAGACAGGCCAACACTGGATATGCAAAGAGTGCGGCACCACCGGCAAGCCCGGTCCGGGCAAATGCAACCCAATCAGCACGGCCACCCTCGCAAGCGGCCTCTGGTGCTCATAGCATTGTAGGGGCGGCCCTCCGTGGCCGCCCCGCTGATCCGGAGTGACGCAAGCTTTCTGTTAAGTCAGGCGCACGAATGCTGCCTTTGAGGGCACGCCTTTCGAATCCAGAATGAACACCATGTAATAGCCTGGCGGGGCAATGTTTCCATTAGCTGGTGCTTTCACGTAGAGTTGGTCGTTATTGTAAGTGAAGGTCAGACCAACGAGTCGCTGCTCCATATCAAATGCATGAGTGACTGCGCCGGGACGAATCAGCACGACTGATTTTATGTCCGCTGGATATTGCGTTCTTATGTAGAAGTTGGCGCCGTAATGAACGCTTGGATCGATCCTGCTTATGACTGGTCGCGTGGCTGCGGTGCCGTCAGCGTTGAAGAGGTATGGTGGTGAATAAATCTCGATGTGCGGCTCGTAAACAGTACGCACGGGATTTCCTCCGACTGCTACGACGGTGGCATCCGGTAAGAGTAGCGTGTTGGAATGATAAAGCCGGGGAAACGTCATCAAGCTTCCGGGAGTAAAGCTATTCGCGTCAGGGTCGTAAAGCTCGGTTTCCAAAGCAGCCGTTGCGGCATCTTCGTCATTACTGGAACCGCCCGATACCAGCACTTTGCCGTTAGGCAAGATCGTAGCGTTCAACTGTATCCTGGCGTGAGCCATGGTGGGACCGTTCACCCACACGGGTTGACTTACAGATAAATCGATAAGCTCGGTCGTGTTAGTTGCGGGATTCGCTCCTCCCAGAATCATCACTCGCGGCTTGAACCCATTCGCCGGAGTCAACGGCAACAGCACTGATGTTCCGTAATCTCGATTGGCGGTAAAGTTGGTTGTGGCAACTTCAAACCAGGTGTTTGTCGCCGGATCGAACATCTTCGAGTCTCGATTTGCGCCGCACTCGAAGACCTCACCGTCAGGCAACAGGTGCTGACGTGGAAACAATGGCACGCCGGCAAAGATGGTTCCGGCAGGAGTCCAGGTTCCTGATACCCAGATCTGCACGCTGGTATTGACCGTGGAGCTGGTATTGGTCAGTCCGGAGACAACTAACACTGAACCGTTGCCTAGTACGGTTCCAGTAGGATACCAACGACCGCCATTCATCTGTGCTGTGTCGGTAAACGTCTCGGTCGTTGGGTCGAAAGCCGCCGTTCTGGGTTCACCTAAAAAATCGTCGTACTTGAGCGTGCCTCCCAGAACAAGTGGCCGGCCACTCGACAATATGACCATACCGTTGCAAAACATGTCCCACCTTATTGGAAAAGTCCTCACAGTTCCGGTTGCAGGATCCCAAACACCCGCCTGAAAATCTTTATTATTCGGGTCGTTTCCAGATCCTGAGATGACCAGAACTTTTGAGTTATACATGAGTGCCACGTGAACGGGGTTTATGGGCATCAATTCGGGCTGAGTATCCCATCGTCCACGTTGCGCAGGTTGAGTTTCCAACACACGAAGCGGGGCTTTGTGCATTTCAACGGGCTCAATAAATGGTTTTTCCTGCCCGGGCTGAGCGGGCCGTGCGGGCCGCCGTTGCTGTGGATTCGGTCGGGCGGGTTGTTGAGCAGACGATTGAAGGATGGCGCCTGTGAAGATTATCAAGAGGCAGGCGCGCGCGTATCTATTGAACATTCGCAAAGGCCGAGACAACCAACATACGGAAAGCGAGGAAAGAGTGATCATCGTGAGATCTCCTATTCTAAGAAGGAACTTTAATTACGAGGAGAGCCGTCTCATTCGGACGGCGCCGAGTCTTGTCAGCCCTGGGTTCGTGGATAAATCGTCTACTTATTATGGCAGAGATCTAAGAATTGTTTCATCCTCACAGTGGAAACTCTTCGCAACTTGCATCGGTGAGTCCCTCAAGAAATCAGAGAGACACGTTTCATTCTCTTTTCTCATTTACATAGAGAGTCATTCCATTTCCGGTTCTCTCTCAGAATTCTATTGGAGGAGGATTGATATGTCAGAGATAAAACTCTCTAACCAGCCACCACACAGCAGTCCCAGCCCCTCGCGCCGTTTTCACGGAGTGCTGCCGATACGCGGCCTTGAAGATGTGCCGCGTTCCACTCTCTACGAAGGACGCTTTGGGCGAATGTTTCGCCACCTTCCACCTTTCGCTCCAGACGATGCGGATCTTCTGTCGTTGGGTGCACTGATGATCGAGACGGAGGCGCAAGCCGACGATCCTAATCTCGACAATCCGGATATTCCCGCGGGCTTCACCTATCTCGGTCAGTTCATTGACCATGACATCACCTTTGATCCGAATTCTAAACTTCAGCGCGACAATGATCCGGATGCGCTGCGCAACTTCCGCACGCCCCGCTACGATCTTGATTCGCTCTATGCCGATGGACCAGACAACAATCCATATCTCTACGCTGAGGACGGCATCCATCTGCTCGTCGGTAAGAACGAGGCCGGCGAAGACGACCTGCCGCGAAACTCTGCCGACCCAAAGCGCGCTCTCACGGGCGATCCACGTAATGACGAGAACGCGATTGTTTCTCAACTTCACCTGGCTTTCATTAAGTTTCACAATAAGGTCGTGGATGCGCTGCCCGCCGGCACGCCCAATCTCTTTGACGAAGCGCGGAGGATTGTGCGCTGGCATTACCAGTGGGTGGTTTTACACGACTTTCTGAGAAAGATTCTTGGTGGTGACGATGTAGTCAACGATATCGTCAAGCTTGATAAATACAAGGTTCCCTTTGGTGGCGGCACTAAAGACATACCGGGCGCCTTGCACGTTGATCTAAAGTTCTATCATTACAGGAATCAGCCATTCATCCCCGTCGAGTTTTCAGTCGCTGCCTATCGCTTCGGCCACAGCATGATCCGCACTGACTATGAGCTCAATCCGCAAACCGAAGACCCTAACGACGTCGAAATCTTTGGCGAGGAGGGTGAAGACCTGCGTGGTTTTCAGGAGCGACGGGGCGGTTTGGAAATTCAGTGGGCTCGCTTCTTTGAATTTTCCGGCATCGGTCAGAAGCCACAGCTTTCACGAAAGATCGATTCGAAGATCGCCGTAGGTCTGGGCTCGTTGCCCTTCATTACCGACCTGTTTAAATCACTCGCGCAACGCAATCTTCTGCGTGGCAAAGCGCTCGGGCTGCCCTCGGCTCAGGCGGTCGCAAGAGCGATGGGAATGACGCAGGGCAATATCATCCTGACACCGGCGGAGTTGAACCTGCCTACGAATGCTCCGGGCGGCAAACCAGGAGATCCGCCGCGCAATCTCGCAGCAGCCTTCAACGAAAACACGCCACTATGGTTCTATATCCTGAAAGAAGCGGAAGTCCGGTGTAGTGGTAAGAAGCTTGGCCCGATCGGCGGCCGCATTGTTGCGGAGGTACTCGTCGGTCTGCTTGCTGGAGACCCGTCATCATTCCTGAGCGCAGAACCAACCTGGCAGCCGAAGCAAGGGCAGTTTGGCGCACCTCAGGATGGCAAGTTTTTCATGTCTGATTTGCTGCGTTTCGCCGGTGTGAAGATCTCGTAGCATCAAGGATCGCTGCTCTAAAATCAGTCCACAAAGAGGCACAAAATGCTCAAACATTTAGCCTCTTGTGTGCCCCTTTGTGCCTTTTTGTGGTCAACACGCCGGCCATGAACCCCAGACCTGAGATCATCAACACCACGGTTGCCGGTTCCGGAATTTCATTCACCTCATTAATCCCGAATGAGCCGGCACCCATCCTGAGCTCGATCGTGTTCACGGCGCCGAACTGAAGCGAAAACACATGCGAGATGTCGACTGGTCCCAGTTGGAATCCTCCCGTTTGGTTAGGCCCGACGACTTCACGCAACATCTGGTCTTGAGAAAGCACTGACGTGCCATTTACGAGAAGGTTGTAGAAGACCTCCGCTTCTGCGCGTGTACCAAACTGGTCGGTTGTTATCTGCCCAGTCGCAAAGGGGTTTATCGAAAAGGTCACGTCAACGTTGCCTTCGCCGCCGAGGATGACGAGTGTGCCGGTGAAGATGCCTATCGTGAAGGCGGACGCACTGCAAGTGCAAGCTCCCACGCTGACGGAGGCGGTTGCGTTAGCCGTTTGGTTGGCGGCATTTGTCAACTGGTTTGAGTTGGCAAAGGTCACAACTGAGGTTGATTGAGAGATGGGGAACGTGGTCGAGGTTGTGTCCTGCGTTTGACCGAGACTGTTCGTCGCCTGCGCACGAGCGCTGGAACCAGTGGGCGTGAACACGGCAGTGCCTGTCGCCGGGTTGAACTGGAGATTGCTGAAATTGAACGAGGTGATCACAACGGTGTCCGCGTGAGCAGTTGACGAAGCGCAAAGCAGCAATCCGAACACGACGACTGGAACAAAAATTTTGAGTGATTTAACTCTCATTACCTCTTCCTTCCCTTGTTTGAGTCAAGAAAACGCAGTCGCATAGAGGCGGTGAACAGAGAAGCCGCCAACCATACCGGGTTATGGGGGTGTAAAGTAAAGCTGGAGAGAGAGACTAAATCAGGGGAACACTCTGGGCCTAAATTTCGATTGCTAAGTTACGAAACCTCGCGCCCTTTTTGGCAAGCCACGCGCAAGACGCCACGCGCACGCACAACACCGCCCGCTCATCTATAGCAGAAAAGCCACCTGTTTGACTTCACGGCCATGTTCCTTTATTACTCGTACAGAAACGTCTCCCCATCTCGCCGTGGCCAAGTGGGCCACTGAGCACGTGTTGTTACATTTCTTCGCCCAGCATCTTTGGTTGATTGTTGCCGGTAGTGGTGGTGTCGGTGTTGCAGGGCGCTATCTACAGCTCTACATACGCCATACTCACAACGTCATTCTTCCCGATCCAACTGTAGACCTTTTCAGGTTTTATCAATCGCATGGTTACAACGCTCACGCTCTGGTTGGTATTGCCAGGGGGACTCGTGTATGGACTTGTCCGGAGACGGAGGGAGCCGTCGCTTACAACGAGTTTGGCAAAGTATGGTTGGTGCCGGGAGACCCGCTCGCAAGCGTCGAGAACCTCGCGAAGGTCTCAGATTGCTTCTTGCAGAAGGCACGCGCGGAGGGTCGCGTCGTCGGCTTCATGCCTGCGACCGAACAGTTTGCAAAGCAGAGTAGCGGGTTGGGCCTGCGAGCGATCAAGATTGGTTCCGCACCATACTTCGATCTGGCCACCTGGGCTCCTCGTGGTGATCGCGCAAAGAAAGCACGAGCCGGCGTAAATCAGGCACGTCGGGCTCGTGTCCATGTCAGCGAAGTAATCGAGGTTGATGAAAAACTTATTCGCGAAACAGCGTGCCTTTGCAAGAGTTGGCTGACTACACGACGGAGCGCGATCAGATTTGAATGGTTATTCACGGTTGACCTCTTCCAACATAAAGAAAAAAAGAAATACTTCACAGCTCGCGACGCTAACGGAAGACTGGTTGGATTTCTTGCTGCCAGTCCGATTCCCGCGCGTGACGGCTGGTATCTTGAAGATGTTTTGCGTTCGCGGCATGCGCCTAATGGAACCACGGATCTTCTCGTCGTCGAAGTACTCGATTCGTTGAAACAGAGCGGAGCCAGGCTCGCCACGCTTGGCACAACCTTGATGGCCGCCGAGGGTGTTGCCGATCCTGACATACACGTCAGTTTCATACTCTCAAGAGCGGTATGGTTCGTCGCCCGTTGTTGCTCTCTCTTATACAACTTCGAAGGCGTGAGGCGGTTTAAAGCCAAGTTTGCGCCGAGCTGGTGGGAGAGTGAGTACGTTCTCATATCGCAAAACGCGACTGCAGCTCCGCGCGTCCTGAGTGCTTGTATCCATGCCATCGTGCCCGCTGGTCCAACATACCTGATCGCTCGCCAGATAAGTCGTGCCTGGCGCCGCATGAGAACGACGAAAGAAAAGGCCATGGCGCTAAGGAAATGAAAGTTGAACGAGCTCCTGTTGCTGCCGGGCCGCCCTCTTACCTAAGACAATCTGTTGTTGTGGATGGGATGACGTTGAATTATGTCAGTGCTGGTTCGGGTCGGCCGGTTGTCCTGATTCATGGCAACCCTGGTTCATATGAGGATTACACACTGGCAGTAGTTGAAAGACTATCTCAATCGTATTACGTAGTGGTTTTCGATCGTCCCGGACATGGCTACAGCGAGCGACAGGATTCTGTGCCGGCGACTGTTGAGGTTCAGGCACTCATTATCCGTGACGCACTGCAAAAACTCGGACTCAAGAAACCTGTATTGGTAGGACACTCGTGGGGCGGATCGCTCGTGCTGGCTGCAGCAGTCGCTTACGGAAAGGAGCTCGCAGGAATTGTGTTACTCGCTCCAGCGGCGTACCCGAGCGTGAGCATTGAATGGTGGTCGCTTCTTCCTCACATTCCACTGATTGGAAATATTGTTGTCAATACGCTGACACCGTCTCTCGGGCGTGCCATGGTGAGAAAGAGTTTAAAGCAAGCTTATGCTCCTCAGGACGTGCAAAAAGACTATGCGGAGCGGTCTTTAGACCTTTGGATGAAACCAGATCACATCAGGGCATGTGCTAACGACGAAAGGACCCTGGGCGCAAGTCTGACGGTTTTGAGTGAACACTATCGCGACATCGAGATGCCGGTAGTGATTGTCACCGGATCTGCCGATCGCTTGCTCAACCCCGAAGAACATGCCTACCCGCTTCACAAAACAATCAAGAATTCAAAACTCCTTGTGTTACCGGAGACGGGACACCAACTTCCTCAAACCCGACCTGATGCTGTTGTTTCGGCCATCGATACCGTCTGGGCTGCCGCCTCAATAACCTTGCTCTGATATCAAACAACTGGAACACGTATCGTTCGTGATGAAGGGTGGCGTAGTTATAAAACGATAACGCGGAACATCACCTTTCAATCAAGCGTTATGCATGCAACGGAGGCCCGCTCCTGATTGCATCTGCCGACGACACCTTCTGCGCTGAGCTCCGCGTTTTACGCATCGGGCACGCTCCGAGACGGCGCGATCGTCAGCGCGACGATCACGAAGCGCATCCAACTGCCGATTTCTCATCTCTGGTTCCTTGAAGTTGAATATGCTGCGGGTTCGTCTCCCGAACTTCCGAATCGCATTCTTCTGAAGTGGCCTGTCGAAGGTTCAGTAGCGCCAGAACGCGGTGGTCCAGAGCTGGTGTTTTACCGTGAGCTCGCGCCGGCGTTGCCATCGCCTCCGATAGTTCGCTGTCTTGCTACCGCCCCGCCCGATAGCGAAGTTCAATGGTTGATTCTTGAAGACCTGAGTTCGAGTCATACAAACCCAGCGTGGCCCGATCGTCCAGGCGATAAAGATGTGCATGAGGCTGTCGCGGTCCTGGCGCGGTTTCACGCGCACTGGTGGGAGGCGCCGGCGCTTGGCTCGACGGTTGGAACGTTGCACACGGAAACGAGTCTTCGCACGATGGTCTACGACATCAGGGCTAACCTGCCGGATTTAGTTGACGATCTCGGTGACGATCTTCCGGTTTCCGATCGGCTGGAATTAGAGACGGTGTTTAATTCTTCTCTTCGGCCGTGGCTCCGGCTTGTTGATCCGAGGGCTCTCACAGTCACTCATGGCGACGCTCACACATGGAACTTTATTTATCCTCGCTCAGGGCAGGGAATGCCATACATTATCGATTGGCAGCTTTGGCATTTGGATGTAGGCGCCAGGGATCTCGCGTTCATGATGGCGCTGCATTGGGATCGTACTGTGCGGCAGCAGCTCGAGTTCTCGTTGCTTCACCGCTACCATGATGAATTGCTTGGTGCCGGCGTCAGCAACTACTCATTCGACGATCTATTATTGGACTACCGGCGTTGTGTCGTTAGAAACCTGACGTTTCCGCTCATCTTCTGGTCGCGGAGCTTCCCGCGCGAAAGCTGGCGTCATCGTCTCGACTGTGCTCTCGCCGCTTACCGCGATTTCAACGGTGCTGAGCTGCTGTAAGCCGCGAAAGTTTCATTAGCCACAAAAAGGCACATAAAGCACAAAAAACGATTAATCATTCGTGCGACTTGATTAGCAAATTCATTTTGTGTTTTATGTGCCTTTTGTGGCCCACTTTTAACTCACGATGTCTACGTTGGAGGTTCCCAGAGTTCAATCTTGTTGCCGTCGGGGTCGATGACCCATCCAAACTTGCCTTGTTCCGACGTCTCTGTCTTGTCGATGACGTTGCAACCCTCAGCGCGCAACGCAGCAAGAAGTGCGTCCAGGTCCGCGACGCGGAAGTTGATCATGAACGACGCGGAGCTCGGCTCCATGTGTTTTGTGTCCTGAGGAAATGCGCTCCAAATGGTCATTCCCGGCGGACTCTCAGGGCCGCCCCACTGAAATATCGCTCCGCCCCAATCGGTCACGTCCAAACCAAGGTGGTCGCGATACCAAACACCAAGGCTCTTGGGGTCTGGGGATTTGAAGAATATGCCGCCGATGCCAGTCACACGCTCCATCGTCTTTCCTCCTACGATCGACTAGTGCTCGTTCTGCACCTTAAACGTCTAAGTAAAATACTACAAAACGGCGTCTTGTAGGTGGGTGGATCGCCGGATCATAAACGGGAGATCTCAGATACAAGTGTGGCGGTTCTGGTTGGTCGGTTTACATGAGGGTTGCGCGTTGCGCTACTATGACTAGCCATCACTTTCATCGTTCTTTGGAAGGTTGAGAGTTTCTAGATGGATTCAAAGACACTTCCGATCATCACCACACCACGCTTAGTCCTACGCTGGATTTCTGAAGACGATATCGACAGTCTCTACGAGATCTTTTCGAATTCAGAGGTGATGCGTTACTGGAGCACTGTCCCCCTACCCAATCAAGCAGCCGCGGCAGAATTGCAACGCGAGATCGCTGAAGGCAACGAGAGCGAAAAAATGTTCAAGTGGGGACTCGCTTTGCGCGACTCTAACATCGTCATCGGCACCACGACGCTTTTCAATCTCAACCTCGACAACGGCCGCGCCGAGCTCGGTTACGCAATGGGCCGCGCTTACTGGGGCAAAGGTTACATGAACGAAGCGCTAAAGGCGTTCGTCTCACACGCCTTTGAAGTGATGGAACTGCGCCGGCTCGAAGCCGACGTCGATCCACGCAATGTTGCTTCAATCCGCACACTCGAGAGATTGGGTTTTCAGCGCGAAGGTTTTCTGCGCGAGCGCTGGCACGTGAACGGCGAAATCCAGGATGCGATTTTCTACGGCCTGCTGCGACGCGAGTGGCTGAAAGTGTAGGGGCGGCACTCCGTGTGTTGCTTATCATGACATCCTTTACGGATCGTTATCATGACAGCGGGC
>Ga0207653_10000371_pt1 | contig 21042 bp, 18 predicted proteins | sample KBSK5251metaG_FD_184341 | JGI IMG/M metagenome (GOLD analysis project Ga0207653, IMG submission 184341) | Corn, switchgrass and miscanthus rhizosphere microbial communities from Kellogg Biological Station, Michigan, USA - KBS K5-25-1 metaG... | ecosystem: Host-associated > Plants > Roots >...
CTTTCAGCGCGGAGGCGGCCTTCCGGTCGGCCACTTTCAGCGCGGAGGCGTCCTTCATCTCGGCCACTTTCAGCGCGGAGGCGGACTTCAGGTCGGCCACTTTCAGCGCGGAGGCGGACTTCAGGTCGGCCACTTTCAGCGCGGAGGCGGACTTCTTCTCGACCACTTTCAGCGCGGAGGCGGACTTCATCTCGGCTACTTTCAGCGCGGAGGCCCACTTCTTCTCGGCCACTTTCAGCGCGGAGGCGTACTTCTTCTCGGCCACTTTCAGCGCGGAGGCGAACTTCAGCTCGGCCACCTTCCGCGCTGCGGCAGAGTTCGGGTCGGCCACTTTCAGCGCGACGGCGACGTTCAGGTTTGCCAGTTTCAGCGCGGAAGCGAACTTCATCTCGGCTACTTTCAGCGCGGCGGCGAACTTCTTCTCGGCCACTTTCGGAGATCGCGTTAGATTTGCAGGAGATGAAAACCACCACGTATTCGCCGATACATCCGAGTTGGATCTTCAGTTCGCCAGAATCGAGAGGCCCAATCATGTTTCATTCCATACACTCAGCCTGCGCCCTTATTGGTTCGTGAACATAGATGCGCGCAGATTTGACTTCACAAATGTCGATTGGGGACGACTCCCCCTCAAAAGAGAGATTAGCGGCCTAGAAGAGAGCAATATCTCATCGCCCCACCGTCTGCTGGCGATAGCCTGCCGGCACTTGGCAGTTAATGCTGAAGAGAACCACCGCTACGAAGAAGCATCGAAGTTTCGTTATCTGGCAATGGAGGCGCGGCGCCGCGAAGCCTGGCATGGCTTCGCGCCGTGGCGACTTGGTTGGTGGTATTGGTTGGCGAGCGGTTATGGTGAACGAGCGTTGCGAGCGTTCGTCGTGCTATTGGGAATTTGGCTTGTCGCGGGCTTGCTCTACACGCGCATTGGTTTTGCACGATGGGAGCCAAAGCTGGCGAGCGAAACTGATGTCGCGATTGCGAAACGCGACGATGTAGGCGCATCGTTGAAATTTAGTCGTGCGTTGACCTACAGCGTAGGCGTGATGACATTCCAAAAACCCGAACCACGACCAGCAACGACAGCGGCGCAGACCGTTGTGCTTCTCGAAACAATCCTCGGTCCAGTTCAAGCCGCTTTACTCGCACTCGCTATTCGCCGCAAATTCATGCGGTGAACTGCGCAGGGATCTCTACCCAAAGGTTTCGCGGCAACGGCCGCAGCTTTTCTTCCAGACCTTGAGGTTCATTATCTTTACCGCTTATTATCCGAACATGCCGCTAACACTGGATCAGATTGCCGAAGAAGCAATGCGACTTCCACCTGCGTCAAGGGCTTTGCTCGCTGAGAAGATGGTTGAGAGTTTGGAGACCGAGGAATTAGACGAGATTCAGCGGCTCTGGTCGGCAGAAGCAATGCGGCGGCGCGACGAGATTCGTTCCGGGCAGGTGAAGCCGATTCGGGGTGAGCAGGTGATCGAAGAGGTTCGTCGCTTGGTTGGTCGATAAGATCAATGACCTACGACTTCCACCCGGAAGCGCGCTTGGAATATCGCGAAGCCGCCGCCTTCTACGACGCGCGTCGTGCCGGTCTCGGCGCCGCATTCACCCTGGAAGTCGAAGCCGCGATCGATCGCATCCTTCAGAACCCTGAGTCCTGGAGAGTGGTTGAACAGGATGTGCGGCGATGTCTTACTCACACCTTTCCGTACGGCATTCTCTATACCATCGAGGGAGATCTCATCCTCATCGTGGCGATTATGCATTTGCATCGAAGACCAGGCTACTGGAGGGATCGCTTATGAGATTGATCAAGGCAGCAGTCCTGACCTGCTTCATTATTGGTTTGGTGAGCGCTCAACAACCCCTCCAACTCAAACCCACACCCAAAACGATCGCCTGGGGCTATTACGACGCCGGCACGCCGCCGGTGATGCGAATCAAATCGGGTGACACGGTTGAGGTGCAGACGCTGATTACTTCGAGTCCCACTCGCCTGGAAGGCGCGGGCGTCAAGCCGGAAGATGTCGAGCAGCCTTTGCGCGACATCTGGAAAGAAGTCACTAACAAAGGACCGGGCGGGCACATTCTGACCGGGCCAATCTTTATCGAAGGCGCTGAGCCGGGCGACGTGCTCGAAGTTCGGATTAAAGAAATCAAACTCGCGATTCCTTATGCTTACAATGCGTTTCGGCCGGGAGCGGGCTATCTGCCGGAAGACTTCCCCTACGCCCGCATGCGCATCATTCCGCTTGATGAGCGGCGTATGGTCGCGCACTTTGCCGACGGCGTCGAGGTTCCGCTGCGTCCGTTCTTTGGCAGCATCGGGGTGGCGCCGCCCGAAGCTTCCGGGCGCATCTCCAGTGCGCCGCCCTGGATGCATGCGGGCAATCTCGACAACAAAGAGTTGGTCGCCGGAACGACGCTCTTCATTCCAATCCATGCGAAGGGCGCGCTGCTTCTAATCGGCGACGGACACGCGGCGCAGGGTAACGGCGAGGTCACAATCACGGCGCTGGAAACTTCGCTGATCGGAACTTTTCAAGTGATCGTCCGGAAAGACATGAAGCTGCGCTGGCCGCGTGCGGAGACTGAGACGCATTACATCACGATGGGCATTCATGAAGACTTGAATGAAGCTACAAAGATGGCCCTTCGCGAGATGATCGACTTTCTGGTGACTGAGAAGCATCTTTCGCGCGACGATGCCTACATGCTTTCCAGTGTTGCCGCTGATCTGAATATCACGCAGCTTGTGGATGGCAACAAAGGCGTGCACGCGATGATCCCGAAGTCGGTCTTCGTCGGACAGAAGGGAAGCGATGATTCGATTACCCTGGAACGGACCGCCTGTTTCGGCACATGTCCGATGTACCAGGTTAGCATCACCGCTGACGGCACAGTGACATTCAAAGGCGAGCGCTTTACAAAGACGACCGGGATGGCGAAAGCGAAGATCAGCTCTGAGAACTTTCGTCAATTGGTGTCAGAGTTTGAAAAGATCGACTATTTCTCCCTGCCTGACAGTTACACGCCGGGGACGCCGGTTTGTCCACAGCGGATCACGGACATGCCTTCGGCGAACACTTCAATTCGTTTGAAGGGAAAGACGAAGAGTGTGGCGCATTATTACGGCTGCGGAGATAAAGGTGCGCTGGCGCAGCTTACCGCGCTGGAAAAGAGGATCGACGAAGTCGCGGGAACGCAGAAGTGGATTAAGTGATGTGCCAAGTCCGTCGGTACTATCCTTGCCGTAGGCGCGAAATGTATATTGCTATTTCGGAAGTTGGACAGGATTAACAAGATATCTAAACCAGTGTCAAAAATCGTTCTGTGAATCCTGCATCTTGTTAATCATGTCAATAATCAGTCCGGCGCCTTTACGAGCACGCCGGAGGCGCGCGTACCGAATCAAATGCCACTACTAACCCCAATTGAAGTCCGCGTCCTCGGCTCGCTGATCGAAAAACAGATCACGACGCCTGAGTATTATCCGCTGACGCTCAATTCTTTGACCGCGGCGTGTAATCAAAAGAACAATCGCAACCCGGTGACGTCGTTAACCGAAAGTGAAGTGGATGACGCGCTGTTCAGCTTGCGCGACAAAAATCTGGCTTACGTTTTTCACGGCAGCACCAGCCGTGTGCCGAAATACAAGCACGTGGCGCCGGAAGTGCTTCAGCTCACGCCACCCGAATTGGCCGCCATGTGCGTGCTGATGTTGAGCGGGCCCCAGACTGTCGGCGAAATTCGCACGCGTGGCTATCGGCTTTTTGAGTTTTCAAGCCTGGAGCAGGTGGACGAAACCTTGCGGTCGCTCAAAACAAAGGATGAGCCGATGGTGATCTCGCTGCCCCGGCAACCGGGACAGAAGGAAGCGCGCTTCGCACATCTGCTCTCCGGCGAACCGGAAATAGAAATGTCCGAAACGACGGCCGAAAGGCATCCGCGGCGCGCGAACGATCCTGACAGAGTCGCGAAACTCGAAGAACAGATCCAAACACTCACCCAGCAAGTCGAAAGCCTCACCACTCAGTTTGAAGAATTCAAAAAACAGTTTGAGTGATGAAGGAATGCCCTCATTGTCACGAAGATTCGTTCGGCTGGCGAGAATTAATTTTCCTGGACTACTTCAGTCCCAGCGAATGCAAAGCCTGCGGAAAACCAGTTCGCAATGACGGAGTCAGGCAATTCCTCACGGTCCCGACCATCCTGGGCGCTCTGTTCCTCGGGCTGGTAGTGTTCTCTGTCCTTCCCGGCGCGTTTGAGGCCGTGGGTTTTCTGTTCATCTTTGTTCTCATCGGGCTTTCGTTGTTGCTGCTGGCGAAACCCTCCAGGTTCGAGGAGCCAAACGCCGGCTTTCCGTCTTTTACTCCAGACCTGGATAACGACAAAGCAATCACGGTCAGCGGTTGGAATGAAAATGAGCTGAGAAGAATTGTTGACGACTTCAGGCAGCAAGGCACAATCGATCCGCCGATGGAGATCGAAATTCAACAGCCCCGCGAGAATCAATTCGTCCTGACTTTTCCGGGTGACATCGCACCGGGCGATTTTGCGGCGCTGGTTAATTATTTGAACTATCCCTTTGATTTCGATTTGGCTAATCGCGTGATCCTGGTTGCAGGTCGAACCACGTTGAACTCGGACTTCAGCGGTATCCCCGAATCACTGATCGGGAGGAAGGCGATCCTCTATGTTCCCGCAAACGATGAGGATTACTCCGTCGTTTACATGCGAACGGAAACGGGTGACAACTTTGCCGTGTCCATGAATGAAATAGTTTGGCAGAGTGTAGACGAGCCGCGGTTGCTCTCGGATTTTGATAGACTAACAAACATAGATTAACTTCCTGCCTGTGAAAATAGTCATGAAAATTCTCCTGCTTGCGCTGACAACGATTTCGTTAATTGCGGTTATTTCGGGTGGCGCCTCGGCGCAAAAGGAGAAGCCGGTTCCGGCGTGTACGCAAACAACTTTCGCTGCTTTCAGGGCCTTACCAAAGTTGGAGTACGAATGTCCCGAGGGTGGGACCGACTCCGACGACAAGATTCTGAAATTGCCACGGCGACGCTCCGCGATCGCCAATCTCATAAAGGAGTTGGCCCAATTCAGTAACGCGGGCTGGTGGCAAGCAAGTGTGGATGAGTTGAATGCCTGCGGCATTCACGGGAGCGCCGGCGAATTAAGCGAAGACGAAAAGCAGCGTTGGAGGGACGGAGATTTCAGTTTCAATTTGTTTGGTAATCATGAAGTGCGGCTGACGTTGCTCGACGACCCTTGTTATCAGACAGGCTTTGCCGGTTCGAATGCCTTCCTGCTTTATCGCAAGGACGGAAAGGTCTTCGTTTCGCAGGTGCTGGACGGCTACTATTCGCGCGTCGACAATTCGGTGGGAATCGAGTTCGCCAAATCAAATGGTCAGCTGATTATTGAGGTTTCCACCGCCAACAGCATGCCGCCCTCGATGGTCTATTACTACTTCACGATCGATCCGGTCACCAATAAAGCGGTCCCGAAAAAAATCTTCAAAGAGGGGAAGAAGTTTACTAACCAGGTCTATTCGCACATGTTGTTGGCCGATCCGAAAGATGTAGGTTTACCGGCGAGCGCCTCGGAATTGAATGTGATCGTGAAAGGCCGGCTGGCGCCGAGCTTCAGCGCCTATGACGAAGACGAACATGGCCGGATTGAAGCCAGCGGTCGCAAGTTCCACCGGATCATTTATCGTTGGAATGGCCGATTTTATTCGCCGCGTTAAGTCGACTTAGAAATGCGCCTCGGGTAATCGACGCGCGCGCGAAATTGCGTAGGCGGCCAGAAACAGAAAGCCCGGAAGAGCGAAAACCAGAAACCAAACGCCGCGGGCCAGGTCTTCTCGCAGCAGCGTCACAAAGATCAGATAAAAGATAAGCAGACTGGCGATGGTAATGCCGCCGCCCAGACCTTCCTTCCACCAGGCCACCACGAACCCCACGATGATTCCCAGCGGGAAGAAGACCATTGCCAACAACTCCCGGCCGGCGATTTTCGAAGGTTCAAACGGTTCTCCGAACACAAACATCAGCAACATGGCGGTGCTCGCTACGCTCAGGATTCTGGCTGACCAGCGAAACAGAACCAGGGCCACGCGCCCGCTATCGTTTTGAGCCAACATAAGACCTCCCTGGTGCTGCAAGAAGTTAGCTTATGGAGGAATTGATTCGCAAACTAACAGTTTGCGTTACGGTGTTGTTGGACGAAGATCCGTCGTCCTCAAAAATCAATTGGCCGCCGGACTTCTAAGAGCCAGCCCGCGCGCAACTTCAACCGAACACTTCGCATGCGACACGACTGCTTGCGAAACCGATCCGAGCAGTAAGCGCTCCCAGGCCGGATAACCGTGCGACCCAACCACAATCAGATCGGCTTTCCACCTCTCGGCTTCATCGAGAATCACCCGCTTGGCTGCGCCGGTGACACATTCTCCTTTTACCTCGATCTCCGATCCCAGCGCCGCAGTCAGTTTCGCAACCGCGCGTTCCATGACCGACTCTGCCCGGAGGCGCACTGAACGTTCGACCTGCGCGAAATAGTCACTCGGCAAAGTCCAGACATCCGGTGTCGCGGCCAGCGGCGTCTCGAACGCCGTCAACACCAGGACTTTCGATCCAGCGGGCCACGGCCGCCGCGCTACTTCTTCCAGCGCGGCATCACTGAACGGCGAGCCATCAACAGCAACCAGTATTCTCATGGCCTTCTCTTTCTCCTCCCGATCCTTCTCTCGGGTTGAAATGAGCAACGTTCATGCCAAGTTTCAGACTGGAGCGCACCCGTCTCGGTTGCCAGCCAGAGCAAGCGAGGACGCTTGCGTTCCCGGCCCAGGAGAGACCCTCTTGCGAAATCTTACCGAGGGGATTGAGCAACTTTACCCAGTTTCGTTCGTAGCAGCGGTCAGAGTTAAGCCCAAGGCGAGGCTTTGCGAGCCTGGGGACAGTAAAAATTTCTGCTTAAGTTCGCACGCTAAGCCCGGTCATCGGGCTGTTAGTGATGTCAGCAAAGCGCCGACGTTGGGCCTTTCTCACAAAAACAAAGTGATTTATGACGAGACACAAGAGCGAAAAAATTGAGAGAAAGATAAAGCCCAGAGCGTAACCACCGGTGGCGTCGCGAATCACGCCCAGCGCGAGCGGCGGAAAGAAACCACCGAGTCCGCCAAAGGCGCCGACTAATCCGGTGACTGTGCCCGTCTCTTTCGGGAAGTATTCCGGAACAAGTTTGAAAACCGCGCCATTGCCCAGTCCCAACGCCGCGGCTGTGCCTAACGCGCCAATGGTAAAAGTCGGCATCCAGGGACAACCCATGAAAGCGCCGAGGATTGCAACTGCGAGAAACACGCCGACCAGTACTTTGGCGCCGCCGAAACGATCTCCGAGCATTCCGCCCACCGGCCGCATCAAGGTCGCCAGCAGAACGAATCCCGCAGTCCGTGCGCCCGCGTCAGCCGGTGTCAGTCTGAATAGATCTTTGAGGAGCGTTGGCAGGTAGATCGAGAAAGCCACAAAACCGCCGAAGGTCACGAAATAAAAAATTGAAAGGACCCAGGCGAGCGGCGAACGTCTGAGGAGGGAAATATTCTCGCTGAACGTCTTTGGCGTCACCGTCGATGCTGCGTTGCGCGCGAAGAGATAGAAAACGATTCCCCAGACCACTGACACGACCGCGAAGATATAGAACACTGGCCGCCACGAACCGAAAGCCAATGCCAGCACCGGCGCGCCAAAGACGGCGACCGACTGGCCGATGTTTCCCATTCCGTAAACACCGAGCGCCGTGCCCTGCTGATCTGCCGTGAACCACTTTGAAGTGAAGCTGACGCCAATCGCGAACGACGTTCCGGCCATTCCCACGAACACTCCCAACCAAAGCAATTGCGAATAGCTTTGTGAGAATCCGATGCCGACCGCGGGAATCGCTGATAGAAGCAGCAACGCGGCAAAGACTTTCCGGCCGCCAAACCGATCGGCGAGCATTCCCGCCGGCAGTCTTCCCAGCGAACCCAGCAACACCGGAATCGCAATCATCAAACTCTTCTGTTTGGCTGAAAGGTTGTAGAGCTGTGTGAAGGTCGGCGCGAGCGCTGCGACCAGCCCCCACACCGCGAATGAAACGGCAAACGCGGTCGTCGAAAAGAAGAGGGCGCGAATCGCCCCGGGTTTGAAATTGCTTCTGGTCACTCTTAGTCCCCTGTTGCTAAGAAAATCCCCATTGGCAGAGATCCGCCGATGGAAGTTTCCTGGCTTTGCAATGACTATGCCGATTGTGATCTTTCGCCCAGAGCGCGATAACTCGCGATTTCGGGAATTGATGTGGGGAATTTTGAGAAGATGAGCGGAATTCTTCGCAGGAACTGGGATGCGCTGAAGATTAGTTTCTATCCGGGCAAATTGGCTCTGCCACTCCGATGCGCGAGTCTTCGACTTGCCGCGCATCGGAGTGGCAGAGCCAGGCCATCAGAGACTCGGCTTCGCTTTTGAGTCTTCTAAACTTTTGATCGACTTTTTGTTGAGAGCCACTCTTGGTCTATCCTATGAATCACTCGCTCCGGAGTAAGAACAAAAAATCATGACGAAGGAAACGCTCAAGGCAGCGATCTGGGGTTTTCTGTTTACGCTCATTGTCGCGGGCTTGATTGTTGTCGGCTCGCGCAACCTCGCTCATTTCGATGCGGCCCTGGTCGGCTACACCTTCGCGGTATTGTTCGCCGTCTTCGCAATCACTTATCGCTATTCGATGTGGCTGCAACGGCCGCCCACGGCCTTGTACTGGAAGCGTGGCTGGCAAGTCTTCTTTCGTCCAAAGTATCTGGCCGGAAACATCGCCCACTGGTTTGCGCGCGTGCCGGCAGAGTTTGGCGCAAATCTTTTTATCCTGCGACGGGATAAGTTCCGTTGGGGCGCGCACATGCTGATCATGTGGGGCTGCATCGCCGCCGTCGCCATCACCTTTCCTCTGGTCTTTGGCTGGGTCCATTTTGAAACTCTGCCGAACGATCTGAACTGGTATCGCGCCTATCTATTTGGCTTTCCCACTTTTGCGTTTCCGATCCATTCGCTGTTCGGGTTTTTGATCTTTCATGGTCTGGTGTGGGCATCGATCCTGGTCACGGCCGGAGTGATGCTGGCGATGCGACGACGAATGCGCGATCACGGAGCCGCGGTGCTCCAGCAGTTTGGCGAAGATTTTCTGCCGCTGATTCTGCTCTTCGCGATTAGCGTAACCGGTCTGATGCTGACCGCCAGCTATTCGTGGATGAAAGGTTACGGCTATGACTTTCTGGCGATTCTCCACGCGATCACGGTGATCTTTACTTTGCTCTGGCTGCCGTTTGGAAAGTTCTTTCATATCTTTCAACGGCCGGCGCAACTGGGCGTGAGTTTCTATAAAGATGTGGGCCAGCGCGAAGCCGCGGCCGAATGCCGTCGCTGTGGCGCGCCGTTTACGTCACGGCTGCATGTCGAAGATTTGATCAAAGTCGAGAGACAGCTTGGCTATAACTACGAGATCGAGAATTCACCAATCGAACACTATCAATGGATCTGTCCGCCCTGCCGTCGCGCGTCGGTGGCCCTGGCGCAAGGTCGGCTTTGGCAGGGAATGTCTTCGGAAGGATTTGATTTTGGAGTTGCCGTGCCGACGCCGCTCGTCGGCAATACAGGTATGAACCAGGGACCGTTAGGCGAGGAAGATCGGCGAAACTTTCATCCGTGAGTTTTGCTCAAATGGATAAAATGCCGTGGAGACGTTGAGGTGAAAATGTATTCAGCTCCTGAAGAGCGAAATGTTTATAGAACCTAGTGGCCTTAAATAAACGAATGGCACTTTTACCGGAAAATCTTTCAGCTATGACCGAACAATTCGGTCCGCATCCCGCCTATTCCGAAGGTCTCCGGCTGCAAACCGGTGTTGCTCTCGACAAGCTGGTCAAAACCCACTGCTGCTTCTGTGGCCAGCAGTGCGGCATTCAGTTGAAGGTCAAAGACAATGAAGTGATCGGCTTCGAACCGTGGGAAGACTTTCCTTTCAATCGCGGCATGCTTTGTCCCAAAGGCGTAAAGCGTTACCTGCAGGGCTCGCATCCGGATCGCTTGCTGCACGCGTATGAGCGTGATGGGAACTCTGCTGGTGGTTTCCGCGCGATGGAATACGATCGCGCGATCGCTCGGGTAGCGGCTGAGATTCAGAAGATTCAAACGACGCATGGCAAAGACGCTTTCGGTGTGATCACCGGCGCGAGTTTGACGACGGAAAAAGCTTATCTCATGGGTAAGTTCGCTCGTGTTTGTTTGCAGACCTCGAACATCGATTACAACGGGCGGCTGTGCATGGTGAGTGCCGCCGCCGGCAACAAGAAAGCTTTCGGCATCGATCGCGCAGCCAATCCGTGGGCGGACATGCTGAAGTCAGAAGTCATCTGGATCAGCGGCGCGAATGTCGGCGAGTGTGCGCCGATTACCACCAACTATGTCTGGCAGGCGCGCGAGTACGGCGCGAAGATCATTGTCGTCGATCCGCGCATTACGCCGATTGCTCGCACCTGCGATCTGTTTCTGCCGATCAAGCCAGGCCGCGACATAGCGCTCTTCAACGGCATTCTCAATTTGATGATCGAAAACGATTGGCTCGATCATGAGTTCATCGAGAATCACACCATCGGCTTTGAAGCCCTGGCCGAACACGTTCAGGAATGGACCCCGCGCCAGACGGCGCAAGTCACCGGCATTTCTGAGCGCGCGATTCGACAGGCCGCTGAATGGTGGGGCCAGGCGAAATCAAGTTTTCTGATGCACGCTCGCGGGATCGAGCACCACAGTCACGGAGTGCAGAACGTGCTCGGCGCGATCAATATTGTGCTGGCGTCGGGACGAATCGGTCGCGAGGGCTGCGGCTACGCGACGATCACCGGACAGGGAAACGGTCAGGGTGGACGCGAGCACGGACAAAAATGCGATCAACTTCCCGGCGCGCGCGACATCAGCAATCCGGAACACCGCGAGTACATTGCCAAAGTCTGGGGCGTCAGCGCCGACCAGATTCCCGCCGCCGGCGTCGACGTGTACGAAATGTTTCGCCGGATAGATCGTGGGGAGATTCGCGGCCTGCTGAGTATTTGTTTCAATCCGAAAGTTTCTCTGCCCGATAACAAATTCATCACGCGCTGTCTGGAAAAGCTCGAGTTCTATGTGGCCATCGATTTCTTTCTCAACGAGACGGCCCAGCATGCCGATATCGTTTTGCCGGGTTCGCTGCATGAAGAAGACGAAGGCGTGGTCACTCAGATTGAAGGACGCGTGATCAAGATCAACCAGGCGGTGGATCCTCCGGGTGACGCCACGCAGGATTGGCGCATCATTCAGGACATTGCGAAAAGCCTTGGACGCGAACGCGGCTTCACGTTCAGTTCGTCACGCGAAATATTTAATGAGTTGAGGATCGCTTCGAAAGGCGGCATCGCTGATTATTCAGGCATTACTTACGAAAAGATCGAGAAACAGGGCGGCGTCTTTTGGCCCTGCACCAGCGAAGACGATCCCGGCACTCCCAGACTTTTCGAAACCGGATCGTGGAATCCAATCGCCAAAGGCGCGGGGCCGTTCTATTTTCCCGACGGCAAAGCTCGCTTCAACGTCGCGCCTTATACGCCGCCGGCTGAAGATGTCGACGATGAATATCCGTTGATGCTGACTACCGGCCGCGTAGTCAGCCAATTCCTTTCGGGCACCCAGACGCGGCGCATTGGACCGCTGGTGGATCAATATCCCGAGCCGCGGATCGAGATGCATCCACAACTGGCGGAAAAACTCGGCATCGTCGATGGCGATCTGGCGACGGCTGAGACCAGACGAGGCGATATGACTCTGCGGGCGATGGTCGTAACGACAATCAGGCCCGACACGATCTTTATTCCTTATCACTGGGCGGGACGCCAGAGCGTGAACCAGTTAACAATTTCGGCACAGGATCCGATCTCGAAGATTCCCGAGTACAAGGTGTGCGCGGTGCGGGTAAGGAAGGCGAATATCGAGTAAGGGACGGTCGCTACTTAGGAGCGGCTTTGCCGCCGCCCAGTGCGGAAAGCCTCCGGCTTTCCGGTAGTGCATGTCCTCCCGTCTGAGGCTCCGCCTCAGTTTCGAGGCGTAGCCTCGAAGATCTGTTGGGCCCCTTCCGGAAAGGCAAAGCCTTTCCGCACTGGGCGGCGGCAAAGCCGCATCGTTCTGATGGAATATGCCGGTTCCTGATCAAAACGAATTCTTCATCGATCCCAATCGTTGCATTGGTTGCCAGGCGTGTGTCCAGGCGTGCAGCGAATGCGACACGCATCGGGGGTTCTCGATGATTCATCTCGAATACGTCGATCGCGCGCATTCGGTGCAGACCGCTCCGGTTGTTTGCATGCACTGCGATTCACCAACCTGCGCCGAAGTCTGCCCCGCCGACGCGATCAAAAAGACGGCTGATGGCGTGGTGCAAACTGCGCGCAAGCCTCGTTGTATTGCCTGCAACAACTGTGTGCTCGCGTGCCCGTTCGGCGTGCCCAAGATGAAGACGGAATTCAAACTGATGATGAAGTGCGACATGTGTTACGACCGCACTTCGGAAGGTCTCAAGCCCATGTGCGCTACGGTCTGTCCCAGCCAGGCGCTGTTCTTTGGCACGCGCAATGAGATCGAAACTCTGCGGCCGCGATCGGCCCCCACAAATCGTTTTCAGTTTGGCGGGCAGACCATCACCACCAGGGTCAACATGATGACGCCGCGAAGCGGCCGATCGGAATACATCGATGTGACGGCGGCGATGAATGAAAGCGGGACCGGCAAACAGATTTCGCTGAACGTACTAATGGAAGGAATGTATCAAGAGGAAGAGTAATGCCGATTAATCAGGAGAAAGTTTCCCTGCCGGACGGCGGCGCGCTGGAAGATCAGCCACGCTGGCGTCAGGATTTTCCGATTGAATGGCCGCAGGATCATTACGTCTCGCGTCGAGACTTTACGAAGTTCATGGTGCTCACCAGTCTCGCTTTCGCCGTAGGCCAGTTCTGGATTCTCGCGATGAATTTTCTACGCCGGCGAAGAGGTGAAGTGCCCTTGCAGCAAATTACGACCATCGATCAATTGCCAGTAGGCGGCGCCAAACCTTTCGCTTATCCCGCCGAGCATGATTCGTGTGTGCTGGTCCGCACCGGCGAAAATACTTTTGTAGCTTTCGGCCAGAAGTGCACGCACCTGTCCTGCGCGGTGGTCCCGCAGCCCGAGCGCAACTGTTTTCGCTGTCCCTGTCACGAGGGCTTTTTCGATCTCACAACCGGAGAACCGATCGGCGGACCACCACGACGCCGTCTGCCGAAAATCAATCTGGAGATCAGAGGCGGCACGATTTACGCGAGCGGCGTGGAGGAGCAGGCCGTATGAAAAAGCGGTTCACCCATGAAGAGCGAATGACGATCGTCTACGGGATTCTCTGTATCGTTCTGATTATCGTGATGCTGCAATTGTGGTTGCTGATGGCCACGATGAATGCCTATCTCGGCGGCGACCAGTCGGTAATCCTGCCGGCGGCGCTGGCCAGCCTCGCCTGTCTGGGTTTGAATGCGGGCTTGCTTTGGTACCTCTACAAAATCGAGCGGGGCCGGCCGTAACGAGCTGCGTAGCAGCAGCCAGAGTTAAGCCCAAAGCGCTTTGCGAGTCTTGGATCAACCACCTAAGGTAATCGAGCCCCGAAGAGTCTGTCGGAAAAATTAACTCTGTGGGTTTCTGTGCGATCTCTGTGTCTCTGTGGTTGATTTTTTCTGAGTATTTTCACCACAGAGATTCCACTGAGTCACACAGAAAAATGCCTTTCCCGACAGGCTCCGAAGGGGCGACAGCGATCACTGGTAATAAGCGGGACTCTCTCTCCGAATTCTCTGTCGTCGCTTCGCGGCTCGCCCAATCCAACGAACTATTGCCCAAGGTTCGCAAAGCCTCACCTTGGGCTTAACTGTGCTGCTACGCAGCTGATCTCCGCTTCGCAGGTATTGACTAAGGTCAAAGTTTTCTTTTTCAATTCACTGGCCGGTACGAATCCAACACCTTCATGTAATTGGCGCGCTCGAAGGCCGCGGGCTCAGCGCAATGTTGCTGGCTCATGCTGCCAATCATCTGCGCGACTGAGGCGTATTCATTCTCGTCCATCCAGATTTCCAACTCGCGCAGAACTTCCTTGATGCGACGCACGCCGTTCTGCAAGAGCTCAGAAGCCATCATCGTCACTTTCGCGCCGGCCATCAGACCTTTCAAAACATCTTCGGAAGTATGCACCCCGGTGGTAATGGCGAGATCGGCGAGAATCCGTCCATAAAGAATCGCCACCCAGCGCAAGGGCAGGCGCAACTCGTGCGAGTTGCTTAGCACCAATTTGGGGGCTACCTCGAGCTTTTCAAGATCGAAATCAGGTTGATAGAAACGATTGAAGAAAACCAGGCCGTTGGCGCCGTGCTCTACCAGGCGTTTGGACATGTGCGACACCGAACTGAAGAATGGGCTGAGTTTGATTGCGACCGGAATCGTGACTGTCTGTTTTACCTGGCGCAGCATGTCGATGTAGATATCCTCAACTTCGCGGCCGGTTATTTCGAGGCTGGTCGGCACGTAATAAATGTTCAGCTCAAGCGCGTCGGCGCCGGCGTCTTCAATCAAACCCGCATAGTTGGTCCAACCGCCGATCGAAACGCCATTCAAGCTGCCGACGATCGGAATGTCCACGGATTCCTTCGCGCGCCGGATCAGGTTCAGGTATTCGTCCGGCCAGACGTTGTACGAATCCATCTCGGGAAAGTAACTGAGCGACTCGGCGAAGCTGTTCGTGTTGTTGCGCAGATAGTAATCGACATACAGACTGTCGAAGGTGATTTGTTCTTCAAACAGCGAATACATGACGACGGCGCTGGCGCCGGCGTCTTCCAAACGCTGAATGCTGTCAAGGGTGTGCGACAGCGGCGATGACGATGCCACAATCGGGTTCTTTAGAACCAGGCCCAGATAATTAGTTGATAGACTCATGATTAGTCCTCAAGTGTTTCGTTTGTGAACCGTTACTGACTGGAGCGCAAGCGTCTCGCTTGCAGCGGCTAAGAAGGCAACCGGGACGGTTGCGCTCCAGTCAGATTGAACCGGCTTATGCCTGCGCCGCCAGTTGCTTGTACTGTTTCCAGCGATGCGCCACAGCCTCCTGCGCGAGCTGCAATAAAATCTTTGCCGCTTCGGGATCACTCCTCTGCAACATGCGATAACGTCCTTCGGTGTAGATGTAATCCTGGAGCGGAATCTTCGGATCGCGCGAATCAAGCTGGAATGGGTTCTTGCCCTCGTCCGCGAGTTTTGGATCAAAGCGATAGAGCGGCCAATGACCGCACTCGACGGCGAGCTTCTGCTGCGTCATCCCCTTGGCCATGTCGATGCCATGCGCGATGCACTGGCTGTAGGCGATGATCAAAGATGGGCCCGGATGCGCTTCGGCTTCGAGAAAGGCCTTGACCGTTTGCGTGTCGCTCGCGCCCATGGCTATCTGCGCAATGTAGACGTTGCCGTATCGCATCGCCGTCATGCCGAGATCTTTTTTGATAGTAGGTTTGCCGCCGGCGGCGAACTTCGCGACTGCGCCGAGCGGGGTTGATTTTGACGCCTGACCGCCAGTGTTTGAATAGACTTCAGTGTCAAGTACGAGGATGTTAACGTCCGCGCCGCTCGCCAGGACGTGATCCAATCCACCGTACCCGATGTCATAGGCCCAACCGTCACCGCCGACGATCCAGATGCTCTTTTTCACTAAAGCATCAGCCACGCTGAGCAGGTCGCGAGCTTCGGTACGCAAGCCGCCGGCTTGCTGCTCGCCAGAGGCGAGCGTACCGAGCTTCGCCTTCAATTCAGCGACCAGTTCGCGCTTAGCGTTGATGCCTTCCTGCGTGTCGCTGTTTCCGTTGAGCAGTCCGTCTGCGAGTGGGTTGCCGAGGACTTCGCGGAAACGTTCGACCAAATGCTTCGCGTAGTTGTTCTGATGATCGAACGACAGGCGCATGCCCAGGCCAAACTCGGCGTTGTCTTCGAACAGCGAGTTACTCCACGCAGGTCCGCGGCCTTCGCGATTGATCGTGTAAGGCGTCGTCGGGAGGTTGCCCCCATAAATGCTCGAGCAGCCGGTGGCGTTCGCGATGACCGCGCGATCGCCGAAGAGCTGCGTCATCAACTTGATGTACGGCGTCTCTCCACAGCCGGAGCAAGCGCCCGAGAATTCAAACAGCGGCTGCAACAACTGAATGTCTTTGATGTTTCGGAAAGTCAGATTGCCGTTGCGGGGAATTTCCGGCAGCGTCAGGAAGTAATCCCAGTTGACGCGTTCGCTGTCGCGGAGCGGCAACTGCGGTTTCATGTTCAAAGCCTTGCGCGAAACATTGCTCTTGTCTTTCGCGGGACAAACTTCGACGCAAAGCTGACAACCCGTGCAATCTTCGACCGCCACCTGAATCGTGTAGAGATGGTCGGGAAGCTCACGCCACTTCGCCGGCATTGTCTTGAAGCCGGCCGGCGCGTTCGCGAGATCTTCCTGGGTACAAACTTTCGCGCGAATCGTCGCGTGCGGGCAGACCAGCATGCACTTGCCGCACTCGATGCAGAGGTCCGGTTCCCAAACCGGAACTTCCTGGGCGATGTTGCGCTTCTCCCATTGTGCCGTCGCCGTCGGGTAGGTCCCGTCAATCGGAAACGCACTGACTGGAAGATTGTCGCCGCGGCCCGCGATGATTTCTGCGGTTACATTCTGCACGAATTCAGGAGCCAGGGCTGAGACGGCGGGCGGCAATTCAAACGTGCTCGTCGCTGCGGCAGGAATCGAAACTTCATGCAGATGTTCGAGCGCCGCATCAACCGCGGCGAAGTTTTGTCGAACGACGGGCTCGCCGCGTTTGCCGTAAGTCTTCTTGATCGATTCCTTAATTTTGACGATGGCTTCGTCGCGCGGCAGTACGCCGCTGATCGCGAAGAAGCAGGTCTGCATGATTGTGTTGGTGCGGTTGCCAAGCTGATTTGCTTTGGCGACGGCATAAGCGTTGATCGAATGGACTTTAATCTTTTTCGCGATGATGGTTTCCTGAACTGACCGGGGCAGATGCTCCCAAACCTCTGTCGCTTCATAAGGACTATTCAAGAGCAGCGTCGCTCCGTCTTGGGCCGCGTCGAGAACCTGATAACGCTCGAGAAAGTTGAACTGATGGACGGCGATGAAGTTGGCGCGCTGAATCAGGTACGTGCTCTTTATCGGTTCCGGACCAAAGCGCAAGTGTGACACGGTCATCGCGCCGGATTTCTTCGAGTCATAAACAAAATATCCCTGCGCGTAGTTTGGTGTCTCCTCGCCGATAATCTTGATCGAGTTCTTGTTCGCGCTGACCGTGCCGTCGGCGCCCAGGCCCCAGAAAAGAGCTCGGACCTGGTTCTCATGGTCTACCCGGAAGTTGGAATCAAAAGCCAGACTGTTAAAGGTTACGTCATCTTCAATGCCAACGCTGAAATGGTTTTTCGGCTGTTCATTCAACATTTCGTCGAAGACGGCTTTGACCATGGCCGGAGTGAATTCTTTCGAGCCCAAACCGTAGCGCCCACCGATGATGCGAGGCGTGGCACGCGCATCTTGCGCGTGATCTTCACGGGCGGGACGCCCGTGCCACGCTTCACTGATCGCAGTCACGACGTCCTGGTAGAGGGGTTCGCCTGCGCCGCCTGGCTCTTTGGTGCGATCTAAAACGGCGATCGTCTTGACGGTCGCCGGCAGGCTGGCGACAAAGTGTCCGACTGAAAACGGGCGGTACAAACGCACTTTCAGCAGGCCGACTTTTTCACCAGACAGGGCCGCAACGGTTTCCTCGGCGGCCTGGCATCCCGATCCCATCATTACGATTACGCGTTCGGCGTCGGGCGCGCCCACATAGTCGAACAATTGATATTGCCGGCCGGTAGTGTCGGCGAATTTCTTCATCACCCGTTCCACGATTTCCGGCGTGTGCGTGTAGAAGGAATTTGCTCGTTCCCGAGATTGGAAGAAGACATCGGGATTCTGCGCCGTGCCGCGCATCACCGGCCGATCCGGCGTTAGAGCGCGACCGCGATGGGCCTGGACGAGTTCCTCGTCGATCATGGCCCGAATCTGTTCGTCGGAAAGCTCCTCGATCTTCATCACTTCATGCGAGGTGCGAAATCCGTCGAACGCATGAAGGAAGGGAACGCGCGATTCCAAAGTCGCTGCCTGGGCAATCAGCGCAAAGTCCATTACTTCCTGAATCGAATTCGAAAACAGCATGCCCCATCCGGTTGAGCGGGTGGCCATGACATCGCTGTGATCGCCAAAGATCGAAAGCGCATGCGTGGCGATCGACCGCGCGGCAATATGAAACACCGTGCTGGTTTGCTCGCCGGCAATCTTGAACATGTTGGGAATCATCAGGAGCAAACCCTGGCTGGCGGTGAAGGTGGTCGTCAGCGCGCCGGTCTGTAAACTTCCGTGGACCGTTCCGGCGGCGCCGCCTTCGGATTGCAGCTCGCGCACGATCGGGGTCATGCCCCAGATGTTCTTCTGATTTTTCGCTGCCCACTCATCGGATGATTCACCCATCGCCGATGAAGGCGTGATTGGATAAATCGCGATCACTTCGTTGGTTTTGTATGCAACATAAGCGGCGGCTTCGTTGCCATCGATGGTTACTGTGCGGTTAGGCATTTGTTTTCTCTCGATTCCGGCGAGCGCAGGCCTCTGAGTTTTCTTCTTGATCCCGTCCGCTTACGCGGATGGTACTGACCCGACCTCTACTTACAACTTCGCCGCAGGCAGCCCCTCCCACTGAACCGCCTGCGGCGTACACAAGGAAGTCGTTCTGACACCTGGTGGATGATCAGTTGACCTTCACATTGATCTGCTTTGGTCTGGCCTCCTCGCTTTTCGGCAGCGTTATGGTAAGCACGCCTTCTTTGAACTCGGCGTTAATCCTGGCAGCGTCAACGTACAGGGGGACGCTAAAGCTGCGCATGAATTCACCATAGTGCCGCTCGACTCGATGATAATTCTCGCGGTCCGTCTTCTCCTCAAACTTGCGTTCGCCACGCAAGGTGAGCACGTTCTGCTCAAGTGTTATTGCAACATCTTCCTTCTTGACCTCTGGCAACTCGAATTTCATTACCAGTTCTTTTTCGGTCTCGAAGATATCGCACGGCGGCGCCCAGGCCTTGAGCGGCCACTCCTCGCCCATGCTGCGAAAGAGCGGATCCTCGAGCAGGCGCTCCATGCGATTTGAAAAACGGAACGGATCGAGACCCATGAAGTCCTTCTTGGGAGAAAGAAAATTCCCAATATTCATGATGACTTCTCCTTTCATATGTTCCGCCCTCATGTTCGATTCGACGCACCCACTCGTGCACTTTTTCAGTCTACGTTCTGCCAGAAGTTTTCTTTGTTCCTGGCTTCTATCTGGCTGATCTTCCCATGCAGCCAGGATTTGACTGCGCTCTCCATCCTGCGTTCATTGCCGTCCATCTCCAGCTCTTCAATCGTGTTCCCAGCTTCATTCAGGGGGATGAAATGACAAGGAACCGATTGCGAGCGGTCTTCAGGTCTAACAAAGTCAAGCAGGTGGCACTCGGCGCACGGGTGGGCGCGATACGGATACCCATAGTTCAGACAACTCAGGGAGTCCTGAAAGATGGACTTTGGTAACCAGGGCGTTCGGACCGAACGGCCATATCCGCCCTCCTCAATGAATGACAACTCACTTTTGAGTAGTTCAAGAATGTCTCGGTCGTCTTTAGTCATGGTAGTCGTCCTCCAGTTCTCCCTGAGTTTCGTTTTGTCGAGCAGCAAGCCGCTGCTCTGTGCTCGAGCTTGGGATTTCCCGTTCACTGTCGAAGCAACCAACATGCCGATCGGAAAATCACGGCCTTTGGCTGGAACTGTCAAAAATGACAGGTGCCTGGGTGTGGAAAGTTCCGCAGACTCTGAGCGAAAACGCCCAGGGGAATTCCCGGCGTTCGGCAAAATCACGCAAAGTCCCCCAAAACAGAGTCGGCACGTTCCTTGCTGAAGGTTTCCCCGATTTTATTCGGTGTCTGCAAGCACCAAGGGAAATAAGACTTCGCATTTCAGAACCTGGAGAACAATCCAAATGAACGTTGCGAGTAGAGCAATCGCCGGCAACATCCCCAAGGCCAATCCGCCAATGCGAGTGTTGCCCTTTAACTCGCCGTTACGCGCCATCCCCGGAATCGACCGCGTCAGTCGCAGTCGGATCTATCCGCGTGGCGCGGTGGTTTTTCACGAGGGTCATGCGGCGCGCGGGATTTATGTGCTCTCATCCGGACGAGCCAAGGTCTCGATATCATCGGCTGACGGCAAGAAGATAATCATTCGCGTTGCCACCGGTGGCGACGTGCTTGGACTTTATGCGGGCATGACGGGCCGTCCTTTTGAAGCGACTGCTGAAATGATTGAAGGCGGACGCGTCGATTTTATCTCCCGAGAGGACTTGCTCAACCTGTTAGGGCGTCAGCAAACATTCGGAATGGATTTAGTTGAGATGTTCAGCCGGCAGTTCAGCGACTTCGTCGATCATACGCGGATGCTGGCGTTGTCGGAAACAGCCTTGGAAAAATTGTCCCGGTTGATCATGAGATGGGGCCGGGATTTTGGAGAGCGCACCAGCGAGGGAGTGCAGGTGCGGATTGTATTGACGCAGGAGGAGATCGCGCAGATAATCGGCGCATCCCGAGAGACGGTGACTCGTCTCTTCAGCGTGCTCAAGCGAGACCAGATCATTCGCGTCAAACGTGACGCTTTGTGGATTCGCGACAGCGCCGCGCTCGCCTCCTTAGCGCAGGCATCCTGAAATGTCAGGTTGCCGGTGATGCACATCACTGCAATCAATTCTCGATTCAGGTATCACGTGTTAACTGCTCGCCCCAGTTCTTTATTAATTAGTTGTAGTGCAAA
>Ga0207653_10000372_pt1 | contig 21003 bp, 23 predicted proteins | sample KBSK5251metaG_FD_184341 | JGI IMG/M metagenome (GOLD analysis project Ga0207653, IMG submission 184341) | Corn, switchgrass and miscanthus rhizosphere microbial communities from Kellogg Biological Station, Michigan, USA - KBS K5-25-1 metaG... | ecosystem: Host-associated > Plants > Roots >...
AGGTCGTTCGCTACTTGCAGGCGCTCGCGTCAGGAAAGGTCGAACGCTAAGCACGGGCAAAAGGCGGACCGGGCCCTACCGCGGCCCGGTCCGCCTTGCGCGATGGATGTGGCTAGGTGTTGCGCGCAAGCTGATCGCGGCGCATCCGATCGTCGATCAGCGAATTGGGTCGGCCATCGCCTCGGGTAGGCGCTGGCTCCGACGATGCGTCCACCCTCTCCATGACGGAAGTCGCCTGGCCTCGCATGTCATGCAGGATCTTTGCTGCCTCCTCGCGACCTCCGAGCCCGAAGGCCAGAGCGAACGCGAGGGCGACGGCCGCGACGACGCCGGTGAACAGGATGTTCAGGAGTGACTCGGCGACGCCGATCTGCGACGCGGCTGCGATGATGCCGAATCCGAGCACGGTCGCGTAGGCGAGCGTTGCCAGCGCGCCAGAGTTCTGCACGCCGGCGCTTTCAGCGGCGCCGCTGACGAGATTGCGTGTCACGCCTGCGAGCCACGCGAACACACCGAGGATGAGCAGCGCGACCAGCAGGTTCGGGATGAACCCGATGATCTGGTTGAGCACGGCGCTCACGGCCGTGATCCCGACCGCATTCGCGGCCATGATCACGAAGATCAGCCGCACGTACCAGGTGACGATGCCGCCAAGAAGTCCGGCGGCGTCCAGCTTCATCTTCGCGCGTTGCAGGAAGGCGGTGATGCCCGCCTTCGTGGCGAGTGTGTCCAGACCGACCTTGCGTAGCAGTCTCGTGACGAAGCCGCCCGCGATGCCGGCGACGATCCAGCCGATGATGAGCAGCAGGAGCGCACCAACGATCGATGGCAGCGCGGCGAGGAAGGTAGTGAGCATCGTGTTCACTGCGTCCATGGTTGCAACCTCTTTCGGAAAATGTTCGGGGGAATCGATGGCATTACGAGCATTCGCGGAGCCTGACTGTGGCAGCGTTAGCGCCCAGTCATGCGCTTCCGCAACGAGTAAGCGCCGAGTGGGTAACGGTGCGGCTAGATCGGACTCGAGCCGGTGATCGTCGCGCGCGAGACCTTGATGGGCGGGCAGAGGCAGACGATCGAGCCCATCCCATTGGAGGACCACCAGTCACGCGAGAGCCGCTGCGGGCCGAGGAGGTCGATGCCGGAGAAGAGATCGAGCGCGCTCATCGTGTAGCGGACGTTCGCGAGCGCGCGCGTGATGCGCCCGTCCTCGATGAGGAACGTGCCGTCGCGCGTGGTCCCTGTCATCGTCGCGCGCTTGGGGTCCGGCGTGTTCGTGTAGTGGAAGCGCGTGATGAGCACTCCGCGCTTCACCGCGCGGATCAGCTGCTCGCGCTTCGCGTCGCCGCCGGCCATCGTGAGATTCCCGGCGTGCCCGCCGACGCCGTAACGGCGGGGGTCCGCCGCGTGTCCGGTGGAGCGGGTGTCGAACCACTTCGCGGACTGACGGTCGTGCACCACACCCTTAGCGATCCCGCCCTCGACGAGCGCGACGCGCCGCTTCGCGGTTCCCTCAACGTCGAACGGGATCGCGAGCGTGCGGTCATCCAGCCCATCATCCCAGAGCGAGAAGCGCGGACCGGTGACCTGCTGGCCGAACGCGTCTTTCATGAACGACCGGCCGTCCTTGAGCGTCTGGCCGGTGAGCCCGGTCAGCGACATGAAACGCAGGACCTCCGCGACCGCGAGCTCCTCGAAGACCGCTTCGTAGTCGCCCGGCGGAAGCTGCGTTCGGTCCCGGTCGAGCGCGGCCTTCTCGATCGCGCGTGAGCCGACACCGTCGGCGTCGAGCGAGCGCGTGCTCCAGCCGAGATCCTCCGCCCAACCTGTGCCGGTGTCGCTGGTGACCAGCGCCCGCAGGTACGCCATGGTGCTCGGCGCGTAGTGCGCGACCCCGTTCGTGTTCGCGAGCGAGTCCTCTGTGAGCTCGATCTGGTGCGTGCCCGCCGCCCGGAAGCCACGCGCCTTCACGGCAGCCGTGATGCGCTTGATCGCGTCCGCCTGGTCCGCCGCATCAGCTCGCGCGGTGTCGGCGTCATACGACCTCGCTTCCGCGACCGCGCTCGGCTCGGCGAGGCCCGGCCACTCGGCGTTCGGCGCGCTCTCGCGCGCCGCCGCGGCCGCGTCGCCGACGAGGCGTCGGAGCTCGGCGGGATCGAGCGAGTTCGCGCTCGCGATGCCCATTGCTTTCCCAATGACGACACGCGCCTGCACGTGCGTCTCGTCGGCGACGGCGTTCTGATGGATCTCGTTCTTCGCGTAGCGCGTGATCGCGGAGCGGCGGCGATGGACCCAGAGCTCGGCCTCGTCGCCCTTCGCATCGCGCAGCGCGGCCTGGAGCGGCGAGAGCATGGCATCGCGGCCCCGTGCGATCACCCGCGTACCTCGATCGGCACATCGCGGAAACGCGCGTGCGCCGCACCATGACCGACGCGCATGAGCTGCAGCGGCTCGCCCTTCGCGCAGGAGAGGAAGCCATGCAGCTCCCAGTCATCCGCGACACCGTCGCAACGTCCCCAGAACGCTGGCGTCAGCGACTGGAACGAGACGCCACGCGCGTAGCCGTCGAGCGCGCCGTTCTTGATGACCCGCGCGGACTGCGTCGAGAAGTGGAAGTTCTGCCGCTTGTCGTCGAGCGAGTACGAGGCCGGCGACTCCATCAGCAGACCGTCCGCCACTCCCTCAATGAGCGCGTCGTAGCTCTGCGTTCCGGGATCCAGGCTCACATTCACCATGCGGACGATCGGGAAGTGCTGCCATCCCTCGGCGCGCGCGGAGCCGATCGCGACCGGAATCCCCAGCGCCGCGGCAGTTTCGCGCGACGTGAGATACCCGACGAACATACCGCGGTCGATGAGCTTCGTGCGCATCGCCGGAACACCGTCGTCGTCCCACCCGAACGTGCCCATGCCGCCGGCGACGGTCGCGTCGGCGGTCATCGACACGTGTTCCGAACCATACCGGAGCGCACCGCGGTCTTCCGGCCACATGAACGTCGTGCCGGCGAACGCGACCTCGTACTCGAGCACGCGGTCGGCCTCCGTCGGATGGCCACACGATTCGTGGACGAGCAGCGCGAGGAACTCGGGTGTGAAAACGAGTGTCGTCGGCCGCTCCGCGGCGAGCGGCGCGTCGAGCATCGCCTCCGCGTCGTCGCGATAGCGGGCTGCACGGCCGGCCAGGTCCAGGTGCTCGATGAACTCCCACCCTGCCTGGCGCGTGAGACGGCCGTCGTAGCGCTGCGCCGGCTTCGCGCCCGCCTTCACCGCGGTGACGCTCACGCCGGCGCCTGACTCGACGATCTCCTGACGCACGTCGGTGCCCTCGCTCGTCACGAGGTGCTTGCGTGTTCGATACGCCGCCACGCTCCCGCGGCGCGACACCGCGTGCGGTCCCTTGAGGTTGGCGTCGGCCGCGCGCAGCAGCGCGATGCGCTCGGCCATCGGAACGGCGAACGGGTCCCGAACGAGCGCCGTCCGGTACTCGCCGCGCTGCGGTGCGACCGGCGCCAGCGAGACGTGGCGCGCGCGTGTGCTGGCCGCAGCCTCGGCACGCGCAAAGGCCTCGTCCACAACGTTCCGGAGCGACGATTCGTCGACGCGGTCGGTGGCGGCGAAGCCCCACGCGCCCCGGTGCAGGACGCGGAAGCCAATGCCGCGGTCACCTGATCGCGTCACCGATTCGACCTCGCCATCGCGCACCGACACGGTCTCGAACTCGCGCTCGACGTGACGCGCGTCGGCGTACGCGGCGCCCCGGCGCGCGCCGAGATCGACGAGATCCGCCAGCTGGGAATCGCGCTCGGGCACGGGCGAAGACTAGGTGAGTGCGGGTGGCTGGTCCCCTAGGGGGTTGCAGGGGGTTCTCCCCCTGCGATGACAAGGTACACTCGCCTCAGAACAAAACGGCGCGCGCGACGACCAATGCGTTCGTGAGGGACGCGCTCGCGTACCGACCGCGCTTCGGCATCACGGATCCCGTGAGCTAAAGAGCGTCTTGGGACGAGGGTGAGCAACTAGCGCGTGACTCCGGGAGGGGTCCGCGAACGGGTCGGGCGGCGTGTGCGCTCCATAGGAGATTCCCATTGCCCGACGTCGCTCTCCTCATTGACTGGGAGAACGTCTACTACACGCTACGGCAGCACACCACAGGACCGCTGCCGTCATCACTCGCGATCCTGCAGGCGATCCTCAAGAAGGCCGCCGAATTCGGCCCGGTGCGCGTGAAGCTCGCGATCTTCGGACAGGAGGTCGCGATGCAGGACGAGACGCTGCTCATGGCGCTCGAATTCACCGGCATGGAGCCCATCCCGGTGGCGCAGCGCATGAGCGGCCGGCTCCTCAAAGGACGGTCCGACGCGGTCCTCATCACGCGCGCGATGAAGCTCCTCTACAAGGATCGGCCGGACATCGAGGTCTGGTTCATCGTCTCCGGCGACCGCGATCTCAACGCCCTCTGCAAGGCGCTCAAGGACGAAGACAAGAAGGTCTACCTCGTGGCGGGCGATCTGTCGCTCGCCAACGAGCTCCGCGAGTCGCCGCATCTGCGCGACGACGTCTTCTTGCTCGAGGACCTCATACCCGAGGCGCGCTGGACGCGCGGCGGTCTGCGCGTCGACGACACGCAGCACGGCAAGGAAGAGCGGCGTCCAGAAGAGCCCGCGGCCGCGCGCACGCGCGCTCGGCGCGGAGGAAGCGGACGCGGTGGTGGCGGCGGACGTCCCGTGCGCGCAACGCCACCGGTCGTTCCGGCAGTGGTGCCCACCGGGGCGCCCGAATCCGACAAGGAGCAGCGGCGCCTCGCGGTCCTTCTGCTCGACCAGCTTGTCGCGACACATGCGTCAGCGATGGCCCGCGGTGACTTCGTGCGGTCGGTCGTGCCGCTCTCGGAGAAGGAAGCGTCCAGCGTCCTCGAGGAGCGGATCGACGCGGCGATCGAACAGCATCACATCGAGGCGAAGCTTGAAGGTCGCATGCGCGCGAAGGCGAAGCAGCTGCTGTCGCCGAACTTCAGCTCCCCGCTCGTCGCCGAGACGTACTTCCACTTCGTTCGCCTGCTTCGTCGCATCAACACCGTCACGAAAGACACCAAGCGCGTACCGGTCGTGGAAGCGGTCCTCGACCCGCTCTCGCGAGCGGATCAGCCGGGCGGCATCGCGCGTGGCCGGACGCAGCGCCGCGTCCTCCTGGAGACGCTGTTCAACATCGCGGAAGAGCGCGGCGCGATCCAGAGCGAGTCGGTCCAGCGCGACGGACGAGAGATCACGATGTGCTGGCTCGTCGATGACCATCCGCTCGTCATGTACGCACGTCAGGCGGCGGCCGCGATCGCGCACCTCTTCAACTTCGTCAGCACGACACGCGCACGCGGCGACCGCGCGGACTGGGTGAACGCCGCATTGTTCGCGGAGCTCCTCTCGCGAGTGGAAGGCGACGCGCTCGAGTCGAACATCCGCAGCGCCGTGGAGCGCGGGATCATGAAGCCCGAGGACCACGGCAAGAAGGCCGGCTTCGTCGTCATGCGCGACCACGCGGAAGTGCGCACGATCCTCGGAGAATTTGGCGGTCTCAACGGCGATGCCGTCGAGCGTGTCGTTACCGCGACGGCCGCCGCGCCGGAGACGGACGACGAGGGCGATGACGAGGGCGAGCCCGCCGTGCCGGCGCTAGCGGCGCCGGCGACTGGTCCAGCGGCGGGTTCAGCGACGAATGGAACGCCGCTCCTGCCACGTAAGCGCACCCGGCGCGGGTCGCGCGGTGGACGGCGGCGTGGTGGACGCGGACGCAACAAGACGACGGCCGCGGGAACGGGAACGGAAGCAGCCGACTGATGGCCCGCATCCTCATCGTCGAAGACGACGCCTCCAGCATGGACCTCGCGCTCCGCATCGTGCGGTTGGCGCGCCATGAGCCGATCACGACGATGGACGGCGAGACCGCATTCGCGGTCGCGCAGGCGACGCACCCACAGCTCATCCTCCTCGACCTGCACATCCCGAGGCTCGACGGCTACGCCTTCGCTCGCGCGGTCCGCAGAGAGACGTGGGGCAAGGACCTACGGATCGTCGCTGTCTCAGCATCTGCGACACCACCGGATCGCGACCGCGCGATCGCCTCCGGATGCGATGGGTTTCTCGCGAAGCCCTATTACCCGGAACAGCTCCGCGCCGTCATCGATCAATATCTGCCCGCGCACGCTAAGCGCACACATAAAGACCGATAAATCGAAAACCGGTTTTTTCGTGCTCAGACGATCGAGGGCACTGTTGCGCGCGCGAGTGCCGATACACGACCGTTGCACTAACCACGTAGGAAAAAGCGTAGCGAGACCCGAGCCGTGGCATGCCATGCGCAGCACTAACAGAGGCATGGTTACGAGAGGTAACGCTCGCACACGGATCGTCATCGTCGTCGAGGACGACAAGCCGATCGGAGAGCTGCTTGCGGGCGTGATCAACGACGAAGAGGGCTATCACGCGATCCACGTGTCGCGGCCCACCGAAGCGCTGCGCGCGATGGAACAGGTGAAGCCTGATCTGCTCGTGCTCGATGTCGGCCTGCCGGGGATGAGCGGCCTCGAGCTCTGGGACCGGCTGCATCGCGACGAGCGGCTGCGCAGCGTGCCCGTCATGTTCGAGACGGCCGTGTCGAGCGAGAACAAGGCTGAGTTCCGCAAACGCGGTATCCGCAACGTGCTTCAGAAGCCGTTCGACCTGAACGAGCTCATGGCCAACGTAAAGGAGCTCGCCCCGCCGATCGCGGCCTAGTCGGCGGCGCCGTCCTCCAGACGGCCACGTTCCTTCGCGACCCGCGCGACCTCATCGCTCGTCGCCTGTGAGCTCGCCATCAGCGTGCGGAACGCCTCCGAGTCGAGCGCCATCAACTCGAGCGAGGTCTTCGCGCGGACCGTCGCGTTCCTCACATGCCCGCTCAGGATTCCTACTTCGCCGAAGTAGTCGCCCGCATGCAGCGTGTTCAGGACGCGCTCGGCACCCTTCGCATCGCGATGGACGACGTCCGCCTGTCCCTTGGCGATGACGTAGAACCGATCGGACTTCTCTCCCTGGCGCATCACGATCGCACCCGGAGGGAACGTGAGCACGCTCATGCGGCTCGCGGTCTGGGCCACGACCTCGCGCGGCGCCTTGGGGAACACTTGCTCGGTGTGCTTGAGCTCCTCGATGTATCGCTCGGCGTGCAGCACGGCGGTCGTCGCGTCGCCGACGGCGGTGGTGATCTGCTTCGCGAGCTGCGCGCGCGTGTCGCCGGCGGCGTACACGCCGGGGATGCTGGTCTGCATGAACTGGTCGGTGATCAGATACCCGTTGTCGTCATGGGCGATGTGATCTGCGAACAGCTCGCGGCCGACCGGCTTGAAGCCGATGAAGACGAAGACGCCCTCAACGGGGATGCGCTCGACCTTTCCATCACGTGTCACGTCCATCCACTTCACTGCCGTTCCGTCGCCACCGATCTCCTTGACCGTCGCGGGCGTCAGGGTGTGGACCATGTCCTTTCCGAGCAGGCGGTCCTGGAGGATCGCCTGGGCCCGGAAATCACCGCGGCGGTGCACGACATGGAGCTTCTTCGCGAAGCGCGTCAGGAAGAGGCCCTCCTGGAACGCGCTGTCGCCGCCACCGATGACCGCGAGATCGTTCCCCTTGAAGAACGCCCCATCACAGACCGCGCAGTACGACACGCCCTTGCCGTGGTACTCGGCCTCTCCCGGAACGCCGAGCTTGGTCGGCTCACCGCCCACGGTCACGATCACCGCGTAGGCACGATGGATCGTACCGTCCTCGAGCTCGACGATCTTGCGATCGCCGTCGACGCGGATCTGCTTCACACGCGCATACGTCTCGATCTTGAGACCAAATTTGCGTGCATGGTCCGCCATCTTCTGCGCGAGCTCGGCGCCGGTCACGGACTCGAATCCTGGGTAGTCTTCGATCAGGTCCGTGTTCAGGATCTCGCCGCCCGTGTCCTTGCCCTCGAGCAGCACGGCGCTCATGTTCGCCCGCGCGGCGTAGAGTCCTGCGGTCAACCCGGCGGGGCCACCGCCGATGATGATGAGGTCGTAGTCGGCCAAGAAGAGTCCTTTCTGGGAAGAGCTTCCACAGACTAGAACAGCGGAGCATTCCATCGGCATTCCGTCGAAAGAGCGCTGGCTTGCCCTCGGTGATTCGTTCACCATCGGAACGGGTACGACGCCGGATCGTTCGTTCCCGGCAGTGCTGACACGCCTGTGGGCGGAACGCGGACGCGCGGTCGAGCTGCGCAATCCCGCGGTGAACGGATATCGGACCGACGATCTGATCGTGGAGGAGCTGCCGCTTGTCGCGGCGTTCATGCCGACGCTCGTGACGATCCTCATCGGCGCCAATGACATCGTCGCGGGATCCTCAGACGACCGGTATCGCGAGCGGCTACGCATCATCCATGGGCGTGTACGCGCCGATGCGGGAACAGCGGCCGTCTACGCGCTGCCGCAACCGGACTGGTCACTGTCGCGAGCCGGCGCGTCGTTCGGCGATGTGGCGGCGATCGCCGCGCAGATCGAACGCTTCAACGCCATCGCCCGCGAAGAGTCCGAACACTCCGGCGCGTCGTACGTCGATATCGCGGCACTCATGCGCGAGCAGATGCGGCGCGGCATGTTCGCTCCCGATGGCCTTCACCCCTCAGCGACCGCGTACGCCGAGTGGGCCGAGGCGCTGCGGGACCGGCTTTCGGCTTAGCCCGCGGGCTTCGTGACCATGAGGAAGACGATGACGACCACGATGATCCCCAGAACGATCCCCAGGGTGCGGCCGCGCGAAGAGAGACGACGGTACTCCTCGCTGCCCGGCCCTTCGCTCTCGAGCACACGGATCTGATCGCGGAGCGTCGGCGTGTACACGCCGAGGCCGACGACGATGAGCACGAGCCAGAGGCCGATCGCCAGCGCGATCCACAACCGGACCTGGATGCCCGCGCTGAAGATCATCCACAGGCCGGTGAGCAGCAGGAGACCGTACGCGGGATTCGCGATCCGATCGTCGAGGAACTTGATCGTTCGCAGCACGTGGCTCTGCGTCGCCTGTGGCGCGTTCGCGGAACGCGCGAGCCAGATCCCGTACGAGGCGTTGAAGCCCACCGCGACGATCGCGAGCAGGACGTGGATGAACTTCAGGAACTGGAAATCCATTTTTCCCTCCTTAGGTCCGAGCCGTGATCGGGATGGCCGCGCCGTTCACGCCACTTGCCTCGCGCGATGAAAGGAACAGGATCACGTTCGCCACCTCTTCGGGCGACGGCCAGAGCTTGGGATCGGCTTTCGGCATCTGCGCGCGATTCACCGGATGATCGATCGTCGTCGGCAGCACGGCATTCACCGTGATCCCCTCGCCCTTCACTTCGGCGGCGAGCGACTCGGTCCAGCGGATGAGGGCACTCTTCGACATCGCGTAGGCGGCACTGTTCCGACCGCCTTTGAGGGCGCCGAATGCTGAGACGCTCACGACGCGGCCGTAGCCCCGCGCGCGCATCGGGCGCAGGCAGGCGGCGCCGGCGGTCACCGCGGTCAGCACGTTGCTGTCCCACAGCTCACGCATGAGACCGGTGTCGAGCGCTGGTCCACCCTTGAACGTGCCGGCGAGATTGTTGAGGATGTCGATCCGTCCCCATGCGCGCAGCACCCTCTCGACCAGCGCGTCCATCGCGGTCGCGTCGGCTGGATCGGCCTCGATCACGAGCAGGCGCGGATCTGCGTCATCGCCCGCGACATCGCTGAGCGTTGCGCGCAGCGACGCGCCCTTCGCCCCGTCGCGCACAACGGCTGCGACGTGCGTCCCACGTGTGAGATACGCGCGGAGCACCGCGGCTCCGAGATTCCCGGTCGCGCCGGTGATGACCGCCGCGTGAGACGAAAGATCGAGCACGCGCCCGTAGTATGGGCACCATGTCGGTGCTCGAGCGCATCAACGATCCGCGCGACATTCGCGCGCTGAACAAGGACGAGCTGCTGCAGCTCTGCCGCGAGATACGCGAGTACACCGTCGAAATGGTCCAGCGCACCGGTGGGCACATCTCGTCCAGCCTCGGCACCGTCGAGCTCACCGTGGCGCTCCACCGGGTCTTCGAGTCGCCGCGCGACAAGCTCGTCTGGGACACCGGCCATCAGGCGTACGTCCACAAGATGCTCACGGGTCGCCGCGAACGCTTCGACACCCTGCGGCAGCTCGGCGGCATCTCCGGGTTCCTGGTGCGAACGGAATCCGAGCACGATCAGTTCGGCGCCGGCCACGCCGGGACATCGATCTCGGCGGCGCACGGCATGGCGCTCGCGCGCGACATCAAGGGCGAGGACTGGAGCGTCGTCGCCGTCATCGGCGACGGCGCGCTGACCGCGGGCCTCGCGTTCGAGGGCCTCAACAACGTCGGCCACGATCACCGTCGAGTGATCGTCGTGCTGAACGACAACGGAATGAGCATCGCGCCGAACGTCGGCGCGGTCTCGCGGATGCTCGAGGCCGTCCGTACCGCGAGCCCGTACCGCGGCGCGAAGCACGTGGTGCGCCAGGTGCTCGACCACATGCCCGCCGGTGAGCTCGCCGAGGAGGCACGGCGCCGCATCTTCAACAGCCTTAAGGCGCTGCTCATCCCGAACCTCCTGTTCGAACAGCTCGGGTTCACGTACTTCGGTCCCGTCGACGGCCACGATCTCTTCGCCGTCGAGAGCATCCTCGAGAAGGCGCGCGATTTCCGCGACGGACCGGTGTTCGTGCACGTGCACACACAGAAGGGACACGGCTACGGCCCTGCCGAGGACGACAACGTGAAGTGGCACGGCGTATCCGCGACCGGCACCGCCAAAGCCACGGCCCCGCAGTACACGACGGTCTTCGCGGACACGGTGCGCGAGATCCTGAAGGGCGACGACCGTACGGTCGCGATCACCGCCGCGATGCCAGGTGGCACGGGTCTGTTGCCGCTGTTCAGCGAGTTCCCGCAGCGGGTCATCGACGTCGGCATCTGCGAGCAGCACGCCGTGACGATGGCCGCGGGCCTTGCCACGCAGGGGATCGTTCCCATCGTCGCGATCTATTCGACATTCCTCCAGCGCGGATTCGACCAAGTGCTGCATGACGTCGCGGTGCAGGACCTGTCGGTCGTCTTCGCGATGGACCGCGCCGGCATCGTCGGCGACGATGGCCGCACGCACCAGGGCCTCTACGACATCGCGTATCTGCGGCCGCTACCCGGTTTCACGCTCATGGCGCCGAAGGATGAGGCGGAGCTGCGCGACATGCTCTGGACCGCTCATCGGCACGCCGCGGCGCAGCGCGGCCCCGTCGGTGTGCGCTTCCCGCGCGGCACCGGCTTCGGCGTCGCCGTCGCCCCGTCGCCGACCGAGATCCCGATCGGCGTGTCGGAGACGCTGCGCGAAGGAGACGACATCGTGATCCTCGCGTACGGGCAGCCGGTGAACGCGGCCGTCGAGGCCGCGGAGACGCTCGCGCGCGAAGGCCTGCAGGCCACCGTCGTGAACGCGCGCTTCGCGAAGCCACTCGATGCCGAGCGTTTTCTCGCGCTCGCGGCGCGCACGCCGCGTTTCGTCACCGTCGAAGAGCACGTCGTCTCGGGAGGCTTTGGGTCCGCGGTCGCGGAGCTCCTTCACGAGCGGGGCGCGCGTGTCGAGCTGGAGATGCTGGGAATTCCCGACGAGCACGTCGACCACGGCGCTCAGAAGCTCTGGCGACGCCACTACGGGCTGGACGCTGAAGGCATCGCGGCCGCGGTGCGCGGACGCTGGCCGCAGCTCGTGCGAACGCACGAGCCGACGCAGACCGCGGGCTAGGCCGCGGCCCCGGTAGGCACGTCAACCATGAGACGGCGCGCACGGCCGACGAGATCGTCGATGTCGAACGGTTTCGCGAGGACCTCGTGAACGCCCGTCGCCGCGCTCGCGGTCTCGGCACGCTCTGGGAGCCCAGTGAGGAACAGGACCGGCACGCCCTGCAGCCGCGGATCGCTCCGCAGCAGGTCGAATACGTCGAGCCCATTCAGCCCAGGGAGCCCGACATCAAGGATGAACAGGTCTGGTCGACGCGCGGTGACGGCGTCCATCACGAGAGCGCCGTTCGCGACGACGTCAGTTTCGACGTCGAGCCGATCGGTCAGAGCCTGGCGCAGTGCGTCCGCAATATCCGGATCGTCTTCTGCGACGAGGACGCGTTTCAAGCGACGAGCAGTGCGAGGATCCGAAGGAAGAGGCGCTCGCTGACGCAGACCTTGCAACTGCACATGGCGCCCCTCCTATGCACCCGCCATGCCACCTGGCATGGCTGCTGCTCTGGCGACCGGGCGTGAGGAGCGGAAGCATCCAGGGCGCGATCGCGACCGCGCTCCGGACCGTGTTCAGTTGGATCGGCAGCCGCATCGCGGGTTTGGCGCGCTGGAGCCTCGATGCATCAGAGGAGGACCTGCCGCCACCACCCCCGCCACGACCTGGACCGCCACATGGGCCAATACCGGCGATCGATCTGCGACGCGAGCCGCGTCGCGGCGAGGTGCCGCGAAGCGCGGGACCTCCGCCTAGTTAGGGACGGCGCGCGGGCGGCGACGTGCGCGGCGCATTCGTGCGCTCGTTGCCGCGCGGCGAAGCGCCGGGGTTACCGGGTGTGCCCTGGCCCTCGCCTTTGTCCCTCTTGTCCTTGTCCTTGACGTTCTGCGGCGTCTCCCGCTGCTCTTCCTCGGTGGCACGGTCGACCGCGTCCTTCGCTTTTTCGGAGAGGCGGTCCTTCAGCTGCTCGAGGATGAACTCGTGCTTCTCGCGCGCAGCATCTGCGACGTCCTGCGCCAGCTCGCTCTTGTCTTCCGGCGCGGCTTGCTGCAGTGCATCGACCGCGGCGCGGAAGCGGGCGACGGCCTGCGCGTATTCGTCCGATGCGGTCGGCGCCTTGTCGTCGCGACTCGCGACCTTCTCCAGCTCGCTGAGACGCTGGTCCGCGAGCTCCGCGAGGACGCGCACTCGTTCGACGTCGTCGAAGATCAGCGCGACGCGCACCTCTTCGATAGCGCGCTTGAGACCGAAGGTCGCATCACCGGGGAGGCTGTTCGCGGCAGCCGTTCCGGCGCCGACGATGAGTACCAACGCAACCAGTCCGCCGGCGAGCGCGGGACGCAGCCAGGCCGTCCACGCCGTGTCACGGCGCTTCGGCACGAGCGTGACCGCGGCTTCCCGCATGAGACGCGCGCGCAGCTCACGACGGAACTCGTCGCGAAGGCGCGGTTCGGGCAGCCTGCGCTCGCTCAACCCAGTGCCTCACGTGATGGGATCAGCTGTCGCAGCGCGCCAAGAGCGCGGAACTGGATCCCGCGCACGGTTCCCTCGCGCTTCCCGATGAGCTTTGCGATCTCGTCGGTCGAGTACCCCTCGAGGAATCGCAGGACGATCACTTCCTGCTGGAGCGGCGTGAGCTGTCCAAGCGCGGTGCGAAGCGTGTCCTTGTCGGAGCCGGCGAGGACCTCGAGGTCGGGGTCGATGGCGTTGTGCACCTCAGGGTGCAGGAGCGCGTCCTCGAACGAGACCTGGCGGCCGCCGCGGCGGACGTGGTCGATGACGGCGTTGCGCGCGATCCGATAGAGCCAGGCGAGGAACGCCTGACGCGGCTCGTACCGCGGGATCGCTCGCAGTGCCTTCATGAACACATCACTCGTGAGGTCTTCCGCTTCGGCGTCGTCCCGGACTCGGTAGTAGACGTACCGGTAGACGGCGCTGACATGCCGGTCGTAGAGCGTTCCGAACGCTGTCGGGTCACCCTGTGAGGCTCGTACGGCCAGCGCGGCATCCTCGTCCTTTCCACCAGACGTAACGGTCTCCGGGAGGGGGTCGTTAGGAGCCATCTGTCACTTCAACGAGGCCAGATAGGCAACCAGAGCGGCCAGATCCTCGGGTGACAGGTCCCTGGACAGGCCCCTGGGCATGGAGTCCGGGTACCCCGGTACTACGAAGTCCCCCGGGTCGGTGATCGACTGGCGGATGTAGTCCTCCGCGCTCATCCCCGGAACGCGCTTTCGGCCGACCAGCCCGATCTCGTTCAGCGGCGGGCCCACCGGCCGGAACAGGTTGAAAAGACTCCCCTCGTGACAGCTGGCGCATCCGAGGGCGCGGTAGACCTGGCGGCCCCGCGCGACCGGCTCGCTGGCGTTTGGCTCGGGCGCGCAGGCGATCGCGAGGACCACGATGGCAGCGCTGCAGAGGCATAGGACCCGCCCCATCATGCGGCGCGTGCCACGAGAAGGGTCACTCCAAACGAACGCATCGCTCAACGATGTCACGGTCGTCCTGGACGACCGAACGATCCTGCGTGGGATATCGCTCGAGCTCGCGCCGGGTCTGGTGATCCTGCGCGGGCCGAACGGCGCGGGCAAGACCACGCTGCTGCGCGCGCTCGCGGGCCTCGCGCCGCTCGCGCGCGGTCGCCGGACCGTGCCCGGTGCACCGCCGCTCTACATCGGCCATCGGCCGATGCTGCTTCGCGGCCTCACGGCACGCGAGAACCTCGCGTTCCTCGCGGCGTTCCGCGGCCTCGTGGCGAGCGACGTCGGCGACGCGCTGCGCAAGTGGGGTCTGGGCGGCGAGATGGATCGCCCGGTCGAACGGCTCTCGGCGGGACAGCGACGCCGCGCGTCGCTCGCGCGCATCGAGACGGAGCAGGTCCCGGTCATCCTTCTCGATGAACCCTTCGCCGATCTCGACTCGGATGCGCTCGTCCGTCTTCGCGCGGCGATCAACACCGCGCTCGTGCGAGGACAGTCGGTGCTCATGGCGACGCACATGCACCACGAGCTCGACCAGGACGCCACGCACCGCTACGTCCTCGACGACGGCGTGCTGCGCGAGGCATGAGCTGAACGGTCTCGATCGCGCACTTCTCGTCGCGGCTCGCGAGCTCGCCGCCGAACGCCGGCACCCGGACGGTCTCGTCGCGGCGCTGACGTTCACTGGCCTGCTCGTGCTCATGGAGAGTCTCGCGTTCGGACCGGGACAGGCACGCCAGCCGGGTGTCGCGAGTGCGCTCTTCTGGATCGCGATCCTTTTCGCCGCGACGCTGGTGGCATCGCGATCATTCGATCGCGAGCTCGAGGATGATGCGATCGACGCGGTGCTCGTGCTCAATGGGGGACGCGAGGCGCTCTACGCCGGGAAGCTCGTCGCGATCACGATCGTCCTTGCGATCGTCGCGCTCGCGGCGGCGGTCCTCTCCCTTGTTCTTCTCGATCTCGATGTCGTGCTTCCGGGACATCTCGTTCTGATCGGCGCCCTCGGGATCCTCGCATTGCCGCCGGTCATCGTTCTCACGACGCTCCTCGCGCTGCGCGTGCGTGCGCGCGTCGCGCTCGTCCCGATCCTTTCGTTCCCGATCCTCATGCCGCAGCTCGTCGCATGCACGCAGGGCGCGGCCGCGGCTTTGACCGGGGATGCGTCAGCGGCGCTCGGATGGGCCGGGATCGTCGCGGCCTTCGCGCTCGTCTACGGGGTCCTCGGCCTTACCATCGTTCCTGCGGCCATCGAATGATCGAAACGACTGCAGCGCCCTTCCCCACGATCCGCGTCCGGCCCTGGCTGGGTCGACTCGCTATCGCCGGCTCGCTCATCGCGACCTTCATGGCGCTCGTTTGGGCGCCGACCGACGCGGTCCAGGGTGACGTGTACCGGATCATCTACGTGCACGTCCCGCTCGCGTGGCTCGCATACCTCGCGTTCTTCGTCGTCTTCCTCGCGAGCCTCGGCTGGCTCTGGACCAAACGCCCGTGGTTCGACGCGCTCGCGGTCGCCTCGGCGGAGGTGGGCGTCCTCTTCACCGGGATGTTCATCGTCGCGGGGTCCATCTGGGCAAAGCCGACCTGGGGCGTGTGGTGGACGTGGGATCCGCGCCTCGTGACGACGGCGGTCATGTTCATGATGTACGTCGGCTACTTGCTGCTGCGATCCCTGTCGACGGATTTCTCCCGGCGCGCGACGCGCGCGGCGGTGCTCGGCGTCATCGCGGTCATCGACATCCCGATCGTCCACCTGTCCGTGCTCTGGATGAACTCGCTGCACCAGCTTCCGACCGTGCTTCGCGCCGGCGGCAGCCCGGCGCTCGACGCCAGCATGGGCATGACGCTCGGGATCTGCGTCATCGCGTTCACGCTGGTGTACTTCGCGTTCCTCGCCGAGCGGATGTCGATCGAGCTCGACCGACAGCGCCGCATGTTCGAGGCGCGAGCGTGATCGAGAACCTCGGCTTCATCGTCGCGGCGTACGTCCTCGTGTGGGGCGGCATCGCGTTGTACCTCATCTCGCTGCGCCGGCGCCGTGGGAGTTGAGCGCATGGGAGCGCGCCGCGTCCTGCTGATCGCGGTGCTCGCCGCCGCGGTCCTCATCGGCTTCGTCGCGGTCCAGAACCTCGCGAGCTCGGCCGTGTATTACCTGACACCGACTGAAGCGCGTGACCGCCACGTCGCGACCGGCACCGCCGCGCGGCTTGGAGGACAGGTCGAGACCGGCAGCCTTCGCTATGACCCGCAGACTCGCGACCTGCGCTTCGTCCTGACAGATGGCACGACTCGCGTGAGTGTCATCGGGACAGGTGCGCCGCCATCGCTGCTTCGCGAGGGAGCCGGTGCGGTCGTTGAGGGGACGTTCGCCTCTGACGGCACGTTCCGCGCGACGCAGGTGATCGCGAAGCACGACGAGCAGTACGCGCCTCCGTCACCGGGCGCGACGCCGAGCCACCAAACGCCATGAACCTCACCTTCGCTGACCTCGGCACGGGCGCGCTGCGGGCCGCGCTGCCACTCGCGATCTGGGGCATCGGCGCCGCGGCCTACGCCGCGGCCAAGCGCGATGGCCGCGCGCTCGCAAGCGCGCGCTGGTCGGCGCTCATCACGTTGCTACTCGTCGTGCTGGCCGCGCTAGCGATGGTCGGCGCGCTCGTGACGCATGACTTCTCCATCGCGTACGTCGCGCGCAACAACGCGCTCGAGACGCCGCTCTTCTTCACCGTCATCTCGCTGTGGGCGGCGCTCGAAGGCTCGATCCTGCTGTGGACGGCGATCCTCGCGGGCGCGACGGCGTACGTCGCGTGGCGTGGCACGCCGGCGCTCCCGCGCCTCGCGACGACGGCGCTCGCGGTCCTCTTCGCGATGCTCGCGTTCTTCTTGATGCTGGTGACGACGCCCGCGGCCGATCCATTCGTGCGCAGCGAGATCGTGCCGCTCAACGGGAATGGGCCGAACCCGCTGCTGCAGAACCACCCGCTGATGGCGCTGCATCCCCCACTCCTCTATCTCGGCTACGTGCTGTTCTCGGTGCCGTTCGCGTACGCGATCGCGTCGCTGATCCTCGGCGAGGGCGGCGACCGCTGGCTCGTGGCGACACGGCGCTTCGCGCTCGTGTCGTGGGGACTCCTCGGCGTCGGCATCGTCGCGGGTTCCTGGTGGTCCTACGCGGTGCTCGGCTGGGGCGGGTACTGGGCCTGGGATCCCGTGGAGAACGCCGCGATCATGCCGTGGCTCGTCGCGACCGCGTATCTCCACTCCGTGATGGTCGAGGAGAAACGCCGCCTCCTGCGCAGCTGGAATCTGTCGCTCGTCATCGCGACCTTCGCGCTCACGATCCTCGGCACGTTCCTCACGCGCAGCGGCGTCGTGAATTCGGTGCACGCATTCACGCAGTCCGCCATCGGACCGCTGCTGCTCGGCTACCTCGTCGCGATCGTCGTGCTGTCCGTGGGGCTGCTCCTCTGGCGCATGCCGATGCTGCGCGATTCCGGCGCTGTCGGTGCTCCGCTGTCGCGCGAGGCGATCTTCCTCTTCCAGAACGTCGTCTTCGTCGCCGCGACGCTCACCGTCCTGCTCGGCACGCTCTACCCGCTCATCGCCGAGGCGATCAGCGGCGATCAGCTCTCGATCGGACGGCCGTACTTCGACCGCGTCGAGGTGCCGCTCGCGCTCGCGCTGCTGTTCCTCATGGGCATCGGGCCGCAGCTGCCGTGGCATGGCGCATCGCGCGCCACGCTCGAGCGTCAGTTCACCGCCCCGATCGTCGCCGCCGCGGGTGGCGCGCTCCTCGCGGTCGCGACGGGCCTGGGCGGCGCATTCGCCGTGCTGACGTACGCGCTCGCGGCATTCGTGGCGGCGACGGTCGTGCAGGAGTTCGCGCGCGGCATCCGTGCGCGGCGGACGCTGCACGGCGAGGGCGCGGGCACCGCATTCGCAAATCTGCTGCGACGGAACGGCCGCCGCTACGGTGGATACGTCGTGCATCTCGGCATCGTCCTCGTTGCGGTCGCAGTGGCGACGAGCCAATCGAAGACCGTCGAGGTGGAACGCACGGTGCGCGCCGGCGAGCACTTCGATGTCGCGGGGTACACCGTCGCGTTCGGCGGGCTGCGGAGCGTCAGCGAGCCGCAGCGCGACCTGCTCGTGGCGGACCTCGCCATCACGGGCAATGGCGCCGACGAGCAGCTGCGACCGTCGCTGGTGTTCTTCCCCAACGCGACGCAGGCCGTGGGATCGCCTGGCATCTCCGCGGGACTCCGCGACGACGTGTACACGATCCTTGCCGCGTACGACACGAGCGCGAATTCGTGGGCGACGATCCGCGTCCTCGTCATCCCACTCGTCTCGTGGCTCTGGCTCGGCGGCGCGGTCGTTGGACTCGGCGCGGTGATCGCCGCGCTGCCACAGCCAAAGCGCCGTGAGGTCACGCGCCCGCTCGTCGAAGCCCCAGCGACGGTGGGCGACTGATGCCGCGCTGGCTGCGTTACGGGGTCGTGCTCGGCATCGCGGCGCTCGTCGTCGTGCTGATGCTGTCGTTCCGCCGCGATCCGCACGACATCCGCACCGGCACGGTGAACAAGCCCGCAGCGCCGTTCACGGCCGACAAGCTCGACGGCACCGGCACGCTCTCGCTCAGGGACTACGCGGGAAAGGTCGTGGTCCTCAACTTCTTCGCCTCGTGGTGCCCGCCCTGCAAGGAAGAGAACCCCGCGCTCGTCCGCGTGTGGGAGCGCTATCGCACGAGCGATGTGGTCTTCATCGGCATCGTCTACGGCGACTCGACCGAGAAGGCGCGCGCGTACGTGAGCACGAACGGCGTCACCTGGCCCACGGTCCAGGACGAGGACGGCCGAATCGCGTTCGGGTATGGCGTGTTCGGACCGCCAGAGACGTACTTCATCGCACCTGACGGCATCATCGCTGGTCGGCACATCGGTCCGATCGACGAGGCCACGCTCGTCACCGCGATCGACGGTCTCAGACCGAAGGCGACGCGATGACGCGCGAACGCGCGGTGATCCTCGTCGCGCTCATCGCGATCCTCGGCGCGACGGGGTGGAGCGCGCGGCCGCACGAGGCGACCGCCGCGGAGCGCGTCGATCGGATCACCAGCGAGCTGCGCTGCGTGACCTGCCAGGGTCTGTCGGTCAAGGACTCGCCGGCCACGAGCGCGCGCCAGATGCGCGACCTCGTTGTGCAGCGCGTCGCCGAGGGGCGGACGGACGACGAGATCCGCGACGAATTCCGCGCCTCGTATGGCGACTGGGTGCTGCTCTCGCCACCCGCATCGTCGTGGACCGGTCTCATCTGGCTGGTGCCCATCGTCGCGCTCGCGGCGGGGCTGATGGTCGCGCTCGGGCGGATGCGGCCGGGCACGTCGAGCGCCGCCGCGCCGTCGGCGCGCGAAGTCGCTGCGCTCCGAGAGCGTGTCGCGCGCGAGGAAGCGCTCGATCTGCCGCAGGCGGATGGTGCCGAGTGAGCTACCTCCTCTTCACGACGCTGTTCCTCGTTGGTCTCGCACTCGCGGTGCGGCCGCTCCTCGCGCGGCGCGAGGTCGCGTGGCCGGTCGAAGCTCCCGACGCGCGCGACGACATGGCGCGCGCGGTGAGCTCGCTGCGCGATCTCGAGTTCGCGCGCGCCGCGGGGACGATCGCACCGGCCGACCACGAGCGGCTGCGCGGCCTGCTCGAACGCGGCGCGTTCGTGAAGGAGCGCGAGACGCGCAGTGCGCCCGCGCCGTGGCGGACGCTCGCGCTCGCATCCCTCATCGCGGGCATCGCGGTCGTGCTCGTGGTCATCGAGCTCCCGCGCGCCGCGGGCGACCGCGCGCCGGGCGAACCGATCACCGGCACCACGCCAGTCACGGCGGCGCTCCCCGAGCTAGAAGCGCGCGCGCAGGCGAGCCCGCGTGACGTGCCGACGCTGCTCGCCCTGGCCGACGCGTATGTGACCGAGGACCGCGTGACCGAGGCCGTCGCGACGTATCAGGCGGTCCTCGCGATCGACAAGGACAGCGTCCCGGCTCTCAACGGGATCGGCTTCATGCTGTTCCGCTCCGGCGAGATGAACGGCGCGCGCATCGCGGCCGACCGCGTTCTGACGCTGCGCCCGCGCGACGCGGACGCGCTGTTCCTGAAGGGACTCGTCCAGTACCGCAGCGAGGACTGGCGGGGTGCGGTCGACACGTGGACGGTCTTCCTCGATGTCGGCGAGTTCCATCCCGGCGCGGCCATGGTTCGTCCGCTGTACGAGGACGCGCGGAAGAGGGCGGGGCTCTAGCCGACTAGCAGGTCAGGCCGGGGATACAGCGCGGAAGGATCGTGCGGAGCGGCGTCGGGGTAGGCGTCGGCGTCGGGAAGATGATCGGATTGATCGTGCGCAGGATGAGGGACGGTGCGGGCGTCTGCGTCGGCGGGGTCGTCGGGAGCGGCACGAGCGTGAACAAACAGCAGACGATCGTCGGCGCGGGCGTCGGCGTCGGAAGCGGCGCGATCGTGAAGAGGCAACAGAAGATCGTCGGCGCGGGCGTCGGCGTCGGCGCGATCAGACAGCAGATCGGGTCCAGCGTGCGGAGGATGAGCGTCGGCGCCGGTGTTGGCGTAGGCGCGATCAGACAGCAGATCGGGTCCAGCGTGCGGAGGATGAGCGTCGGCGCCGGTGTTGGCGTCTGCGTCGGCGCGATGAGGCAGCAGAT